>Ga0209780_1000140_pt1 | contig 33568 bp, 33 predicted proteins | sample WorMetexBAHAMAS2_FD_187384 | JGI IMG/M metagenome (GOLD analysis project Ga0209780, IMG submission 187384) | Marine gutless worms symbiont microbial communities from Max Planck institute for Marine Microbiology, Germany - Inanidrilus exumae... | ecosystem: Host-associated > Annelida > Digestive...
GCGGGGCTGGTGGTTCCGCCGGCGCTAGTTGTGCGCCACCAGAACCGGGCACAGCTCGTCAGTATGCGCTGAATATTTTAACGGGCGGTGCTGTTAATGCGTCTTATGATGGGGATAGTAGCGATACGGATAAAGACGATCGTAGCAAGAGGATCGGTAGTGGCATACCTTCGAAGGTTGTTCCGGTTATAATTAAGGATAAAGTTGCGTTGTTGACGGGCGTCGATGGTGGTATTCGTAGTGAGAGTGTGCCCTCGCCGGAAAGTTCTAAAATTTTGTATTGGGTTAGGGAGTAGGTTTTGGTTTATGCTAGAAACCTTATTTATTGCAGACTTGCATCTTGATCCGAGGCGCGCTGTTCCTCTTGCTTGCTTTAAGGAGTTTTTAGCCAATCGCGCTCGGCAGGCTGAAGCTTTATATATATTAGGCGACTTGTTCGAAGTTTGGCTGGGCGACGACGAAGATGAGCCGGCTTATCAAGAAATTAAAACCGCTTTGCACGATTTAACGTGCAGCGGTGTCCCAGTGTTTGTTATGCGCGGCAATCGGGATTTTCTATTAGGCGCGGGTTTTGCTGATGCCACTGGTTGTCAATTGATTAATGATCCACTGGTCATTAATTTATATGGCACGGCTACCCTGTTAATGCACGGAGATACTCTGTGTACGAAGGATGTTGATTATCGGGCATTTCGTATACAAATGCGTGATCCCCAGTGGCAAAAGACATTTCTTACACAACCTCTAGCCCATCGGCGCATCTTGGCTCAACAAGCGCGAGCCGAAAGCCGAGCCAAGACGCGAGCCACCGCCGATGAAATTATGGATGTGACGCCGGATGCGGTGATTTATGCGCTGGAAACGCATGGGGTTTTTCATTTAATTCATGGACATACTCATCGCCCGGCGGTGCATCGGTTGACGATTAATGGGCGGACAGCCTATCGTAGAGTGGTTGGAGATTGGCGCGATGAAAGTGCTAAGATACTCAGTTGTACGCCAGTAAGTTGCCAACTGATTGATTTATTGAACTAAAGTGTAGCAGCGTTATGACGCAGAACCTGGCTTGGAAGCGGGCAATTATTTACTGACGTTACGCGGTCAGCCTTTGCGGCCCGGTAGCCTCGGAAGCTAGGCTTTAGCCTCGGAAGCTAGGCTTTAGCCTCGGAAGCGAGGCTTTAGCCTCGGAAGCGAGGCTTTAGCCTCGGAAGCGAGGCTTTAGCCTCGGAAGCGAGGCTTTAGCCTCGGAAGCGAGGCTTTAGCCTCGGAAGCGAGGCTTTAGCCTCGCGAGTGCCGCATTAATTATAATAGCTGACCCATCTGGGCTAAATCCCAAAACCGAGGAAGTCAGGTTTTGGCCTAAAATAAAAAAATGTAGGGCTAAAGCCCTACTTCCTATCTGTAAAATGTAGGGCTAAAGCCCTACTTCCTATCTGTAAAATGTAGGGCTAAAGCTCTACTTCCTATCTGTAAAATGTAGGGCTAAAGCCCTACTTCCTATCTGTAAAATGTAGGGCTAAAGCCCTACTTCCTATCTGTAAAATGTAGGGCTAAAGCCCTACTTCCTATCTGTAAAATGTAGGGCTAAAGCTCTACTTCCTATCTGTAAAATGTAGGGCTAAAGCTCTACTTCCTATCTGTAAAATGTAGGGCTAAAGCTCTACTTCCTATCTGTAAAATGTAGGGCTAAAGCTCTACTTCCTAACAATTACCCCCAGGGCAACCACAGGGGATTACCCAGAGAATCTGAGCCTGTGAGGGCAATCCTTTATGGTTGCCCTTTTATTTATCTGAAAAACTGCAGTTAACATCAGTTATCAGATTTTAGAAGAGCTGCGCGTAACATCAGTTATTTGGAATCCAAGATTTGGAAGAAAACTCTTGGATTCCAATTTTGAGCTTGCTATTTATAACAGCATATAACGCGCTTCATACTCAGGCGTAGCATTTAGCCATAGTTCATCAAACACTTTAGAAAGTTTTTTCGCAGTCAGCCCATCCTTGAAATTAACAGTAGCCGCCAAAGTGTTGGGGGAAGGACGGTGCATTATCCCAATCCTATCCGCAATCATAAAAGTCTCAGTTGGCGGTGCATCCGCGAAGCTGCGAAATTGCATCATACTGCCTAAACGCTTTCCAAGTTGGAGTACCAGATGACCGCGTTGTGATGCCCTTTTGGCATTACCAAGTAAAATACGGATACGCGAATGGCGACTGCGTAAGGCTAAATCTTCAATCGCATCGCAACAGCTTTCATACAATTCCAAATCGCGACTTAAAATGTCCAGATGTAATGTCGTCTGTTCAATCATTGACATCGCAATCTGTTGATTTTCTTCTTCAGTGATGCAAACAAATTCCTCATTAGTTTCACCTAAGATATACTCCACTCTTAATCCTTTTCTTCGTTCTCCACCAAACTAATATCCGTAGTACCCAAGCCGCCGGTTGAATCCTTACCCTCCAGTTTAATCCTCAAGCGCAATTCATTGGGTGAATCGGCATTCGCGATGGCTTCATCAAAGCTAATACGATCTTCCTGGTGTAGCCTGAATAATGCTTGGTCAAAGGTTTGCATGCCTAAAGTGCCAGATCTTCCCATGGTGGGTTTAATTCCGGCGACGTCGCCCTTAGCAATCAATTCTTGAATTAATGGGGAATTGAGCATGATCTCAATAGCGGCAGTTCGCCCACCATCAACGGTTCTGATCAGACGTTGAGAAATGATGGATTTCAAATTCAGCGATAAGTCTTGCAACAATTTCTTTTGTTTTTCTGTTGCAAAAAAGGTTAACATGCGATCAATGGCTTGGTTGGCATTGTTAGCATGTAAAGTGCCCATGGCTAAATGTCCCGTTTGCGCGAATTCTATGCCAAAGTTCATGGTTTCAGCATCACGAATTTCTCCAAAGAGGATCACATCAGGGGCTTGGCGCAGAGCATTGTGCAAAGCGGTTCCCCATTGATCGGAATCAACACCGATTTCGCGCTGCATAATTATGCAGTTTTTGTGCGGATGTACATATTCAATGGGATCTTCAAGGGTAATAATATGCCCATAGGTGTTGTGGTTACGATGATTTATCAACGCCGCCATCGTGGTGGATTTACCAGAACCTGTACCGCCCACAACTACAATCAGGCCGTTTTTCGCCATAATAACATCCTTAAGGATTGGCGGCAGTTTGAGTTCATCGAAATCAGGGACTTCTGCATTGATGAGGCGTATGACCACGCCTTGACAGCCTTGTTGTACAAAGGCATTGACACGAAAACGGCTCAGCCCAGGTGGATGAATAGCAAAGTTACATTCCTTGGTTTCTTCATATTCCTTCAGTTGCCTATCATTCATAATACATTGGGTTAAGGACTGAGAATCTGCTGCCGTTAAAGGCTTTTTCGTGATCGGAGTCATTTTGCCTTTAACCTTCATCGCTGGCGGAAACCCTGCGGTGATAAATAAATCTGAGCCGCCTTCTTTAGTCAACAACTTGAGCAGCTTGATCATGAAAGCCATGGCTTCATCTCTCTCCATCTTTAAGTTCCTCTCGGTACGTTATCATTTAAATTTGTTTTTATGGACAGCGCATTCATACGCTTGTTCTCTCGTGATAAGTCTCTTTCTGAGCAATTCTTCAAGGTTTTGCTCTAAGGTGTACATGCCATCACTTTTCCCAGTTTGTATGGATGAGTACATTTGAGCCAGCTTGTTTTCGCGGATCAAGTTACGAGTCGCGTGGGTGGCTACCAGGATTTCGTGAGCGGCTACGCGCCCACCGCCGGTTTTTTTCAATAGGCTTTGCGAAATTACGGCTTGTATGGATTCCGACAACATGGTACGAATAGTAGGTTTTTCAGCTGTGGGAAAAACGTCAACAATACGATCAATGGTTTTGGTGGCAGAACTGGTGTGCAAGGTGCCAAATACGGCGTGTCCGGTTTCAGCAGCAGTTAAGGCGAGGCGAATGGTTTCTAAATCACGCATTTCGCCGACTAAAATCACATCTGGATCTTGACGCAATGAGGATCGTAAGGCGTTGTCAAAACTTAAAGTGTCGCGTTTAACTTCACGTTGGGAAATGAGACAACGTTTGCTTTCATGGACAAATTCAATCGGATCTTCAATGGTGAGGATATGCCCGTGTTCGTTTTCGTTGCGATAATTCATCATCGCTGCCAGCGTGGTTGATTTGCCTGAGCCAGTGGCTCCTGTAACGACGACAACGCCTCTGATTGTCATGGCAAATTTTTTGAAAATAGCGGGGGCATTTATTTGTTCCAGGGTTAAAATTTTTGAGGGAATGGTACGAAAAACGGCGGCTGCGCCACGATTTTGGACGTAGACATTGACGCGAAATCGTGCAATGCCGGGAATGGCAAAGGAAAAGTCACATTCGTGGTATTTTTCGTATTCTTTTCGTTGCCTATCGTCCATCACGTCGTAGATCATATCGCGTACTTGAGTATTATCAAGTGGGGGCATGTCAACCCTATTCATGTCCCCATTTATGCGTACCATAGGTTGTACGCCGGCAGAGAGGTGTAAGTCGGAGACATTATTTTTTACACCAAAAGTGAGTAATTCAGTGATATTCATATAAGTTATAAGTTATCAGTTATCAAGAAAACATTAAGCTGAGCCATTTTTGGGTAATTCTGGAGGGGTTATGTTATCATATTGTTCCTCAATACTCATCCACTTTTAGTTATGACACCAAAAAGTCTTGCAGTTGAACATTTGCAGTGTATCCGGGACGATAGGGTGCTGTTTGAGGATTTGAATTTTGGGCTCTCGGAGGGGCAGTTGCTTCAAATAGAGGGTCATAATGGTAGTGGCAAAACCAGTCTATTGCGTATTTTATGTGGTTTAAGTTTGCCGACAGAAGGGAGAATTTGTTGGAATAATCAGGATATTGAGGAAATTCAATCTAGTTATTGGGCGACTTTGGCTTATATCGGGCATGCTCATGGCGTTAAGGCGGAATTGACTGCTTTGGAAAATTTGGCGATGGCACGGGCTTTAGCGGTGACGCCCACTTCTATTGAGTTAGCTGATGCGTTGGCTCAGGTGGGTTTATACGGTTTTGAGGATGTCCCAACTCGCACTCTGTCCGCTGGTCAACAACGTCGCGTTGCTTTGGCACGTTTGTTGGTTAGTGAGGCGCAATTGTGGATACTTGATGAGCCTTTTACTGCTTTAGATAAAGCTGCTATTAGGATGGTTGAAGGGTTACTTGATGCACATGCTAAACAGGGGGGGATGGCTGTGTTGACTTCGCATCATGCTGTTAGTTGTAGGTATGCTAGTGTTTTAAGGCTGGCTCGGTAGGTGAGTACAGCGAATGTAGGACAACGAATAAAAACATGGGGTAAAAATTCAAGACTCTCGGTGCTATCAACTTCTGTAATGCTCAGCAGCATAGGGAGCCAAAATGATTTTATTCGTTGTTCATCATTCGCCGGCAAAAGTTTTTGCGGAACAAAAACTTTTGCCGGCGAAGCTGTACTCACCGCCAACAAACAGAAAAACACACTAATATTCACGCTTTTTGAATATTCACGCTTTTTGAGGTGGGCTTCGAGTTCATCTAATTGTTGCGGTTTCACCTTTTACCCATTTCAGTAATTTGTTCGGCTGTCATATCGTCTCCTTTTAATAAGCTAAACCCTCTGAGTCCATCAAGAAACCATTTCAACTGCTTTGTCAACGATTTTAAAGCCATCTTTTCCAACAGATCAAACGCCTTTTCTTTTGTTTTTCTTGTAAGTGGCTAGCAAAAGCATTGTGTGGCTGGTTTGATAATTCGTTTAAAGAATGAAGAACTTTCCATACGAAAGCCCCCATTGATTTGATTTATTTAAATACTGCTTGAAATTTTTTTCTTCATCCCCACAACCTATCGTGTTGCTTAACAATAACCTTATAATTAAAAATGTTTTGTCATTTTTATAACAAACACGTGATGCGCAACTTTTGGTAATCCTTAATGGAGTCCAAGGATTTAGCTTTGGACACGCCCAAAGCTGAAGCTTTGGACTCCATTATTTTATATATAAGTAAGCTTTTTTAAAAGTTGCACATCGCGTAACAAACATAATTAAATACCAAAACTTATGGAAACAATGGTTGAGATAAAACAATTATGTAAGAATTTTGGCCCATTGATTGCGGTAGATGACGTATCATTTAGGGTTAATAAAGGTGAAGTGCTGGGATTTTTGGGACCTAATGGTGCCGGAAAGTCTACCACCATGAAAATGATTACCGGTTTTTTAACCCCCACTAATGGTGCGGTAACAGTCGATGGGTATGATATAGTTCAACAGCCCCTTGAGGTAAAACGTCGTATTGGCTATTTGCCCGAGGGTGCGCCCGCCTATCCCGATATGACTCCGGCTAATTTCCTAGATTTTATAGCCAAAGTGCGCGGCTTACGAGGACAGGATAAACGTCGCCAAATTGATGATACTGTTAAGCGAGTCAATTTGGAAAGTGTGTTACATCAATCTATTGACACCCTCTCCAAAGGCTTTAAGCGGCGTGTCGGTTTGGCACAAGCGATTTTACATGATCCAGAAGTTTTGATTTTGGATGAACCCACCGACGGACTTGATCCTAATCAAAAGCACGAAGTCCGCACTCTCATCAAAAATATGGCTAAGGAAAAGGTCATTATCTTGTCCACCCATATTCTTGAGGAAGTCAATGCGGTTTGTAGTCGCGCCATCATTATCGCCGATGGCAAAATCGTGGCAGACGGAACTCCGGCGGAGTTGGAAGCCAAATCTCAACATCACAACGCTGTCACGATTAGCTTGCAGGCTAGTGCTGATAAGGCTGCAAAGCTGCGTGAGTCTTTATTAAATTTGCCAGGTGTCGATAAATTAGAAAGCTTGGCTGAGGATGGGGAAAATTTGAGTTATCAAATTTTTCCTAAAGCGCAGCGTTCTATTATTGGTGAAATTAGTCAACTGGCACATGAGCAGCAGTGGACATTTACGGAACTTCATGTCGATAAAGGGCATTTGGATGAAGTATTTAGAACTATCACTACAAACAAAACCGAATAATTTGAGCGAGCGTGTAGGGCTTTAGTTAGGAGAAATTTCATGCGTGGAAATCAGATTTGGGTGTTATTCAGGCGAGAACTGAATAGTTATTTTGCCACCCCCATAGCTTATGTGTTTATAGTTATATTCTTGTTTTTAAGCGGTATTTTTAGTTTTTATTTGGGACAATTTTTTGCGCGTGGACAGGCAGACTTGTCAGCGTTTTTCGCTTTTCATCCTTGGTTATATTTATTTTTAATACCAGCATTAGCTATGCGACTGTGGGCGGAAGAGCGCAAAAGCGGTTCTATTGAGTTATTACTAACTTTACCGGTTACCATTATAGAGGCGGTGCTAGGAAAATTCTTAGCAGCGTGGGCGTTTACTGCGATTGCCTTGTTTTTGACATTTCCTATGTGGCTGACGGTAAATTATTTAGGTAATCCTGATAATGCCGTTATTGCTGCTGGCTATATTGGCAGCTTGTTAATGGCAGGCGCATTTTTGGCGATTGGCGCCAGTATATCCGCTTTAACGAAAAACCAAGTAATTGCCTTCGTAATTACAGTAGTGGTTTGTTTGGCTTTTATCCTCAGCGGCTTTCCGCTGGTTTTAGACTTTTTTAGTGGCTGGGCACCTCAAGTCATTGTTGAAACAATCAGCTCATTTAGCTTTTTGACTCATTTCAACGCGATTAGCAAAGGTGTTATTGATTTGCGGGACATTATTTATTTCTTTTCCTTAATCGTGTTTTGGTTATTTTTAACAGCGATTTTAATTGAAATGAAGAAAGCGGATTAAGAAAGAGAAGAGGTACTACATGAACAAAAAAATACTTACTAGCGGCGGTTTGCTAATGGCAATTGCCCTGCTGATTGCTGTCAATATCGTCAGCAATACCAGCTTTAAATCGATGCGGTTGGATTTAACCGAAAATCGACTTTATACCTTGTCGGATGGCACTAGGAATATTCTTAAAAGCCTAGAAGAGCCGATTAGCTTGCGCTTTTTTTTATCGCAAAAACTTGCGACGAGTTTACCAGGTATTAGTAATTATAGCGTGCGAGTGCGTGAATTATTAGAAGAATATCGACGCGCTGCAGGCGGTAAGATCAAATTAATGATTATTGATCCTGAGCCTTTTTCTGAAGCGGAAGATAGTGCCGAAGGCTACGGCTTGCAAGGCATTCCAGTGAATAAGAGTAATACCCGTTTTTATTTTGGCTTAGTCGGTACTAATTCTACCGACGATGAAGATACTATTCCATTTTTCTCACCTAATAGAGAAGAATTTTTAGAATATGATCTGACTAAACTGGTTTATCAATTAGTCAATCCTAAGCAAAAAGTAGTAGGCATTATGAGTACCTTGCCCATACAAGGCGCGAAGGATCAAAACCCACTTGCTACAAACGACTCTGCGTGGATGATCGTAGATCAGATTCGTAAAGTATTTAAAATACGGACTATCGCGACAGATGTTAAAGAGATTGAAGATGATATAGACATACTCATGTTGGTACACCCAAAAGACTTGAGTGATGCGACTTTGTACGCGATTGATCAATTTGTGCTGAAAGGCGGCAAGGCGATAGTATTTGCTGATCCTTATTCTGAGGCATATCAACCGCCCAGCAATCCAAATAATCCATTTGCTGCTGCGCAAGCGCCTCGCAATTCTGATTTAAAGAAATTATTTGACGCTTGGGGAATAGAATTAGTATCCGAAAAAGTCGTGGGTGATCTTGAAAACGCCCAGAGAGTACAAATCAGGAAAGGCAAGCGTGCAATGGTTGTCAATTATCCAATTTGGATGAAATTAAATGCAGAACAGCATTTTAACAAAGAAGACATTGTTACTGGCAAACTGGATAACATGGTGATAGCAAGCCCTGGCTCCTTAGTGAAAAAAGACGATGCAGAAATCGAACTCATCCCTTTAATTGAATCGGGAGAGAAAGCTATGCAAATTGGCGTAGATAAGCTAGGTTTGTTTGCAGAGCCGGACAGTTTAGAGCGTGATTTCAAAGCAGAGGGCAAATTTGTCTTGGCTGCTAGAATTACTGGTAAAGTGAAAACTGCCTTCCCTGATGGCAAGCCAGATTCTGATGATGAGGATGATGGTGGCGATGAAAAAACTGACAGCAATCACGTCAAAGAATCTGCGGAGTCTATTAATCTGATTATCGTGGCTGATACTGATATGCTTGAAGATAAATACTGGGTGCGTGTCCAGAGGATTTTTGGACAACGGATTTCCATTCCACACGCAGCAAATGCCACTTTTGTCTCCAACGCTTTGGACAATCTTAGCGGTAGCAACGATTTGATAAGTGTGCGAAATAGGGGCAGTTTTAATCGTCCTTTCACTAAAGTGGAAGAAATTCAACGACAAGCTGAACTACGTTTCCGCGATAAAGAAAAGGAATTACAAGCCCGCTTAGAAGAAACCCAGCAAAAAATTAACAGTTTGCAAACTCAAAAACAAAAAGGAAATCAGTTCATATTGAGCGTTGAACAACAACAAGAAATAGCGAGTTTTCGCGAAGAAAAAATTAAGATTCGCAAAGAACTCCGCAACGTGCAACACGAGTTGCAAAAAGATATTGAACGTTTAGAAACGCAAATGAAATTTTTCAATATCGGAGCTATGCCATTATTAATAGGTATGTTGGGCATTACTCTTAGCGTTTGGAGCCGTAAACGGCGGCGTCGTTTACAGCCGGTTAAGGGCTAATACACACGCCCTACATAATAATTGTAATTTTTACAGTTAAATTGTCATTCCCCCTCCCCGCCATGAGCTAAAGCTCATGGCTAAAAGCTCAAGTCGGCTAAAGCCGACTAAAACATTAAAGATTTAGTCGGCTTTGCTTTAGCTGACTGACGCTTTTAGCCATGAATGAGCAGGTGGCTCAAGCTCATGGCTAAAAGTTCAAATCCCCTAAGAGGGACTAAAACATGAGTAGGTTTAGTCGGCTTTAGCCGACTTAGGCTTTTAGCCATGAGCTTTGGCTCGTGGCGGGGGGGCTACATGGCGTAGAGTCCAAAAAAAACAGGAGTACATTTAATTAATGAACACAAAAAATCTTACTATCCTAGCCATCTTTACCCTTGTGATAGTTATTGCCGCAGCCGTCATAACGCAGCAGTCGCAACAAACCGTAAGCAGCATCAAACAGGAAAAATTTTTTCCAGACTTATCGCTCGTCATCAATGATGTGACAGAAATCCACGTCAGTACCAAGGATGAAACCATGACGCTAATACGCAGCGAAACCGGGCAATGGCAACTTAAGGAAAAAAACAATTATCCAGCTGACTTGGAAAAAGTCCGCAAACTTTTAATCGGTGCCATCAATTTAACAATACTGGAAGCCAAAACTGCAAATCCGGAGCTTTATTCCAAAATTGGAGTAGAAGATATTTCTGCTGAAGACGCTAAATCTAGCCTATTAACTTTAAAAGCTGGAGAAAATAAAACGGTAGCAAGCGTTATCGTTGGCAACGATAAATTCGCCAAAATTGATTCTAGCCTTAGAGAAATCTATGTCCGCAAACCAGCCGAAGAAACTTCTTGGCTAGTATTGGGGCAATTGCCGGTAGAAAAGCAAGCCAATAATTGGTTGAATAAGCAAATTGTCGATGTCGACAAGGAAAATATCCGTAAAGTCAGCGTCAACCATCCGGGTGGCGATAGTCTTGTAATTTTTAAGGATAGCCCTGAAGATGAGGATTATCAAATCGCAGATTTGCCCGCCAATGCTGAAATAAAAGAAGCTTATAAGCTTAATAGCATCGCGAATACCTTAAATAGCTTGAATTTGGACGATATTAAAACCGCCGACGAAATTGAGTTTGATGATAATACGAGTACTCGCGCCAAGTTTACCAGTTTCGATGGACTTGAAGTCACCATGACAATTATGGAAAAAGACGACAAGCATTACGCGAAATTTGTGGCGGCGTTTAACCAAACAGTGGCAGACGAGAGTCCAGTAGAGGAGGAATCGGACGAATCTGAAAATACGGATGAAAAAGTGGATGCCAAACAGCAAGCCGAAACTTTAAACGCAAAGTTAAAGGGGTGGGTGTATGAGCTGAGCAAATATAAAGTTGATAATTTAGAAGAAAAGCGTGATGATTTAATTAGTGTGGATGAGGAGCCATCAGCGAAAACAGAAGTTCAAGCGCAGCCGGAGCCAAGAAGTTTAGAGGAGATACTAGCAAAAGAGCCATCCGTAACCGAAGAACAACCGCAACCGAGTATAGTAGAAGACAAACCTGCCGAAAGTTCAGAGCCTGGGCGCGATGAGCCGGCTGGTGTGGTGGAAGAAACTCCAGTAAAAACAGAAGATAACTCACAATCAGAGCCGGAGCCAAGTGTAAAGGAAAAACCAGCAGAAAGTTCGGAACCAAAACGCGATGAATCTACTGGTGTAATTGAGGATAGTCCAGCAAAAACAGAGGAAAAACCGCAACCAGAGCCGGAGCCGAGTACAGAGGAAAAACCGGCAGAAAGTTTGGAGCCCGGGCACGATGAGTCGACTGGTGTAGTTGAAGAGTCTCCGGCGGTGAACGTTGAGGAGCAACCAAGTATAGAAAAACCGGTAGAAAGCCCTACTACAACAACGGAACAAACGCCTTAATAGGTAAAAATCCCTTTATTTGTGTCCACCCTACAGATTTGTTCCCACGCACAATAGCACGAGTAGGGTGGGTAGAGCTCCGCGATACGAAGTCAGCACGAGTAGTCGGGGTTGGTGGGCAACAAAAACACGTTGCCCACCCTACAATACTACAATACTATTTCTCTATGAGTAGTTTTAAGTAGATTTTTAGGAGCAGCAGGGGAAAGAAATGTATCAGCACGTAAAAAATAGCGTGAGTGTAATTTTGTTGCTCGTGTGTGTTTTGCCACATCATTTGCAAGCAAATGGCGACACTTTTGCCCCCACTTCTACGACAAAACAAATAGAGGAGTTGAGGAAACGCCTGGATGAGCTTCAAGATATTCAAAAAACATCTTTGCGGAATGATATATGGTCAGAGTACCAGCAACAACTTTGGCGACATTATTATCAATCTGAAACAAAGAAAAGCGAAATTAATCTCGCACAGGCTGAAATGGCCAGCTTAGAGAGGTATCAGCGATCGAGTGCCGCCTATAACAATGCACTCCAAGCTGCGCGGGGGGATGTCGATAGAGTGACCGACGCGGAGTTGCGCTCCGATATGAGGAACATTAATTCCGCCCTGCAAAAGTTGAGGCACGGCAACATGACGAATGAATGGTTACACGACGCTTTCCGGCAGGAAACTCAAGGCGCTCACGCTTATGCTGCCAAAAAGCAGGTATCACCATTTCTCGATGGCAGCATCCAGGCTGGTGACGTTGTTGTAAACAACAGTTATTTATCTTTGTCGGGTTCGAAATATGTGGCTTTACGCTACCATGAATCAGGTGCTAGAACTAGGGTTGACAGGAAACTTTTAGTCTGTGTAAAGTCAAAAAAATTGCCTATTATCGACGTCCCCAAAGTAAGGCCCGACCGTGCAACAGAGCCAGGCACCAATCTGCTAGAAGGCTTGTACCAGCCTAAAACATACTTTAAAGTTGCAGCTGTGAGGAAGACTGGAGATGGTTATGTTTACGTAGTTTTAGAAGAGCTTCCATTGGATAGTGCGGAGTATCGTTTGAACTATAGTTTTGGATTCAAAGCAAAAGAAATAACAACCGGGGCAGAGGAAGATATGGCAGAGCCTGTCGACTCTTCGTCTGGGTGCTCCGTACAATAGAGTTGTTGTTGTTTTTGTTTTTGTTTCGGGAATGAGGCACGATTTCCCGAAACAACTGCTTTAGAGATCCCTCCTGCCGCCGGGATGACAATTTTTTTGTTTCGGGAAATCGTGCCTCATTCCCGAAACAACCGTTCTAAAACTCACATAAATCACAGCACGAGTAGTCGGGGTTGGTGGGCAACAAAAACACGTTGCCCACCCTACGATATCTGCGAGATCTCACATCTTGACATTTTGAACATAAGTATAAAGTTCGATACCTAATTTTTGTGCAACGGGCTTGGCTTTTTTACCAACCATTGGCGATATAATTATTTTTCTACTGGCTTTGTGCCCGTGTTTTTGTTCGTAAAAACGCGCCTTTTTATCAAAACGATAGACGTCGGATTTGTCTGTTGCCGATTTCATTTCAACAATGATTAATAATCCGTTCTTGATAATTATGTCCAGTTCAATTTCTTCAGGATAACCAAACACAACACCTTCGTCATCATGTTCATCGACATGAATCACTTCAATATCGGGTACTTCCTTTAAAATAGCGGCTAAACCATTTCTAAATGCCTCCTCCGACTGGCTACCCCAACGAGCACCCATTGCCATTAACCTTTGATCAAATTTGGACATTTGTAGATCATGTTGTATCCACTTTTCGCGATCTTCTTGAATTTTCTGATCGAGTTTCAGCTCCAGCGCTTCAAAACGTTTGCGATCTTCAGCAATTTTCAGATCAAGCCGTTGTTCCAGTTTTTCAAGCCGGCGTTCCAGTTTATCAAACAGTTGGTCCAGTTTCTCAAGCCGTTGATCCTGTTTTTCGATCCGTTGCGAAAGTTTTTCAATCGCCAGAGTGTGTTTTTCAATGATATTATCAAATTTGGCGAAAATTTCTTCAAAGTGATGCTCAGTTTCCAACTTGTCCGCAAAATGTGGACGCGCTATTTCGAGCACTACGTCTCGAAAAGCGGTGTCCGTTCGTAGGAGTGTTGGTAGCTCCTTTAGCATTAATTTTCTGAGTTGTTCGGTTTGCATCATTTTTTATCCCTCCTTTGATTCGATGTTCAAGTCCGTTGTGTGAGTGAAGTGAGTACAACGAATGGTTGACAACGAATCGTAAGACTATGACTTAAATTAAAAGGTTTTATTCGTTGTCCTCCATTCGCTGTACTCATCACCGCGACAACAGCATTTGGTATAATAGGCGCATTAATATAATTAAACAATAAAGATTTTCAATCTCATGATCGCGGATTGTTGTTTTATTAACATACGTCGTCCAGCACGTAATAAGGATATGCAGTTTGACTTGGAATACAGAAATTGTTGCCGCCCTTATAGGTTTAGTATCTGCCATCTTGGGAGGCATAGTGCCGGTTGTTTTACATCATTATTTATCAAAAAAAAGGGAGCGTGAATCAACCATTCCGCAGAAAACCGACAGTTTTGCAGCGAATATTAGTTTTATAAGTGCTTTATTTGGATTGGTTTCATTAGGATTGACTTCAATACCCGCGATTATCGCTGGACATATGGCGCTGAAAAATATTCAACTTTCTGGAGGGTATCTAAGAGGAAAAGCAAGGGCTTGGATAGGATTAATTCTGGGTTATATTGAATTATTTATTCTAATGCTTGTTTATAGTTTTTATAAGTTAATTAGTTGGATTGTTAGTTAAAAATTGCCCCCAACCGCACCAAATAAACATAAATCGACACCCGCTTCCGCCGCTCCACCCGCTCCATTTGCTCATAAGTCAACTTTCCATACACCCTAGGGCGTGCATGAAACACTACATAATAGCCCACAGTTTGTCCTTCAGTTTCCAAATATCCCTCAAGCTGAGCCAATCCCTTTTCAAACTCGGCAATCCCATGCCATATTTTAGTTTCAATCACATAGCGGTGTCCTCGGTAAACCACAATCAAATCAAGTTGTCCGCTTCCAGAATGGACTTCGGTAAATAAATCGCCTCCCACTTGTCGCACCAATAAATCGAGGTAAGCCATTAGTAAATATTGCCCGGTAGCTTCTTGAGGCATAGGCGTCACTTTAAACGCTTCTTGTCCACGCCGTTCCACAAATTCGCGGAAACGAGATAGTAGCTGATCCATTTGTAATTCATTTCCGACAACATGAAGGCGTAAGTCATAGCTGTTGACCAAAATCGCCGCCTGCAAATCCGATTCAAGCGGTTGGAAATAGTCGCTAAGAATCCGCTTGTAAATAGGATTGGCGATTTCACAAAAACCTTGGGCGTCTTCCGTCACGATGCCGTGCATGTTGAGGGTGCCAATCCAGGGGGTATTGAGCGTGAATTTTAGGCGCGCGCCAAAGAGGATGCGTAGTACCGGTTCTTGATACGATTTCGCGTGGCGTACTAGGGTTTCGTAGTTGTAATTGCGTTCTCGCAGCAATTTGGAGAGCGCCGCTAGTAAATTGGCGTGAGTAATGGGAAGGGTGCGTTCGGTGGCGATTTCTTCTGTGGTAATTGCCGCTAGTCGGTTGACTAAGAAGGGTTGGCCTCCGGTGATGGTGTGGATTTCTTTTGTCACGCCTGTTGCGAAAGTTTGGGTTGTTTCGTTGGTATATTGTTTGCAAAGTTCTTGCACTTGTGCCAGGGTAAAGGTTGGTAATTGGATTTGACGTGCAATGTTGAATGGGGAACTGCGACCAAGGTTGAGGGTGGCGATGTTTTGGATCCCAATCAGAATTATGCTGTGGAGGCTGCGCGGGTGTTCATGGAGCAGGTAAAACTCGCGCCAAGTCTGGAGCAACGGAGAAAGGGCTTTTTGAGGTGTAGCATCGAATTCGTCAATGACCAAAACCACTTTGATGTCAGGCGCGATTTGTTGCAGGGTTTCAAAGAAATCCCAAAATGCTTCTACGCTGGTGGGGGGGGTATTTGTAATAATGGATTGAATTTTTTGCGTGTTTTGATGTGCCGTGGTTCGATCGCCAATTTGCTGCCCAATTTCTGTCCCAAATTTATGCAAAAAACGAGGAACTGTCCAACTATCAAAGCGTTGAAAACTCAGCGTGACTGGCAAATAGTCCGCTTTATCTTGCAATACTTCTGTTAGTTGTCGCAACAGGGTCGTTTTTCCCATCTGTCGGGGGGCGTAGAGGGTGAAGTAGGTTCCTCGTTCTATTTGTGTTAGCAAGTCGGCGATGAGTTCGCTGCGTGGTACAATGTAATGTTCGGTTTTTTTTACTGGACCAAGGGTGTTGAAGTAGCGCATGGGTTTTGGCCTATTTGAGGGCTCCTAATATGCTACAATTTTAAATTTAATATGAAAGGAGTCCAAGATTTATCTTGGACGAGCCTAATATTATGGCAAGAGATATTTGTGAAGCCATTGAAAAGCAAGTCATGGAATTGGGTTGTTATTCTCCCATTGAATGGTTATTACAATCAGGCTACTTGCAATATGTTGATTATGAACGCTGGCGCATGGGGGGATTGCCATATTTGGAAGATAGCGTTCTTTGCCCTAAAGACAAGCTTTTCTCACAATTAAACAAAGGTGAGCGTTTTGCCACCCAATTCAATTTAGTGATTCAAACCCAGCCATTGATGGGCTTGAAAATCAGCCGCGATCCCAAGTTATCCCGTCTATTAGCCCGCCTTTGGTTACGTCAAAATGATGTCCCGCAGATGGATTTATTTATGGATAACCCGTCAGTGGTGACGGAAAATAAGCTAATTAGTGCTTTGAATAACCGCGAATTGGCGAAAGCGCAGTCTTTATTGGCTCAGCTTGTTCAACAAGTACCCGATCACCCTCTACTGAGCGATTACGATGGCTTAATTGCTTATGCTCAACAGATTCATAAACCGTTAGCAGCGGATTCCATCCGGGAAGAATTAGAGTATTTGAAAACGACAATTTTGCCGGTGGCACAAAAGCTATTAAAACAGACAGCGCGGGATTATGTGGCGCCCGCTTGGCGCAGATTGGCTAAGGCTTTGACCGATTCTGCTTGCCAAGATTCTTCGTCCGATTTGCACGCCAGTTATGCTTGGCAACAAATGCAAAACTGGGGCGAGGTCAAAAACAGTATTATTAATACAGCTAATTATCGGCAACAGCCAGTCTTGTTAGCACGCTTGGCGGAAGCCTTTTGGTATTTGCAACAATGGGATCAATGTTTGCTATGCTGGTGCCATTTATTTGGATTGGATGCAAAATTCGGCGCGGAAGAAATCGAACGGCAAGCTGATGCTCGGTTATTGCTTATGTGGCACAATTTTCAGGATCAGGAATTGCCTGATGAGGATTTTCCGGCTTGGTTATTATTGCATGAGCCAGGATTAGTCCACCATATTCAGAATGCCGAGCAACCGTTATTGGAAGTGGTCGTGCATCTGCTGCGTGCCCGGCTTCAGGGCGATGATGAGATGGAATGGCGTCGGCAGTTACAAAAACTCAACCCGGCACTGTTGCGTGTTTTCCTTGAAAACAAGTAGCTAGTTGTGCCGCGTTCGTAGTAGCAATGCCATTAAGTTAAGCCAAAATCCATAGATGTAGGGTGGATTAAGCGGAGCGTATTCACCTGATATTAATATAAGTTTTGGTGGATACGCTATCGCTTAATCCACCCTACATGGTCTTAACTTAATGGCATTGGTTCGTAGTAGGTGGTTTATCGCCTGCTGCTGCGAACGGGCGATTTTCCTTGGCTTGATGGTATTGGCGCTTTGTGCGTGTTCTTAGTACCGAGGCGGGTTCATGTGGCGGTAATCTTCTCCGCGGCGTTGTCTGTATTTTTCCATCTGTTTCCGCATCTTAGCTTGTTCTTCTGCTATCATTTCTTTTTCGCTAATCACCTTGTAACCCTTAGCAGGCGGCTTAAAGAGGTCGGCGGATGCCTTAACATCCTTTTTAATGCTTGTAATTTCGAACATTATCTTGTCGTCTCCGCTTTTGCCCGTTTTGATCACAGTTTTCATAGGAAAGCCCCAAGTCTTAGATTTGGCTTGTAAATCATCGTGCGCCTTTTGGCAAAGATGTACAGGTATTTCTTTGATTTTTCTTGAATTGGTTATGTCGGACCTGGCTTTGTTAAACTTCTCAAGGTATGGCACTTGGGCTGCCTTTTTGGAGAAGTAATTTTCTGAGCAAAGTTGGCCGTTTGCTTTTACCAGATGTTTAGTGGTGGAATATCCAGCAATCTTGGGACCACTGCCTTTGTTGACGAGTTCTGCTTTTACCTTGGGGCGCCTGTGTTGCCGTTGTGGCGCATACGGCAATTTGGGGGGGGTGCCGGTGAAGTCCATTTCAACAATACGCTTTTTCTTGGCATCAACCATATAGGCTTTTCTTTTGTTGAAGTCGAGCAGTTTGTAGTCGTTAGAACCGTCTTCTTTTATATGGGCGTGATCTTTGTTTATGGTGATTGTTTGTTTTTTCCCCATATATTTCTGCTCGACAACTGTCGCCGCAAAGCTGGCGCTACAGATACAGGCGGTGAAAATGCCGGCTATTATTCTGAGGTGTAAATCTTTCATTATTTAATCCTCTTTTTGGTGGGTACGAAATGGCGTAGTGGATAAAATAACATAAATGCTTTTTGTCTATCAAATAAATCTGTCCCGCGTGAAAAAAGTTACAACTTCGTACCTTGGTTCGTTTTTGTCATATATTTGAAATATATTGATGCGAAAATTGATATTTTGATTTTTTTTTGGAGATTAGAATGGCGACAACAAGTGCTGAAACTCTGGGAGAGTTACCAGGTTCAGCGTATTCCGGTTCAAATTGGTTACAATGGGGATATGTAGTAGCCCTGGTTTATTTATTACTGGTTGCAGTTTCATTGATTGGCAGTGGGTTTAAAATTGCGGCTGGAGATCAGGCTAAGCAACTGTTTTCTTTTGCAAGTAATCCGATAACTGGATTGGTTATTGGTACAGTGGCGACGGCGCTGATTCAGTCATCGAGCACTGTGACGGCTATCATTGTTGGCTTGGTGGCAGGTGGTTTGCCAGTTTCAATCGCGATACCTATGGTAATGGGTGCCAATATTGGTACTACAATAACTAATACGATTGTCAGTCTTGGTCATGTTGGAAACAGCGATGAATTCAGGCGGGCATTTGCAGCCGCAACTATTCACGACTTTTTTAACTTGGTTAGCGTTGTCATTTTTTTGCCGCTGGAAATAGCCTTTGGATTTTTGGAGAAAATCGGTGCCTACCTTTCTGAGTTGATGGTTGGTGGTGATGCCATGTCAATTAAGGGATTTAATTTTATCAAGCCTTTGGTAAAGCCGCCAGTTAAATTTGTTGAGAATACGGTACTTGCTTCTCTTCCAGAGATAGTGATCGGTATAATAATGATTATGCTTGGTATTGCAGCCATTTTCCTTGTCATAACGTTGATAGGCAAATTGTTGAGGGTGTTGATGGTAGGAAAAGCCAAGCAAATCCTCCACGCCGCAGTTGGGCGGGGACCCATTTCAGGTATAGGCTCTGGTACGCTAATCACTGTATTGGTTCAGTCTTCATCCACCACAACCAGTCTGATCGTGCCTTTGGCAGGCTCGGGTATATTTAGTCTGCGTCAAGTCTATCCTTTTACCCTTGGTGCCAATATTGGTACCTGTATCACTGCTCTGCTTGCGGCGACGGCTGTGACTGGCGTAAATGCCGTATTTGCATTGCAGATAGCCTTAGTTCATCTTCTGTATAATGTGATTGGTGTTGTGGTGATCTACGGTATACAGTTTTTGAGGAATATTCCTATATGGTGTGCGGAGACTTTGGCTGAGGCAACAGTGATACGTAAGCTATATGCGGCGGTGTATATCATTTTTGTTTTTTTCATTATTCCGGGCATATTGATTGGAGTAAGCCAACTTTTGGGTTGGTAACAGAATGGAGAATAATTCGTGAGCGTTAGAGGGGAATTGGAGCGAAAAATTTGTGAACTCGAAGAGTCTTTGTCGGAATTAAAACTGCAACTTCGGCAGCAGGAAGAAAATCAACAGCATGAGGCGATTGATCATCTTGAGTCATATCTCGAGCAGATCGATAGTAAGTATGAAAATATGCGAAATTTTTGGCCAATCGTCGTCGATGAATTGCGGAGTTTATTCAATGAGTCTTCTGATTATAGGAGGTTTTAAACGAATGAGTATCGGAAACGCTAGGTTGAGTCTGTTGGTTTGTTTGTTGTTTGGTTCGGCAGCCATGGCTGGGGAGGAAACGGTTATAGCTCTTGAAAAAGTGCCTGAAAGCATTCAAAGCGTAGCCAAGGAGTTGTTGCTTAATGCCGGTTTTAAAACTGCTAATATCGAGACGGAGGATGATGGAACGCTGGTGTACGAGATACAGGGTGTTCTTGAGGATGGACGAAAGGTGGAAGTTGATGTGCTAGAAAATGGTAGCGTTCAGGAATTTGAGGTTGAATTCACCAAAAATTTGGTTCCAGGTGCGGTTCTTAAGGCGATAGAGAAAAAGTTGCCTGGTTTTGAGCCAATTTATATTGAGGCAAGTCATTCGGCTAGCAAAAAGGTGGTGCAGTATGAGTTTGTCGGTGAATTCGGCGGCAGGGAGTTGGATATCGAGGTATCTGCTAGTGGACGTAGGATTGAAATAGGTGATCAGTAATATCGCCCAAGTTGGCACCAGCGGGTTTGCCAAAAATCCGCTGGTATGTGAATGATATTTCTTTATTGGACGGCTATTTTCCAGCATTATTGCATCACCTTCAATTTCGATCGAAAATCACACCATTAGCCATTGTCACATTTTTGTCATAATCAATAATTAGACTAAATTATATGAATATTACACCAGAATTATCTCCGGCTTCATTGGATGAGTCTAAGATTGTACGCAGTCGCAAGTGGCGCATGTTTAAAGATAAAGTCGCCCAACACAGCATGACACTAGGCGGCACCAGCATCATCATCGCCATACTCCTCATTTTCTTCTACTTATTATACACTGTATTGCCACTATTCCTGCCGGCGAATCTAAAAGAAATTCAAGAATTTAACACCCCAACACCATCAGCGGGAAAAACTTTACACCTCGCCGTCGAAGAACAAGGACAAATTGGCGCCCGTTTCACGCCAACACACGCTATATTTTTTAAGTTAAAAGAAGGCGATGTGATTTCCGAGCACGCCATCACCATACCGGATGATGTCACTGTCACAAGTTTTGCCGTCGCTGATTCGGCAACCGATGTAGTGGCTTATGGTTTAAGTGATGGGCGGGCGGCAATCGTTAAACATATTTATGACATCAGTTATCCTAATGATGTTCGCGTTATCACGCCTAGAATTGAGTATCCATTTGGTGAGGAGCCTGTTGTTATTGATGAGCAAGAAAGTGCTTTAAATCATCTTGATGTGCAATTGGGCGAAGAGGCGCATACCTTGGTTGCCATTACTGCCGATAATCGTTTAGTGGTGATGGAGGCAAGCCGAGAAGAATCTTTTTTGGATGATGAAGAGGATGAAGAATTGCTCAGTTTTGAGCGAGGGATTTTATCCTTGCCACAAGGCGACGTGACTCATTTATTATTAGATAAAGAACAAAGCGTGGTTTATATTGCCGGCAGTGACGGGCAAATTTCGCGTGTTGATATTAGGGATAAAACTATGCCCCAAATTCTGCAACGTCTCCGCGTAGTCGAGGTTAATAAAAAAATTACTTCGGTGGAATTTCTTACTGGGGATATTTCGTTGCTGATTGGCGATTCAAGCGGGCGGATATCGCAATGGTTTACTGTGCGAGATGAAAATAATAATAATGTGCTGACCAAAATTCGTGAATTTCATGAACAATTAGCTGCCATTACCGGCATTGCGCCCGAGGAACGTCGCAAAGGTTTCGTGGCAGCGGATAGCAGCGGCAATGTAGGCGTATATCATTCAACCGCACACCGCAGGTTATTATTGGAGCCAATTGCCGATACTGATGTTAGTCATATTGCTATTTCGCCGCGTGCAGATATTTTGTTAGTTGAAAATGGCAGCGGTAATATGCAGGTTTGGGAACTCTATAATGAACATCCTGAAGTGTCAATGTCAGCTTTGTGGGGCAAAGTTTGGTATGAAAGTTACCAGGAGCCTGATTATGTTTGGCAGTCGTCTTCAGCCAGTAGCGATTTTGAGCCTAAATTTAGTTTGATGCCGTTGGCTTTTGGTACTTTAAAGGCGGCTTTTTATGCCATGTTAATTGCGATACCTTTGGCTGTATTGGGCGCGATTTATACGGCTTATTTTATGGCACCACGAATGCGTTCACTGGTTAAGCCGACTATTGAAATTATGGAGGCTTTGCCTACGGTTATTTTGGGTTTTCTCGCCGGCTTATGGTTGGCGCCGGTGCTGGAAAGTAATATGCTGGGGCTATTTATGTTGTTATTGCTGTTGCCCGTTGGTGTTTTGTTATTTGCCTATGGTTGGCGTTATTTACCGAGATGGATTTCAGAAGGTTGGCAAGCGGCTTTGCTGATTCCAGTAATATTATTAGTGGCGTGGCTGTCTTTTGCTGTTAGTCGCCCATTAGAAGTTTGGTTGTTTGGTGGAAATCTACCTCATTGGTTGACAACGGAGTTGGGTATTGGTTTTGATCAGCGTAATGCGATAGTTGTGGGTATAGCAATGGGGTTGGCGGTGATTCCTAGTATTTTTTCGATGGCAGAAGATGCGGTGTTTAATGTGCCAAAGCATTTGACTATGGGCTCATTGGCGTTGGGGGCGACTTATTGGCAAACGATGGTGCGGGTGGTGTTGTTGACTGCTAGCCCCGGGATATTTTCAGCCATTATGATAGGTATGGGGCGGGCTGTTGGGGAGACGATGATTGTGTTGATGGCGACGGGTAATACGCCAATTATGGATTTTAATATTTTTCAGGGGCTACGCACGTTGTCGGCGAATATTGCGGTGGAGATGCCGGAATCTGAGGTGGCTAGTACGCATTTTCGTATTTTGTTTTTGTCGGGCTTGGTTTTGTTTATCTTTACTTTTTTCTTTAATACTTTGGCGGAGGTGGTTCGTCATCGTTTGCGGCGTAAGTATAGTTCTTTGTAACGTCGATTTCATGGGGAAGGATATAACAGTTACGCAGTCTCGTACCTATGTTACTTTGGGGACGTGGGAACGGTGTCACATCGTTGGTGAGTACATCGAATGCAGGACAACGAATAAAAATCTTTCGTCCTTACCCTGGGCGCAAGCAATCCAAATGCCGATATATTTAGCGAATCCGGTGTATTGCCTTATTATTCGTTGTCTACCATTCGCTGTACTCATCACCGCGCTAGTAAAACTTCGAGTTAAAGCCAAGTTTTATGTAGGGTGGGCAACGTGTTTTTGTTGCCCACCGTCTAAATCAATGCCATTAAGTTAAGACCGTGTAGGGTGGATTAAGCGATAGCGTATCCACATTAATTTATATATTAATCAGGTGGATACGCTCCGCTTAACAACCCTACATCTATGGATTTTGGCTTAACTTAATGGCATTGACCGTCTAAATAGGTTCTTTTGTAGGGTGGGCAACGTGTTTTTGTTGCCCACCGTATCGGGACTACATACTACTGGTGGGCAAAAAAAACACTTTGCCCACCCTACATACTACTTTGCCCACCCTACATACTTTTACGTGAGTGATAATTAACAAATGAAAAATTGGTGGAAAAGTGGTGATCCTTGGATTTGGCTGACGGCAGCGTCAGTCACGATTAGCATAGTAACTGTTGCAGCCTTGTTAATTTTGATTGCTGCACGCGGTTTAGGACATTTTTGGCCCACACCTGTTATGGAAGCGGATTATACCGATCCTAATGGTCAAACAATTCGCTTAATTGGCGAAATTCATGATGAAGAGGTGGTGTTGCGAAAAACCGGTGTAAGCGTCGAAGGCGATTGGGTGACTAGTTATTTAATTAAAACCGGCAATCGCGATTTATTGGGACTGGATTTTCGTTGGGTGCGAGCTTCTGGGTTGCAGAATCAACATTATCCTAAGGATGTGATGGTGGTTGAGCGCCGAGAATGGGGTAATTTTTATGGCTATCTCGCGGCTGTTAAGGAAAATGGCAGAATCGTCAGTCAAGGGGCGGCAGCGTGGGAGGAGTTGCAGAAGCGTTTGCGGCGGGTTTTAAAAATTTTTGATGAAATTCGCAGCATTGAAAAACACAAAATTGGTGAAATCAATTATGGTGTAGAGCGGTTACGCTTGTATCAGCGGCGTTTGGAGTTGGATAATGAGCTTGATGCGGTTAAGCAGGCGGATATTGCTCAAAAAAAGGCGGATTTTGAGGCGCGTTTTGAGGCTTTAAGTGAAAAATTAGGACAACTTTATCGGGAGATTAGTCGGGATAGTTTTAGTGCTAAAGTCATGGATGGGCGAGTGGTGGATATTTCGCTTGCTAAGGTGGTGCATATTCACCGCCCTAATGCGATGTCATTGCCGGATAAGTTGGGCTTTTATGTGAAAAAAGCCTGGGAATTCTTAAGCGATGATCCGCGTGAGGCTAATACTGAAGGCGGTATTTTTCCTGCGATTTTTGGCACCGTGATCATGGTCATTATTATGTCAATTTTTGTCACGCCGTTTGGTGTGATTGCCGCAGTGTATTTGCATGAATATGCTAAACAAGGGGTGTTGACACGTACGATTCGTATTGCAGTCAATAATTTAGCCGGTGTTCCGTCGATTGTTTATGGAGTATTTGGTTTAGGGTTTTTTGTTTATTTTATCGGTGGGGGTATTGATCAGTTGTTTTTTCCGGAGGCGTTACCCGCTCCCACTTTTGGTACGCCCGGAATTTTGTGGGCTTCTTTGACTTTGGCATTGCTCACGCTGCCAGTAGTGATTGTTTCCACCGAAGAGGGTTTGTCGCGTATTCCTAAGTCGATTCGTGAGGGCAGCTTAGCTTTGGGCGCGACAAAGGCGGAAACTTTGTGGCGCACTGTGTTACCAATGGCAAGCCCTGCTATGATGACGGGTTTGATTTTGGCGATTGCTCGTGCGGCGGGTGAGGTTGCGCCTTTGATGTTGGTAGGAGTTGTGAAATTAGCACCCTCTTTGGCGGTGGATGCCCAAGCGCCTTTTTTACATTTGGAGCGTAAATTTATGCATTTGGGTTTTCATATTTATGATGTGGGCTTTCAAAGTCCGAATGTGGAGGCAGCACGTCCTTTGGTGTATGCTACTGCTTTTTTGTTAGTGGCGGTGATTGTGATTTTGAATTTGGCGGCGATTTGGATACGCAATCATTTGCGTGAAAAGTATAAGGCTTTGGAAACTGTTTGATTTCATCCATTTGAGGACTAAGTAAATATGAAAACTGAAAGCCAGGCGCGGACTCACGCTCTCGACATTTCTTCCCTGGGTAGACGAGAACCGGTGCTCGATTTTGAGAATGAAACTGTTAGCCTTGAAGTCAAAAATTTCAATTTGTACTATGACAAAAAACAGGCTTTACAAAACATTAATATGCGTATTCCACAAAAGCGCGTAACCGCCTACATTGGTCCAAGTGGTTGTGGTAAGTCAACTTTGTTACGTTGCTTTAATCGCATGAATGATTTGGTGGATAGTGTCCATATAGATGGGAAAATTTTGTTGGATGATGAAAATATTTATGATCGAGCCGTAAATGTGGCTGATTTGCGGAGACGGGTAGGCATGGTATTTCAAAAGCCAAATCCGTTTCCTAAGTCTGTCTATGAAAATGTCGCTTTTGGTTTACGCATACAGGGGATTAATAGTCGTCGTATTTTGGACGAAGTTGTGGAAAAGTCCCTTAAAGGGGCTGCTTTATGGGATGAAGTCAAGGATCGTTTGCACGATAATGCGCTTGGTTTGTCAGGTGGACAGCAACAGCGTTTGGTGATTGCTAGGGCGATTGCAATTGAGCCGGAGGTGTTGTTATTAGATGAGCCGGCATCGGCACTTGATCCGATTTCAACTCTTAAAATTGAGGAGTTGATTAATAAGTTAAAGTCGAATTATACGATTGTTATTGTCACCCATAATATGCAGCAGGCGGCGCGTGTTTCTGATTATACCGCCTTTATGTATTTGGGCGAATTAATTGAATTTGGTGAGACTAGAACGTTGTTCACTAATCCTGTCAAAAAGCAAACCGAAGATTATATTACTGGGCGGTATGGATAATGGAAGAAGAATTCATTCAACATCATATTTCTCAACAATTCAATAAAGAATTGGTAGAGTTACGCAATCAAGTTCTCAGCATGGGTGGATTGGTTGAAGAACAATTGAAGAATGCGATTATTGCTTTGAGCACTCATAATTATCAATTGGCTAGGCAAGTGTACTCGGATGATTATAAAGTCAATGCCTTGGAAGTGAGGATTGATGAGGAAAGTACGCGAATTTTAGCCATCCGTCAGCCCACGGCTCGTGATCTGCGTTTGGTAATGGCGGTGATTAAAACGATTCCCGATCTCGAAAGGATTGGTGATCAGGCGGAGAGTATTGCACAAATGGCTTTGCAAATACAGGGCGAGGCGGAAAGTAAATATTTTGTTGCCATTCGTCATCTTGGTGAACATGTACAATATATGTTACATAATGCGTTGGATGCCTTTGCGCGTATCGATGTTGAAATGGCGTTGCGCGTCATGGATGAAGATCGGAAGGTGGATCAAGAATGTGATAGTATTAGTCGTCAGTTGATCACTTATATGATAGCGGAGCCGCGCACAATTCCAATTGTTTTAAATATTCTGTGGTCAGCACGCGCTCTGGAGCGGGTTGCGGCTCATTCGCGTAATATTTGCGAATATTTGATTTATTTTGTTAAAGGTAAAGATGTGCGTCATATTAGTAGCGTGGAACAGGTGGAGGAGGAGGGGCGAAAATCGGGTGATTGATTTTATTTTTATAGTGTAGTGCTAAAAGTGTACTGAACGCACTTGAATGGGGGATGAAAAATCCTATTTATTAGAGAAATAGGATTTTTTGTGTGATAGTCTTGCGGGATGAAAAATCCTATTTCTTAAAGAAATAGGATTTTTTTGTGTGATAGTCTTGCGGGATGAAAAATCCTATTTCTTAGAGAAATAGGATTTTTTGTGTGAGTCTTGGGATGAAAAATCCTATTTCTCGAATAAATAGGATTTTTTTGAAATATCACCGTCTGCACGGGGTAAACAAAGTACAGCGGATTAGCGGATAGGATTTTTTCGGGCTTAGTCGAGCGACGGTGCTTTGATATCCATTACAAATAATCAGTTTCTTCCGCAAATCCGTTGTACTTAATGAAAACTCACAGTTTGGACGGACGCTTTTATTGTCTAGTGAATCGTCCACTGGTTTTCGTCGGAGGTATAATAATGGAATTCTGTATGCTCGATTACGGCATCATCGGGATTCATCGTCCCCTTCCGATGATTGTCCACAAATCTAAAAGCGAGCCCACGCACATACGGGGGGCGGGGGTTTTCTGTATCGCCATCCTTTAGATTGACGTCCAAGTTATACTCAAAACTGTCGCCAGGGGCGACGGTGCCCGACGGGGCAGACTGAAAGATCAATTCCGGTATGTAAACCGTGTGGGACTCTGGATCCCCGTTTTCCTCGCCTGGAGTAGCTACAGTAGTTCCCCAAATTTGTATGGTCTCTTCCGGTCGGTCACTGAAGCTCAGCGGTGTCGGAGTCGAGTTGCGTACAGTAAACCGAATCCCTAGATAGTCAACCTGTTGGTCAAAAGCCCCATTCCCATCAGTTTCATACCAGTAGGGCTTTGCGACGATACCCTGAGGGTAGGAGTCGCCATCGGCAGCACTCGCCGCGAATGTTGTCAGCACTACCACTGACATCAGAAAAGTATAAATGCTTTTTAGCAATATCGTCTGCATAATTTCCTCCTAACAATTAAAAAAAACAGAATTTTCTTTATATCATTTTTGAACAGCATAGTCAAGACAATTGAATTAAGCAGCCCCACACCACAAAAGATTTGTGCTGCTGGCTACTCCTAGTGTGGTTAGCGTTAAACGCCAAAACCGCATGTGAATGGGGGATGAAAAATCCTATTTCTTAGAGAAATAGGATTTTTTTGTGTGATAGTCTTGCGGGATGGGATGAAAAATCCTATTTATTAAAGAAATAGGATTTTTTTTTATATCGGAGTTTCGGGAAGATCCCTACGGGACACCTCATTCCCGAAACAATAAATAAAAATGTACTGAACGCACTTGAAATTTGTGGTAATATCGCGGGATGAAAAATCCTATTTCTTTAAGAAATAGGATTTTTTTCTGGTGATTCGTTTTTTTGAGGATGAATGTCATGCACTGCACTCTATTAAAAGCGAAACTGCATCGCGCCTGTGTGACTCATGCTGAACTTGATTATGAGGGCTCTTGTGCGATTGATGGCAATTTACTCGATCTTGCGGGAATATATGAGTATGAGCACCTCCATATTTATAATATAAATAATGGAGAGCGATTTACGACTTATGCTATTCGTGCCGAAGATAATTCGAAAATAATATCTATTAATGGTGCGGCGGCACATAAGGCGAGCCCTGGAGATCGTATTATTATTTGTGCCTACATTGGGTTGATGCAAAATGAAATCGCGATACATAAGCCGATTTTAATTTATTTGGATGAAACCAATACAATCACAGGCACTCGTCATACCATTCCAACACAAATGGCTGCCTAATGTATATAACTGATGTTACGCACAGCTCTTCCAAAATATGACAACTGATGTGACATAGATAGGAGCCGGGGCTTTAGCCCCGGAGTCGCCGAGGCTAAAGCCTCGGTTCCTGGGATTTACCTTCTAAAATATGACAACTGATGTGACGTAGATAGGAGCCGGGGCTTTAGCCCCGGAGCCGGGGCTGAAGCCCGGTTCCTTTATTTACCTAAGATGGGTCACAAGAATATGGGATTTGCGGGGCTGAAGCCCCGGCTCCGAGATTTGCTACTGAGCTACAGAAGCTGAGTGCGTAACATCAGGTATATAAAAAAGACTTGTCTTAAAATTAAGACTGTGATAAATTAGCCCGCCTCATAGGCGCGTAGCTCAGTGGTAGAGCACTACCTTGACATGGTAGTGGTCGGTGGTTCAATTCCACTCGCGCCTACCAAACCAATTTTTTTATCCCTCTCCTCCTAATAAAGCACGTTCGTTCGTGCTTTTTTTTTGTTTGTGTATTGTATATATGCCTCTTATAACATTGCCTGACGGGAAATATCGAGAATATGAGCATCCTATGACAGTGGCAGAAATCGCTGCCAATATCTGTGCCGGCTTGGCTAAAGCGGCTTTGGCGGCTAAGGTTGATGGTCGTTTAGTAGACCTTTCTACAGTGATTGAAAACGATGTGTCATTGACAATCATTACATTGAGCGATCCCGAAGGCTTAGAAATCATACGCCATTCTTGTGCCCATTTAATGGCGCAAGCCGTCAAAAGCCTATTTCCAGAAGCTCAAGTCACTATTGGTCCCGTGGTTGACAACGGTTTTTATTACGATTTTGCCTACGAAAAACCCTTCACGCCTCATGATTTGGAACAAATTCAGGGTAGAATGAAGAAATTGGCGGATGAAAATCTCCCGGTGACGCGCTCTGTGATGTCACGCGATGAGGCTATCCAATTTTTTCGAGCGCAGGGTGAAGAATATAAGGCTCAAATTATTGAGTCTATCCCCACTAATGAGGAAATTTCCTTATATAAACAAGGAGATTTTACCGATTTATGTCGAGGTCCGCATGTACCCAGCACGCGCAAATTAAAAGCCTTTAAATTGATGAAAGTTGCGGGAGCCTATTGGCGTGGTGATCCTAATAATGAAATGTTGCAACGCATTTATGGCATTGCGTGGGCAAGTAAAAGACAGCTCAAAGAGTATTTGCGCCGCTTAGTAGAAGCCGAAAAACGCGATCACCGTAAACTTGGCAAATATTTTGATTTGTTTCATGTCCAAGAAGAAGCCCCTGGTATGGTTTTTTGGCATGACAAGGGTTGGACGATTTATTTGCTGATACAAGACTATATCCGCCGTTTGTTGCGTCAACATGGTTATCAAGAAGTCAATACGCCACAATTGGTAGATCGTTCCTTGTGGGAAAAATCTGGGCATTGGGACAAATTTGGTAGTATGATTTTTAGTACACAGTCTGAAAATCGTGACTATGCCGTCAAGCCCATGAACTGCCCTTGCCATATTCAAATTTTTAATCAGGGACTCAAAAGTTACCGCGAGTTACCCTTACGGATGGCAGAATTTGGCTCTTGTCATCGCAATGAGCCATCAGGCACTTTGCACGGGTTGCTGCGGATACGCAATTTTGTTCAAGATGATGCCCATATTTTTTGCACTGAAGAGCAGATTCAAGATGAAGTTTCTGATTTTATTGATTTAGTTTTTAAAGTTTATGGCGATTTTGGTTTTCGTGACATCATCGTTAAATTGTCCACACGCCCCGAACAACGTGTGGGTAGTGATGAGGTGTGGGATAAAGCCGAAAAAGCTTTAGAGTTGTCCTTAAATAACAAAAATTTAGAGTGGAAATTGCAACCAGGCGAAGGTGCGTTTTATGGGCCAAAGATAGACTTTTCGCTCAAAGATTGCATTGATCGCGTTTGGCAATGTGGCACAATTCAAGTGGATTTTTCCATGCCTGGTCGTTTAGGGGCGGAATATGTTGCCTCCGATAGTAGTAGACAAGCGCCGGTTATGTTACATCGTGCCATTTTAGGTTCATTGGAACGTTTTATTGGTATATTAATTGAAGAACATGCGGGAGCCTTGCCGGTATGGCTGGCACCCGTGCAAGCGGTTATACTTAATATAACTGATCAACAGGCTGAATATGCCAAAACGGTCGAAGCCCGATTACTCAAAGAGGGATTTCGTGTTGAGACTGACTTGAGAAATGAAAAAATAGGGCTTAAAATTCGTGAACATACCCTGCAAAAAGTGCCCTATCTATTGATAGTCGGCGAACGCGAACTTGAAAGTCGACAAGTCGCTGTACGATTGCGGGGTGGTGAAGACAAAGGTGCTATGTCACTGGCGGCTTTTACCGAAATACTGAACACAGAAATGGCAGACAAGGAGGACACTTAGATCGCTCAGCAAAAACGTACACGTTTGAATAAGGCTATTACCGCATTTAAAGTGCGGTTGATAGGCAGTGATGGTACACAAGTTGGCATCGTTTCCAACCGCGAGGCTCTACAAAAGGCACAGGAAGCCGAATTGGATTTGGTAGAAATCGTTCCCAACGCCAAACCACCTGTATGCAGAATTATGGATTATGGCAAATATTTGTTTGAGGAAAACAAGAAACGCAATAAAGCCAAAAAAAAGCAAAAACAGGTACAGCTCAAGGAAGTGAAATTTCGTCCTGGTACTGACGAAGGGGATTATCAGGTAAAACTACGCAACCTGATACGTTTCCTTGAAGAGGGGGACAAAGCCAAAGTCAGTCTACGCTTTCGTGGCAGAGAAATGGCTCATCAAGATTTGGGACGCCAACTGCTCAAGCGTATTGAAACCGATTTATCTGATTATGGGAGTGTTGAACAACGTCCTAAAATGGAGGGTCGGCAAATGGTGATGGTGCTTGGTCCACTCAAAAAAGAAAAGAAATAAATTTATCGTCTTGGACGTCCAAGATTTATCTTGGACTCCTTAATATACTTAACACGGCCATAAACTAAACTTTTATGTCATTCCGAGTCCCGACAATAGGAGGGAACTTGAGGAATCTTTCAAGTGCCAAAGATCCCTCCTGTCGTCGGGATGACATAAAAGTGCAAATTGTGCCCGTGCTGGGTATAAATGCGGAGTAATAAAAAAAATGCCCAAAATGAAAACCAATCGTGGCGCGGCTAAACGCTTTAGACGAACTGCCTCTGGCGGTTTTAAGCGCAGCCAAAGCCACCGTAGACACATTCTCACTAAAAAAAGCACCAAACGTAAACGCCAATTGCGTTCCCCCATTATGATAGCGCCTGCGGATGTCGCAATGGTCAAACGTTTATTACCGTGAGGATGACAAAAGATGCCAAGAGTTAAACGAGGCGTGACAGCTCACGCTAAACATAAAAAAATTCTGAATGCGGCGAAAGGCTATCGTGGTGCTCGCCGTAATGTATTACGGATTGCCAAACAAGCGGTAACAAAAGCGGGACAATATGCCTATCGAGATCGCCGGCAACGTAAACGCGAATTTCGAGCTTTATGGATTGCGCGGATTAATGCGGCAGCGCGTGAAAATGGTTTATCTTATAGTCGCTTCATTGATGGGTTGAAAAAAGCTGGAGTTGAAATTGATCGTAAAATGTTGGCTGAATTAGCGGTGTTCAATAAAGATGCGTTTGCGGCTTTGGCTGATAAGGCTAAGGCGAGTTTTGCCTAATATTTTGGTTGGAGTCCAAGATTTATCTTGGACGTCCTTTAAACGGTAGGAGAAAAATAATGAGCAGCATTACTCTTGATTTGCCGCAGGGATTGGAAACTGATCTTAAAGCCAAAGCTGCCCAACTTGGTTTTTCCCTGTCCGATTATATCCTGCGCGTACTTTCGGTAGAAAACCCCACCATGCCTAAAACGGGTGCTGAACTCGTCGCTTATTGGCAAAAAGAAGGGGTGTACGGTTATCGCTCGGACATCCTTGATAGCCAAAAACACGCTCGTGCTATACGTGACAAAGCTGAAAGGCGCAACTATGCCTAAGAAAAAAAAATATTTATTGGATGCAGACATTCTCATTGATATTCAACGAGGTTATGCGCCCGCCTTAGAATGGTTTACCTCTCTTACAGAACTACCTTTCGTGCCGGGCTTAGTGGTTATGGAAATGGTCCAAGATGCTCAAAATGCACAACAGGTAAAAAAGGCCTTAAAATTACTCGCACCGCTGCCAGTGATTTGGCCTACGGAAACAGACTGTAACCGTGCCTTATCTGACTTTACGACTTACCACCTGTCGCACGGACTGGGCTTGATTGATTCACTGATTGCAGCTTGTGCTATTGGTTTGCCAGCGACATTTTGCACTTTTAACGTCAAGCATTTTCGAGTGATCTCGGGCCTTGTGATGGAACAGCCGTATGCCAAACAATTGGCTTAAAATAAAGTTATGCAAGAAATCACCGGCTACCCGTTGGATAATTTTCCTCTAAATCTTAGAGATATAATAGATTTAATTTATTTTGACGGTCCATTACTGACGCTGTTTGAAAATGAATATGGCGATAGCTACCTCTATTATTGGTGTGATATCGATGAATACTGTAATAGATGGTTAGTTTTCAGAGTAACTCAAAAAATGCTAAAATTTTATGTGACAAAAAAGATTTCACTACGTGAATTGATATTGAATCCTGTTGATGGTTTTCTCTATTCTATTGATCTAGATGATGATTTGCAATGTAGAGGTACATATTTAGTACAACCCAACAATTTACCTAAAAAATATACTCCTGCCGTCGATTCTTATTATGATTTTTCTAAATTAGACAGTGAAGATACAGAAGCTAAAATGCTTATTTTGGAAAAAGTCTGGGATGATAAACGTCAACAACCCCTCGGCTAAAGGTGCGATGCGACTCGTTCGGTAAGCAACTGAAATGGCAGACATTACCGGTTCGGACAGGGAAAAGCCGAATAACTTACATAGATGGTAAAGGCGAAAATCCTTATAAGGCAGTGGTGATACTTGTCTAAAAGCATTACCCGC
>Ga0209780_1000141_pt1 | contig 33520 bp, 17 predicted proteins | sample WorMetexBAHAMAS2_FD_187384 | JGI IMG/M metagenome (GOLD analysis project Ga0209780, IMG submission 187384) | Marine gutless worms symbiont microbial communities from Max Planck institute for Marine Microbiology, Germany - Inanidrilus exumae... | ecosystem: Host-associated > Annelida > Digestive...
CACGGTATAAAAATTCTATAACTACAAGGTGGAAATTCTAATGCGCATTACATGCCTAGCTATCATCTTGATAGGAAGTCATATATGAGCTTTCGATTAGTACCAAAATCGTTTGCAGAAGGACCGCGCGACGCCACCGGTATATTATATAACTGCGAGATGGAAATTCTGTAGCAGATGCTAAAATTCAAGACTTCATGCGCAGTACTTGCAAATCTATCGTCTAATTTGTTAAACGAAGTAGGTTTGTCTCTTTTTCGGTATTTTGAAGTAGGCCTACGTGTGTGCGATATCGTCGCTAACAAGTTCACGTTCGCTATCTCATCTTCTGATGAGTTCTTGTTTTCACCATACGATAGCCAGGGACATGTAAATAGAATAAGAAGTTAAGCCCCGCCTACTACCGCGCACATTGTCGACTTTAGTCTTCAATGGGCCGGGCGTAGAGCCTGAAGGTCGACTAGTAGCCGGTTTTATCAAAGCAAAAGAGTTAACAAATTAGACGACAGCTAGAGCTGGACAAATACTGCGCATTAAGTATCGAATTTATGAATCTGCTACAGAATTTCCACCTTCCAGTTACAGACAGTGATGGGGAGTATTTTAAAATACATGTATTTTAGATAGTATTTTAAATACATGCGGAGTATGTTGCATTGCATTTTAAATACTTTTGTTGTATTTGTAATTTGAAATGTATTTTAAATACATTTTGGAATGTATTTGTATTTTGAAATTTGCACATTTAAAATACTTTTTCAAAATACTCTTCAAATAGTAAATTTAATGCGTTCATTAATGGCGGATTGATATCGCTGGCGGTATTCGTCCGGGAGTAGCCTACTTCTTGTGACATTGTGACTTTGCGTTGGCGTTGCACAGTCCTAGTAGTGGTAGTAGTGCATGACTGCTTGTACTGTATTTTGTAGTACTTAGCAGCAGCTGGAAAATAGCTGATCAAACAGTTTTATGTGTGATATTTGTGATTCATTTGTTCGTGATGTTTGAATAATGTAATAATTTTCCGTAAACCGAGTATTTTGTATTTTGTTGTTAAAATACAGAAAATACACCATGTATTTTGGCCAAAGTATTTTAAATACATTAACCAGAAAGTATTCTAAAATACCATTTTAAATACATTTTTAAGGCAGTATTTTGAAAAGTATTTTAAATACATTGTCCAAAGTATTTTTCCCATCACTGGTTGTTTTGCGCAAATGGTTATTCAAAGGTCATTCTAGGTGGATACAGTATGCGTTTTTCTGTCTCAACCTGTACTTATTTAAAATTTGTTTTAGGGCCAATTTCTGTGGGAGAAACTGTCTCTACGCCAGGTTCTTACCAGAGTCCTGGGATTTTTGCAGACTGGTAAGTACATAATTGATTGTTAGCTGGTAGTTTTGTTTGTTTTCATTGTTTGCGAACGTTTTTTTTTGCAACAGGCATTGATATCAAGTTTGACCAAAATTTACACGATGTGCAGTTTTAGGATGCAGTACTACAACTTATTAAACATAACTTATGTCTGTTAAGTCACTGTTTGGAGTAATATGTTGTGTTGAAGGTCCCGTATAAAACATTTTAAATACTTCTCATATACTTTTGGGAGTACAAGTGATATAAGTTTTATAACACATGCAGTGTAAGAACAGCCATTATTTGAGTTGGAGCACAACTTTTAAGTGACCTCTGTTAGTGAAGTGCATGTTGTATATTGGGTCACTTTTTCGCTAAAACCAAAGTCTAAAACTTTAGTCTAAGACCAAATGTCCGGTTTTAGACCTAATTAATGCAAAACGTGAAGTGACGCTAAACTTTGGTCTGAGACCAAAGTCTAAAACCAACCTTGCCGCTTAAACCAGAGTTTAAGACCATAGTTTGGTCTAAAACCGAACTTAATCTGAGCAATCCGGTCTCAAACCAAACCGTCCTAATGCATTTAGATAGGCAATTATCACTAATCTCTTAGAGTTAAGACTTTGGTCTAAAACCAAATTACTTTATCTTTCGCTTAATCTGAACTCGGTCTAAAACCAGGTTTTAGCCGTTCAGATTAAGCTTTGGTTTTAGACTAAGGTTTTAGACTTTGGTTTTAGCGAAAGATAAAGTGACCCGGTGTATAGCATTTTAAGAAGTTTTGCTGCATCACTGCTGGATAGTCATTTGCCTCTTTTAATTGCTTGATATTCCTTTTTTTTTGAAAAAAAGATTGACAGTTTCGTTAATAGTGATTTTAAAAGTCCTTAGAAATAGTTGAAGTGTCCTGAATTTGCTTTATTGAATCATATGCAACTGCATACAAGTTTATTGTTTATATATCTTATTGTCTGTGTTCCTGCTGTCAGATGTTCATCCATTGGACATTATTGTGAAAGACCACCAGCTTGAAGAATGGATTGAGGTGCAGATTTGTTGCTTTACTTACTGTCACGTGTGAATCTGCTGTTCTGCATGTTCTACAGATGGGCATATCATTTTTGTTGCTTACTGATTTATATTCTTATGTTTTACAGAACTATGATAAAAGCTAAAGATAAAAGGCTGAAAATGACTGATTCTGTTACAGTGAGTGATTGAGTAATTGAGTTTAATTGCTGGTTAGTATGGCTGAGCTAGGTTGAGGAGACTTAGTAGATATTGTATGGACATGCAATAGTTATATCTGGTCTGTGCTAATAACTACACTGTGTTCCAAAAAACAGCCAACCTTTACCTGAATATAACTCTGACATACATGAACCGATTTTAATAGTTTTTGGCAGACATGTTACTGAGTTAAGTCGTCTAAATATGCCTTATTTTCCCACCTCACGTAACCAGTATGTGTTCACTACCTAGCGAAACAAGAAATTGGGAAATTGCTTCTTCACTTAGATGCTGCATGATGCTTTGCAATGTCTGTGCCCCGACGAGCACTTATAGTGTTCCTGGGAATATGGTAATTTATGTAGCAGACAGTTAACATGATGTTACCGTGTATTCATGTCAAGACTAGAATGATGTGTTTACTCGTATATCTATTATAAACAGTATATAAAAACATCAACTACTGTGTGACTTTAATTAACTGTCCCAATGACAGTAGTAAAGAGTAAACACATGTGAGACTTGGTTGTTAGTGCCTCGCAGTATTGTGACGAGGACAGATGTGAGATGTCTGATGATGTTTGGAGGCATCGGCAGCCAACGTTTGATATACCTCAACTGTCCAGAATGTCGAATTCAGTACGAATTTTCTGATGTTATTTAGCAGAACAGAAATATGCTATTGTGGTCAAATGGAACATAAGTAGAATATTCCTGCATATTACACATTGGGTGGTATTCACTGTAGTGATGTTTGTTACAGACATTGTCACCAGATCTGGTGTCACTGTTAAAGACTTGTCTTTCAATGTCGCCTTCTGACAGGTACTGCAAATATGGAAGTCCAGTGTGTAATGTGTCATGTTCAATATATGCTATCATACTTTGCTTAATCTATATATTAGTCTTTCTTTCTGTCTGAAAGTGTAACGTATGTTGCTACACATTATGTGCAATTATACTTGGTCTATAATTTTGACTGTATTATCTAAATTGAATGATTGTTGAAGTCACGCCACTTAATCGACTGGTAGTGTATGAAAACAGTGCTTGATAGCAACATGGTTACTGCAGATTGAAAATCCCCATTGCCGATGACCATGACCTAAAGTTATTATATTATCAATCACTTACTGCTGCTGTGTATTGTGCATTATGGTATTATAGTAGCCTCTGTTGTACTGATTTGTTTATATTGTAGGCCGCTGCCATCAGAGTTGCTGAAGCATAGTTTGTTTGCTGACATGACTTGTGAAGTAATTCCTTATTTGTTTTAGACTAACTTGTGTTATGTGTGCATGAACTGTAAACAGCAGTTACCAGATATATTAACTGTTAGTGTGTGTTTTTTATGCCCAGTTATTTTGCATTAAATAGTAAGACTGTGACCTGTCTGTTTCCTTGGAAGTTTTTAGTGAGTCAAAAAAGAAGAACAGATTGGTGAGAGAAATATTGTGACATTTGCTGTTATTGTAATGTTAGCTAATTGTCACTTTGTCGGTTCTTATTTAGTAAGCATGATATAGCCTGTGCATGATGAAAGGCCGGCAGACACTTATTTCTGTTGTCCTGTGTCTGTATACCTGATTGTGTACATTGTGTACATTCTGCTGATGTTTTCAAGGTCATTAAAATGTTGAAGGAAGACATGATAGGCAGAATCAATAAGAAACAAAGATAGCAATAGATATAAAATCAAGTTTTTCGTAGGAGAAGTTTTGTAGCTGAGAGTTATGTATGTTGCAGGTAGGTGGCTGGTCGACTGATTTACAAATGTTCAGCACCAATGTTCGATGCTTAAATCTGCAGTTGTCAAGTTGCGATGAAGAATTTGCTGACTCGGGTAATATTGATAGCGTGCTATGTAGACAGATGATAGGTAACAGAGCTTATTGAAATTTTGCAGGTGATAACTTGTTATATATTACTTACTTACTTACTTACTTATGATTTTTGAAAGGTTTTATATCACGTTGCAGATTTAGGAAGTGAAGCTTTGGTTTTCGAAAGTCCATATTGTCCAGTTGTGATTTATACTGCTTTTTCATGTTAGCGGTGTTAGTTTTCTGTCACTGTCGGTTGGGTGACAGCACAGGCAGGACTCAGTGCTTTAGAGAACTGTGCCACTTATCACCAAACTTTCTGATTTGGAACAAATAATGAAAGAAAATGAGGGGTCACCGGCTAACCAAAGTTTACATGGAAAAACCGCTGTTGAAATGGAGGTACTGCAGTAAAAGTAAATAGTGCCATACTTGATACAGAAATACAGGTGAAATGCTCATCTCCCTTTGTTAGGCCATGGAGCCCAGAGTGGTGAATAAACCACAGAGTCTGTGATCCATGGCCATTATGATGCCAGACTAACAGTTACCTTCCCAGTCGCAGAGCGCTGCCACTACCCCGTAACTGATACACATTTCCCATCCCACTGAGAGTAAGAGGCTGAGTTGGTCTGAGTGGCTGGTTAATAGGGGTGTGATGGAGCCAGCCAAAATCCGCATCTGTCGGATGCAGATTTTATGTGCAAAACCCGTCGGATATGGATGCATATTTTTCTTGCGATGAAAATTAATACCAGCTGTTATAGCTACTGTGATTTAACTTAGTCTTAGTTACTTAAAATTAAACAGTTACAAACAAACTAGCAGTAAATAATTAACATCATTGTGATTGTTTTATAAAAAGTAAAGAAAACACAACAATAGATCTCTCCGTCAATCAAAAATAATTGTAGAGTTGGACCAAAAAAAAATTTTGAATCCATCATGATCGGATTTTAGGTATATGACGGATTTCGGATTTTGTAGAAGTGTCGGATTCTATCGGATTCGGAATCTGTCACATCCCTACTGGTTAACACCAAGACAGTATAACCATCACCCAACTCAGTCCTAACCATGCGTGGTGTAGAGTAACATCGTTGATGTGACCATTGCTGTTAGCACTATGACAAACCGTCAGCACATTGATGTGTCGCCAGACGTCAGTGTTAGCATACACGGTTTGATTCACTGTTGTAATGTTCTGACATGCTGCGTGGAATGCAAGACAATGACGATGCTGATGATGCCAGTGACCTGTTATCTCGGCGACATGTGAGTGAAATCTACTACCTGTGGAAGCTGGCAGGAGGTGATCTGGAAGGATCATTGCGCAAGGCGGGACTTATCCGCCAGCATCCGCCAATCACACAGTTACCCTCGTAGGTTTTTTTGTGACGTTTGATTTATAGATAGTCATTTGCAGTGACATAATGCAGTTATATAGGTTATGAGTCATTCACTGGCATATTTTGAATTTAGAAAGGGTTAGCTTTGTTTGCATTCTGAAATTCAAGTATCATAATTCATTTATGTATGTCTACTGAATGTGTCCTATACAGTAACAGAAACGAATAAAAAGTGGCAATAGTAGGCTGAAATCAGCTGTTAGCAGCCAGTGTTGGGTGAGAGATATCACATGTTGTAACTCTTTTTACAACAAAAACAACCAGTATACAGGCCAGCCTTTGATAGCTGGCACTTTATTATTTTTGTCACTTATGCTGTTTCCATGCCAAATTTGTAACATTTTTCATCAGATGATTTTATTTGGAGGGAGTTCCAGATTTTAGGAGCTGCAGTGCTAAAACTGCGGGTGCCAAATTAAATGCAAACAGGTGGAGCAGAGAGCAGATCGGTATTTGACAAGCTGAGAGAATGAATAGAGGTGTGAACATGCATGGTTGAATATATGAGACAAGTGAAGAATGTGGAAAGTGATGTTGGTTATTTTGAAGTTAATATGGTACTCAGTGAGGAGCTGTTGGAGAAGAGTGTGTGAATTGGAATAAAGGGAATTAGTCATGACATGTGCATGGAGGTCTTGCTTTATACGATCAGTAACTCATGACTGGTCGTGATATGATCAGCTTAATGTTTAGGAAAGACAAAGTATGAATGATGAGGAGTAGATGCCGTGTATTCTCACTGCATTTTTGTGCTGTTTACTTGTCATTGTGACTAACTGTAGCTTGTGTGTAAGACGAAGTGATTGTTTATGCTGTGCAGGCTTGTGATTGATGATGGAGAACTATTTGGTGAGACTCGCGACAGTTCTTCTCTGTTTGACGACACCATTGTAATGCTGTCACAGGACCAACTGCGACAGGTTTAACCTTACCATCCAGTACAGCACAGTACAGTACATTGTAAGAATAGTACAATTTAGTATTCAACCAATTGCGAATAACTGCTTTATTATTAGACTGCTGCTGTACAATGCAGAAGGTCTAGACCTGCCTGCATGTCACATATCAGGTTACATGATTCAGCTGCAGAATGACATTCCCCTCTAAGGATGGCATCTGTGCTCAGTGTGCCAAACGTTTATTGATGGAGACCAGTACATTACCAATTACAACTGCTGTATGTGTCAAGCTGTATAATGATAGAAATAATCACTGACACATTTTTGTGCTGATCACAAGATCATAGTTTAAGAGACAGTGATAAATTCTGTGGATAATGCAGGCATGAACCCGATAGCTGTTGGGTATGAAATGAGTGTTGTGCCATTTGTGCTAATACTTTGTCATTAGCCATTCAGCTCTGTAAAAATGTGAATGTCACTAATGCAACAGTGTCATCAGTTTTTGCTCTGTCTCTGTGCATGGTACCGGCCGATGGCCGGGGACGCTCTTCGGTTGGGAAGGTAACCGCAGGCCTGGCGGAAAGTAATGGCACCCTACCGCCGGGTGGATGGCTTCAAGTCACCTGCAGGCTGACTGCCTGTACACCGGGATCAGCTCCGGGCCCAATGCTCAGTAACGAGTATGGGATAACTTTACCTTTTACCTGTTTGTGTTGTGTCATGCACATGATGTTTCTCTACTGTGTATTGTAGAGATTACAAGACATTGATCCTACAGCGTATTATCCATTGCTTGAAAATGAGTAAGTGCTTAGCACTGTTTGAGTTTGTACTGCATGAAATCAGCTCGTAAATAAAATTAAGCCATCGTTTATGTTACATAGTTATTAATGTCAGTTTTACTTAACAGTGTCATTTTTAGTATATTCTTTGCAATTGTATTCAGTAGTGGCATTGGAAATCTGACTAAAGAGAGTGATATTTCTTCCCACTGGGCCGCCCCATATGGCTCCATGGTTGTAATGCATCCTGATTCTTTTCTTGATTCTGGCGCTATATAAATTGTTTGCTTACTTATTTATTTACTTTGTTATTTATTTACTTTCTTAAGAATAGACACCTTCCATTTCCAGGCTGAATGTCATAAAATGCGACCAAACCTGGCTTTAGGTTTTTCGGTGTTTATTTTGTGTTATATTATATTTTGTTACAGATATATGTTTGCTTTTGTTGTGTTAGATTTAGTTTTTTAGTATTAAGACAAGAGATTGGCTGGGAAGAATGTACCTATTTTGTGTTGGGTGGTATGTAAAGCCAAGTTAACTCAATAAATCAATCAGTCCAACGTAGGCTATTTAGTGGATGAAGAAAAGGTGAGCTCTGGTCATTGGTCACCTGGGTGTCATTGTGAAGGGCATTTAAGCTCTGTAAAAATGTTGCACCAGCCGTCCTTCAGAATCAGGAAGCAAGTGTCTAAGCATGTTTCACCTAGGAAATGACTATTAAGTTTAACTGCTGATTGTGCGTGTGCATGTCTTGTGTGATAGCAGATGTATTGACACATAGAAAATCTTTAAGTTGAAACTGAAGGTATGAGTTAACAGTTTGAGTTTCCGACAGGAACAGTGCAGCATGTTATAATTTTACCTTTAGTAAATAAATAAGTAAGCAAACAATTTATATACCTTTTTACCTTTATTGCTTTGCTGTTGCTTGCTGGATATCAGGAAGGACATCCAGTCTGGACAAACTTTACTTCTATACAGTTCCTAAAGTTTTTCTTAATTACTTTTTGAGGACAGTCAGTCAGTGCAGGTGACCCTAAGTTAAAGTGGTAGTGTGCATGTTATGTTTGTAATTAACAGCATGTCAACTGCTGTTGGGTCGACTACTGCTGAATTACCACACTCGCAGAGTGCCAGCGACTTGCAGGAATGTGTTCGTCTGCCGCTTGTCATCCGGGAAAAGGATGTTGAATATCAAGTACGTGGTCTAGGTGTCTGCCCGTCCAGTATTTAATGCATTACACAAGTGATTATCATATATTTTAGTCAGCAGTGGACATTCTCAACTGACAAATCGGTACTTCACAAAAAGTCATCTTGCTGCTTTATGGACAAGATGCTAGAGTTGTCTGAAACGGTGTTACCTATGCCATCTTCATACGTTTAATGTTACTACTAAATTTTATGTTGGCTCTTCAGAGTCGACCTAATAAAGCCAGTCTCAAATGTTTGTCCTTGCGTACGTACGTACATACATGCGTACGTACGTCCATCCCTCTGTCCACAAAAAGTTCCTTCATTTTCAGTGAAATTTGGCGTGTAGGTAGAGGTCGATAAGTGATGCATAACGGTGTGCAGTATGATCCGATCCAAGGTCAATGTCACAAGCTTTTCAAAGTTGGAAATCCGGCCATTTTAAAAAGCTATCTCATCCGCCATTTAAAATGGGAGCTGGCAACTGACCACTGATTCCTAAACTAGGGCACAATATCTAAATTTTCGTCAGGCCAGATTTGTGATATTTGGCCTAATTTTTGTGACAGTGACTTTGAAGTTAGCAGAAACGTCAGTTGCGAAGAGTCGACTCTCGGTCCCGTGTGGGGCTGATTTATTGTAAAATAATATTAAATATTTTGACTTACAAAAGTCTGATATAGATTTCATTTAACACAGAAGAAGGAAAATAAAATATGTGACATTGGTTAAGCTGGAGGTGGTTGACTTTGTTCTTGACTGATGCTTTTTGCATTGTGCACGGCATGTTTGTTGTGGTTGATGTAGTTTCATCGAGTCGTGTTGTTTGAACGCCTGCTGAAGGCATATCCATACAAACGACAACAGATACTTCAGGAAGCTCGAGTTGATATTCCACCACTGTTCAGAGCTTATGTGTGGGCTGCATTGCTGCAAGTGGAGGTGTGAAACCACTTCACCTTTACTGCTGAATGACGGACAGTTCTATATTTCAGTTGTTTTTGTTATCGTGTGCATTATGAGCCATGTGACATCTACCATTGAACAGCGGCATCTTTAGCCAAATGACGTAGTCATACATATTTTGTTGCTTTTCAAGATCTAAATACATAAACACGGAGGCCTTTCAGTTATTTTAAACATCCTTATTCTGTGGATTTGCTCCAGGTTTGGCTCAGAAGGGAACTTTGGAGACAGTTGAAGTAGATTTTTACCAGCCAGATGTGCCGACTGTTGTCCACCCGACAGTGTCAAAGCCCTGCATGGAGCAGTATTGCAAGATGATTGATGCATAATTTTGTCTTTGTGGTAGGGTGACATTGCTCTGCAGTATGATGCCATTGACAAGGAGTCACCAATTGCTACAGATAGACAAGTTAGTTGTATCATATGGTTATTGTCTGTTCTTGTTATTAACTGTTGCAGCTGTCGGTATAGTTGATAACTTACAGAAGCAGAAAAGTGTATAAATAATGGGCTATAGTGGTGACAGGTAAAGCCATCCGTCACCAGCACCAGCTATGTGGTCGTTTTCTAGTCAGAAGCCAGTGCCTCTTTGGTTTTCATCCTTCGATTGTATTCGAAGCCCTTTCAATGCCCTTTTTGTCACTCAACCAACAAAACACTAATGAAAATTCGAAGAGCTGACCAGGAACACCCACTGTGCTCTGCTTTTCTTCACCTACCACCAGGCTCCCGAGGGAAGGGGAACGTTGCTGCCTTTACGTCATTTCTTTGAACCTAATACCATCTCACAGCTGTGGTCATACGTATAAAGAACCTAGTAAAATGCTACTACAGTACTCACCTGATAGAAGTTTCTATGAAGACGACACATAGTGATGTGGGATAACAGTTGCAGATTTGTAGCCAGTCATAGACCGTCATTGCTTTGTTCTTGTACTGTACACCTGATCACTGCTTCACAGAACTCAACAATGTCTAATGTGACAGTTCCAGTTTGCCGTTTTATTGTCTTTAACATGTTGCCAGCTTGGCTGCAAGATGGCACAGCAGCACAAACAGGTGAACAGTGTCATTTCCTACTGCGAATCACCTGCTTTGTTGTGTTGTAGTAATTAACAAACATAATTCCGTTCACCTGTTAAAAAAACTTGGAATGTGTGTTAATTTGACTGGGTTGGAAGGACGTCTGGCGTATAAAAATTGTGGCTGATTGTCCCGATAGATTCTGTTTCAGAACAGGTGGAGAAATAAAATTAAAGGGAGCAAGTGGCTAACCCTGGTTCACGTTGAAAATGGCTGTTAAAGTAATAAATTCAAAAAAACTACAGTTTATTCATAATATTCACAGATCAAAAAGTGCAAAAATTATAAAAAGGTGATATTACCCACAATCACATCAACGCAATGTCAGTGTGATGCTGAATAATATCATTTCTGTCATTTTTTTGCGGTCTTTGATCTTCCACCGTTTGCATTTTTTTTATTTTTGTCTGCAGTTTTTCGTCATTCTATAATACTGATTAAATCTTAATATTTATAATATAATTCTACCTTAAAGGCGCGATATGACCTAAATTGTGTTGAAAGCACCGTTAAACTCCAACCAACCAACCAACCATCGTCATTCTATACTGCGTCTGGAAAAAGGATTGAAATTGTGGTGATTTGGCAACATTTTGGACAATTTTCGCTCTATGCAAGCATGGTATATGATGTGTGTGTGTTAAAATGAGGACGGACATTCTGTGTGTAGATTGAGGTGGACATACCGCGCTGCCACCAGTACAACGAGCTGTTGTCATCACCAGTCGGCCATGCCACGTTCAAGCGGCTGCTGAAGGCGTGGGTTGTCAGTCATCCGGAGTATGTGTATTGGCAGGGACTTGATTCACTCAGTGCTCCATTTCTCTGCCTCAACTTCAACAATGAAGGCGAGCAGTATTTCATTCTAATTTATTATTTTAGCTGCTGCTCAATGCTTTGCACTCCTTACCTCGAGTGTTCAGAGTTGGATGAGTCCACCAATAAGCTGGTTTTTTTTCTGGAAATTTGACCTGAAGTTAATCATTATGCTACCAGTTACTTAATGTGTCGAGTGGGATGTTAAACCCTACAATACCATCGTTCAGTCCATTGCAGTATTTAAATATTAAAGAGGATACTTATTCTCAATGTTTGATGGTGATATTCATAAGACAAATAATTTGAATACTTGTAACATCTTTTTAAATGTTGTAAACATTGCTTATGTATTTATGATATTACAGCGTTGGCATTTGCTTGCTTAACTGCATTTATTCCAAAATATCTGCATAACTTCTTTCTCAAAGATAATGCACCGATTATACAAGGTTTGTATGTTTTTGCTAGTTTTTATTGGTTCAGTCAGTGTTAGATTTTTTGTGTTGTAAGATATTTATGAACTATGGGAAAACCCGCTTCAATGTGACGATTTGATTTTTTGGTTGCTTGATCCAGAATCGCTTTGTAGCAACTGGCTGTGGGTCTATGTACATACTAGTGATGTTAAACGAGGTTGAATGCTCAAGGCCAAGGCAAATATGTCAAATATGGTATTAATCAGTTCTGGAATTATGGGATTCTGAGTTCTAACATACCCAGCTTTGCCATTCTCCACCCACTGACTTGATACGTGGTCTTTAGAACAGTGAAAACAATACTGTGCTACACTGTGACTGATTGACTTACTGTGTGAGGCCATTGTAACAAAGCCGAGGCCAAACATTTGGCCTCAAGGTCAGTCTGAGCTCAAAGCCTTATCATCTCTGATGCATACAGAGTACTGTGCTGAATTGATACTAACGTCATTAGTGGTAACTGAATCACATAGTGGTGTAGTTAGTTGTTTACTTTACCTACAGTATAATAACAACAAAATTAAGATGCACTGATAAGCAGACAGATAGCCAGGTTAGTCTACCACATGGACCACAAACAGAAAAACAATGACCGTTTTTCACAAATTTTGACACAGGTATAGGGGGTCGTTGACATAATTACCTGTGACAAATTTTTTGGCAATAGATTAAGGGGTCAGAGTCAAGGCGTTAAAGTTGCCTTTTTCCTTTGACAAGGTCATTTGCCATTAACACAGGGCTGGCGCTACCACACAGCCTGTGGTTCTGCTCCTGGATGGTTCTCCCTTAGGAGACCTGTGAGGCACTGTGCCTAACCTGGATCAACCCTGGTAAGCGAGGCTGTTACAAAACAGGCAAGTAATAATGGTGCAAAATTGCAACTATAGGCAACGGCGGATTGTGTGCTAGTGGCTTGGTGTTTAGATGTATTTGTATATCGTTTATATAACTAATTGGTGCTGATATTTCACGTGCAGCTCATTTAATGCATGGTATGTGATATGTTAGAGTATCTGAGTGTGTTCTCTCATCTGATAGCATTCCATGAACCACAGTTATCAACGCATTTGGACAGTATTGGCTTCATTCCTGATGTAAGTCATATTTGTTTACTGTCAGTTCAGCAACAAAGATAATTTCTATTGGTAAATGGTTTGTAGCTAGTTTAGACCATGATAACATTTGCAAATGAAATTTGACTTTTGAATAACCCTGGTTTGCCGGTACCGGTCATTGTTACCTCCGGGGTACCCAGTGAATGGAGGACAATGATAAATGGAACACCACAAGATGGCTGCCACTGTTATCTATAAATAGAAGTTAGACTTGTGACCAGTCACTGGTGGCAGTGCCATACAGATCTGTGATTGGTGATAAGTCCAGTAAAACATATCCCTCAAAATCCTTTGTTGCTTCTGGCTAAAACACATCTGAACAGGCTGCCATTTTGTGTTGCTGGTTTTTGATGGCAATTGGCAGCCAAGACCTCTGCTGTTGTGTGACTGCAATTTGTGAACGTGTAATATTCGTATACATCTTTCTTGTCACGAACGTCAATCTCGCTATTTCTTCCACTTTCTGAATGTGATGGTGATCCAAGGCTAGGCATGCTCTGACAACCTCAGCACTTGAGTTTCTCCATCTTTTGTTGCTCAGATTGCCTTTTCCAAACCTGTGATCTTCATGCAGTCAGTTGCATTTCATTTCCTTGTTGGTTTACATTTCATAGTCTATACGTATTTCTACCTACACTTAAAGCCACATCCCTGCTGATTTTAAATTGATATGATTTCTTTACCATGCGACCCATATGCATAGCGCGGTACATGCCATGGCCAGTGTCCATCTGTCACAAGTCGGGAGTTCTATCGAAACAGCAGTTGACAAGATTTCAGCTGACGGAAGAGAGCGCTGCACGGTCCCTAGCTGAGCTTCTTGTTTCGATTTGTTGTAGCTGTATGCGATACCGTGGTTCCTGACAATGTATGCACGTCAGTATTTTCATTGTTACCTTACACTTCTGGTTTGTCTTATTGCAACTTTTGTCTTTAGTTTAGTTGTAACTGATGATAAATATTTGTTCAGGGTTTCATGTAGTCTCATTTTCATAGTTGTTCTGTACTTTTGAAAAGAAATATTATAAATAAAAATCGCAATTTTTTGCCACAAGTTTTTTATTTTTATAAGAAAAACAACTTTATAAACTAAATAACGGTTGGATCATTTTGTATGATGTCCAGCATGGAAATGGACTGCTCCTAGTCTGACTGCCCTATGGCACACAATTGAATGTGATAGCATGTAGTGAATGGTTTCGTTGACAGATGTATTTCCGCTGCACAAGATATTCCACCTGTGGGACATGCTGCTACTTGGCAACTCATCCTTTCCATTGTGCATTGGCGTTGCAATTCTTCGACAGCTTCGTGGCCAGCTGCTGAAGTTTGGTTTTAACGAGTGTATCTTGCTGTTCTCCGACATGCCCGGTATGGAACGTGTTATGGAGATTTTTGTACGTTTGTCTGTTATACAGAAGTTTTGCGAGGAGTATAATTCATGACAGTGAAACTTGGCCAGTGAAGAAAATATGAGATGGCACTTCAGTGGACTGAGTTGAGAATGATTAGATGGATGTTTGATGTTGAAGTAACAGATGGGTTCACTTGTAATAAGTTGATAGACTAGGAATAGAAATCCGTGGATTACAAAATGGAGGGTGTAAAAAAAGGTAAAGTTCTCCCATACTCGTTACCAAGCGTTGGGCCCAGAGCTGATCCCGGTGTACAGGCAGTCAGCCCGCAGGTGACTTGAAGCCATCCACCTGGCGGTAGGCTACCATTAGTTTCCGCCAGGCCTGCGGTTACCTTCCCAGCTGAAGAGCGTCACCGCCCATCGGCCGGACCAAATTATACTGCTTGGTGACAGAGGCACATGCGTGTGAGCAGCTTGCCCAAGGCTGTTACCTGGAAGCAAACCGGCCGAGATTCGAACCCACGACCTTTTGGATCGTGAGTGAACGCTCTACCGTTAAGCCACACAGGCCACAGTGGAGGGTGTAATAAGACCTATATACAGGTAGGCAAAGAAAACCTAGAATGAGTTAGTGGGAAAATACTGTCAGACACAACAACTGTGTGCTGTGGAACATAGTAGATGGAGGAAATTTATCAAATGAAAGATATTGCATAATCCTCATAAGGATAAGAGATAAGGAGGGAATGAATGTTTTTCTGGTGCTGTCTCACTGGTTGTCCTGGCTACAGGGCCGTTAAAGAGGTTATTGTTGTTGTATGTTTTTCCATTAGTTTTTCAACTAAAGCTGCAATGTAGGCTTCATATTTTTTCTTCCAATCTTCCCATATCCCTTTTTTAGTCACCAAACTGACCGCTTCAAAATTAACTTTATACAAACTTGCAGTTAACGTAAATGACATTTCAGAATTTTTTATTGCTGCATTCAGCTGCACAACATTCTGGCATCAGCATCTGGCTGCAGCAGCTGAAGCCAGATATTGCCGCCATAATGTTGCATAGTGATATTGTGTATTTGTGTCCGTCAATATTTAATACGGTCTGGAGGAGTGTTGCCAACTATGGTGGCTTGTTATTCGTTGCAGAGATTGACATCGAGAAGTGTGTTCAAGATTCAATAAAGATCTTCTGTTCGACTCCCAAGAGTGCAACGTTTCGTCAGCATGCATGGACGCAGAAGCATACAACACACAGAAAAGCAGTGCACTCTTATTACACGCAAGACTATCACGAAGCACCAAAAACAGAGCTGGTGAGCTCTTCTGTTGCCGTAACACGTGGCTACTGGCATCTGAGAGCTGCGATGAAGGCTGTGGCATCCCGTTCTCAGAAGTCATTTGGTGAATTAAGAAAGGATAAGCATCCAGTGCGTGATTTGCGCTGGTTGGCGTCCGTGCTTCCAGTTTGTTTCAGTGCTCTGACACCAGTGTGCTTTTCGTTAACGAAAACGAAAATCGCCAATAACAAAAAAATTCGTTGACTACAACTAAAATTAAAACAAAAAAATAATGGAAACTGAAGCGAAACTAAAGCAAAAAAATAGAAAGCGATTGAAAAGGATAACAGAAAATCAGAAACAAATGTGAAAAAACTTAACAACAAATATGCTACAGATGTATTACGCCAGTAACGCCAACAGAACACATTACTTCCTACAGGTGACAGTGCTTTCATGAAGCACGCATGATGATATTTAGTCAGATCATCTTGTTCTTGGTAATTAAAACTAAAGTAAAACCCAAAAATTATAAAAGTGTAACTGAAACTAAAATTACTTTTAAACTAAAGAATAACTGAAAAAAACTGAATATAAAACGAAAAAGTATGGAAAACTAAAACGAAACTTTAAAAACGTTTGTGAAATTGAAACTGCAACTAAATAATAAATCAAAATGAAATTCACACTGCTTGACACTTATTAGTTGGGAGAGAAGAAGGGCATCCAGCCCAGTAAAAACCTGCTCCAATTATCCCCAGAGGTTCTCCTTTTGGGGGATTGGCTCAACAAAGAGTAATTGCAGAAAGGAAGGCTAGTTGAACCGTCCAAAACGGAACTGAATCATTTTTGTCTTTCATTACCATCACTTGTTCAGCGTGTGTTTCCGTGGTCGTCATGGTAATCTTGTCATCTGCGACTGTATCTGCACAGTAACTAGAACCGGCTGAGAGAACACCTGTCTCCACTTAGCCTGAACATTTGAAAGAAATTGTTACTTCCTTTGTATGTGACATGCTATTACAGACCGCATTAGCTGGAAAGGTTAAGTAATTGTTAGCGTCCGTTTGTCTGTGCATCCATTTGTTTCCACTCTTCACCGAATGAGCTTTGAACTTGAGTTTTTGCATGTGTGGATCATGACCATAGAGATTGAAAGTCAAGGTCATGGGTGAAGGTCAAAGGTCAGTGTCGTTGGTTGGTGTGATACGATCCTCGATTGAGGTCAGTTTTTCTAGTATTTATGATGCATCAGCAGTTATGCTACATTAACAGTACCGGTATGTATGTAGAGCAAAGACATCTGGCTAAGTGGAAGGTTGTGGTGAAATATCCATATTTACTGGACCAAGAGCACCTTAGACATGGCTGAGGGTAGCTTCTGTCTGTTCCAAAAACCAGTTCGATTCGATGAATCATTTTGGCACGCTTCACTAGAGAATCCAACAAAATTCGAGAAGACATATCCTGGCCTTCCAGGTCATTTGAAGTTCACATGCAATCTTCATAATCCAACACAACTTGATGAGCTGTGCAAAACAATATTTATACGCCCGTTATCTTTGGTAAGTTTTGGCTCTATTTGAAGTGTCAAAATCAAAAGAGGGTGCAGAATTACGACTTTTGAGGAGGAGCACCATTAAATTTGTAATATTTGTTCTTTGTATTCAATCAAACCCGTTCTCTTTCAGAAATCAGGTCGCATACAGACATACAAAAACTGTAGTTATCTCATTACGTACTTGATTCCTGGGGAGGGGTTATTATGCAGTAGTAATCTGTCGTCGCAAAACGTCAGATTCTCATGCAGTAATTTTTAGCAGTACTAAAAAATGTAAAAAAAATTTCAGTGTGTAGGCTCAGAGGTTTAATTTACTGTACTACTCAGTCTACTTGTGCATAAGAGTCTGCATTAGTATGAACAGAGCTGCTAAAAAAGGCTTTGAACTACATTACCTCAGCATGCTGATTGCTTTTTGTTGCTTTGCAGTGTCAAAGTTCTTTGTGAAATGTGGTTATTGCTTTGTTGTTACTGCTGGTTTACTGTTATTAGTGATGTTGACTGGCCTGTTTTGTGCAGTCCATGGAGCCGATTCCACAGGAAGAACTGAAAGCGGAGAAGTTTCCACGCATCTCTGCTGAAGATGTGATCGAGCTGTGCGAGTTATCGGGACCGTCAAAAGCACCGAATCCTGCAAAGTCGTCAAAGTCTTCCAAGCCACTCATTGTTGTCGTTGACGTGCGCGGAGAAGACGAGTATCCTTGCTGGACGAACACAGGTGCCCCTTCGAGCGATATGATACACGTAAAATGGCGCTGATGGCAGAGCCCCTAAAACACCGCCAGTCCGACGCTGTGCCAAGGTAATTTTCATGCACAAATCCGAATGTCGTCCACATCTCAGAGAGCTGGCATAATGGGGCCAAAGCCTGTTGGCTCAGCAGTCTGGGGATGGATGAAGAAAGGTTGAAGCCAGGCCACAGATTGGTCCTTTGATTGGTTCCTTTGGTGCTTTGATACTTTCAAGTGACGCAAAAGGACATCTGGCCCATAAATGTCCTGTACCACTGATTCCCGGAGGTTCTCTCCCGGTACGGATGGAGGAAGAAAGCCGAGAGGGAACCTGCTAACCCGAGATCAACTGGAAAACTGCCACTGATATGAGGCAGGTATTGGTAGTAGATAGGTACGTCGGAGTGTTGTAGGTGTTGCCATTGTATCACTGAGATTTCCTAATCGTGCACGTCAGATACAAGCGAGGCGCAGTGCCAAGTAGTGTAAACATTCCGTTTCACAACGCGTTCAATGCGGACGGCTCACTCGTTGCCTGTCCTGCTGTTACTACACTGAATCAACATCGAAACCAGGTCAAAGTGGTCGTCGGTGGATCCAGAGGAAATCATGCTAGTCAAGTATGTCACTGATGTCTTTCTATAGCATTGTTTTCTAGTCTGCCTTTGCCAGTACAATGTTGGCCAATGTTCTAGTAACATTGTTTCTTAACTTTATTATTCAGCTCGAAGCTAGGCTTTAGCTGTATATCGGAATCACTTTACGGCACGTTTTGGCGTTTTTAGACTTTCGGCCACCAGAACACCACAACGATTACAGATCATGGGATATTCACTAGCAAATGATCCCTCTGTCTAGTTCCAGGTGTGCTGTGGTTGGTTGTCATATGGTGCTATTATAGTAGCATGTCGACATGCGTGCTCAGAGCCAAATACTGTATTGTGGGCATTCCACACAATACAGCCATCTAGTATATATGTCGTGTGTACGTCTGATGCATAATTACTACCCAATCACTACCCAAAAGTGTCGGCGAAGACAATGTTTTAGGCTGTCCCGTTGTTTTCTTCGTTCGTCCGGTGAGATATTGTGACCACAGTATCGCATCAATGGCTTGAACAATTTTAATAAGACTTGACAGTCAACATTCCTCTATTGATGATCTGATTACATTCTGGAGGTCAAAGGTCAAGGTCACACTTTGACTCAAGTAAGTGGTGGTGTGGCGTCCACTTCAATGCTGGGGTGTCAAAATGCATCTTGTAGTTTTGCGTTAACATCATCAGCCATTCTACAAGTTTCTATTGTGCTTCTCAGTTACTGAATGCACAGTGACGGATTGCTGGTAAAGATAGTAAATGATAGAAAATGAAACTAATTATGCACGTAAATTTGCATTTTTGCTATTTCCATGACATTACATTCTGCTACTAACAGTATTAAAGGCTATATTTGTTCTGCTCTTCATTTGTGTCCTTCTCAGACCCACACACATACAGCCTTTTGTCATCATCATCTGCTGCATTTCTCATATAGTACTGTATGTGACACTACTGTGTGGATGATGTTTTTGGTTGCTTTTGGTATTCAGTAACTAATTACTGAATCCAAAATGGCGGGCCAAGACGTTCGATGTCAGTGTGATTTTTTGGTGTGCAGTTTGCCGAGTCTTTGATATGGCTTGGTTACAACAAGGTGTGCGTTCTGCACAAAGGAATTGACGTGTTGCGAGCCACTCGTCTGCTGACTGTGCCAACGCCTGATTTGTGATCCCAGCAGCTCTAGCTGGCACACGACACTTGGCACAACTGTGTCATCATAATCAGCAGAGCAGACTGACTGGCGTGCATGTACCAGCAGCTGCTCATGGCATCGTCTGTTGCCATGTTGTTAAGCTCCAGTTATTCTAGTCATTGTGCATCATTGCTCTATTTCAGCGGTTTTTAAACTGTGGCCCAAACCAAGAAATTATAAAATGCCTTGTTAGAAATACTACCATTCTTGCTCACATTTTCAGTTATTCAGAAAGCAGTCAGATGCTTCTGTAGCTGATGGTGATAATCTTGGATGGATTCCCTTCTGGTAGTCTGTAGCATAACAGCCCCTATCCAGCAGACGGTTGCTGCCAATTGCCGATCTTAACCCTCAGATGCACAGGAGCTGTTCAAAGTCGGTCACTTGTGGTGCCTGTAACTCGAGCCTGCGACGGCTATATTGCCGACTTGCGTGTCTGTTTCTGTTCCCTCGTCGTGTATGACTATGAATGCATACAGTCATGGGCCCATTACTGCATAGTGCCCACATTTCACCACTTGTGTGACTGTTGCTGAGACTCAAACCCATCTGTTTCCCATTGACTTAATAATCTCCGTCACTTGTCTGTACCTTTGAAGAGTTGTGTTCTTGACCGTTAGGTTACAATAATTATCGCAGTCGACCTCACCTGTGGCTGGTTCTTTTCACCTTGTCTTCTACTTCAGGATTGTTCAAAGTTTCCATGAAGGCATTTCTAGCGAGTAGGTCCAGATCCTTCATATTTCTATCGCCATGTGCAAAATTAGATCCGTATTACTCTGATTTAATCGGGTCTGGTGGTCCCTCGTATAGTTAGGACATTATCTGGTGGTCCGTGGCATGAAAAAGTTTGAAAACCACTGCTCTATTTTGTAATATTAAAGAACCGAGTTGCATGCATTCTTGTTCTTCTGGACTGTATAAATCAAATGACTATCTGGGACTGGTGTACTGGCAAATAGCAGTTCAGACACTATGCTGTGCATATATTGAATAAAAAGTATCGAAAAAACAAATACAACTTTATACCAGTATTTTTATAGTATGAATCTTCAGTCACAGTATAAATTCACTGCATATGATAGGGAATTATTACACATTACTGCACCATTCTGAATATTATTCATATATGGTGATTGAGTAAAAATTAACTAATACTGTTAGTTAAGCTGAAGTTTACTTAGAGAACTTCAGCTTTTAAGTAAAAGTTCAAGTTGAGATATCAAAAATGCAGAACGGTCGATAATAACCCTTGATTGCAGTTTCAGATGAAAATTAATAAATCATTTAACAAAATCAGTTGATAGCACTTTTACTGCCATTCAGTTTACCATAGAATACCATTTTTAACACGTTTGAGTTATAAATTTGGTAATGGAATTAATTTTTTTTGCCACATTCGTAATATTAACCAAATTTAGTTGAAAAAGGTACCAGAAGTTAACTCAAATAGATACTTAACTAAAAGATTTAATTCAATGCCCATCACTGTTCACATACAAGTTCATGAAAAGATGCCACATATCCACAACATGCCAGTGCATGTCGTGAAACATCGTTTTGTGAACTAGAAATGTATTAATGCACATGCAGTATTTCTTCCAGTGCTACCCTTCGGCAGCAGCCCACCAGTGACACACATTAAAGTCTAGTCTCACGCGTTGAACGCTAACAACCTTTTTGACTAAACGAAACTGAACATGAAACTACACATTCGGAGCATAATGAAGTTACAGCGTGAGTGCTGGGATATTCTGCAATCAGTAACGGAGGAATGTTGTAGCTGATGCCAAAGTGAACAGCAGGAATGCTAAGCTGGGCAGTCATCAGGTATCGCTGCCTCGTCACTGCTTACTCGACTACTGCATCCAGTGAGGGGAAAAGTTTAGTGGTTTGACGTAAAAACTGAAGTCAAAAAACACTAGAATTCCTCATAGAGGATGCATTCAACTTCTGTTCGAGCTCGACAGTCTACGTAAGGCAGAAATAACAGTAACAGAATGTTGAAAGAACAGAAACACTAACGACTTAGAACGTGTAAAAATGTTGAGTAGTTGGGACATTCAAACTGAAAATCAGATTTCAGCACAGCTGAAACTGATACAGCTGCGGGACTGTACAATAAACTGCAGTCAGCAGCTTTTCAAATATATGTGTTATGTACAAAAGCCAATGAGCACTGAACACTTCATCTTCACAACAGGATTGACTGAGTTAAGGCTTTACGTCCCACCAGACACAACACAGGTCATTTCGGAGACGTTCTTCCCAGCCAATCTCTTGGCTTAGTACTGAAAAACTAAAACAAATACAAAAAAGCTAACATGCATCCGTAACAAAATATACTACACATAAAATGAACCAAAAAAACTAAAGCCATGTTTGGTTGCCTCCTAGCCTAGAAACGGAATGGATCTATTCTGGATCGAAGGAGTAGATAGATAAGTCGGGAAGTAAACGAGCGAGGAAGTAAATGTGTAAGAAAGAAAGCATAAGGAAAGAAGAATGTAAGGTAGAAAGCAAGTGAGGAATGAAGTTAAAAGCACACAAATAAACAATTTATATAGCGCCAAAGTCAACACATGAATCACGGCGCATTACTGCCACCGAGCCCGTATGGGGCCTTCACAACAGGAATACAGAACAATGACTTGACTGGCAACGACATTGCCATGCACATTTAAAGCACAAAACTGCAAACAACGGTTAACAACAGTGACGATACATGACACGATACATTTCGGCTAAACAGAGTCACCGCTTTTGTGGTGGCGCGACATCACTAGATGTACAGACTAACACATCATTTACTTCGCTTCAGCCTTTCAGGTGCACTGCTGGCCATGTTTGAGAAATCTCTAAACACTTCACTGAACGTATCATCTGCAAAACAACAAAACATCACCATCTAACCATTCTATCCATCGCACTTATGTGTTCTGAACCAACTTCCATCCTTCATTGCAGCGGTGTTAACAAATAAAATCTATTAAGTTTAGTCGGCAAGCAGTGAGTAGTTTCTAAGCTGCATACCAGCATATAGAAAGGCATATACTGTCACTATAAGGTTGCAAACTCATTGCATACCAGTTTTAGGCATTTCTTTGTTCATCATTCATCTGTTTATAGTTTAGTTTGTAGACTGAAATCTACTTTTGGCTGTGCAGAATGTGGGCAAACTAGTATTTGTGCATTACACAGCAGAACTAAAATTATTACAGCTCTTATTCCTCGCCATCTTCATCGTCATAATCGCTTCGTTGGCAACAGTCGTTGTGTCACTGCAGCATGGTGTTCGATGGGTCGGTATGAATAGTCTCCAAGATGGCTACGCCAATTTTTCCGAGGTCGACCAACATAAGCGTAAGTGGTAGCATGTTGACGCGCACAAAAAAAGAAATGCAGTGCGCCTTCATTAACCCATTCAAATTGCCCAAAGAAAGGGATGTGTCATCAGAACAACACGTGAGACAATGGAGGATGGCAGATTCGTCAGAAAACATGATGAAATATATACATCACTGCAGAGATGCAGTGTCTTAATCATCAATATTGCAACTAACCTTGAATGCCATAATCAGACTCTTTCATTTCTTCATTCAACTTCGCTAGACGTAAACTGAAAACAAACAACAATTTAAATCTCCTGAGCACTGCTACTCAACAGAGCACAATACATTAATTATGATCAACTCAAATGATGAGCCAGCAGATGACAGATAACTAGCAGAATACATATACATCACAAGAATAATCTTGTACAGCAGTCCAAATCGTGCTCTCAGCTGAAAAAAAAATCACTTTGGAACCTCTAACATAAAAATGCACTCATAGCTAAACCAAGTACGAGGTTTATAAATCTTCAAACAGTTGAAGGTCACACAGTATTGCAGACTATATGTATGACATCCTCTCTATAACATCTAATAACGTCCTTTCTAAAAATAAACGATTGCTCCTTTCGTTATGCTTCATCTTGTCTCTGGAACCAACTCTCTTTATCTCTTCATCAACCTCATTCTGGTACCAGTTTCTCCATTTCCGACTCACCTATCACCCATCACTTCTTCCTCTTTTTGATTCACCACTCTGCTCATCCATAACTCCCTCTGTTTCACTCCCGGATTAAAACCTACCTGTTTCACAAATTCCACCCCGGTAGTTTGACCTTCTCCCAGACTGCCTTCATGGACTATTGCCCGGACCGTTTCTTCTGAGCTACTCGGTTTTTGTTTTTAGTTTTTCGTTATTTTTTCGCTTCTGTGCCATGCACTAGATTAAACTGGCCATCTCGTCAGCTGTTGAGCGTATGAAAATATACCATATCATACACCTTTCAAATATTTCTGACTTATTTCACTTTTGATAAACAGACAAATGCAAAATGGACAAATGCAAAATTCAGACCTACAAAATACATGCAATGGATGTTTTACAGGTACTTACAGAGTCACAATGTCGGCATTCGCATTCTGTACAGCAATACTAAGTGGATCCTGTAAGAATACAACAGTACAAATACAATAAGTACACTTGCAGTTTAAATATGGGACGGAATTATGAGTTAAGCTAAAGATAAGATTGAATGTTAACTTTACACATAAAGTATCCTCATCATGTTGATGCTGCTGCTGTTGTAATTTCTGTCAAAAAATCTCAACACACATGTTCGGAGCTGATATGAGAAAGAAGCACAAACTAGAAATCCCTCACCTGAGGTCGGAATGACAAAAATTCGTGAATTTTTGGTACTTTTACTCAACAGTTTTCAATTCCAGTCTGTTTTTAGCCATGGTGCCATAACCGGTTGTCCTAACTTCAATTTCAGTTTTCAATCAATCTTATCCTAACCACAACATTGACCTATGACCTGGATCTTCGAACCTGACCTAGATAAGATCAAGATGAACCATCACGCCAAATATCTAGGCCAATGGTCATTTGATTCAGAAGTTATTGTCCAGACACATACATGCTAGACAACCAGTGATCGGTAAAGATGTAAGAGTAAGACAGAAGACAGTCACCGACCTGACCCTGGTCATCTGCAGCATTCTGATTCGCATTTCGCTTCAGCAGCTGGCATACTTGGCTGAACAATGAAAGCAACACAACACAAGCTGCAAGTTAGTTTTTCGTCTCTTCAATCTTGTTTACATGGTCTGAATCATGGAGTTACCCCGGGTGCAGGCAGGATCCCAAAGGTCTAACAGATAGGTATCTTTCAAAGCATGTTATTCTACAGGTCAGATGTCCTTCTCGTCTAGCCCCCATAATAAATTGGCCCCTCTGTGGGCAGGGTTTTCCTAATGTATCACTCGCTATGTGACCCCCTACAACTCTCTTTGGCCCCCTACTTCCTACACTCTGGCGCCGGTACTGTTACCAACTATTAAAACATGCGCGTGTTACAAATGTTTTCATTGTATTGTATTAAATTTGTATGTGACACTTTTAGCACTCTAAGACCATATTAGACGACCAAAGTAATGGTGTACCCAGTATGGCCAAGCTGTGTAGCGTGATGCAATGGCCCTTGTCCATTGTTGTCTCGGATATCAACCTTGGCTCCATTAAGCAGCAGGAACTCAACAGTTGTCATAGAACCCTGACAAATGCCAGTTATATATACATATATCACAGTGGCCATGTAATGACCATCGTATGTTACAACTTCCTAGTAATTTTTGTATTTTATTAGTGAGTCGGTGTCAGAAAATTATGCATAAGCGTTGAAATCCGGACCTTCACAAAATTGTGGTCATGAGGATCCTCAGTGGCTTGGACCAGCACAAATCTTTGATTGATTTTTTTTAAAATTCAATAATCGTTATCACCAGAGGCCTCCTAAGAAGTTCAAGATGCGCCAAAAGCAGAGTTGGCTGGGGCTTTGTCCCAAACCCCATTGGGGGTTGATTGGTTGGAAACCTCTGCAGACAGTGCTTCCCCAGACCCTTAACTGGATATCAGGGGCTGCTTTGTGGCAGGGCAAGGATGGAAAGAAGGGTTGGACCCTCACAGTGTTTGAGACAGATGACACCAATGAAATTATGAATTTGTGCAACAATAAAATAATCCAAATGACCATAAAAACTATGGACTTTGTGAAAAAACTAAACAATTGCACACTAAACAACTATTTTCCCTAGAATGCTTAATAGTTAATTTCAGTGAATAATTAAAAATTTCCTAGTGAGAAATATCTTCAGTAACCTCTTCTTCACAGCTACAAAACATGTAAACCAAGTCTTGGGAGTGTTACACTATATCAAAATAAGCCATGCTCTGTAATAAAACAAGCAGTCACTAATCATGTTAGCCAGCAGCAAACCATACATTTACAATGACAGAGCATACATACACTAAAAATAGCCTGCATCAGCGGGGTTCGCCCGTAATCGTCGTTATTTTTCCAGTTAACGTCAGCAAATTGCGACAGAGCATCCTGCATTACAGTGACGTTGCGAGCTCTTGCTGCTTTATACAGTAGCATGTTGGCAGTTAGCCGCGACATGTCTTCAAGAGAGGTCGTTGAGTGCAGGTCGGCATCGTCCGTCTCGCTGACTGAGTCAGACTGTGACTCATCGGACGAGTCATCATCCAGCGGCATCACTACACGTTGTAAAATACACAAAGCCACTTTATCTCAGACAGTTACTAGGCAATTGAGGACAGCAGACTTCAATGCACCCCATAAGCAACTAAAATGCAGAAACACAAACAGACAAACAGTTATGGCCGGCATTAACATGACTAGTAAGCAGGTGGCGCTGTGTCTACCTCATTGTTATGGTCGTCTGCACTAGGCAGCTTCAGACTAACTGCACACGTACCATCTAGTGCTTTATGGGATATCATTGTATCAGACTATATTGTGATTATCACCTTATGTCCCATTACGTGAAAACATGAAGTTATTCACAAAACTGGAAATACACAACGTATTGCATTTTCATCAGAGAAGGACCGAGCATCCGAAACACGGCCACAGATAATGTACTTAAATTTTTGTGAAGTTTGGACATGTGGTTTTTGAGATATGTGAGCAGACAAGCATACAGACATGCTGATCGCAATACTTAGCACCCCTATCGAGGCATTGCGATCAGTTTGATTTAAGTGTAGCAGACTATCGATAGTTCTAAAGCAAAATAAATCTATGAGAATATAGAGCTAATGTCATGCATGACACACTGCCACTACTGCATACATCAACTACAAGAATGCACCATTTATAATGTACATTAGAAATGCACATTCTATGACCTTTAATTTATGACAAACTACTGCTAAAACATAAGTAAGACTATGTACAATGGCAACATCAGACAGCATGACAGAAATGTGTATCATGTTTCGTAATCAAAATACTTGTCATAAATCTTACTCTGACTGCAACAAATGGACTGCTACGACGTACGATGCACAATATTATGACATTGAAAAGGACAAGTAATATCACTCATTATCTACGACTAGTTTATTTCATTTTTGAGTGATTTCATTATCAATTGTTCCAGTCAGTTACTGCATCTTTCTCTATGCTATGACTACATATGATTACATCTGCAAGCATCATCTATTTTAAGAAATGAGATGCAGGACTATGTCAATGACAAATCACATGAAAGGAGGCAGTAATAACTATGCTACTAACACTAATGTAAGCTCATTAATCACTATGAAAACATCAATGTACAACTGCCATCACTATTAATATAATACATAAAAGCAGGCTGTTTACTTCTCTGGGTACGGGCTTCATCACTGTTGACGTCAGCTCCAAACACAAGTATATCTAAACCACTGTCCTTGTCATCCTTTGACACTTCAGCGGATTCTAACAACATCATGACAACACCTTAGTTTTATACATGTCAGTTGTACAATTCATACTTCTCCTCCTGCCAGTACTACTGGCGCCAAGTTACTGCAAAACTCTATATTTTCGCGTGTATCAAATTTTCGCACTTTTCGCAATTTGAGTAGAACTGCGAAATTAAATACCAATGAATTTCAGGATTTTGCCCAACGCTATAACTTTATCTGCATGGAATATCAACACCTGGAAAATATGCCAAATTAATATGCAGGAAATATTCTACGTAAGAAAAACGTGAAATTAAGATTCAGCAAAAATAGTGTGTTACAGTACTGCAAAACCAAGTCAGAAAGTACTGCATACGAAATACACAAACTAATATAAAATACAGAGACCATTAATACCAACAGTTACTGAAATGCTGTAACCTTTTGTGGAGTTTGAATCGGTGTCGGCAGTAAGAGAAGCCGATGCAGACTCATTCAGAGTAGACTTTCGTTTGCGTTTATATACACTCCACTGACGACATGCTGATGACGAGACCGGAGCAGAAGTCGACGTATCAACTGTGTTTGGCAACGTTGTCTGCTTCACAAACGCTTTCTCAACGTACTTTGCTTTAATCCATGCCTCACGCACAGACCTGACAAATCAAACATAAAATATAAGACTATCTGCATTCCCTTTAGTGCTTCAATGCAAAAGACGTGGTCCACGATTCCCACAGATTGCCTTTGGGAAACAGGGCCTAAGCTGAAGTAGCTCAAACAAGCTCAACTGGATATACGTAGTGTACTAAGAAAAATCGTAACATAAATATCATTCATGCTGTATCTGAAGATTCGTGTACTAGTATTAGCTGCAGTAATGCTAAATAGATTTTAATTTTCACAAATCAAAATCTCAATAGGTTGGCAGATTTGAGAGAAGAATATGTCACAACACAAATACACTTCATAATACTCACACACTACCACAGACTGACAAGCTTGCACAATGTAGGCACAAGAAAATGATGTCTTTTAGAACATCTTTTAACATCATGTACTACGTCTCACTATTCAAGGACTCAATGCATGGCTATGTGTAAGCTAAGATAAACACAGCAGAAATTTTGGCCAGAAGGCCTTCCTGAACCATCAATGCTCACCCATCTAGCAGACATCACCTTTCACCCACCCAAAGATGCGCGTTACTGCTGGCTGGTTACAATCAACACAATTTAGGTCACATCACACTTTTAGAATTGTAAGTTATCACATAGGTTGATTTGTTGAGAAATTCTGTGACAATTTTGATAGTCAAGCAACAGAGTTCAATGATGTAGCTGCTTGGAATGCAACATATGTCATTAATACTGTACAGAGCACAGAAAGTTTCAACCTCGGTGAGCTATGGATTGGTCGAGTATAACCATCACTGACAACAGCTTCAAAGATCTGGTTGACTCGTTCATTCCCTAGTTCTGTCATTACTCGCAGCAGCTCTGGCTCCCACGAGTCCAGTGTTATGCTACGTACCTTGCTCATGTGCACACCAAGGCTTCTGTGAAATCAGAGACATACAAACAAGCACAGTTAAATGCAATGGAACTTATCTATAAAAAAGGTAAAGTTCTCCCATACTCGCTAGGAAGCGTTGGGACCAGCGATCAGTGCAGGAGGTCACAGAATGGGTTTTACACCCCCATGAGTCCAATCTCGCCGAGTGCAGAGGAGTTTATATCTTCAACTCCAAATATTGGGGTGAAAAAAATCTAATCGAAACTGAATCGAGAGGAAAAACCACAATCATCACATCACTAAACCTGGGTCCTCTCACACTGTAGTCAGGCATGTTACAACCAGACCACTGTGACCTGTACATATACATGTGAGACATTTATCAATGTTATCACTATCAAAGCTGATCATATTATTTGCATACAAAACACTCGCATATATACAACTAACACAAGATGAATTACCTGTGAATTCCTGAGCATTCTATGCATAGTGTGATGCCAAGGTTAATGGAAGCCCACAACGGCTCGGCTGCACCGCAGTCACAGCAACGGTTATTGCCAGTTATTGACCGCAGCATCTCGGCTCGGCTGCAGCAGCGAAAAACAATCAGCACTAGTCACTGATAACTAAGCAGCAGCAGCACTGTTTGCCTCATTACTGATGACTCTACTGTTCAGTGTAAAGGGATCATTCCTTCCGGTTTATTGGAGGGGCTGTAATGCCTTACAACAGACATATAGCAACTTACATACTTTCTACATGAATTTTAGGGTGCACAAGAAGTCTGAAAGCTAGTTGGAAATACGCACCCAATTGTGAGGCCCTGATTGGTGACTGGTTGCTTGGCGAGAGTGATCCCTATTTTTTGTGGATAGTGCGAGGGCAGTTCAAATCTATCTCAGTGAACTGAAAAAGTACAAAATTTGAAGACTAGCTTCAGCCGTTCAGACGATATGAAAGCAGCAATCTGTGGTCACTCAAGGTCACCATCACCATCTAAGATTTCCAATCCACCTTTCACAAAGTTTATCTCGTACCATTTTCGAGATATAGTGAGTTATCTTGCCAGTTGCATTTTCCCACCCCATATATGTATTTGGTAACCCTATTAGGGGCAACCCATTAAAATTTCAACAAGAACTTTGGGTAAGAAAACTGAGTCCATGGGCTACCATATGGCACTGTTTGCATGATATGTGTTTACCCATTTTAACACAACACCGGCTTGTGACAGATAGAAAGGCTGACACACTGACAAAGAGCTACAGCATACACCACACTTGGTATAGCATCGCATGGTAAAAATATTTCCTATTTGGCTGTTATGAGGTAATATATGATTTGACGTATTTTTGGTCATTTGTGGAACTCTCTGTGCCAAAGTGGTCAGTGCAATCTCGAGTGAGGGTTATCTAGCATATACACTTGTTGACACTGCAAGGTGACTACCGTCTGGAGCTGGTTCACTGTCCACTCCAAACGCCACCCAACAAATGGTTCAGTTTTGGCAACAGAAGCTTTGGCACTGTTGGTCGTAAGTTAAATAATTTATCATCATCCTTGTGACAGAACATCAGCTACGAACAGTTTAAGCAACTATTGAAAACATTTCTTCTTATAGTTAGCTGACCACGGCCTATTGTGACCAGTTGATGACTTGCACCTCAGAAATATTCTTAAGTCTTTTCTCACCACCACTACTACCAGCACTACTACTACAAAATGTTTCTATAGCATTATAAAAACATAGCTTCACTGGCAATAGTGGCAGCGGTATTTTGTAGTATCATGAGGACTGAAACATCTTGAGCTAAGATCTGAACTCAGTGACAATGAACTTGTGATAACTGCTCAATATAATCACTGGCAAATGACACATGCAGACAGTGTTAACTTAACGAATGAAGTCCGTCAGTATGAATGTGGTGGACAAAACAGTACAACTTGCGTGTAACCTCATCACACAATCAAGTGACTGTTCAGTGTCGACAAAATGTTCACCTCTTTACGCTCAGAGGACTATTTGCCTTCTTCTGAAACTTCCTCAGCGTGTCTGACTCCAGTGTGCTGGGAATGACAGACACCCCATCGTCAGCGGCTGCAGCAGCAGCAGCAGTGCTCTGACTATCACCAGCATCTCTTGATGTAGCCACGTCTGCACTCTACAAACATTTGCTTCACTGACAAAAGCTGACATAAGTACACGAACATATGCACAGCACACAGGCACGTCTAACACTCACAGTGCTTAAAGTAAACTATACATAACACATACAACCATTTTACAGCCATTATACACGTCAACCGATATTACCCTGTTATTCAACAACAGGAGACATTTTTACAGCAAAGTTCTACTGCAAGCATGTCCTTGCTGATGACAACCAGTGCACTCAGATTAAAGTAACATTTTATTAGAAGATGGGCTTCGATGCTCTAGCGTCGACGTGGATACTTTGGACACCACTTATTACTACTTAGTCCTAATGTAACCTTGACCCGTCATCTCGGACCTCCATTATCTAACCAGGTCATCAGTAGGAGTTCGTGATTATTCCCTGTTAAATTTCATCAGATAGTTAACTAGCTCATGAGATATGGTGTTCACAAGATTTGACCTTGACGGCCTGCTATGACCTTGACCTTTGACCTCCAGAATTTAATCAGGTCATCGGTAGAGGCTAGATTACCTGTCAGTTTTATCGAAATTGCTCAACTGGATCACAAAATATCATGGTAACTATATCTGACTGGACGAACGGATGAACGAACGAAAGGACAAACGGGACAGCCTGAAAACACACTGTATTTGCCGACAATGTTGGGTGGTGAAAGCACAAAAATTATTACAGCTATTATTTGTACACACATAGAGAACTCCATCTCATAGATTTGTGCATGTGTGACTCGGTGTGGACAATAACTTTCAAACAAAATTACCTTTGACCTAGACATTGGCATGCTGGTTCATCTTCATTCTATCTAGGTCAAGTTAGAAGGCCAAGGTCATATCGTAGGTCAAAGTTAAGATTAGCTCTTAAAATGAAAAGTTAGGTTAGAAAAAACATAACGGCTAAAAAGCGAACACGAACTGGAAGCAAATACTGTAACAGCCAGCCAAAAATTCATAGTCGGTTAAAATATCGTTAAAGTAGTCGGTCGGTTGGTTGGTTAGAGTTTAACTGCGCTTTCAACACTATTTAGGTCATAGTATTCCATGCATCAAAAAAGACAAATATGTGGGTGACAGGTAGAACAATGTGGCACAGGTAAACGTCTGCAAACTTGCTAGAGTGGTTCTCAAAGAACTTACAACAGTACAAAACTGATGACCAACACTGCACTACAACCACAGAAATAATTATCCTTTAACAACACGTTTTCGGATCACAAAAGGCCCTATAGCAAATAAACATTCAGGACAACGATTCATCTTGTGACACAAGACCTGGAAGATGCATGGTAGCTCATTTCTTACAAATACTAACCAACAACAGTATGTACAGTAAGATGAAGACAACGTTAAATTCTTAACAACAACATACCAAGCTGTCCATTGAAGGACGCGTATTATAAGCCTTTGAGACACCAGCTTGAATGGCTTGAATCCAGGCCTGGCACTGCTCTTCAGAGTCCGCCTGCAGCATGTGACTTCTGCCACCGCACAGACCAGCATAAATGCCAATTACTTACTCGTTTTCTAACTAATTACAAAATAACGTCATCAGAGACAACAATACTATTGTTAGTAATAACTAGAAAACATAGGCAGTCGTATCGACATGCAGACCCACGCCGGCAATGGCCGCAGGTAGCACAGCACAGGGTTACAGGATGTCGGCTATAGTCGCTAGCAACCGTGTGCCGTGACGGTTTTCGTACCATGTGACCTTGACCTTCAACATTTTGACCTCTGGGTCAATGCATGCCAAGTGACTGCTATAGTTTGGGTGCTGATAGCTCAACAACATGCCAACTCAGTCCTGCAATGCACAGCAGCACATAACTAGTGTAACATTCAGCAGCATACAGATATTGACAGTTGACACTCTATTCCACTTATAAGAATCTTTTTCAGTCAGTTCTGCTGATGTGACTAGCATACTAGCATAATGCCTGTCTTCAAGTGCATGCATACAGCACTGAAGCAGCAATGTAAAACGTGTCATAAGCTCGAATCATCCACGCCAAAAAACGATGGAAGGAAATGAAGCAGTTAGTTAGTTAGTTCGAGTTTAACGTCCCCTTTCAGCACAAATATGGCTATATCAGAGACAAAAGGTCAAGGGTGGAGAGCCATCTCTACCCAGTGA
>Ga0209780_1000143_pt1 | contig 33329 bp, 27 predicted proteins | sample WorMetexBAHAMAS2_FD_187384 | JGI IMG/M metagenome (GOLD analysis project Ga0209780, IMG submission 187384) | Marine gutless worms symbiont microbial communities from Max Planck institute for Marine Microbiology, Germany - Inanidrilus exumae... | ecosystem: Host-associated > Annelida > Digestive...
CAGCAGCCTCGGCTACCAGCCGTCGTAGAGGCGCCCTGGCACGCAGGTCTGCTCTTGGCCGGTATTCGGCGTAGGCGGCCCAATGCCTGCTTTCAGGCGCCTCAGGTCCGCTTCGCCCTTGGCACTGGACGGCCTGTAAGCCGCGCCGACACGGCCACCCGAAGCCGACTGACCTCCGGCGCTGTTAGAGCCCATTCAAGGTAATTGAAATCGTTCTGATGGCGCCGTAGCGGAGCGATCCGCTCGTGCACAGCCCCATTCGAGCGGATGCAGTCGAATGGGGCAGATGTGCGCGAGAGAACATCGGCTGGCGTGCAGCGACCGCGCCTTCTTTGAAGGCGCCGCTGCATGACGCGCTCGGCGCAGCGCGATGCGGTGCCATCGGGCAAGCCGGGCAACGCCGCGGCCAGTAACAATCCATGATGGCGCCACGGCCCACGCCAAGGGCGCCGGGCCTTTCGGGCCTGGGGAGCGTCGAGCTTCTCGAACGTAGGCCCCGCTACGCTCGTCGAAACCCTCCTGCCCCAGACCCGAAGGGCCTCGGTCAGAACTGATTCCAATTACCTTGGAATGGGCTCTAGGCAGCCCCTGGACAACCTGCCGGCCAGGAGATAACTCGCCGTTTCTCGTTTCTTCGACGTGACGGGGTGGTGGGGAGATGCGCGATCTGATTGTGGATGTCGAGCTGGCCGATTATGCGGCGATGCATGATGCGATCGCGCTGATCGTTCCGCTTGGGATCGAGACCGAGTTCCAGTCGTTCGGGTCATTGACGTTGCCAACGGAGTGTTCGGTGACGATCGTTGCTGAACGCCGAACGGGACAGCTTGCGGCGATCCTTGAGCCAGTCGACCCGAATGCACGGCCCAGATTGCAGCACCGCTTTGCCGGTCAGGGAAACGGGCTCTCCAAAGACGCTTTCCTCCCCGAAGGAACGGCCCTTGCAGCCGCGGCAACGGATCTTGCCGCTGAGGCTTGCCGTATCGCCGAGCGCGCAGGTGGCGGTCTCGATGGAATTGCCGCCATCGTGTCCGATGCCAGTGCGCGCTTCGACTATGGTGACGATCCCACGGCGGCACGGTGGTATCACGGCCAGGACGCCGTCCCACAGGTCGCCTGCGCGGTCGGTAACTGCATCGACATAAACACGTACCTTGTGGCCGCGCTCAGGTCGGCCGGATACGCGACCGCCTACCTTACCTGCTACTTCTTTGATGATGATCCCGACCGGATTGCCAGTGGAATGCATTGCTGGGTCCGCACCGAGCATGAGGGAACGACCCAGGACTGGGACATCACGCATTTCAAGAAGGTTGGTCGAAGCGATGTGTCGGCCGCGTTGAACCCCGTGCCGGGGACCCGCGTGGCGTTGGCCTTTGGAAGAGACCACACCTATGTGTGGGAGGGCCTGGAGATCCATCTGCCGACCCCATCGCGTCCGATGTGGGTCAAGCGTGACGGATCAGCCGTCTGGGGCGTGCCACCACGAGTCACACTGGCCGCCGCATAATGGGCAGGCTCCATATTCGCCAGAAGAACGCCCAATAATGGCCGAGCCGCCGTCCCTTTGCGGAGACGGCGGCTGCTTTATCCGATCGCCGCTGTTAGAGCCTATTCCGATCATACTGAATCGTTCTGATGGCCGCGAGCGAGGTCAGGCCACCTCGCTGTTCAAGCGCTTCTGCCACGCGAAGGCTTGCATCGGCTTGTCCACCGGCGTGTTGGCCAGGTGGTTGGTGTAGTTCGACATCACCTTCTGCGCGACGCCCAGGATGACCTCGAGAATCTGCTGGCGCGTGAAACCGGCGTCGAGGAACGCCTGCACGTCGGCGTCGGAGACATTGCCGCGCTGACGAACCACCTGCAGGGTAAACGTGCGTAGCGATTCGAGGCGGGCGTTGGGCAGCGGCTCCTCGTTGCGCAGCGCAGTGGAGATCCGGTCGTCGACCTGCATCATCTTGACGATTCCGGTGTGTGCCGGGACGCAGTAGTGGCACGCGTGCTCCACGTTGATGGTCTGCCAGACGACCGTGAGTTCGTCCTTGTCGAACGAAGTCGCGTTCTGGAACAGGTTGTGAAGATGCTTGTAGCCGTCGAGCAGCGCCGGCGCCTCGGCCATCACGCCGTGCAGGCCCGGCACGCGGCCGAAGGCCTTGTTCGAATCCTCGAGGAACGGGCGGCTCTCTTGCGGGGCGGACTCGATGGCGTGAATCGTGAAGTCGGTCATCCTAGGTCTCCCACCATGAAACTTGAACGATTGCTCAATCACGAGGTCACGATACCTTTACTTGAGCGATCGTTCAAGTTATTTTTGAGCAAGCGCTCAATTTTCTGCCCGTGAGGATGATGCCGTGGCCGGGAAACCGACCTATGACCGCGAGGAGGTCCTGCAAAGGGCGCTCGATGTTTTTTGGGCGAAGGGCTTTCGGGGCACATCGATGAAGGACCTCGAGGCCGCACTCGGCATGCACCCGGGTTCGATCTACGCGGCGTTCAGCTCGAAGGAAAAGCTGTTCGAGGAGGCCCTCGAGCGCTATGCCGCCCGCTCAGGGGAGCGGCTCGAACAGACGTTCGCCGAAACCCCGAGCCCGCTCCAGGGCCTGGCGAACCATGTCCGGGGTCTCGGCAGCCTGGCCCCGGCAGACGGCCCGTCGCGCGCCTGCATGCTGGTCAAAACGGTGCTGGAGACGCCCGACGACGACCCGGTGGTGCGGCGGACCGCAGAGGCCCTGCTGCGCAACGTGGAGGCGTCCTTCGCCGACGCCTTCAGGCGCGCGCAGGTGCAGGGCGAATTGCCGGCTGCTGCCGATCCCGACCACCTCGCGACCTGGCTGCAGATGCAGATTATCGGGCTCAGAGCTTATGCCCAGCGCAGCGATGCGGGACCGAAGGTTCGGGCCCTCGCAGAGGACATCGCGCGTAGCGTCGAGATGCTGGGTGACGGGTAGCACACTTCGCCGCTAAACGCAGTCCCTGAACAGATCCTTGGCCGCGTCGAGGGTCAGGAGAACGGGATTGCCCCCGGCCGTGGGGTCCTCGATGGCCATGGCCGCCAGGTCGTCGATGCGGTCGTCGCCGACGCCCAGCGCGCAGAGCTTGTCCGGTATGCCCACCTCGGCGCGAAGAGCGAGCACGAAGTCCAAGAATCCGTCGAAGCCGCCGGCGATGCCCAGGTAGGCGGCGAGATGGCCGATCGGCCGCTCGATGGCCGGCCGGTTGAAGCGCAGGACGGTGGGCATCACCACAGCGTTGGTGGTGCCGTGGTGGGTGTCGTAGATGGCGCCCACCGGGTGGGACAGCGCGTGAATGGCCCCCAGGCCCTTCTGGAACGCCACCGCGCCCATGGCCGCGGCGCTCATCATGTTCGCCCGCGCCTCGAGATCGGTGCCGTCCCGGCACACCCGGGGCAGGTTCTCCTTCACCAGCCGCATGCCCTCCAGCGCGATGCCGGTGGCCATGGGGTGGTAGGACGGCACGCAGTAGGCTTCCAGGCAGTGGGCGAAGGCGTCCATGCCGGTGCCCGCGGTGATGTGGGGCGGCATGCCGACGGTCAGCTCGGGATCGCAAATCACCACCGCCGGCAGCATCTTCGGATGGAAGATGACCTTCTTTACGTGGCTCGCCGAGTCGGTGACCACCCCGGCGCGCCCTACTTCCGAACCGGTCCCGGCGGTGGTGGGCACGGCGACGATCGGGGCGATGGCCGCCGCGTCGGCGCGGGTCCACCAGTCGCCGATGTCCTCGAAGTCCCATACGGGCCGTTTCTGGCCGGCCATGAAGGCGATGAGCTTGCCGAGGTCGAGGCCCGAGCCGCCGCCGAAGGCCACCACGCCGTCGTGGCCGCCGTCCCGGAAGGCGGAAACACCGGCCGCCAGGTTGCGGTCATCGGGGTTCGACTTGACGTCGGCGAACAGCGCCCGGCCGAGCGCGGCACCGTCGAGAAGGGCCAGGGCATTCCCGGTGATCGGCGCCGATGCCAGGCCGGCGTCGGTGACCACCAGCGGTCGTTGCATGCCGGCGGCACGGCAGGCCTCGGGAAGCTCGGCGATCCGCCCGGCGCCGAGCCGGATGGACGTGGGAAAGCTCCAGTTGGCGGAGAGGCTCATGCGACGGTCGCCTTCTTGAGGTGGTACGATTTCGGCCGCGTGACCGAGTGGTAGCCCAGCGGCGATAGCGCCGCGCCGCGGCCGGTGTCCTTGCACCCGGTCCAGCACAGCCCCGGATCCAGATAGTCGGCGCGGTTCATGAACACGGTGCCGGTCTCGATGCGGGCGCCGAGGCGGGCGGCGCGGTCCGCATCGGCGGTCCACAGCGACGCGGTCAGTCCGAAGTCGCTGTCGTTCATCAGCGCCACGGCCTCGTCGTCATCAGCCACCTTCATGATACCGACCACGGGACCGAAGCTCTCGTCGCGCATCACCCGCATCTCGTGGGTCACGTCGGTGAGGAGTTGCGGGGCGAGATAGGTGCCGCCGTCGTCCGCCGGGAAACGCGCGCCGTCGATGTGGGCGGTGGCGCCGGCCGCCAGGGCCTCCGCGGTTTGGGCGCGGACCTCGTCGGCGAAGCGGCGGTTGGCCATCGGGCCGAGCGTCGTCGCCTGCTCCAGCGGATTGCCGAGCACGTAGTCTGAGACCAGCGCCACGGACGCCTCGACGAAGGCGTCGAACAAGGGGGCGGTGACGTAGATGCGCTCGATGGCGCAGCAGCATTGGCCGCTGTTGAACATGGCCCCGTCCATCAGCGTGGCCACGGCGGCATCCAGATCGGCGTCCTCCATCACGTAGCCGGGGTCCTTGCCGCCCAGTTCCAGGCCGAGGCCGCAGAAGGTGCCGGCCGCCGCCCGCTCCATGGCCCGGCCGCCGCCCACCGACCCGGTGAAGTTGAGGAAGTCGAAGCTGCCCGCCGCGATCAGGTCCTCCGTCGTTTGGTGATCGAGGAACAGGGCAATGAAGACGTCCTCCGGCACGCCGGCCTCGACGAAGGCGCGGACCATGCGCTCGCCCACCAGCAGGGTCTGGGTGGCATGCTTGATGGCCACCGCGTTGCCGGCGATCAGCGCCGGCGCCACGGTGTTGATGGCGGTCAGGTAGGGGTAGTTCCACGGCGCGATCACGCCCACCACGCCCACCGGCTCGCGCAGGATGCGGCGTTCGAACCGCGCGCTGTCCTCGACGACCATCGCTGCCAGCGTGCTTTCAGCAATATCGGCCATATAGGTGGCGCGCTCGACGACGCCGCCGAACTCGCCGCCGTAGCGCACCGGCCGGCCCATCATCCAGGCCAGTTCCGGCACCGCCTCGTCCGCCATCGCCACCAGCCGGTCAACGCCCGCACGCACCAGCGCGACCCGCTCGGCCAAGGGCCGCGCCGCCCAGTCCTTCTGCGCAGCCCGCGCCGCGGCGATGACGCCGGAAGCTTCAGAGGGGGTGGCCACCGGCCGTTCGGCATACACCGAGCCGTCGATCGGCGAGACGCAGCGGAGAACCTGTTGACCCGACATCGTCGTCACACCCGTTCGAAGCCGCGGGCCACTTCCCAGTCGGTGACGCGGCGGTCGTATTCGAACTGTTCCCAGCGGGCGGCGTGAACATAGTGGTCAATCACACCGTCACCGAAGGCGGACCGCAGCATCGCCGATCCGTCGAGCGCGGCGGCGGCGTCGCGGAGGGTCGAGGGAATGGCCCGGATCTTTTCGTCCCCGTAGGCGTCGCCGACGAACGCCGGTTCCAGGGCGCGCCGGTTCTCGATCCCGTCGATGCCGGCGGCGATCATCGCCGCCATCGCCAGATAGGGGTTCAGATCGGCGCCGCCGATGCGGCATTCGATGCGCACCGCCTGGGTATCGGCACCGACGATGCGGTAGCCGGCGGTACGGTTGTCCATGGACCACACGGCCTTGGTGGGCGCGAAGGTGCCGGCCATGAACCGCTTGTAGGAGTTGATGGCGGGGGCGAGGAAATAGGTGATCTCCGACGCGTTCGCCAGGAGCCCGGCGAGGTAGTGGCGCATGGTCTCGGACATGCCGTGCTCGGCGCCGGCGTCGAAGAACACCGGCAACCCGCCGGCGTCGATCAGCGACTGGTGGATGTGGCAGGAGTTGCCGGCATGGTCGTAGGACCACTTGGCCATGAAGCTCACCGCCCGCCCCTTGGCCCAGGCGATCTCCTTGACCCCGTTTTTGATGATGGAATGCCGGTCGGCCATGGTCAGCGCATCGGCGTAGCGGACGTTGATCTCCTCCTGTCCGGCGTCGGCCTCGCCCTTGGAGTTCTCCACCGGGATGTCGGCGCCGCTGAGGCCGTTGCGCACGGCGCGCATCAGGTCCTCTTCCTTGGTGGTCTGAAAGATGTGGTAGTCCTCGTTGTAGGCGCTGATGGTGGTCAGCCCGCGATAGCCCTTGTCCTGCGCTTCTTCGAAACTTTCGCGGAAGACGAAGAACTCCAGCTCCGAGGCCACCACCGCCTTGAGGCCCATGGCCTCAAGGCGGGCGAGCTGCCGCTTCAGCACTGTGCGCGGGGCGTGCGGAACCTCGTCATGGGTGTGGTGGTCGAGCACGTCGCAGATCACCAGCGCCGTGCCCGGCAGCCACGGCACGCGGCGCAGCGTCGCCAGGTCGGGCTTCATAGTGTAGTCGCCGTAGCCCGCCGCCCAGCTGGTGGAGGTATAGCCGTCCACCGTCTGCATCTCCATGTCGGTGGCCAGCAGGTAGTTGCAGGAGTGGGTTTCCTCCCAGGCGTTGTCGACGAAGTGCTCGGCGTGGAAACGCTTGCCCATCAGCCGACCCTGCATGTCGGTCTGCACGGTGAGGACGGTGTCGATGTCGCCCGCCGCGACCGCCTGCTTCAACTCGTCGAACGTCAGCTTGCCCGCCATGGATGCCACTCTCTGCCGTCTGGTGCGCCCGGATCACAGGGACGCGGGGAACCCTCCCCCGGTATGGGGGAGGGTATCGCCGAAAACCGCCGTGCCGCGTGCTCAGGTGTAGCGGTACGGCCGGCCCGCCTTTTCCATGGCGGCGTTGTAGTCCTTGAGGATCTGCACGACCTTGGCCTTGGTCTCCGACTCGGACGCGACCTCATCCCAGAACTTGCGCGCCGCCGCTTCCACGGTCGCCCATTCCTCATCGGGGATGGAGGTCAGCTGCAGCTTGGTGCCGTTGACCCGCAGGTCCGCCTCGCCGCCCCAGTACCACCACTGGCGATAGTAGTGCGAGCTGTCGAAGGTGATCTTCAAGAGCTCCTTGAGGCGATCCGGCAGCTCGTTCCAACGGTCCATGTTGGCGTAGAACGATCCGATCCAGGCCCCTGAGATGTTGTTGGTGAGGAAGTAGTTGGTCACGTCGGCCCAACCCACCGTGTAGTCCTCGGTGATGCCGGACCAGGCGATGCCGTCCAGCTCACCGGTCTGCACCGCCACCTCGATGTCCTCCCACGGCAGCGTCACCGGGACCACACCGAACTGCGACAGGAAGCGGCCCGCGGTGGGGAACGTGAACACCCGCTTGCCCTTCAGATCGTCCAGCGAGCGGATCGGGTCCTTGGTGTTGAAATGGCATGGGTCCCACGATCCCGCCGAGATGTGCTTGACGCCGACCTTGGAGTATTCCTGGTCCCAGATCTCGTTCAGGCCGTACTGGTTGAACAGCACCGGCACGTCGAGCGAGTAGCGGCTGGCGAACGGGAAATAGCCGCCGAAGACGGTCACTTCCGTCGGCGAGGCCATGGAGTCGTCGTCCGACTGCACGGCGTCGATGGTGCCCCGCTGCATGGCGCGGAACAGCTCGCCGGTGGGCACCAGCTGGTCGGCGAAGTAGAGCTCGATCTCCATCTCGTCGCCGGCGATCCGGTTGAAGGAGTCGACGGCCGGCTTGATCACGTGCTCGCTCGTGAGCGAGATGCGCTCCCTCCGGAGTTCTTGGTTGTCGTTCGTCCACCTTATCGTGCGTACACCTGTTGCGGCAGCCACAGCGCGATCTGCGGGAACGCCGTCACCAGCACCAACGCCACGATCATCACCATGACGAAGGGAATGATCGAGCGGTAGATGTCGCCGAGCGAGATCTCCGGCGGCGCCATGGCGCGCATCAGGAACAGATTGTAGCCGAAGGGCGGGGTCATGTAGGCGATCTGGCAGGTGATGGTGTAGAGCACCCCGTACCAGACCAGATCGAAGCCCAGCGCGTGCACCAACGGCACGTACAGCGGCGCGACGATCACCAGCATCGCCGTATCGTCGAGGAAGGTCCCCATCAGCAGGTAGGACAGCTGCATCAGGATCAGGATCTGCCACGGGCCGAGGCCGAGGCGGTCGACGAAGAAGCCCTCGATGGCCCGCACCGCACCGAGACCGTCGAACACCGCGCCGAAGCACAGCGCCGCGAGGATGATCCACATGAACATGCACGAGATGCCGAGCGTCTTGCGCACCGACGCCTCGAACACCTCGCGGGTCATCCGGCCCTTGAGGATGGCCGCCACCAATGCGGTCAGGGCGCCGATGGCCGAGCTCTCCACAAGACTGGTCCAGCCGTTGACGAACGGCACCATCATCGAGGCGAAGATCAGCACCGGCAGCAGCCCGGCGAGCAGCAGCCGCAGCTTCTCGCGCAGGGGAACGTTGCGTTCCTCGGCCGGCAGCGCCGGGCCGAGCCAAGGCTGCAGGCGGCAGCGGACGACGATGTAGACGATGAACATCGCCGCCATCATCAGTCCCGGAATCACCCCGGCCAGCCACAGCTGCCCCACCGGCTGGCGGGCGATCATCGCGTACAGCACCAGCACCACCGACGGCGGCACCAGAATGCCCAGCGACGAGCCGGCCTGGATGGCGCCGGTGACCATGCGCTTGTCGTAGTTCCGGCGCAGCAGCTCCGGCAGCGCGATGGTCGCGCCGATGGCCATGCCGGCCACCGAAAGCCCGTTCATCGCCGAGATCAACACCATCAGGCCGATGGTGCCCACCGCCAGACCGCCGTTCACCGGCCCCATCCACACGTGGAACATGCGGTAGAGGTCGTCGGCCAGCCGCGACTCCGACAGCACGTAGCCCATGAACACGAACAGCGGCAGGGTCAGCAGCGGATACCACTTCATCAGCTTCATCGCCGCGGAGAAGGCGATCTCCGACCCGCCGGTGCCCCACAGCGCCAGCGACGCCACCACCGCGACGAAGCCGATCGCCGCGAAGATGCGCTGGCCGGTGGCCAGCATCAGCATCATCGAGGAGAACATCACCACGGCGATCAGCTCGTAGGACATCAGATCTCGTCCCCGCGGATCTTGGCGATGTCCCGAATGAGGATCGCGAACGCCTGCAGAATCATCAGCGCGATGGCGAAGCACATGACGATCTTGATCGGCGCCATGTACGGCCGCCAGGCGGAGTAGCTGCGCTCGCCGTACTCGATGGCATAGGCGGCGCTGGAAAAGCCGCCGTAGAGCAGGACGAAGAGGTAGAAGATCAACGCGATCACCGTAAAGGCGTCGAACCACGCCTTGGTCCGCGTCGACCAGCGGCCGTAGAACAGGTCCATCCGGACGTTGGAGCCGAGCTGCAGCGAATACGGGCCGCCGAGCAGATAGTAGGCGACCATGGTGAACTGCGCCATCTCCAGCGTCCACAGCGTCGGCGTGAAGAAGGTCTTGGAGATGGACGACCACAGCAGGATCGCCATCATTGCGAAGATCAGATACATGGCGATGCGGCCGACCCGGCGATTGATGGCTTCGACGACCCGGACGTACTTGACGAGGATGGGCGGCATGCAGACGGCCTCAGCCAGCCGCCCGGGACGCGAGGGGCCGGTCCACCGCCCCACCGGCGCGCGCCGCTTCGGGATTCGCCATGGACTCCATCGCCGCCCGCGCCTGCGCCGCATAGCGCGCCAGCCGCGCCGCCATGGCGTTCTGGGTCTCGGGTGACTCGATCAGGTCGTTGCGGATCTCGACCATGGCGTTCGGCAGGCCGCGCCGCAGACCGTGCTCGATCAGCGTATGGGTGACGCCGTCCTTGGGCCCGTAGGGCGCGTTTCGCCGCACCATCAGATCACCGTCTGATTCCACCACGTCGATCAGGAGATCGGCGAATCGGGCGTCCGCATCGTGCAGGATGCCGAGGTCCATCTCCCGCCGCACGCCGTCATAGACCGGCGTGAAGGAATGCACCGTCAGCAGCACCGGCACCTGCACCGGCACCTGCACCGGGGCACGCGGCCGCGACAGGCGCCCGTCGATGCACGCCGCCAGGGCGCGATGAAAGGGCGCGTAGTACCGCTCCATCCGCAGCCGGCGTTCCTCGGCGGTGAGGCCGACGTTGCCGGGAATCGCGACGCCGGCGCTCTCGGCAGCGATGGCGTCGTCGGCTTCCGGCGGGCGGTTGCAGTCGTAGACGAGACGGGAGACGCCGGACGCAACAAGTGGCGCATCCAGCAGCCGCGCCATCTCCCGCGCGACCGACAGCGCGCCGAGGTCCCAGGCGATGTGACTGCCGAGGCTCTCGTCTCGAGACCGAGGTTATTCAGCGCCGCGGGAACCACGTTGGAGGCGTGCTCGCAGACGAGGACAAAACCGCCACCGCCGGTGGGATTCAGGACCTGGACGGGTGCCGAGACGGAAGGGGACTGCGCAGCCGTGCGGCCGTTCGTCGCCAAACCTGCCTCCCCATCTGGGTCCCACGGGCTTCGGCCTTCGGGCCCGAAGCGATTGTTGCGGATGTTAGAGCCTTTTCCGATCATATTGAATGTTCTGATGGCCTCGCGGCGAGCCGATCCGCCAGGCGCCCGGCGCGGCACGATGCGGGGACATCGGGCGAGCCGGGCAACGCCGCGGGGGGCCGCCGCAGGCCATCCCTGCGGGACCGGGCCTTTCAGCCCTGGGGTTCGTCGGCCGCCTCGACCGTAGCCCCACTACGTTCATCGACGACCTCCTGCCCCAGGACCGAAAGGCCGCGGTCAGAACTGGTTCAGTATGATCGGAAAAGGCTCTCGATCACGGCGACCCGCCGCTCCAACAACTGTTTGACCGCAGAACAATCCGGCGTGCCGTGTTGAAACCGGGGCTCTCAACCCCGCATACTTCCATGAATGTCCGCAGATATCCTGCGTGCCCTCGGTGGTTTGGGGCTGTTCCTGGTGGGGATGGTCATGCTCACCGACGGCCTGCGCGGCCTCGCCGGCCGGGCGCTGCGCAACGCGCTGGCGCGCTTCACCCGCACGCCGCTGAGCGGCGCGGTGGCGGGCGCGGCCACCACCGCCGTCATCCAGTCCTCAAGCGCCACCACGGTCACGGTGATCGGCTTCGTCGGCGCCGGCCTGATGACGTTCCCGCAGGCGCTGGGCGTGATCTTCGGCGCCAATCTCGGCACCACCGCCACCGGCTGGATCGTCGCCATCCTCGGCTTCAAGCTGCATCTGGGCAATGCCGTGCTGCCGGTGGTGCTGGTGGGGGCTCTGCTCAGGCTGTTCGGCAGCGGGCGGGCGGCGCTGCTCGGCACCACGCTGATCGGGTTCAGCCTGCTGTTCATCGGCATCGATGCCATGCAGGCGGGTATGGCGGCGTTCCAGGGCGCGGTGACGCCCGAGTCCTTCCCCGGCGACACGCTGCTGGGCCGGGTCCAGCTGGTGCTGATCGGCGCCGCCATCACCCAGTCCTCCAGCGCCGGCGTGGCGGCGGCCCTGGTGGCGCTCGGCATGGGCTCCATCAGCTTCCCGCAGGCGGCAGCGATGGTCATCGGCATGAACATCGGCACCACCTGCACGGCCATGCTGGCGACCCTCGGCGGCACCGCCGCCAGCCGGCGGACCGGCTGGGCGCACCTGATCTTCAACGTGCTCACCGGCGCGGTCGCTTTCATGATGCTCGGCCCCCTGACCGCGCTGGTCTCCGGCGTGGTGACTGCGGACAGCCAGATCGCGCTAGTGACCTTCCATACCGTCTTCAACGTCCTGGGCGCGGCGCTGTTCCTCCCCTTCACCGACGCCTTCGCGCGGTTGGTCATCGGGCTGGTGCCCGAACGCGGGCCGGTCCTGACCCGCCGTCTCGGCCGCCACGTGCTGCGCGACGCCGACGCCGCCACCGATGCCGCGGCGGCAACGGTGGCGGAGATCGCGAGGACGCAAATCGGCTTCCTCGCCCGCCGGCTCGACCGGACCGAGGCGCTAAGAAGCGACGTGAGCGAGATGCGCGAGATCGCCGACGCGCTGGCCGCGGTGCGCGAATTCGTCAGTCGGATCGGCGATGGCGGGGCGGACGATCCGCGCGCCCGCCGCATCGCCGGGGCGCTGCACGTGCTCGACCACCTGGGGCGGCTCCATTATCGCCTGACCCAGAGCCAGCGCATCGCCGTCCTGGCCGGCGATCATCGGCTGAGACGCCTGCGCGGGGTGCTGCGCGACCTTGCCGCCGAGGCGGCGGAGCCGGAAGCCGGAGCCGTCGCCGAGATGCGCCTCAATCGGCTGCGCCGGCTGCTGCGCACCGAGCGCGAGCGCTATCGGGAGCGCACCATCATGCTGGCCTCCACCAGCCGCATGGCCGACGAGGCCGCCCTGGACCGCCTCGACGCCGTGCGCTGGCTGCACCGGGTGAGCTATCACCTGTGGCGCATAGAGCACCACCTGAACCGCATGAGCGCCGCCGGCGCCCCCGCCTCCGCCCTGCGCGAAGCGGCCATGGACGTGATGCAGGACTGAAGGCGCTGACCGAAGCGCCGGCCGTGAAGAGGGCCTGACATTCGGGCGAGCCCAGGTTCGGCGCCGTCAACCCCCAAATGTCGATGGATTTGACATCTCTTTCCGTCGGCCCAACCCCCGTTAACCATCGTCACCCGCAGAAAAGGGCGATTCCGGCCCTTTGGCACGCGGATTGCGATGCTCGGCGGCAAAGGGTGGCCGAATGGCCCTCCGCGACGACAGGAATAATCAACAAAAACAAGTGATTTAGGAGATATGCTGTATACAAGACGCTTTTTTCCGCCCTTGTTCTCGCGGCCGGCGCGTTGATGGCCGCTTCGGCACCGGGTCACGCGGCACTGATGGCCGTCGCCGACTCCACCGGCACCATCGCGGGTTCGGAGATCGTGACCAAGGACACGGCCACCAACCTCGAATGGCTGGATCTCACCGTCACCGACGGCTGCTCGGTGAACCAGGTCAACGCCAACACCTGTAACAGCCAGGATCTCTCCGGCTGGACCCACGCCACCTACACCCAGGTCTTCACGCTGTGGGACAACGCCGGCATTCCGGACATCCGGCCGCCGGATTTCATCAGCAACACCGTGGCCAATCACGATCCCATCGAGGACCTGCTGACCGATTTCCTGGGTTTCACCATCGGCACCGACACCGCCCAGGGGTACTACGACGACTCCGATTTCCCCCCCGCCGGCGATTCGAACGCCGCGAACCTGGGAATCGCCCAACTGCAACTGAGGTCCGGCACCACCGGCAACGCCCAGTTCTTCGTGGACTCGTTCGGTCCGGCCAACGCCAGCGGCAACAACGGACACTATCTGGTCCGCGAGATGCAGATGCTCCCCGAGCCCGGCGCGCTGACCATCCTCGGCCTCGGCTTGGCGGGGCTGGATGCGCTGCGGCGAAAAAAGGCTGCTTGAACGCGTTTACCTGAAGTCCGGCGGCGCCCTCCGCCTTCCTCCTCCCCTCAACGCCTCGGACTTCGGGTCAGGCGAAGCGGCGGTCCATCGGGACCGCCGTTTCCATGTCCGCGATTGATTTTCGCTCGCGCGTGGGGCCCAATCTTCTTCCGGTTCGGGGGAGACAACGGCGAAGACCTCGGGAGGCGTGGTTTGGCGGATCGGATCGTCATTCCGTCCCGCTACTGCGGTCCCAGCGACTCCGGAAACGGCGGTTACGTCTGCGGGGTGCTGGCGCGGGAGGTGGCCTGCGACGCCGAGGTGACGTTGCGCCGGCCGCCGCCGCTGGGGATCCCCATGGCCATCCTTCGTACGGACGACGGCGGCGTTCGGCTCGTCGATCAGGACACGCTGGTGGCTGAGGCCCACCCCATCGAGCCTGTGGCCCTCGAGCTCATCCCCGCGCCGAGCCTGCAGCAGGCACGGTCCTGCACCCACCGCTACATCGGCCACGAGCACAATGCCTTCCCCAAGTGCTATGTGTGCGGACCCGAGCGCAGCCCCGACGGCGGCATGTGCATCTTCCCCGGGGCCAGCGGCCCGGACGGCGTGGTCGCCAGCCCGTGGACGCCCTCTCCCGAAACCGCCGGGGCCGACGGCCTGGTGAAGGAGGAATTCGCCTGGGCGGCGCTGGATTGCCCGGGCGGCATCTCGGCGATGGGCGACCGGTACCGCCCGTATGTGCTCGGTCGTTTCGCCGCACGGCTGCTGAGCCCGACCCTCATGGGCCGGGACTACGTGGTGGCCGGCTGGCAGCTGGGGGCGGACGGGCGCAAGCATTTCGCTGCGACGGCGATCTTCGATGCCGAAGGCACGACGACGGCCGTCGCCCGCGCCACCTGGATCGCGCTCGACTGAGAAGCGGAACGCGTACCTCTTGATCTACTCCGCCGCCGGGCGGGGGAGCAGCGTGGCGGTGGCTTCGAGATACGTTCCGTCGTCTACTGCTCGACCAGTGAGTCTTCGATCGCCTTGGCGAGGGCAGTGGTGAAACCCTCCGTCGCCGCGTCGATAATGTCGGGATGGGTTGAGGTGTTGACCTGGCGAGCGTCGATCATCGCCTTGATGGCGCGAAACCGGAAATCTGGTTCTCGCATCGCCTTCTTACTGAACACCTTGGCGAGGGCTTTTTCGGTGACCCGCCCCGTTACGCGCTTGGCCAGGGCGACGACGAGATCGGCGCGGGCGTCGTTGGCGACGCCATCTATGAGAACCTCAAAGTCTTCGGGCTCGATCTCCTTGGGCAGCACGTTGTTCTCGGCCAGCAAGGCGATGGCTCGTGCGGCGGGCGAGGGTCCGCCGTCCCGGGGCTTGTCCGTCAACCGCTTGAGGAGCGTCCGCATCGCCGCTGCCGGTTGGTCGGCGTCGATGCGCGGCATCAATCGCTCGAGCCAAACCAGGCAGGCATCGTCGCGTAGCCTTCCGAGCAGGGCGTCGACTTCGTCGAGGGTCAAACGCGTCGGCCAGCGATCGGACTCTTCGACGATCTCGAGAAGGGCTGTGTGCTGTTCCTCCAGCAAACCGGCGATCAGGCCGGCCAAATCCTCTCCACTGTCTGGACGAACCATCCGGGGCAACAAGACGGTTAGGATTGCGGTTCTGGGTTCTTGATTCAAACCTTCGATCAAGGTCGCGAGATCTTCCGACGCTTGTTCGATGCCGAACCTGCCCGCTCGGTCGAGAGCATGAACCGCCTCGGCGCGAGCCACGCCGGCAAGGAGGTCGAGTACGGGAAACCACTCACCGAGCGACTGATCCGAGGCCATCACTGGCAGGGCGGCGTCGAGCACCGCCGAGCGATATTGGTGAAAGACATGTCGAAGCAGCGGACGAATGGTTTCCGGAGCGAGGGACTCCGGGGCGATGGTCTGTTGGAGAACCGCCGTCAACACCTCCAGCTCGTCATCATCCGGAGACTGGAAGCACTCAAAGCCGACCAGCGCCGAGACAATCGCGTCGGGGTCCTGATCGGCCGCCATCAGCGGCCGTAACCGCGAAAGGACTTCGGCGCGTCTGCTTATCGAGAACGTCTTCACCCAAGGAACAAGCTCTTCGATCGGGTAGCTGCCTTCAAGGACGCCGGCTTCGAGCGCCGCATCCAATAGCTGCTCAACCGCATCGTCGGGAGTGCGATGGACCCGCAAGCGATCAGCGAGCGTCGCGGCATCTGGTGTGGGGGCCAGACGCGGCACGATGGCCAGGGCGATCGCGGCCCGGCGTGTGTCGTTGCTTGGCCATAACGCTGCGATGGCCTCCAGATCGTCGGCGCTCAGCGACTCGCAACCGGGGGTGTCCTCCAGGTATGTGGCGACCCGCTCCGGAAGGTCCGTGTCATTCCTGGCCCCGGCCATCAACTCGGCAATACTGCAGACGCTGCCGTCACGCCCGTCCTCGGCATCGTCGGTTGCTGCGGCGCTCTGGGGGCCCGAAGCCCCGATCAGACCTGCAACGATCAGAGAGACCCAGGTTGTTCGATTGCAGATTGCGAGGTGCAATGCGATGTCCTCAGGCTTTGGTCGACGAACCAGGGATGGGCAGGGCGTCCACGCAGAGCTGAATGCCTCAACGTCTCGTCGACGGCTGGAAACGGAGCTGACGTGCGGGCCGGCCTGACACGTTTCCGGTCAGGCCAGCCCGGCATCGATGACAATCGACGTCAGAACGTGATCTTGGACGCGGCCGGCTTCGGGGTCTCTTGGGTCGCCTTCGCCGGCTGGTCGGTCAGCACCATGTGGAGGCGGGTCACCATCTTTCGCGACCCCGGCAGATGAACGAGCCCGGCCTGCAGGTCGTAGAGCTTTTCCTTGGGGTGACCCAGCGGGCTCTTCTCGCCGTACGACCGACCCCAGCCCATCACCGTTATGCTCGGCGGCCGCGTGCCTAAGGCACGCTGTTCCGGGTCGAGCAGTCTCGGCTGACGGAAGGAGCTGATGGCAATGGGACGCCCGTACCGCTCCCGCAATCGCTCGGTCAACTCCGGCTTCTGGCTGCCTTGGGCAAATTGCATGAAGTCGATGCGCTGCGCCTTGCCGGTCCCGCCATCGAACCACACAACAATACAGGGCGGCAGCCCAGCGTTGGCTCGCGGGCACGGCTGGCCGTTGTAGCCGCGATCGACGCCGTCCGGAACGAAGATCATCTCGCGGACGATATTGGCCTTCATGTCGATCTTGCGAGCGACGCACATCAGTCGGGCTCTGAGCCGGTACTCCTTGAGGTTCGGATCGCCACCGAAGAACCCCTTCCTGACGTACGGGTTCGGGTCCTTTCTCATGCGCTCGGAGGGTGCAGCCGTGATCGCTTCGCCTTCGGCCCGGCATTCCTTCACGATGCGATCCGTCAGGGCGTCATTCTTGACCTTGACCATGGGCCACTCGTAGCCCACGCTGCGTCCGGCCTTCAGGGCTTCGTCAGCAGTCATGCCGACCCGGAACCCTCGAATGTCGAACTCCGTGATCGTTGGCGACGGGACCGATTTCGGAGGCGGCGGGTCCTCAGCCGTGAATTGGGCGAGTTGCCGGTTCGACGCATCGGTCAAACGCAGCGAGACAATGTGGGCATGGATGACGTTGCGCCGGTTCAGGCGGGCGTCGAGTTGAACGGCTTCGGAGGCCGCCAGAACCATCTCGGCGCGGACGCCCGTACCGTAGTCGGCACGGTCCGCGATGTCGCGAGCGGCTTCCAACGGCATGGACCACCTTGCGAAGGCATCTCCGTTCTGAACGGCGATCGTGAATCTCTTTCCGAACGCGTCGTAGGTGAACATGCTGTTGTTGGCCAATTCGCGGATCGTGAAGGATTCGTCGTCGGTGTCGTAAGGTGCAAGGCTCATCCGAGTGTTGATCTTGAACCCCTTGATCTTGTTCGTTTCACCGAGCAGCGACTCGAGCCGGAACGCCTCATCCTCCTTGACCTTGGGGCGATCGAAATTGCTCGCCCGGCGGTAGGCCTTTGTCTTCTTGGCCAGGGCGGGGAAGTCCACCTCTCGACCGATCAGGTTGTGGTAGACCATGGCGACGACTTCCGGCGACGGCTCCACGTAGGCGCCCGAGGGCAACGACAACTGGGCACCATCGGTGCGGCTGGCCGCCGAACGGATGGTGGACTGGTTTTTGGAACCCTGTCCGGGTCCCTCGGCCTTCGTAACGACCACGGGCGCGGCCTTGAGCACCGCAAGCTTTTCCTTGCCGCGCCTCATGCTCCGCACGGTCATGTTGACGATGTGACCACGCAGGACGTTCTTCATACCCAGGTCCAACGCATGCTCATCTGCCCCGGTGAGCTGAACGTCCAAGATCAGGTCGACAGAACGGCCGCCGTACGGGGACATGAGCTTCCTGACAAGTTCCTTCGCCTCGTCGATCGGCACTTTCCATTCCTGAAAGTCGAGTTGGTTTTCCATCGACAACGCGTACTTCCGGCCGAAGCGGCTGAACGGGAAAAAGGTCCGGCCGTTCAGATCCTTTATCTGAAACGAGCCGGCTACGGGATCGTACTCCGACACCCCGCTGCTTATCCGAAGGCGGAACCCTTCAACATTGTCCGTAGCGGACCGGCGCACTTTAAGGCCACTGACAAGAGCCGTCTCGATAGCCGCGCGATCGAACTCATTGGCGTACCGGTAACGCTTGTCGGTACGGGCGATCGCTCGAAGGTCGAGCGGCGTGCCGCTCAGCCGATGAAACACAAAGGCTACGACGTCGTTGGTTGCCTTCACGAACGTCAACTGACTGCTTGGAGCCACAGGGGGTTGTTCAGCTGCCGACACCAGTCGCGGAGGGGTTGCCGTCAAGGTCAAAGCAAGGAGCGGCAACAGCAGCAATCCAGGAACGAAGATCCGGCGCATTCGAAACTCCAGCCCAACGCAGAAAGAGAGGAAATCCGGCTCGTGCAACGGCCACTTGGAGCGTCGCAGCCATTCGAAGCGTGCAACAGTGAGGCGCCGCACGCAGTGATGAGTGTCAACGTGGATGATTAAGGCAAACAAAAGGTGCAATGCTTCGACGGACCACCACCGTCGACAACGGTAGGACGGCAGGCGACCGACGTATCCGTCTTAGCCTTCGCAAGAGCGAATCATGTACTCGCCAAGCGATCCTGCCCGCCACAGACATGCGGAAATCACCGGCGCGGAAGTCGGCGCCGCGGTACGCCGCCATAAACCGTCATCGTCATCGAACCATATGTCCGAGCTTAAGGCGCCGAAGCGAGGAGGCCTTCGAGGCGATCGATGCTGATGGGCGACGTTTGCAGGTGAAGGGCATCGCCGCCCTTCCGGTCCACCCGCAGAATCTCCGAATTCACTTCGAGGATCCGACCGACGCCCGCGATGGCATTGCGGGCGACCTCCACCGTGACCTCGCGACCCTCCGGCTGGCCACTGCTCCGCGCGTTGTGGAACCATGCCGCGGCGATGCCAACACCAGCACCGATCAGGATCAGCAGGCCGCCAGCCATTGCTTTACCGGCCGCCATGCCAATCAGCGGATACACGACGAAACAGGCGGGTCGCAATGCCAACCCCAAGCCGCTGCGGTCGCACAGCGCCACTCGGCCGTCGGTGACCGCCAATGACGCCGTGCGCCAGCGGCTCTCCGCTCCGTCGCGGTAGCGGCATATGCTTTCCGCATGCAGCAGCCGCTCGCCGGGGTTGAGCCGGAATTTCATGATCTCGTCCCCATCAGCTCGGAGGGCTCGAGTTCGTTAGGCATCCACCCCAACCAGTTGACACCGAAATCGAGTGACGGTACCAGGCACCGGAAATCGGTTCGCCCAACGAATATAAAAACGACCCCCCTCGGCCGACGGCCTAGTTTAAATCCAGGCACATGGGGTCTTTTCTTTTTTCAGGCTTCTTATGGTGCAAATAATTGCATGCTTTATATTTCCCATTTTTTTCCATTAACATGCCAACTTCATCATCTTTTGTCCACCACACATCTATAGGTTTCCATCCTTTGTTAAGATACTTCGCAAACGGAGCCTGTTCATTGGCCTGTGTTTCAGACGGCACGGTGACTGCGATGGCAGCAAGGGCGACGAAGGCAATTGCAAGAGATCTGAGCTTAAGCATGGACAGATCCTTCTGTTGACTGTTGGCGAGAGATCGGCGTGCGACGCGGGTCGGCATCTGCCCCTCATATCCAATCTTCAGATGAAAAATATCTTAACGGGAAAACACCCCCATTTTTTACCGCTTATGAGGGCATTCGCGCGCGTGACACTATTAACGGAGCAGATGACGCCGTTGATCAGCCGGGTGGCAGGGATTGCATCGACCCATTTCAGCACAATAGTCGCGCCCAAAGGGTCTTCCTTTGTCGAGAAGCATAGGCGACGCCGACACTTGCGATTACGGCACCCGGGATCGCCCCCAACCTCACATTACTCCGCCGCCGGGCGGGGGAGCGGCGTGGTGGTGGCTTCGGGAGTGCCCTCGTCAGGGAGGCCGCCGGCCGCGGCGGCGGCGCGGAGTTCGCGATCCAGCCGCACGCCGGCATGGGCCCGCGGCGGCGCCAGGGGCGCCAGCAGGCTGTAGATCACCGGTACCAGCAAGAGGGTGAACACGGTGGCGATGCCGAGGCCGCCGAACACCACCCAGCCGATGGCCCGCCGCGCCTCCGCCCCCGCCCCGCTGGCGAGGATCAGCGGCAGCGCGCCCAGCACCGTGGACAGCATGGTCATCATCACCGGCCGCAGGCGGACCACCGCCGCCTCGCGGATGGCCTGGCCCACGGACAGGCCGCGGTCACGCAACTGGTCAGCGAACTCCACCACCAGGATGCCGTTCTTGGCCATCAGCCCCACCAGCATCACCAGGCCGATCTGGCTGTAGATGTTCAACGAGGTGTCGGTGAGCGCCAGGGCGAACACCGCCGCCGCCAGCCCGAAGGGCACGGTGAGCACGATGGTTAGCGCCGACAGCAGGCTCTCGAACTGCGCCGCCAGCACCAGCAGCAGCACCAGGACGGCGAGGCCGAAGGTGATGGCAATCTGGCGGGAGGTTTCCTCCAGGGTCGCCGCCTCGTTGACGAAGCGAACGCCGATCCCCTCCGGCAGCACCTCGCGGGCCAGGCCCTCCACGTCGGTCATCGCCTGGCGCAGGGTGTAGCCCTCGCGGAGGTTGGCGTTGATCTCCACCGCGCGCCGCTGCCCGGCCCGGTCCAGCTCGGCGGCGATCCCGGTCTCTTCCAGCGTCACGAAGGCGGACAGCGGCACCAGCGCGCCGCCGCCGGTGCGGACAAACAGGTTGTGCAGGTCGCCGGGGTCGTCGATGGCGCCAGCCGCAGATTCCAGCAGCACCGGGATTGACCGGTCGTCGGCGTTGATCTCCGTCACCTCCAGCCCGTCCACCATCGCCCGCAGGGTGTCGACGATGCCCTCCACCGGCACGCCCAGGTCCTCCGCCCGGCGGCGGTCCACGCGCACGGTCAACTGGGGTTGGGTCTGCTGGAACTCCACGTCTGCGGCGCCGAGCCGTGGCAACCGTTCGGCCATGTGCCCGAGGAAGTCGTCGGCCGCGGCGGCGATGGTGCCGTAGTCGGTGCCGGTGAGCGCGAACTCGATGGCGGCGCCGGTGCGGCTGAGCCCGAGGCTGTTGTGCTGGCGGATGCGGACGATGGATCCCGGAAGGTCCTTGAGCGGGCCGCGGATGGCGCGAACGATCTCCTGCTGGGTCAGCGCGCGGTCGCCCCAGTCCGCCAGCGGCGCCGAGATGTAAACGCGGTTGGGGTCCCACCGGCCGACGATGGTCATCAGGTTGGTGATCTCACCGCTCTGGCGGTAGGGCTCGAGGATCGCCTCCACCAGCGCTGCCTGCCGGTCCATGTATTCGAGGCCGACCCCGTCCGGCCCCTGCACCCCGACCCCCAGCGCGGCGCGATCCTCCGACGGCAGAAGCTGTTCGTCGAGGCCGCGGAACACCTCGACGGCGGACAGCGCCAAGAGCGCCGCGCCGCCCAGCACCAAGAGCCGCGCCGACAGCGAGAAATCCATCAGCCGGCCGCAGGCGGCGGCCAGCGCCGAGCCGAGGCGGGCGAAGGGACCGGGCGCGTGATGCCCCTCATCGGGCATCCGCGCCGCCAGCATCGGCACCAGGGTCAGCGCCACGAAGGAGGAGATGGCCACCGCCACCGCCAGCACGATGCCGAACTCGGTGAACAGCCGTCCCGCCTGGCTGGGCAGGAAGGCCACGGGAACGAACACCGAGATCAGGGTGGCGGTGGTGGCCAGCACGGCGAAGAACACCTGCCGGGTGCCGAGCACCGCCGCTGCCATGGGCTTCACCCCGTGGCTGCGGTGGCGGTGGATGTTCTCGGTCACCACAATGGCGTCGTCGACGATCATGCCGGTGGCCAGCACCAGCGCCAACAGGGTGAGAATGTTGATGGAGAAGCCCATCAGATAGATGGCAGCGACGGTGCCCACCAGCGCCACCGGGATCGCCGCCGCCGGCAGCAGCGTCGGCCGCAGCGCGCCCATGAACACATAGATCACCGCGATCACCACGCCCACGGCGATGAGCAGGGTGACGATCACCTCGCGCACCGAGCCGCGGATGAACCGCGCCTCGTCGGAGATGGTGACGATCTCCACATCGTCGAAGCGGCGGTTGAGCCGCTCCACCGCCTCCTGGACGCCGGCGGAGATCTCGATGGTGTTGGACTTGGCCCGACGCACCACGGCGAGGCCGACGATCCGCCGGCCGTTGAGCAGCGTGTAGGTGTCCGGGTCCGCCGGTCCGTAGAACACCCGCGCCACGTCGCCCAGCCGCACGTCATCGCGCAGCAGCAGGGACTCCACCTCCGCCGGCTGCCACACCGTGGCGTCGGCGCGCACCAGCAGCATGTGGTCGTCGGACTTGAAGCTGCCGGCGGGGATATCGAGGCTGGTGCCGCGGACCACGCGGGCCACGTCGTCGATGGAGAGCCCGAAGCTGGCCAGCCGCAGCGGATCGACGATCACCCGCAGCACCTCCTCCTGATCGCCGAATACGGGCACCGTCGCCACCCCCGGCACGGCGGTGAGTTCGGTGACGAGTTCGTCCTCCGCCAGCCGCGTCAGCCGTTCCTGGGAGAGCCGCTCGCTGACCGCCGCCAGCCAGATGATCGGCCGCGAGTCCGCGTCGGCCTTGACGACGGTGATGTCCTCCACGCCTTCGGGCAGGTTCGGCGTGACGGTGCTGACCCTTTCGCGCACGTCGTTGGCGGCCACGTCCAGGTCCACGTCGGTGCGGAACTCGATCCGCACCCGCATGTTGTTCTCTTCGCTGGCCGCGTTGATGGTCTTGATGCCGTTGACCCGGGCCACCGCGCTCTCGATGACGCTGGTGACCTCGGCGTCCATGGTCTCCGGCGAGGCGCCTTCGAAGTAGGCCCGCACGGTGACGATGGGCCGGTCCACGTCCGGCAGCTCGCGCACCTCGACCCCGGCCAGGCCGGCCAGCCCGGCGATGATGATCAACAGGTTGAGCACCACCATCAGCATCGGCCGGCGGACCGCCAGCGCCGGAAGTCCGCCCGCAACCGACATCAACTCGTTCCTTCGGAGTCGGGAGTGGCGGCGCGCCCGAAGGGCTGCGGGTCCACCCGCGTTCCCGCCCGCAGCCCCTGCACGCCCTCGACGACGATGCGGTCGCCCTCGGCCAGCGGGCTGTCCAGCAGCACCCGCCCGCGGTCCCGCCGCACCACCTTGGCGAACACCCGCTCGGCGCGCTGGTCCTCGGCCACCCGCCAGACATAGGCGCCGTCACGGCTCCACAGCACCGCCACCTCGCGCACCACCGGATAGCGGCCGCCGACGATGTCGAGGCGCACCTGGAACGAGGTGCCGGGGCGGATGCGACCCTCCGGGTTGGGCAAGAGCGCCCGCAGCCGCAGCGATCGGCTGACCGGATCGATCTGGCTGCCCATGGCGGAGACGGTGGCGGTCAGCGCCTCGCCGGGCAGGGTCCAGGCGGTGAGCGTCACCGTATCGCCGGGCGCCACCCGGACGGCGACGCTTTCCGGAATGGTGAACTCCACCTCCAGCGCCGAGCGGTCGTCCAGCGTGGCGATGAAGGTCTCAGGCGTGATGCGGTCGCCGCGGTCGATGTCGGTGAGGCCAACCACCCCGTCGAAGGGGGCGAATACGGTGCGGTCGTCCAGCGCCTCCCGCGCCTGATCGAGCCGCAGGCGGGCGCTTTCCAGCTCCGCCCGCGCCGTCTGCAGCCGCGCCATGGCCACGGTGCCGGAGGGCGCCAGCTCCTCGTAGCGCTGCACCTGCCGGGCGGCCTCCTGCACCGCCACCTCGGCGAGGCGCACGGCGATCCGCTCCTGTTCGGCGTCGAGACGCAACAGCGGCTGGCCGGCCAGGACCTCCTCACCGGCGACGAACGCCTTCGCCATCACCTCACCGGAGGTGGAGGGATACAGATCCACCGAGCGCAGCGCCTTGCCGGTGCCGATGGCCCGAACCACGATGCGTTCCTGTTCGAAGACAACGGGCTCCACCAGCACCAGGACCCCGGCGCCTTCGGCGGCGCGGCGGCCGCGATCGGCCTGGGCCGCGCCGTCGCCCGCGGCAAGCCACCACCAGCCGGCCAGGAGCGCGGCAGCGATGCCGGCGAGAATGATCAACTGAACGCCAACGCGCATGGTTGCGAGAACCCGCCGACCTGGTCGGCGTCGGTTTCTCCGCCGGTCAGATACCAGGGGTCATTCTATACACGCCGCCGCCCACCCTCGATGACTTTCGCACGGTGCGGTATTGAAGCCGCAGCCGTCAGCAGATCCTCCTACGGGATCCGGATGACGATCTTGCCGATATGCGCCTTGTCGAGGAATGCCTGCTGGGCGCGTCGCATGTCCTTGAGATGGAACGCCTCCGCGATCAGGGGCCGCAGCTCGCCGCGTTCGATGTAGCCGATGACGTCGGGCAGGATGGTGTCCGGCTGGTGGGTGGTGCCGAAGAACGTCAGGTCGCGCAGGTACAGGGTCCGCACGTCGAGCTCGACGATCGGTCCGGCGATCGCCCCGGCCGTCACGTACCGGCCGCCGCGCCGCAAAGCGGCGATCATCTCCGGCCATCGCGGACCGGCGACGAGATCGACGACGGCATCGAAGGCATCGGCGGGCAACGGGTCATCGCGGCCGACTGTGCCATCGGCGCCGAGCGAGCGGATGGCCGCTGCCTTGTCGGCGCTGGTCATCGCGGTGATGTGCGCCCCCCGACGTTTCGCAAGCTGGATGGCGGCGGACCCGACCCCGCCCGACGCGCCGGTTATCAGCACCCGCTCGCCGCCGAGGACGATCCTCTGCAGCATCCCTTCCGCCGTGGAGTAGGCGCAAGGGATCGACGCCAGTTCGGCATCGGACCATTCGGACCGCACCGGCAGGGCGTCCGCGGCGGTTGCCTTGGTGAACTGCGCGAAGGCACCGTCGCATTCCGATCCGAAGGTCCGGGTCGAGTACGGGCCGCCGGACTGGAGCGCCCGGATCAGGACGCGCTCGCCCATGCGGTGCCCGGGAACGCCGGCGCCAACCGCGACGATCTCCCCGCAGCAATCGGCGCCTTGAATCCGCGGGAAGGCGATGGATTCGCCGGACCAGCCTCCGTCCGCCGCATCGGCCCCGGTGTCGCCGGTCATGGCACCCGAGGCGGTATCGCCCCGCACCGCCTTCGAATACCAGGCCGTCCGCGTGTTGATGTCCGTATTGTTGATCGACGAGGCGAGAACCCGAATGAGAACCTCGTGCGGGCCGGGCCGCGGCACCGGGAGGTCCTCCCGCCATTGCAGCTTGTCCAGGCCGCCATGACCGGTCAGCACCACGCCGCACATGGTCTCGGGGATGGTCACCATCAACGCCTCACGTGTGCTCGCCAAAGGACCCGGCAACGGGGCCGCTACCTACCCCAGTTCCAGGGTCGCCACCGATTGGACATACCCGCCCGTGGTAGGAGCCGCGCCCTTATACATGCGGGCGGTGTTGAAGGAGACGGTCAATCCGATCCGCTCACAGTAGCCGGACAACGCGGTCTGATCATGCGGGACATCGATGATCAACGGGCGGTTGCCGGCGTCCTCGGCCGCGGCGTGCAACAGGGCGAGTGCCGTGTCGATATCCTCCGCCAACAGCGGTCCGATCTTCACCCCCTGGCGACATTGCCGGTGGGTGGCGAAGCCCGACGCACGGCCGTTCGCTTCGAAGACCAGGGTGCGGCGCGTCGCCGTGTTCGCCAGCCAGGCCCGCAGGAACGGTTCCCGCGGATATCCCGCGGCCCGCCGGTCGAGCGCCAGCAGCGCCGGGATATCGTCGGCCTCGGCGCGGCGGACCGCCGGGTTGGCGGCAGACGCCACATCGCCGGCGAAGCGCAGGGTTTCGCCCGCCCATTCGAACCCGGACTTGCGGTAGTTGTCCTGCTGCGCCGGCACGCCGTCCAGGCCGATGGTGCGGTCACCCGCGTGATCCAGCGCTTGGGTCCACAGCGCCAGGCCGATGCCGCGGCCGCGGAACTCCGGCCGGCAAATGTAGAGCCCGGCGAAGGAGAACGTGTCCGAATGGTTCACCACGGACATGGAGGCGGCCAGGGCACCGTCGATCTCCGCGGCGAAGAACCCTTCGGAATCGGCCCGGAAGAAGGCGTCGGCGTCCTCCAATCCGGGGTTCCAGCCTTCGAGCGCCGCCCAGTCCAGGGCCGTCGACAGGTCCTCACGGGTCATCTGGCAGATAATCATGATGTACTCGTGGTCCGGTGGATGAAGAGGCCTGGAACGTTCGCGCTGCCGGTCCGACTGCCCGCATGGCGGAGCCTATGCTGAGGGCATTGGGTCTGTCTTGATGTTCTTCGCGACAGGCATGGTCTACAAGCGTTCGGGATGACCGCGAAGCGCAGCGAACCGAAATGGCGGGAGCGGTGGGAGGCCATGGCCGGACCATTGGCCCCGCTCGGCGACGTGCGGGTGCGGCCCATGTTCGGCGGCGCCGGGATCTATCTCGATGGAACGATGTTCGGCTTGATCACCCGTGACTGCGTGGTGTGCTTTCGCACCGATGCCGAGACGCGGGGGCCTTACGAGGACGCCGGCATGGAACCATTCGTTCCCTTCGCCGACGGGCGCATGGTGATGCCCTATCACCACGTGCCGGCGGAGGTGCTGGCCGACGGCGAAGTGCTGTGCGCGTGGGCGCAGACCGCCTGGGAAGCGGCCAAGCGGGCCGTGGCCGGACGAGAGGCGGCTCGACGGACGGTGCGCCGCCGTCAGTCGCCCCGGCCGACCACGCGGCGAGGGCGAAGATAGGTCAGCGCAGGTTTGGGAGCCCGGCGCACCGACAGCGCTGACGGAGGTCCCGACCACCGTCAGCGGCTGAACTGGGACGCTCATTCGGACGTATCTCAGCGGCCGTTGACCTCGGCCACCGAGACGTGGTGCATCGCCGGCCAATTTTGCTCTGCCTTGGCGAGGGTTCCGGCCTTGTCTTCCTTGTATTTCCCGAAGGCCACGGCGTTCAGGAACACGTAGAGCTTGCCGTCGACGATGTCCGCGAAGCGCGGCGCGGCGTCGAGCTTCTTGCCGATGGCGACGCCGAATGCGCAGTAGCCCCATACTGGGGCAAGTAGCGCTCGGGGTCCGCGGCGAACCGTTTTATCGTCTCTTCGGACGAGAAGTAGTAGGCGACACCGCCGTGCTCGACCGTGAACTTCGCGTGGCCGGGCGTCACCTCGAGGCCGGTGGCCAGCGCGACGACATCGTCGCCGCGGAGCGCGACTCCGGCCCCGCTGAGGGTCGTGCCCGTCGACACATTGTACTCGTCGACGGCGAACGCCGCCGAAGTAGCCGAGACAGCGCCGATGAAGGTTGCCGCGGCGATCAGGGTATTGATGGTTTTCATCTCGATGCTCCTTGTTCAAGGTTCGCCCGTTTGGGCGGGTTGGTGGTTTCCGCGAGCCGGCGGCCAGCGGAGGAGAACGCCTGTTTTCCGACGGTTTCGGAGCGTGATCGGCGGCACAGGGCACGACGATTGCGCGACCGAACTTGGTGGTCTCGCCGGCATCCGGCGCGACAGGTGTCGGGGTCAGGTGAGCGTCGGAGCCTACGCGTCAGCCCCAGCTCACTGGATGTTCCGGGCCGGCCGTCAGGCGGTGAGCGCGGAGATGCGCTCCACCGCCTCGTCGGTAGCCCAGACGGCATTCGCGATCATGCGGAAGTTGATGAGCGCCGCGAGATAGCCGTCACCCTCGGGCACCTTCGCGCCTGCGGTGGCGTCGCGCACCACCGCGACCTCGAAGCCCTGCTCGAGGAATTCGCGCATATGGCTCTCGACGCAGAGATTGGCCGACATGCCGGCGAGGACGATCTGGTCGACCCGCAGCTTGCGGAGCTGCAGGGCCGCGTCGTTCTGCTCGGGCCCGTAGACCTTGTGCGGCGAGGCGATGACCGTCTTGCCGTCGAAGATGTACTTCTTGTACTCAGCCATGAAGTCGGCGCCGGAGCCCTCGAAGTCCGTCATGTCGAGCGGGCCCGGGCGGTCGAACATTCCGAGCGAGTGCATCACCTTCTCGAGCGCGCCCTCGAACGTCCAGCGGTGGTCTTGGGGGTAGTAGTAGTGCGGCGAGATCACTACCGGCATGTCGGCGGCCTTGGCGGCTTGGAACAGGCGGCCGATGTTCTCCACCACGTTGTGCTCGGTGACGCTCTCGCCGACCACACCCCAGGTCACACCGTCGGGGCTCAGGAAATCGATCTGCGGATCGACCACGACGAGCGCGGCATGGCCCCTCTCCAGCGCCATCGTCGACGGCGGCAGGGCGGGATTGGCCGGCTCGGCATAGGCGGCGATGTCCGCCGCATCGGCGCGTGACGCGGCAAGGCCGATGGTGGCGGCAGCGGCGCCCGCCGCGACGCCGGTGGTCAGGAAGTCGCGGCGGTCCATGGCCTCGCCATGGCTGTCTTCGTGCTGATGTTGTTTGCGGGTCTTCATTGGTCATACTCCTGTCAAGATGGGCACGCGGCCCGGTGCGATGGTGTCACCGACCCACGCGGGCCGGCGGGGTGGTCACAGACCGAGTTCGGAGAGGCCCGGGTGTCCGTCGGGCCTCGGTCCGAGCGGCCAGCGAAAAAGGCGCTCGCTTTCGTCGATGGGCAGGTCGTTGATCGAGGCGCGGCGCACGGCCATCAGCCCGTCGGGGGCGAACTCCCAGTTCTCGTTGCCGTAGGACCGGAACCAGTTGCCGCTGCCGTCGTGCCATTCATAGGCGAAGCGCACGGCGATGCGGTTGTCGGCGAAGGTCCAGATTTCTTTGATCAGCCGATAGTCGAGTTCACGTGCCCATTTGCGCTTGAGGAAGGCGATAACCTCGTCGCGCCCATTCAGAAACTCGATACGGTTCCGCCAGACCGTGTCCGGCGTGTAGGCGGCGGAAACCCTGATGGGATCACGGCTGTTCCAGGCGTCCTCGGCGGCGCGGACCTTGGCGGCGGCCGAAGCCGGGTCGAACGGAGGAAGGGGCGGGCGGGTCATGGTGGCGCTCCAATGTGAACTGATCTGTTAAGTTTGATGATTAACAGATCGGTACATCTTGACAAGCGCTTTTTTCGGCCCCTGCGCCAAAAAAGGCGTGAATCTATGATACCTTGTTGATAAAGAGCACAAAAAATTTGGCGCTTGCTATCGCTTGGCCGATATAATATAAACCGATCGGTTCATATATGGAGAGATTATGCGCCCCAGCAAGCGAGACGAGCTGGTCCGGAAGGCATTCGACATCTTCTACCGCGAGGGCTTCCATGCGACGGGCATGGACCTTCTGTCGGCCGAGACCGGCATCTCGAAGACCACCATGTTCAAGCATTTCCGCAGCAAGGAGGAGCTGATCCTCGCGGTCCTTCGGCTGCGGGACCAGGATTTCCGCAACTGGCTGTTCCGCCGCATGGAGCAGGCGGGGCCGCTCCGCGCTCAACTATCTGCGATGTTCGACGCGCTCGCGGAATGGTTCGCAGCACCCGAGTTTCGATCTTGCATGTTCATCAAAGCCGCCTCGGAGTACCCCCATCCCGACCACCCCATCCACGCGCAGGCGGCCGAGCACAAGCGGCTGTTGTTTCTGCAGTTGCGCAGCATCGCAGCCGACGCGGGCGCGCAAGACCCGGCGGCATTGGCACGCGCCTTGTTGCTGCTCAAGGAGGGGGCGATCGTCACCGCACACCTGGGTCATGAAGCCGATCCAGCAGCGGACGCGAAAGCGACCGCCGCGGTACTGTTATCCGCCGCCCTGCGCTGACTGCCGAGCCCGTCCGAAGCTCATTCGGGAGCTGACACGAGCATATCTTTGGTGGCAAGCCCACCGACACTTGCGCCAACCTCGCCCCATCTAAGCGCAAGGCAAGCGAACCCTCACTGCACTGGCTGAACGGTCAGGAGCCTATCAGCCCATATGCGTGAGCGCGCGGTTGAGGTTGCTTCAGGTGGCTCAAGGTATAATCAGACAGAGTGTGTGTTTTGCCGCCCTCACGGCTATTGAGGGGGCTACTGTGGGGGCTGTTCCAGACAACGCGATCAATAACGCATATTTATCAGTATATTAACGCGCCCCTGTGGGTGATGCCCTATCACCACGTGCCGGCGGAGGTGCTGGCCGACGGCGAAGTGCTGTGCGCGTGGGCGCAGACCGCCTGGGAAGCGGCGAAACGGGCCGCGGCCGGACGAGAGGCGGCTCGACGGACGGTGCGCCGCCGTCAGTCGCCCCGAGCTACCGGTCAGCGCGGTCGCTGGTAGACGGGCGCCGATAGACGGGCACCGGTAGACAGGCGCCGGGTCAGGCGCCCGCCCGGTGCGGCGTCGCCGGGTGCGTTGTCCGGGTGATCCGGCCGGGACGGCGGAACACGGCCCGCCAGTTGCCGAACAGCCGGCTCAGGTAGTCATGCACCGTCGCGCTGCGCAGGGCATGGCCGCGGCGCACCAGCGCGCGGATCTCTTCCGCCGACAGATCGTGGATATGGCCGCCGGCCGGCGGCTCGCTTCTTCGGGATTCGGGACCCGGTTTGCTTTGGTATCCGGTCATGGTTGTACCCTCCTTCACAGGGTTTGATGCCAACCTTGAGACGGATCCTCCCGAAATCCTCCGACCCGTTGTTGTTCTTATTGCGGTCGCGTTCGTCTTACGCACTCGCACGCTACGTCGCGCCGGTAAACATAAGGATAAGCGCGGGACGCCGGACCGCAACCGCGTTTGTTGCAGGGCAGCAATTCTACCTCGGCATGCTTCGGCGACAGCACACCGGCGGCCGGCGCTGAGTCAGCGGATGAGCTGTCTGAGGATATCCGCCGGCGACGGCGCCGACCGCTGCTGCTGCGGCTGTTGTTGTGGTTGCTGCTGTTGGGGCTGCGGCTGGGGCTCGGTGCGCGGCCGTGTTCCGGGAATGATGGCGTTGAGCACGTCGCCGATGCCGCCGACGTCGCGCAGCCGGTCGAGGCCGGGAATCTGCAGCCCGGCGGCGGCCAGCGCGGCGGTATCGAACTGGTAGGTGGGATCGTCCATGGAGCCGTAGACCCGAAACGGCACCGCCTGGGTGGTGGAGGAGCCGGTGGCACGGCCCACCAGGGCGTTGAGTACGTTGGTGGCCACCTGCATCTCGCCGTTCAGGTCCACCTGCCACGCCGGCAGGTCGGTGGCGCCCCGGGCGACGCCATCGCCGAGATAGGAGGTCAGCTTGATGTCGTCGGAGCGGACGATGCCGTTGGTGATTCGGTAGGTGCCGGTGATGGTGGCCTTGCTGGAGCCGCTGCGGCCGGCCACCGCGGCGCCCGCCTGCCCCAGTCCTTTGAACAGGCCCACCAGTGGCATCAGCAGCCCGCCACCGACGTCTCCCTTCACGTCGGCGTCGGTCACCGCCACCGATCCCTGACCGGCGAGCGCCGACACCAGTTCCAGGACGCTGCCACCGGCGGTAGCCAGCCGGGCATCCAGGTCGATCTTGCCTGTGGCCTGCTGCGATCCGGTGGAGGCGGCGGTAGCCCGCGCCAGATCGCCGCCGGCGAGCGCCACCGTCGCCTCGATGCGCGGCACCGCCCGGCCGTCGACGGTGGCGTTGGCCTTCAGCGCCCCGCCCAACAGGGCCCCCTCGATGCGGTCGGCGTTGAGCACGCCGTCGGTGAGCACGGCATGGATGGTGGCGTCCTCGAGCGCGTAGGGCTCCATGACCAGGGCCTCGGACGCCAGCGTGACCGTGGCGTCGAGGCCCTGCAACGCCGTCAGGTCCAGCGGATCACGCGACCACCGGGCGTGGGGCGTCACCGCCACCGGAATCGGCCGCAGCGCCGCGCCGGTGGCCGGCACCGGCGCCACCGGGAAGCCGGCCGGAACGAACCGGGGGGTTAGCGCCGCGGTGCGTTCCGCCGGCAGCAGACGATCGATCACCACCCGCCCGGTACGCAGGTCGGCGGTGACCTTCGGCCGCTCGCCGCTGAGGTCGGCGTCGGCGGTTCCGGCCACGGCGATCCCCGTCAGCGTGCCGCTCAGCTCGCGCACCGACACCGCGATGGGCCCGGCGGCGATGCTCGCGGACGCGTCGGTGGGTCCCAGGGGCCCGGCGGGCCGCCAATCCACGCCCAGCGTCCGGGCAAGGCGCGACACGTCGGCGTGTTGCAGGCGCACCCTGCCGTCGAATCCCGGCGCCGCCAGCCACTGCACGGCGCCCGCGGCGGTGATTTCGCCGCCGGCCAGCCTCACGGTCACATCCACCGCCGGAGCGGTCACCAGCCCGTTGACCGTGCCACTGGCCGCCACCGCGCCAACCCCGGCCGCCATCGGCGTCAGGTCCACGGCCAGCAACCGGGCGAGGCGCGGCGGATCCGGCACGTTGAGCAGGAATGACAGGTCCTCGGCCACCGGCCCGGCGTCGCCGGACCGCAGCGTCCCGGTGAGGTTGGCCGACGCGCCGGCGGCATCGCCGACACTGGCCCGCCGCAGGGTCAGGGTTCCGGCGTGCAGGGTGGCGTCCACCACCACCTCGGACAGCGGCGTGGCGTTGTACACTAGGATCTTGATGCGGGCGCGCAGGTTGGCGTCGAAAGCATCGAGGCCGCCGGTCATGTCGGCGACACCGGCATCGGCCCCGGCGCCGGAGTCAGCGCCAGCGCCCGCCCCACCTGATGGCGCCGGCTCATCGGCTTTCGGCAGATAGGCGTCCAGCGGCAGCCGGTCGATGGTGACGTCGGCGCCGAAGGACGGCCGCGCCGACAGCGCCACGGCGACACCGCCGCTCAGGCGCGACCCGTTCACCCGGAGGTCGATGCCGCGCAACTGCACCTGATCGGGTGTGCCCACCACCGTCGCCTTCAGCGACAGGGTGCGCAGCCGGTCGGTGGGCACCGCCGGCACCTCCACCTGCAGCCAGTCCAGGGCGCCGCGCAAGTCGGCGGAGGCGGCCTCCACCTCGCCCTCGAACCGCGGCTTGCCGTCGGCGACGGTGACAAAGCCGAAGGCCGCGGCCTCCGATCCGGCGGGAAGCTGGGCGGTGAGCTGGCTGACGGTGATCTCCCCGGCGGCGAGATCGGCATTGGCTCGCGCCTGGCGGATCACACCGCCGCGGAAGGTGAGCACGTCCACCGACAGCGCGGCGGAAACGTTGAGGTCCGCCGGCAGGGCAAAGGCGTCGGCGGCGGGCGGGCCGGCGGCGGTGGCGGGTGTGGCGGGTGTGGCGG
>Ga0209780_1000144_pt1 | contig 33174 bp, 21 predicted proteins | sample WorMetexBAHAMAS2_FD_187384 | JGI IMG/M metagenome (GOLD analysis project Ga0209780, IMG submission 187384) | Marine gutless worms symbiont microbial communities from Max Planck institute for Marine Microbiology, Germany - Inanidrilus exumae... | ecosystem: Host-associated > Annelida > Digestive...
GCAGTGGATGGCAAGCAAGGTATGTGGGGGGCCTACAGGTAAGGGTCGTAGCAATGCATATTTCGTGGCGAGTCTGAATGGGGACCGGGGAGGGGGGCAGAGTTTCATCTGAGGTGGCACGGGCCCGCCGTAGAGCCGCCACTGGGTATCCCGTAACCCAGTGCTGTGCTACCTGCGGACGTTACCAGCATGGATTTGCATGCCGATACGACTGCCTATGTTTTGTAGTTTTTTCTTTTTAGAGCAGCTTAACTTCAGTTCAACTGTTCTAATTACTTATTTTTGAGATGTAGGAATTGTAGTTTACAAGAGAATTGTCTTCCATGTAATGCACATCTGTGTTTTAGTGTTTTATCAACAGTATTACTTGTCATCTGTTTTAGGAGTTGTTTCTGATCTTTATATACATTTATAGTATTTTTAGTAATGTGATATAGTATTTTGACACTTATATTGCTTCCTGTTAACATTATATACGATATCATAAGTTTACGTGAATTTGTGTGATTTGTGAAAAGTATTATTTGTGAACAAATGATATAAACTGGTGTCTTGACGTCGTCGTGCAACCTTTCCTTTTCTCGTTTTTTTCTGAATACGCATAGCACATTTACGTTTACTATTGTCAGATTAGTCTCAAAATTTTAATGGAACTATCTGTTTACGTGACGCGCAGTTAAGACAAACTATTCGCTTTAATGATGGTGAACATATCAGGTCGATCTGCTTTTTTGGAGTTCGACAACGGCATCGTTTATTTCTGGCCGTCTAATGTGCCAGTGTTGTCGATGGCGTCTGTCGTCGTCGTCTGTAACGCTGCCGGCGGGCGGACCGGGCGCGTGGGCGGTCGGACGGCCGACACTGCGGGTCGGGCCAGTACGGTTACGTCCAGTTAGGGCGACACCTTGTTATGTTACGGTCCGCCAGCGTCACCGATCGAGCTACGACGCCAACCGCACTGGCTGCCGATGCGTCAACGGATAATAACAAACTAGCGCTACAATTAAGGTACATGACGAGATGAATGGGCGCTCCTGCGTATGCGGCCTACCTGGTGTCCATCGTGGTCTATGTCTGAGAGCTATACAGTCCTGTACAGTCGTTGACAAGAACTTGCTAGTTGCCAACTGTACGTACCTCCTGTTTCATTAATTCCCGCGGCAATAGCTTTCTGCATTAGGGCACCGCCTATAGTATGGAACTCGCTTTCTGACTGGCGAAATTTGTTAGTATTTTTCACAGTGCGGACTTGTTGGAACCTGTTGCATCACAGTGCTTGATGAATGATGAGCTCGAGGCATGTTGCTATCATGGCCCTTTCAGCCTATGGGTCTTCAAGAAGTGACAACTGTGACATGGACTGGTTCAGAATTAAGAAGTTGCTATCGGAGCCTCGACGGGCTGCTCTGGTCCGGTCCAGCCGAGGCAAGAACAACTTTTTGGTGGAGGACGTGAATGTTCAAGATGATTTTATGGATAACTAGAGCGCAATTACCCCTGCCACACCACAGTGGAATCGGCACAGTGTCGTTACCGGCGAGCAGGAGGTACATCGACCTAAACTATCCCGCATTGCGCCGTAACTGTTTTTCCAACTGATCTTTCACTTCACATAAATGATACAACTCGACTACTGCACTATCCATAACCCTAACGCGTTATACACCTGACGTCTACACATAATTTATATCGTAACCCTCCAAAAGATAACCAACTCTTTTCTGGTTTTTGTCTATTCCTCAAATTTCACGAAGAGACTCAGCCTAACTACGTGCACTCTCGAAAAGCTTGTGTTAGCAACGAACACAAGATTTTGTGTTGTGTCTACGCAACAAACTTGTGTGGAACGAACACAAGGTGCATGGTGTTGTTTACTTATTTATTTCAGTAATTATCTCGTTCACAAACAGACAAAACGGGGTAATACATTACCCCTCAGGGCCCTCATCCTTTGTCGGAGGTAATAAATAAATAACTAAATAATGTCGTCAAATTGATGCGCCAATCCAGAAAGTCTGGCAAACGTCACAAGTGACGCTGTCCTGCAGACAGTCCTAGTCCTAGACTGCACTGGTGACTGCCAAGTCTATGACGCCTAGTACGGTACCGGAGAATCGCATGAAACTGAACAGCGTATGGTTGCTCATAGTGACGCGTAGCCTGCGTACCGACTGTACAAAGTAACCATCGCGATTGAGTTCCATTCTCGCGGCCATGTTGACGGGCATTATAAAGTTGGCAAGCAGCTAGGCAGCGCTGAGTCAGTGCCGCCTGCTGAGTATTGTAATATAGAGAGTCGGGGAGGAACAGAGGGACTATGAGGCGGTACGAGTCATAAAGCGTGACGTAGGCTTATATGTTGACACCAGAGAGGTGTCGAAATGTTGAGGGTAAGTGTTGTTGTGCAAGTCGTACAGGTTATTCCATCAAGATTCCAGACACTATGGTAGACATATAGGTCTGCGAAGGTACTCAAGGTAGGTCAGGAAATGATTAACTTATAGGCATAAATTATGTCCACAAAGCTATACCTTTAATTGCCACCAACGGGCCTTTGATATGGCTGATTCGTCTGTCTGGAACAGTGGAACTGTCTTCCGGACTATCTCTGAGCGTCGGCATTGCAGCATTGATATTTTAAGCGTTTTACCGAAGACGTCTCTGCACGGTAGAACATTCAGTGCATTAGGGGTGTGTTGCGAACTTACGACAATGCTCTTCAGCAATAATGTCTTACGTTACATTTAGCATGCTAAGTTGCTACGGAAACTATTCGGTTATTAAACCGTAACGTCAGAAGAACTGAGAAGATCAATATCTGTGCCGACGCCAGTGCAGTATTTATGTCGAGTACACAAAAAATAAAATATTATAAACGATTCGATAACTTAATGAATGCATTGTATACGCTCAACAGCTGAAAGATAGCCAGCTTAGTCTATACTCTATACCGAGTATAGGACCAGGCTGAAAATTAACGGAAACTAGAAAAGTCTTTACTCGAGGTCGCACTGACAACTTCAGAAACATTTTTCATCCTGTGACTTTGAACATTGACTTACGATTTGACCTATTAACTTGACCTAGATGGGAAGCTGAACCGCTGTGCTACATATCTAGGTCAAGTCATTTCGCTGAAGAAGTTTATCACATGAGCACACGCACACAGCAGGCCAAACGCACTCCTCTCGGACCACTAAAGTAGTCGATAAAAGATTTTTTCTATAAATGAGCGTACATGTGATATGCGGAAAAGACCCGGCAGTCCGTGACAGCTGGCAGGTGCGTGTCCGTCGCGTGGAAGGATCTTACGTGGAATTAGTGAGCTCGGACTTTATGGCGCTATACAAATTAGTTTTAAACTCTAACTTTAACGTCGACGCTGGGGCATCGAAGTCTATCTTCTAATTATTGTCCTATAGTTTATCTTTACCGGCCACTTCAGTGGTCCAGGTGGAGCAATAGGTTAGGTGTTTGTGTTTGTGCGCGAACAACAACTTTTGCACTAAACGCGACCTTCGACCTGGGTAGGCCTATTTGACACGTTGGTTCCATCAACTGGACAGTGGACACTGTCTATAGGTCACGTTAGAAGGTCAAGGTCGTTCAACTTTTAAGATCACAGGAGGAAAACTACGTAACTTTCATCTTAGTCGACACAACGCCGAGAAGCGAGAGAAAAGAACTTAGCAACGGCTGAGATGGCTTACCGTGGCTGAAAAGCAGACCTGAATTGAAACAGTAAATAAGTAACTCACAGGTGATTAAGATTTATGTTGTTTGGAAAATCCAGCCATGCATATTAAATGTTGCCAGCAACAGTCTACGCGTGTTATGCACTGTTTGTTAATACAGATCTGGTATTTTCTACACGCGTCTGCGTGATATTGTGACAGACGGAGTAACGACTGTCGACTAGCAGTCGATTAGCATTTGACCAAACTGCGACGTACGTGAAGAACGACTCCACCATCACTCGCATAGACTAAAAGTTAGACACCGAACATCAGCTTATACCCGGCATACAATGGCGATCGTGCCACGAAGCTGGCATTACACGTGGTTGCTTTTGGTCGGATTTCTCGGTGAAGTCATCCATTCGCTGGACAATGGGCTAGCACGCACCCCGCCGATGGGTTGGTTGTCATGGGAACGCTTCGGTTGTAACACTGACTGCGAAAACGATCCGGACCACTGCATCGGGTAAGTCAATTGGCAGTCAACTTCAAAATGTAGTGTCAACTCGTGACGAGATTTCTATAACGCACATGTGATAACACCAAAACGAATAAATTATAGACAATATTATTCGTATTATGGCCTATGACGCCATGCCTGGCGATGCTATAACACGGAAGATCTTACTGTGAACATGCGGAGAATGTCTTTGCTGCATAAACAGAGGTCGAATTATCTGGATTGGACGTTTTCAGGGGGCCGAAACATAGGGCCTATATAGCGCAGCACTGAACCTGGTTTTGATCAGCATTTAAGGAGACCCATAAAAGAACTAGGAAAGCAAGGCTCACCTGCATGGGTTCAAACCGTGTTAAAAATATTCGAATCGGTTAAGATTTGAAAGAGTTAAGGTTCGTCCACACCGAATGCGTTGCGTTGTGTTGCGGTGCCGCGCGGCACCGCAACACAACGCAACGCATCCGGTGTGGACGAACCTTTAGGCTTATCAAACGTAAACGTTTACGTATTCATGGACCGGGGCGTAGTGAAATGATTGGTGCCAGTGTGCCGAGTGTGCAGAGAACGGCTGTTGATGATGATGGCTGACGTGATGGCCGCCGACGGCTACTTAGAGGCTGGATACCAGTACGTAACTGTCGACGACTGCTGGCTGGCCAATGCTCGAGATAAAGACGGACGACTACAGCCAGATCTGACGCGTTTTCCTCGTGGAATGAAACACCTCGCCGACTATGTACGTCGTCGAGTTAAGCCCGCTCCACGCGAGCGACAATGTCGAAGCAGCGTTCGACTTTGTCGAAGCAACATTAGACTTTGTCGCATTCGACAATGTTGTTCGACAATCGACATTGTTGCTGGTGTGGACGGGGTTTCATGTGCATTGCAATCTTGTCCTCATTAGATCGCCCGCTACAAGGTATCGCTGACGTGCTCTCCTTCACTCCCGTCACGTAGAGTTTTCAGTTTAGACATACACATACTCTGGGCCGACCGGCGCATGGGCGCAAATCGGGAGACAAGAGGACAAGTTCCCCAAATGTCAGTTTAAATGGCGAACTGGTGTTACAGATACATTCGAAAGGCTTGAAGCTTGGCGTGTATGAGGACGTTGGTACTCGCACGTGTGCTGGATTCCCTGGCACACTGGATCACTATGAACTGGATGCACAGACAATTGCCGACTGGGGCGTCGATATGTTAAAGTTTGACGGATGCAACACCGACGTCTCGCATTACAACATCGGTTTGTAACAGACACACATTGCAACAGTCTATTGTTCACGTCTGCAAGACTGCGTTTTGTTTTACACGGTTGTAAAATCATAACCAAAGACTAGACTAGACTAACAGGAAAATAGTCATTATAACTTGCAATAATCACTGGCACATATACTTCGTACATTTACTAGCATTAGACATGTAGACCTTTTAATGATTGCCTCACTAAATGCCACAGCAGTTACGATTGGTTTCCGCTTCTGTATTCGCAGCTCAGTTACGAGCGCAAAATCTACAGCTTGGGCCAAAAAGTAAACCCTTAGCCTACTGGTTCATCATAAGCGTAAAAAAACGGCTTATATTTTTTGGACCACCCTGCTTCCTACGTAATCGCACCAAATCGACTAATATCGTCGAAGATACAATTGTCTTGTTGATGAGAGATGAGAATATGTATAGGCTGCTGTAATCGCGTACGTGTTGTTTTAGGCTATTTTGACCGATTATCTGAGAGTTGGTATATGTTTGTTTGTACAGGATATCCTGCGATGGGCCATTATCTGAACAAAACTGGTCGACCGATCTTGTACTTGTGTGAATGGCCTGTATACATGAGAGCTCTTGGAGCAACGGTAACTGTACTTGCATAGACATTTTTATAGTAAAGTACAAAAATAAAGAAATAATAAAAATTAGGGCCTGCCATTATTTAAAATACAGAAGAACTAAATTGACGATGTTATTGTCACTCCACAAACTTTTCCAATCGCAGACTCCCTTACTAGGCACAGCTATCAGACTGCTTTTACGGACTGTCGGACTTTTTCGGATTTTTTATGTTCAACGGTTTACTTTTTAGCCCTTACTGTGTAAGATTTCTGGTAGGTCGGGTACGAGTAGACTAACCTGGTCCTTTGAAATCGTCTTTGTACGTATAATTCTGTATGTATTGACGAATCGTACTGTTGTTGTACAGCCGAACTACACTGCCATTGCGGAAACGTGCAATACGTTTCGCGTGTACGGCGACATTATGGACAGCTTTCAGAGCATCGGCAGCATCACCAGCTGGTACGCTGATAATCCGGGACACTTTCTGGAGGTTGTCAAGCCTGGTAGCTTCACTGACGCTGATATGGTTCGTTTATTCAGTGACTGCTTTCCATTGAAGTGAAGACTGTTGTTAGTCGTAAGTATAGCACTGACTAGGTTAATATGACGAGACTGTAGCTGTCGCAGTCAGACCGCGCGACGCCCCTTATTACGGTCGACATGTTGTAAACGACGGCGGGTGCTCGGTGTCATCAACTTGCGACAGTCAAACTAAGTTAACAAAGTGTGACAAAAAAACCGCAAAAAGGTCAGTGTGCAGCTTTGGAGCTAGCCAGATTGCTTATAGGCTAACACAATGTTGGGATATCCGAGGATACTGGAAACCAGTTTGATCCGTCCAGCCGTTTTAGATGGAGCGAATAGTGAACTATGCTAGACGAAAGCATTGCATATTGCGTCGCACAGTAAAAAAATTGTGTCGGTCCTCCTTACTGTAGGACCGAAATGCACACTGGCCGAGTCGCATGCTATCGATCCCCTCGCGAGCCACGGTAAGTGTGCCGACGGGACAGACAGACGGACGGACGGACGCCAGACCGTTTTCATAACGCTTTCCGTTAGACAAGACCATGGTAGAAAGTTCTGTAAGCTTATAAAGCAAAAGCCACAACTGGAGTTCAGGGCAGCGAGTGGAGAGGAACGATCTCACCGCGCGGCACTCTGAGCCGTACATTTTCAGTGCGTTTTTGTTATACTACATTCTGATATTCTTTGCATTGCACATGGACAACTTTTGACACACAGTCACTCGGTAAAATCCTCCAGATCCTGTATACCAATCACGCAACCAACGCCACTGTCAGGAAGACATGTCACTGTCTGCCCTACGTGCAGCAGTTTCTTCTGTTGTCCAAGACAGGCGGCTCCACATTTTAGGCACGTGGCACTCGCGGATTCCAATCAGGATCAACACCAAGTCATCTGTGCGTCGTTTCGACCAACATTTTATTAGAGAAGACTTCAATGACGCCCACGTATCAGTTGGCTGAGGGGATCGATGACGACGTACAATCGGCCAACATCGACATCCACTCAGCCTGGAGGAAGGCTGACGACCGCATACGCTCTGGCGACGTATCATCTAAACAGTAACGACTCCAGTAGTAGAGGCGTGCCGTGCCATTAAAAAGAAGTTACTAAATACTTCAGCTAACGCTGATGGGTGAAGGGGCGGCCAACCCGTATCGAGATACGGGTTGGCCGCCCCTTCACCCATCCGCGTGTAAAATAGCCTTAACGAGTGTATAAGGCTATTTCACACCGGATGCGTTGCGTTGCGGTGCCATGCTGCGCCGCGCGCGTCACCGCAACGCATCCGGTGTGAACGAACCTTTACACTGCTGATCGCGACGTAAATGTTCGCTGCAGCTGGTGATCGGCGACTACGGTCTAAGTGGTGACGAGGAGCGAGTGCAGATGGGCTTGTGGTCGATATTCGCGTCACAGCTGCTCATGTCCGTCGACCTGCGCACCATCAACAACGTCTCCAAGGCTCTGCTGCTCAACAAGCACGTCATAGCCATCAACCAGGACCCTCTCGGTCTGCCCGGTCGACACGTGCTCAGCGTAAGCAGTCACGTCGAATCACTGTTACGATAGTTGTTTAGTTGGTATGTCTGAAGGTTCGTTAACATCGAACTGAATTAGTCTGTAACGAGCAGTTCGCATTTCATGTTCCGAACCAATTTGCATCAGGCCTGTCGTGACGATGAGAACAGGCCTTAAGGCGCAAGTAACCACACAGTCACAACGTCGTGTGGACACAACTTAGGAGTGTTCACACTGTTCGGCTGATTAGGATACCTATAGATTTAGTAACCTTCACATTCCCATGATATTTTGCAGGAGCAGGACACCCATGGGCCATGACCCATAGAAAGGCATCATTAAACTGTACTAAGTGAAAAGAGAGAGACAGTAAACACCAGGGTCTTTGGCTGCGTTGCACAGTGGTAGAACGCCGATCTTTGACCGGCGAACTTTCCCTGTCCAACGCTCGACCTGCAGCTGACGGGTGATCACTTATGTGGGCCGGTAAGCCGTCCGCTATAGGTCAGCCAACTAGGACAACTCAGCCTTTTATCCTTTCGGGGTTGACAAATTGAGTAGTGAGCTACTTTGTCGGATGTGTGCTGGTCACGCCATCTGGTAATTAAATGTTCACGAGGTTAAGCCAGCGCGGTTATCAACCGCTGTGCGCCGTATGTGGCAGCAATTTAGCCGTGCTTAACCCTTCTGTATAACTGCTGCCATGCCATGTTGTGTCCTGCCCTGCCCAGTGTTGTGGTCATCTGACTCCCATAGACAAATGTTTCAGTTGTCGCTTAAACTGTTCACAGCTAATCTAATGTCCTGTCATAAGGACGATGGTAAACCGTTCCAACGCATTACCGGCATTCTTAATTAGGCCTACACGTGCATTTACGTGGCTGCGTTTTACGGAGAGAAACTGTAAGCTTGCAATTATTTACAAAACGACCAGCCTAAAAGAAACATGATGGCTAGATGCTAGCCAAAGTGTATTTCAGGCATTATGAACAAATTTGTCAAATAACATTGATAGTAATTGAAAGAACGGCTTGGGTGTCAGATCGAAAGCGTACAGCACATATCCTCTCGAAAAAGTGATCCTTTCCAGGCCGTTAACCTCGTCTCTGAACAGCATGTTGAAGGCTCGCGCGTAGGCCTACATGAAAAGTTCATTGGATTTTTTGACTCTATAGTTATTTGCTATAACGATTCGATGCAACTTGACTGGTGTAGTAACGCAGTTGAACGTGTCTGTCTATTTCAGATGTACAACGACACATTTCACATCTGGACACGGCCGATTACTCCAACTGGCAGCTACGCAATTGCAGCAACGTACAGCAAACAGCAGGGATATCCAATACACGTCACACTGCCGCTGTCTGCTATTAACCTCACTGCTCCTCAGGGTTATAACATTACTGAAGTGTTCGACAATACTGCCGTGGGATATCTGAAACCGAATCAGAATCTGACCTACGTCGTCAACCCATCTGGAATTAACTTGCTTCGAGCTACTGTGATGCAATGAATGTAGGCCTCTCACCTACTCGTTTAGTTAATATAACAACTTTATACACTGAAGACTTTCTAGGCATTGACCATAAAATACATAACCACGACTTGCAGAAAATGACGACAGGTTTAGACAAGCTGGAACAGCGTCAGCGTTAATCGCTATAGTGATGGCATAGTTCACAAGTGACAAATGGAATGACATCTGAAGTAGTGATTAGTAATCAAATTTCTGATTCAGAGTCCCGTATACTGGCCGCTTTGCGTTATAAAAGGGACATGGAAGGGGAAGAGAAAAGAAGGAGCACGGAAACGGAACGAGAGGGCTGGAAGGGACTTGCACCGTAGTCATTGCTTACTGTAAAAATTCAGTGCAAAAGACGACTTCTTTGGCATTCAGACTGTACACAATTCAATTTCGGCCGGCTGGGGCTCCGCGGCGGGCGGAGGCTCCCGGACCCCGCTGGGGGAGCTTACGACGCTTCCAGTCCCCACACCGCCTTATTCAGCTGCGGAGCGGGATGCATCCTCCCCATTAGGCGTCTCGTTCTCAACGCCTTTGTCGTCGAGGCTTGGTGCCTTCGGCACTCAGTTCCCCCAACTTTTCAACGATGGCTGTGCCCCTGACTTGCACGCAGGGAAAAAGCCGGCGCTTGTAAATAAGAGATTAATTTGCGGTGGAAAAATCGGCCCTACAACATAAAATTAACCCAAAAAACTAAAGCCAGTTTTGGTCGCCTCCTATGACCTCCGGCCTGGAAACGGAACGGGCTTATTCTGGAAGAAGTAGATAGATAAGTCACGAAATAAATGAGTAAGGAAGTAAACAAGTAAGGAAGAAAGTATAAGGAAAGAAGAAAGTAGAGAAGGAAATTAAGTTAACAAACAAACAAACAAACAAACAAACAATTCATATAGCGCCAAAATAAAAAAAAATGAATCAGAGCGCACTACAGCCCCGGAGCACGTACGGGGCACAGTGTTAATATTAAGCATTAACAGACCGCTGGTCACAGGCCTACCATATTCACAACAAGCATTCTTCTACAGTAAACGTTAGTCTTTGACGACAACACGCTAAAGCACAAATATCTCACACATCGCATTGTGGTTATGGTTTTGTGAGCTACAGAAGATACACAAGTTTACTTACTTACTTACTTATATATTTTCTCTTTAGCCGACCTTCTTCTCCTTCAGGTTGCGCCAAGTTTCCCCAAAACAGAACGTTTGGGAAAAACTGAACCAGGCTGCTTCACAGGCCGGATGTCTTTCCTGTCATCCATCCAACTCTCATGCCATCTGCAGTCCGCACATAGCCCCGTACGGACTGGCGGTCGACTCCTACTTACTGCCAACTTCAAAGTCACGTGACACAAAAACTAGGACAAAAATAAAAAATCCGGCCCCGACAAGCTTTAGGTATTGTACCCTAATTTAATAATCCGTGGTCATTTGCCAGCCCCCATTATAAATGGGAGAGGAGATAGCATTTGAAAATGGCCGAATTTACGATTTTCAACAGCTCATGACCTTGACCTTAGATGGGGTCATACTGCATACCGTCATGCATCACTCGTCGACCTCTACCTACATACCAAATTTCACTGAAATCAAAAAAACTTTTTGTGGACGGATGAACGGACATTTGAGACCCACTTCATAGGTCGACTCGGAGGAGTCGACCTAAAAATAAGATAAATGCTGCAATGTTTGTTGCAGCATTTATTTTATTTTATTTCGCATGTGCAGACGGCTTTACTGAAGCATGCACTGACCAACACATCAACTTAGTTTGTGAAACAAATTACACAAACACTGAACGCATCTTTCCAAAGTCCACAATCTTAATGTTGTATTAAAAAGCAGCAGACGTGCTTAAGATGGACGTGCTCCCGGCTGTCCTGGATTTCATTCCCACCGAAATTCCACCATGTCTGTTAACATTGTCGTCAGCGTCAGACAGGGCACGGGTCAAAAATGCCATGGTATGTCAGAAAGTCGCATTTTGACATGAGCATGTACAGTGGGCAACTCGGCAGTCTATTGGTTAAAAGCGTTGGACTTGCGACTCAAAGATCGTGAGTTCGACTCCCAAGCATGTCCAGCGGTATATTTAAAATCTGACAAAGCAGTCCATCACTTCTGAAATTCATTTATCCTAGTTGACTCATGACTGTCCACCAAACACACGATGTTTTAAGATGAACTGTCCAATTCTCAGTTAATAATTTTCACTTTTCAAACGGGGGCTCAGACTCAGGCGCAGAAGAGCCCCCAGGATGCCACTAAGCATGCCAGAGACACTGTACAAAGCAATGCATAACACCAAAAGTCTCTTAAGTATGCAATACATACACATAACCGTTTTACGGCCATTATACAAATCAACGTGCTTTAGCTGGTACCCCAATTAGAAACTGGAATATCTTGTTGGACCAAAGTTGTACTGCCCATATAAACAGGGTGGCCGGTGGCCCAACTAAAGTTGTACCAACTGACGTTTTTGATTGTAACAGTTGGTACCACTTTAGTTGGGCCACCCTGTAAATATGCCCTTACTGACGGCAACAACTGCATTCGGATCAGTTCTCCTCCGCTGCACCGTCTCTGTAACGTATGTTGCCATACTGTATGAATGTAATAAAAATTAAATATATAGGGTGCACCAAAAACTTACTACAATGACAAATGAAATTTTGCATAAATAACTGGCACTTTTGCACCAATTTTCAGTAGTTATTGGGCATGTATACTTACCAAAGGAGTAAACTGCACTATTTATACAACCCTTATGAATAACGATTTAAAATTTGGAAATGATATATAAAGTCATCTATCAAAAGTTGCAGCATTTGTCAACATACAATATTAAGCTGGACCACAGACCACATAAAACATGGTAAGCCATCCTTAGTAACAATAGTCACGGCAACAGTAAACAGACTGGTGACATGTTAGTGTTTTTACAAATCACTAAATTATAGCAGCAAACAGCAAATGAAATAAATTCTACAAAAGCAACTAAAATGTAGCAGTCACAAACTATGTATGCTTAATTTAACAAACAAAAATAAGTTTAAAAATAACAATAAACAGTTCAACCGTTGAATAACAAGACGGAGTTTCACTCACTTGATAAAAATAAACAACAATATACATCTTTTGCACAATTAGGTTGTAACTTAACTGTCACTAGCCACGGAGCAGCTAGTAATAATTAAACGGCCAAATCAGACAGAAATGTCTACAACTGGCATATTTGGAGTCAGTTCATCATCACAGTGCCAATATTTCTAGATTGACAGTAATTGACTTTTCAGAACAGTTCTAGGACATAGACGGCAGGTCCATAAAAATAGTAACTATGATGGGTAAAGGTCACATAAAAACCTGCAGATGCCAGCACAAAACATTTTCTCACCTATCCAAAATTAAAAACAACATTCCAATAAGCACATGCCATAAACGATAACCGTAAATTGATGAGATTGTCAAATGGAGCCATTGGACCTGGCTTTAGCTGATCTCAGAAATGCAGGGTTACTGCATACACCACAAACAGGAAGTCAGGTCTGTCTGCCGAAACTTGTTGGCAAAGCATCATTTTTCAACGACGACAAGAAATCTCTGTAATAAACAACACAAGGCAGCTTCACTTCCACAGCACGACACCCGACCATACACTGTACCAGTCAGTAAGAAAATAATTTTAGTATAAGCTCCCCAGACCTGCATGACACATGCATTATGTGTGCATAGCATATAACAAGTGTTTATTGGTATTTTGTTCAATGTTACATGAACGTGTCAATGACAGTTCCTGTTAGCTCTTCCCGATGGTCCACGACAGCACGGCAGACGAACAGTGTCCCTGCACTATTAAGCCTAAAAACCATCACTTTCACGTGTCCTGGCCACACATAAAAGAACAAACGTTAATTATTGGGGATTTCTCTATGCGTGTACCACAGGTAATATACTGGTACCAGGGAACTCATTCCCTCCTATTCCTATCAACCAAAGTTGACGCCAATGGTTACAATGCGCAAAGTAAACACACTTAGCTGTACAAATGCTGTCACCAATAAGGACACAAGACAATGAACAAACCCTCAAGAGAAAGGCTATCAGCACATCTACAGTGTTACTATTATTATCAGTATTATCATCATCATCATTATGCAGCCTTTAACTAAATAAGGAGATGCGAAGGACCATGGTATATGGAGGAAATTAATTACAGATGTTGCAAAATACTCACAAAGTGAACATTTTTATGGTATCGGCTCATTCAGGTTGTCCTTTTGTTGTGTGTTGTTAAAAATATAACAATATTTTTTATTTATGAAAATATATAAATTTAAACTGTTCGTACGTTAGTCATAAAATCATAAATTGCAGGCAACCTATGCAATTTTCACTCTAGCAGAACATCGTATATAATGGGGAGCAAAGTAAAAATTTATCTGACCTTCAGTTATATCACACGAAAATACAGCATATGGTAAGCCAAATACGTCACTATTGACGTCATTAGTGAAAGGCAAAAGTGGTAAGACAAGCTTCGTAAACTGTACAATAACTGCAACAACTCTTTTACTATCAGCACAGTGGCAAAATACCAAAACAGCATACAATGTAGTATATAGCTAAAATACCCCAACTCTGACTCGCGTTTTTGTCGGTCTTTTGCTGCTGAATCTGAGGACGACCAAGACACAACCGCTGGAAAACCACGAACAATGAGATATATCAGGTAATCAAATTAAACAAAACATCTTTCAAACTGTTCATTTAGTGTCTGAAATGCGCTCTATTTAATTTCAGTTTTGTATCTTTGTCATGATACAATACGATACAATAGATTAACGTGCACTCAAAACCTGACAAGATGGCTAGTTTAATCTAGCGCACGGCCCAGAAACGAAAAAATAAAAACAAAAAACGAGTAGCTAACAGTCAACCACAAAATCCTGTCGTGTTAAATGCTTCCATAATTTTTCACTGAGTGCCTGTATAAGTGAGTGAGGTATAAAATGGTCTGCAATGGACTGTAACCAGTTTAAAATGCAAATATAGGTAAAATCCAAACACAAAACAGTAAAAGTGTTTCAACTCGCCCAGTTTTACATAATATTTCCAACAATTTTTTTTGGCAAGCTTGGGTGTAGGGCTGTAGGCGTCCTGTGCCTTTAGCGATAACAGTGAATGGTTCAGCCTTGTAGGCATCAAATACACATACATCCCATCCATTTGGTCATTTTTAGGTCGAATCTTCAGAGTCGACCTAATAAAGCCAGTCTCAAATGTCTGTCCATCCGTGCGTACGAATGTACATACGTACGTGCGTACGTCTGTTCATCTACAAAAAGTTTATTCTATTTCAATGAAATCTGGCACATAGGTAGAGGTCGATGAGTGATGCACGACGGTATGCAGTATGACCAAATCCAAGGTCAAGGTCACGAGCCCTTTAAAGTTGGAAATACGACCATTTTCAACAGCTATCTCCTCCGCCATTTCAAATGGAAGCTGACAACTGACCACTAATTCCTAAACTCGGGCACAATATCTAAATTTGTTCTGGCCGGATTTTTGATATTAGGCCTAGTTTTTGTGTCACGTGACTTTGAAGTTGGCAGAAACGTCGCTTGCAAAGAGTCGACCGTCAGTCCCGTAAGAGGCAATTTATCCAAGCTACCCAAGTCAGATGATTAATCCCCGGCGGCATCCAGAAAGACCTCGACAGATTGCTGACACCCACTGACAGTATCAAAACACTGAACTACCATCAACACCGTCGTGTCAATGGCAATTTTCCAGATGAACCCAGGTTAGCGACTAGCCCGCTCCACTTGTTTCACAGCAAGTGACATAGGCTTTTTACTGCTTGAATGTGTCACCCAGCCAACAGTGTCAACTAGAAGATGAATGAAGTCGACGTGGCTGCATCTGCCACCTCGACGGCCTGCTGTGACCTTGACCTTTGACCTCCAGGATCTAATCAAGTCATGAGTAGGGGTTAGTAAATATTCCCTGTCAGTTTTATCAAAACTGTTCAAGGCGTTCTTGAGATGTCGTGATAACTATATCTGTCCAGACGAACAAATGTACATGGCGGACGGACAGTCTAAAAACATAATGCCTTCATCGACATTGTCAGGTGGTGAAAGCATACAAACATTGAAGGAGACTCACAACACTGAGCCCAATCCATGACCAGGCCTCGTCCTTTCGTTAACTACCACGGGACCCTGAAGCTATTGGCATGGCTCTGTTCATGCCAGCTCTCTATCGCCAGTTCCATGCTACGTATATACCAAACAGCAAAGTTCTCAGTTACTGTCAGATACACACGTTCATCAGAGGTCTGATACGGCGACGCTGTTGTTGACATGCCAGTGTCAATTGAACCGATTTCACTTGTGATGGACGATAATATGCGCCTGATCTGCTCTCTTTCCCAGTCAGAGCGGGACGCTGCATGCAGCGGCCGGCTACCTCGGTCACCACCGCTGTTGTCACTGCCCTGAGCAAGTCACGCCATTCAGCATTGCAGACACTGTTCTAACAAGCCTAACATTCACGTCGTTATTATCACCGTTGCTATGTATCATAGTATTTCTAATAGTAATGTATTTCTAGTACAAAGGTACGGAGGCGGTGTAGGCAACATCGCTAAAAAGAACTCTGAAACTTTATCCCTAATACGAATGTGCTAGTTGCCATTAGCAATGGCATGTGGGCAAACTCTGCTTCAACAAAATCCTCGGGGTGTCGGCTAACGCACGTTGATGTGTATAATGGCTGTAAAATGGTTGTGTGTGTGTGTGTATGTGATGCATTTCTAGTATTAGTGCTGAGCTGCCACTAATAAACTCACCAATAATGTGTGTACCCTCCACCTCCGCCTGTTTTCCACATAAAGCTGGGTTACTGGTTCACCCTCAATAACTTCCTCCACTTGTTCAGAAACATCAACCTTACAGGAAAAGTGGCACGTTTTTAATGGACCAGATTTCCTTCACGTCATCCAACAAACAGCATGCAAGCATTGAAGGGACGCAAGGCACTGATCCCAAACCAGACTCAGCCTTTCTTGATCCCCTTCCAGACTTCTGAGGGACTAGCGCTGATCCCTTAATCCCTTGCACCAGCTCATTGACGCCAATACCAGTATCCTATGGATGTGTTACATATGTATGCAATGACATGTGTAAATATGCTGATATTTCACATTATTAACCCATTTCCAACTGGCGACAGCTAATTAAGTGTAAGTTTTTTTCAGTTTATCGATACTTATTCTGTACTGCAGTACAGCTGACAAAGTGCTTTCAGCTAAAATACATGGATAAAAACAAAAACAACAATCATAAATACATTACAACAAGGCAATCATAGATATCACACTTCGCCCGTGCTGCGCAATCCCATCACCCGCTTTGCAGGCTGATAGGCTGTTTCGCCTGAGCCCAGAAATTTTCTAAATACTATTTTGCGCTTGCCTGGCATACTGAATGATCCCATCTGCTGCATGACATTATTGGCAATTGAATGATCCCTGTTACATCAAACGCAACAGCAAAGCTGCAGTGATGGCTGCATTGAAGATTGTGAATGCTTTTGAATGGCACGGACAACCCCTAAAAATTGCCCCTTTCCCTTGCACCTCCATCTAATACATGGTTTCACGGGCCCACCCGAGTCTTCATCCAAAATTGCATGACGATCTGTTCAGCCGTTTTTGCACAGCACACCGTAGTGTGTCCCATTACTTTACTATGGGCCGCTACGTCTTCCCTCAGGGGATCGGGTGCCCCATCTAACACGTGATAAGTAGGGCCCACCCAAATCATTAAGCCAAACGGCATCTCGATCAGTTCAGCCGTTTTCGTATGGGTCCCAAAAGCTATGCTGTACAATACATTTTCAATGGGGAAGTAAACCCCAAAATTGCCAATTTCCCTTGGGAATGCGTCACTCTGCCAGAGGCAGACCGAGCCACAGCAATATGCAACATGCACAGAAAATTTAGAAAAGATCATGCATGTGGTTAGGGAGATATGCTCATGGACAGACAAACAGACACACTCATAGACAGACACACACACACAGACATGCTCATTACAATACTTTACCACCGCTCCCGTGGGCAAAGTAAAAATAAGAGCAGAAACGGTACAACTCTTCGTGATGAACATATTAGTACCGTAAAAAGAGAGTCCTCACCATTTGCTGATCAACTGGAAGTGACGTTATGAACTTGTAGGCTGCTTTAAATGTAATAAAACTGAAACTGTTTGCACACAACAAAAGCACCACATCAGCAAACAACCAGCATAAATATTCATTACCAGTGCTGCACACATGCGCCTATGGCGCTAGGTTCTCACGCCTACAGCGCTCAATCTGTTGCACCTGCCAATTCAGGTGCGCGGAGCGCAAGCCTGCAGTCTTCAGCAGCGCTCGCTAATCCCGCCATGACCATCTGTAGGGAATAAGGATGTCACATGCAGAATTTCGTGCAGATTCGCTCAAAAATGTGGTCGCACATAAAGAACAAAGAACAGACAGACACACATTCGGTTTCATATATATGAGATTACATTTTCTCAAAAACATGCATGTGAATTTAAATAACATCTTGCAAACCTAAATATGACAAGCATCGTGTATAAACTTGGTTTTCAAGGTAAAAACATAGAAATGTGTTTAGCTGGTTTCGCCGATAAAAATGCATGACATATGACAGAGCTCAAAAGAAAGGGTATAGCAGCCGGCGTGGGTAAGGCGTTTGTGTGTGTGTGTGTTTGTTTGTCCGCACTCTAACAGTAAAACGTCTTGAGCTATCAACACCAAACTTGGTACATGTATACTCTACAGCAGTCGCTGGGCATGCATTGATCCAAAGGTCAAAGTTCAAGGTCATACAGTTACTAAAAACTGTCACTATTGCACGGTTGCTAGTGACATTCTGTACACCTGTGCTACCTGCAGCCACTGCCGGCTAGGGTCTGCATGTTGATACAACTGCCTATGTTTTCTAGTTATTATTGTTATTAATATTATTATCATCATCATTATTATTACGCTGTCTTTGACTAAATGTGACGGTAAGGACCTCGGTATATGGAGGAAATTAATTAAAGATGCTGCACAACACTCACAGAGTCAATATTTATGGCATTGGCTCATTCAGGTTGTCCTGATAAAGTGCCAATAAACAGGCTGTTATTGTTGTACCTTTATTAAGCAGCGTTTAAATTGTTTGCGAAGACTGAAAAGTGACTTGCCTCAGATTGTCAGTATGCTTTGTGTACAGTTGAAACATGTCAAGGTAGCTGAGATTGCTGGCAAGGTGTTCACCACCGTGTTTAACAAACACCATCACCTGCCACACATACAAAAACACGTTTTCACTGACAGCATAACACTGACTTACAACGATTTCAGACGCTAAAAATCAGAGAAATGAATATAAAATGAAATAAAATGAACAGGAGCAAAATAAGCCATAAAACAGAGAACAGTGCAAGATTTATCATTTAGCATTCATCAGCCTAAAAACCTGCTCCAGATGAACAAACCAACAACAACATATTTACAGCCACATTAAAGTCAATCTATGTTAGCCGGTACCCCCAGTTAAGAACTCAAAGATTTTTTGATACAGCATAGCTTTACTGCCCCCATGCTCTTGCCGATGCAAGTAACACATTCAAATTATGGACAGCATGCTAGGGTTCACCTCAATGGTTGTCACCTACAGCATCTCTATGTTGTCTCCACTTCTACACAAAAAGTGTCACATTACAGGCAGACATGTCCAAGCCCTACAATGGGAATACTGCATGATGGTAAAATGAGTCATTATTACTGGCCCGCCTAATGGGCCAGTAATTTTTTGCTGGCTGGTGTCTGTTGTCGTTGTTTGTAACCCTGCCGGTGGTCAGGCCGGCCGGCGGCCAGGCGCGTGGGTGGTCAGGGAGCCGACACTGCACGGCAGGCCAGTCGTGTTACGTCCCATTAGGGCAACACCTTCTTTTAGATGCATTATCGGAATCATAATCATAATCACTATTGTTAATATTATTACTGCCATTAACTTCACAAGAAACAGAACTGATAATGTATCAAAATGCAGGAGATTCTCCCAGCCACATCTGATAAGAGATGCATATTAGCATGACGTATATTCATCATCTACAAATTACTAGTAGTTGACTGCAGCAACTTACAAGCAGTGATATATAGTTGTCGCTGGTCAACAAAGTCACATCTGCAATCAAATTCAAATGAGCAAATATGTCAAATTCTCACTGTGTTATTCACAACAAGCTCAGCTACCACAGAGTAACCGCACGATGCACTATGTTAGTAAATTCATGCTATATTCATGCCATCAGCACCATCTGTTTAGTCACAATAATAGACTAATGTTACAGACAAACACACACGCAACCCATAATACAAGCTGAACTGTTTATAATTATTGTTAGCTAAAACCCGAGTTTGATGCCAACTCACCATGGTCACGTGCCACATCTTTTGTCATCAAAGACCTGTTCACTGAGTCAGTGATACTGTCCTGTGTCAAGCAAAACATCAGTGCACAATAACAATGTCAATCTGTCAATTACATCACAGCCAAAGTGCATAAAATCTTATTAACTTGTGAATCAGTAAGCTGTACGTCACACAAAGTTCTGTTTTATAGTCAATTTTTTGATCAAAATAAAAAATACAGTGAAAATATAAGTAAGCTTCGAGAAACAGCAATGCATAAATCGATCATGCACGGGATTAATACTTATCAATCTATATTGTACATGCTATGCAAATGATTAGACAGCACCGTGTAACAGCTGCTTGTTTCTTATTACGTAATGACGTCAAAGAATACAAGTTTGCATCCAGTGTCCAAAGCTTACCAAAACAGACTTCATACAAATCAACTTCTCTTGTGGACACACAAAACCATCGATGTTTTCCAATAAACCGTTCTGTCGCAATAACACATGAAAACATCCAGTTACTTTGACAATTACAACAATGACAAAAAACATACATTACGTTCATGTACAAGCACGCAGCAAGACATGCAACTGCAGCTGAAGATTGTTACTCATTACAACAACAACCCATTTAATGGCCCTTTATCCAGGACCACCCGGGTGAGCCAGTACCAAAAATAACATTCCTGCACTCACTGGCTATCTTTGTGGGTATTATTCAATGTCTTCAATTAACTTTATCCATTTATTACACTCCATAACATCCTCCTTGTTTGGTGGCTGGGACCGACATTCTTTTTTCACAACCTCTCTCCATGTTTTTTGGTCTACCTTTAGGTCTTACAACCTCCACTTTGTAATCTGTGCATTTTTCGTCCACTCATTCTCTTCTTTTCTTGAAACATGTGCAATGCCATCTCAACCTATTTCGCTGGATCACTAAAATCATTTCATCTTTTCCCAGTCTTTCTGGTACTTATTAACTGAAATTAAAAAGTAGACATTAAAATCTAAAATTCTCAGTTCTTAAGCTATCGAGGATTTAGGAAAACAACCCCTTATATTCCAATTTACAAAAAAAGACAATACAGCTGCGAGCAAAGCACATGAAATAAATCATTCACTACCAGTTGTCTGCTGCTATACATTTCAATCAACTGATGCATCTTGCTTACACAATACATGTAAATGGACACAAAGCGTTAATTTTCAAGCACCCCAGACCATAAATCAGGGAATGTATGCAATATACAAATACAACTGCTGCTCACAGCTGCTGTAAGATCACATGTACTGAATGTTGCAGGCAGCATCTTAGAAGACAGATCAGAGTGTCGCAGCTGCCGACACTTTGTCACAAACTGCTGATCAAGTGTCTTGCACTCCTGACAAACATGTGGCCATATAGTAGCATACAGGTCACCCAGCAGGCAGCTGAAACACAGTGATGACACAGTCAGTATCAAGAGGTCAGTATCAAGATTATTTTGAACATTAATTGACTTCACTAAACGCAATCAAACACAGCAGCCTTCGCTCCACTACTGCCACCTGTTGGTGCTTTTATCCCATCAAAATGTCATCAGATGTCAATGAATATATTGAGCAACTATTTTACTACACTATCTACTCATGCAGCCATTTTATACTGTTCCTCATTAACTGCAAATCCAATTACTGCAAGAACACTTTTACTGCATTATTTTAATGAATTATTAAATATTTTAGGTTGGATATGCAGCAACCTCATAAAGCGTGGTATACCTGAGGTTCACTGTTGTAAAGTGATCATCCAACGGTAGGTACCGTATCAATTTTTCTGAGCACAGTGTATAAAATATGTGACTGCTGAGGCAACAAATGATAATATACATTTATAATATGGCACAACGTTTACAGAATAAACTCACACAATGCCACAAATTAACTGACAAAATGATTTAAATAAAGTTCAGGCTTACCATTCCACTGCTATGTTGACATTTTCACTAATCAGTGGTTCTGCTGCATTAGACTTCTTCATCAGTGACATATACAACTACAGCAAACACAATATATTATCTTGTACAAGCTAATGACGCATAAAGTACGTCAGTATATCATAAATCTTCACGCACTGAAGCCTGTTAAAGTTGTGTAATATTGTTTTTATTATCCATACTGTGACTTTAAGAGGCTGTTGCAATCATTGATATAACATAGCTTAGGAGGCACTTCCTTTGTGGCAGGCAGCCGCAAGGCACAAAGCTAAGTGTGGGATGAACCTGTGTGCAGCCTGTAATGAGTACAACAAGCCATACTCTGTCGTTCACATGTACGGGCTGAGCAGCGATGCTTATAACAGACAGCACAGGTAGGTAAGCCAAACATGTCACTCGTCCAAAGTCATCCCGTAGTTGCCCAGGTAAATGCCACACATCACGCACAGTTTCACAAAGGTCGTCCATTTGTTTCACAACAATACCGCATTCACGGATAGGAGACTGAAAGACAGAGAACAGCTGCCTTCACACAATCTATCAAAAATCACGCTCTGCAATAACATTGCCTGGCAAAAAATAAACAAAGTTAACTCAGCATATCACACAACCGATGTGATGCTGGACCAGACGTCTCGTATCTTGGTGGCAGCATCATCCAGATAGCCAGACAGGATGATGTATGTCGACAGGAACCGCTGCAGCTCAGCTTCTAATGTTCTCACGGCCTGCAATAATGACAGCAGCCTGCATCTTATACATTCCCAGTTGTCTATCAGCGATATATACATAAATATCTTCAGAGTTACTTAAACTTCGTTACTGGACTAATGAACAAAATTGAACATTCATAAAAATTTTTGTACTGGTTACCTCAGCACATTCAGGAAAGCTGGCCAGATATTCCTTGCTTCTGTACAACAACAAAAAATAATAATTTACATCTGTTTACAAGTTACTATATATGTTATTAAACCAAATTAGCCCTGTACGGGACTGCACAGTCGACTCTTCACAACTGACGTTTCTGCCAAATTCCAAGTCACGTGACACAGAAACTAGGACAAATATTAAAAAATCCGGCCCGAACAAATTTAGATATTGTGCCCTTGTTGAAGAATCCGTGGCAAGTTGCCAGCTCCCAGTGTAAATGGCGGAGAAGATAGCTGTTGAAAATGGCCGGATTTCCAATTTTGAAGGGCTAGTGACCTTGACCTTGGATTGAGTCATACAGCATAAAGTCATGCATCACTTATCTAATCTACCTACATGCCAAATTTCATTGAAATTGAAGAAACTTTTTGTAGACAAACGGACGTACATACAAACGAACGGACATTTGATGTCGGCTTGCTTTATTAGATCGACTCTGTCGAACAGTCAACCTAATAATTTAATTAACATGTATTGCTAAATACAGCATATGTACAATACATATAAAGAGTGGTCCCAAAAGTGACTGCTTTTAATGCATATTTCTTAATGAAAATTTTTTTAGACAATATTGTATATATCTGAAAAAGTTGTATATTTATTAAATATTCTTTGTTGGCTGCAACACAAGAAGATCTTCAGTAAAAACGTTATTTGGCTTATTCCTCATGTTTACTCATGTTTGTTTACATTTGGTTTTACACACTTGCACGACTTCCATTTCTGGTAAAAGTGGGTGCGTTTTGTAACTTTGCTTTTGCGAGCGTTTCTGTTTTGTCTGCACTCTGCAGTCCTTCAATTAAGCAAGAGTCCTCAGATCATAATCAAAGCCTAAATAAATAACTTAAATAAAACAGCAAAATAAGCTTTTTGTATTAATCGGTAATCGGCCGATAGTTAGGCACCGATTATCACCTTACCATTAATCAGCCAGTGCCTTATCGGTGCATCTCTATTCAGGACTGTGCCTATGCTCCAATTAACTAAAAATAAATCGACTTACTTATAAGAGTCTAAATACTACGTACTTTAAACTTCAGCATCAGGCAGTTTCCAAAGAGTGTCCTGTATGTTGGGCGAATAAGTAAACAAAGATTATTTATCCCAGATCTACTTTTACTTAACAAAACGCTTAACTTCCGGCACAATACACAACACTAAGCTAACATGGTTTACACTTTCGTTTGGCCTTGAGGCCAAAATTTTGGCCTCGTCTGGGCTGCAAGGATAAAGTTTTGGCTTCAACTGGCCACAATAAAATTTTGGTCTCGGCCTCAGCCTATTCGGCATCGGCCTTGTAACATTGGTCTTGGCTAAGGAATCGGCCTCGACTTTCTGGCCTCTGCCTCAAGGGCTCGACGTCGGCTTCGCCGTCGTAAATTCGAGGCCGAGCCAAGGCTAACGTTTTTGCCTTGAGGCAGAGAGGCCAGATGGTCGAGGCATTAGAATAAGCCAATGCTACAAAGCCAACCCAAAATTTTGGCCTCAAGGCCAAGGCCAGAGGGTCAAGGCAAAGGCCAATTTTACGAGGCCAGGGCCAAAGGTTTGGTATCTAGGCCGTGGCTGAGGCCAAAATTTTACTACGGTATTGAGGCCAGGTGACACCAAAACGTTGGCATCGATCACACGTAGCCAATCAACTCTTCAACACTTTGTCCACAAACAATCACACCCATAAGCAGTACAGGAAATATGTATTAACCATGTTAACCTAATGTTTTGTCTTGCACCGAAAGTTAGGGTTTTATCAGGTAAAAGTAGATCCAGGAAAAATAATCTTTGTTTACTTATATGCCCTACTAAGGTATCGATTCAAATCGTGAATTGGACGGCATTAATTCAACAAAATTAGTCAAAGACGTATGCCACGCAATCAGTTCTTCTAAACATCCGCCAATGTTTGCAGTAATTGCCACGTTTTCGACTGACCTGCTTAGTAATGAGGTCAAGCGTGACTACGACCAACTGCAGCAACGGGATTTACCACCGACAATAAGGATAAAAATTATTAAATGCTTGAAAATAAAAAACGTATTGAGAAAAATGCAGGCTCAATATGTTTCACATGAGAGGACTGAGTCAGCTGTGGCAGCTCTGACTGACTGTTGGGCAGTGGTCAACTGTACATTGCTAAGATCGATAAAGTTCAAGACATCACAGTGATTTTCTCGTTCATTTCCTGCACAAGAGTAGAATCAAAATTCCTGCTGCTATTTTGCTGACATTTTCTATCAAATTGACTTGTTTATCTAATAAGAGCAAAGCAAGAATACAAAATGTTTTTTTCTAAACACAGTGTATAAGGCCGCCGAGTGACGTGAACCAGTGACAGCTGCCACTTGGATATTCCAACTGTGTTGCCGGTATTTTAAAATCATGTGCCTCGCTACAAGGAAATGCTTTCAAACAACATATAAAAGACAGTGCTCATTTTTATAATTGTGCTTATGCAAATTTCTCTCATCTACGTGAGTGCCTTGTATAAAGGCAAATGCCAAAATTCACCAATCACACTCATAAGCAGTAATGGTAATATGCACTATTGTTAGATGCCAAATGCTGTAGCAAAGAACAACAAAGATCAGACTCACGATGTGAATGTCCAGACAAGGTTTCTTGGAAACTCAACTTCTGTCTATTTAGCAGAAACATACAAATTTAGTAAACTTTAATAGCACAGTAGAATTACAACAAATTTTAACAACAGTCACATAAAGTTATTTCATTCTAGTAACTAGATGGCACTCTAGAGTGTATGCCACTGGCTACCAGCAAGCCGCAGGCGCATGTGTGTGACAGTCACCACATACAGACTCAAAACCATCATCGTGCATGCAAAAAATTATTTCGTCCCTAAAAACAGATATTTGACAAATATATCTATGAAACAGTGGCAAAATCTGGTGATATTTGTTCAAGGGCAACAAACTGAAAAACGTTTATTCGTTCGTTCATTATTACGGGCATGGGTCCGACCAACTCTGGACCCCAGCGCTGAGACCTTATGTAAGTCAAATGCACTTGCCTAGGAGAGGAGGGGAATTAGCCGGGAAATGCGTGTATGCATGAGGGGTCGGGTGAAGAAGCGTTAAGTAGGAGTGAACAGTTTGCCGGGTATTTCTATAATGCACCCCCTCTAGGCATGGCCTACTGTCTGGCTAAGCCCCGACTGGCACTTATGCAATGTCAGCCAGTGGACTTGCCACGTCTATCGGCTTCAGCTCACATCAGTGCGGCTAATACCTTGACGCTGCTAATTAGGGTATCAGCAACAGTCACAGTTTATAGAGAACACCGTCGAACCCTCTTTTTGCAGCCTGGGATTATCTCCCTTTTCATCACGTGTTTGGGAATTATTAGGAATAATTCTTTGGTAGACGAATGCGCCCGCACTGTGGTTTGAACCCCGGCCACTGAGCGACTCACGCTCTACTGCACATGGCGCCCGAGTGCTTTAACCACTGGGCCACATGGGCCGGTCCTAGAAAACATTTACAAAAAAATACATTTTTCATACATGCGTTCACTTTGTTACATAATGCACAATATGCATACTTAAACAATTTACCGATTTTTGTTCTGCATCTACATCAGAATTAGCAACTAACAACGAGTGCAGCTGCAGCACACTGCGCTGAGACTTAGCATGTGCTTAGCCACTCAACTCAACTCATCAACACTTTGTCCACAACCAGCCGAGTTCACCGTGCCGGCAAAACCAACCTCATTCTGTGTTTCAAATAAAAACAACGACAGTTATTATTTCCATTGGCACTGTCTTACCTCTGTTGTAGCTTCGCCTATCAGTGGACCATCGATCAACAGGATTTTAAACTGTTCAGAATTCTGCAGTCAAAACAACCAAATGATACAGGCTGATTTCAATTTATCAACTACACAGAAAATATATACCTAAAACAAGCAAACGTGTATGGATTCTCGAAGCTATTATATGACTGCTAAAACCAACAGTCATCTGATGCCCCACTGACGTATGTTCCAAGAATGCAAACTAAAGTTACTCGGCAGGCGTTCTCCATCACAGCTCCACACACCTAGAACTCACTACTGTCAACAATAGATCTTGTCATACTGTACACACTTATAAAGGACATCTTAAAATCAACTTGTTCACACAGTCGTAACCTGAATCCACTAGCGCCTCTGTATCCTAGAACCTTAAACTATGCAAATACTGTATTATTATAAAACAAGATTTACTCTGTTGTAACCGAGTTCTTCTCCAAGCACTTTGACTTTTCTTGAAGGCAGTGGAAATCCTACAACAGCAGAGTACCAGATTCACATGCAAATTTGGCAGTGAATTCCACTGCTGCACTTACGCAAGTATTGCACACAAATACTGAGCAATAGTACATGAAATCTAAATTCACAATAGTACGTAGCAGCTAGCTTATGAGCTTATCCTCCTATATATACTAAATATGGCTATTATGGACTTAACAAGGTTAATAATTTGCTATATAATTAGTACACTTATTGTAGCTCGAAAATGCATAGTACATGGTGCTAGAATATTCGGGAGTTGTAACATACACATACACATATCATGTGCACAATAATTTACACATCGACTACAATTCCAAATACATCACAAAACTACAATAAATGTAATCAACATTCAATTACATAAGCTACAGGGCTACTGTCAATGTCATTAACAAAAATTAACAAACTTAAAACGTCTGTTCATGGACATGGTGCTATTTGAATATTCATAAGTTGGATGGACCCATTCTGCAATCTGCATCCCCGTCTTTTGCACAGTCTGCTTGCTGCAACATGTGTGGGTAAAGCAATTGCCAGCCAGTCTGCCAATACACACACGGGACCAGAAAAAACAACTACAGCATTTGGTTCTTGCCCAGAGTATGCAGCAGCATTGTGCCATTTACGGTACTGACATTCTGCAGGCCACATTAAACAGCCCTATATTTATAGAAAAAACAGATTTACATTAATTTCTACAAGATCCAAAATGTAGCTTGCAGCTCACCCTCCTGAGTAATTATGTATCCGTCTTCAAGAATAACGGAACATGCCTGATCAGGATCTTTAGCAATGAAATGACTACAAAGTTCCAGCAAAATGTACTGAAATTTGCCAATGACTGTACACAAGAACACGCTAATGCTGGCAAAGATACATAAGGAGAATTATGGATAAGTATAGATAGGTATATTATACACAGGAAGTAGATAGGTTGACACAGTGAGGTCATTTCGACATTTTGTCACATTTTGCAGCACTTACTGTGAGATAGCCGAGATGGCGCTAACAGTAAGCTTTTTTTAAACCTATTGATTCAATTTTATTTAAATAACGTGACAAATCTTCACCAGTCAACTTCTCTACAACATGGAGATTGTAGATTACTGTGATGACACTTCAATCTATTTATACAAAATTACAAATAAATACAAACAATGACAAATTTAGCAATTAAACTACCAGCAAACAGCTAACTTCTCACATATTACATCTACTAAATTAACTAGTATTTGAAAACATATTTCAGCTCGAACTGTAATTTATAATGGTAATTCATAAAACTACAAGTAACCAAAATAGAGAGGTACATACTCTTTTAAAAATGGTGATGGCCTAAATATATGCATTTCTGCAATACAAACAAAAACCAGATAAATAGCAATAGTGCAAAAAAAACAGAAAAATGACCTTGCGAACGAAATCATCAGCAACTGTTATAAGTTAATATTAACACAAGAAAAATGTAAATATTATTGCTTTAATGTTATTCTAAATAAAAGATATGTGTGAGATAACTGAGTAATACATACCAATAAATTTCTTATCAATGCATATGCCAGAAACAGACGAACTACGAGGGACGCAGATCAGTCCTCGAGAGTCCTGAACCCATCTGAATAACTTCACATACTCAGTCTACAACAGAGTTAATGAGCACAACAAAGCAGGGTTTTTCTTATTTCTTTCTTTCTTTCTTTATTGTGGGCAGAGGTCCAGCCTACTTCTGGACCTCAGTGCTGAGACCGTGTAATGGTCCAGTACACTAGCCCAGGGACAGGAGGGGAATTGGTAGGTGTGTACGATGTATGCATGACATGCAGGAAAACAGGGTTAAGTTAAGTAGGAGTAAACAGCTTGTCAGGTATTTATAGTAGACACCCTCTAGACATGGCCTAGTGTCTGGTTTAGCCTTGACTGGTGCTGTGTTCTGCACCAGCCAGTGGCCAGCCAAGTCTATTTGTTTCAGCTCATGCCAGTGCAGCTAACACCTTGACGCTGCTAATCAAGGTGTCTGCAATAGTCAGTTTATACAGGACACTGCTAAACCCTATTTTCCTACCTGGGATTATCTCCCTGTTCATCATGTGCGTAGGGAATTATTTACAATAATTCTTTGGTAGGTGGACGTTAGAGATCAAACAAACCGACCAATGCTGTTCTGAGACCGAATCAGTAATTGCACAAATTTGTTCCGGCCGGAACTGAACCGAACCCACACACAGAGCAGATCGATGCTAGCTGCCGCGGACCATCCACGCCACAGACCGCCATGGCAGTCGGCTATGCAGGTGGTCGTCCAGCGAGTGGCGTCGGGAACTTTAAAGGACACCGTGACGGCCAGATGTCAAACGCGACCATTGTGAAACGGAATTGAAGCTCGTGTTATTTGCGTGTGGTGGACGGCATAGTGGCACTATGTTGCTGACTGGCCATCTATTCAGGATCTTTCAGGTGGCAAATGACCGTCGTTGAGATAATTATTGCCGAACTGCATTGTTTGTCCAATGGCTGGCACTGTTGTTGGCCTGTATGTTCGTGTAACTTAAACCAGGGAGTCACTTTGAGTTTGCGTTCACGACTTGACTTGGCATCAAAATGACTTGAAAATCAACTCACCACCTCATGACTCGACTTGACTTGAAGCTTTCGTGACTTAAGTCGGCGACTTGGACGCCCCTTTCCTCCTAAAATTTGCGCTGAAAGTGACCCAACCCCTTTTGAACACAACGATTTCGACCAATATCCGCTCATAGTGCCTCAACCGTGATAGCTAGCGACAAAAGTTCAATTAGCACTAATAGGGAGTCGGCCACGTGCTTTCCACGAGCCATAGATGAACCGTATATGTTACCCCTAAATCCCCCAAAGGGTGGCTCAATACAAGAATTTTTACATTTTGCGTTGCCTTTCACATCTTTGTTACAGGTAGTCGTAGACATTTCAAATTTGGTATATGGGTTAAGCATAACTAGTCCCAGCTACAGCTAAGAAACCGTCCCTGAAATGGGCGTGGTCACGTCACGTAATCCACTTTAAATTTTTAGTCCCCTCTGAAATATTTCCGGAACGGCTGAATAGTCTAGAGACGTAAAACAAGTTCAAATTTGGTGTGCATGTTGATCATAGCAAGTCCCAGCCTACAGATGACAAACCCTCCCTGAAAGGTGTGTGGTTAGGTCATGTAAACCATTTACGTAAATTTTGGTAGGCACCAACCATATCTCTGGGATGGCTGATCGTCTCAGGCGCTGCCAACTTAGGTCTCCGGTGAGTGTTTTTCGACGGTCGTCGACTACTGTTGATGACACCTACCATCGAGATCTCTATTCAGCAGCTACAGGCCAAGTAAAAGGAATGGTTTGATTATTATATGATGTAAGGCGGAGCAGAAGAAATTGTTTGATTATCATGTGATGCAAAACGGAATATTTAGTATGCGCTGAGCCACTGCGTCGCACTGGTCTCTCGGTGATAGCTGAGCTTCTTGTATCCCAAAGAAGCCTAAATGCAAACCATTCTAATAGGGAATTGTTAATTGGTGCCAGTTTAAAAAACACAGCTGATTCAGTAACACTAGAAATGATAGAGGTAAGCCTTGCCTAAGCACTTGCTAATTGCTATAAGCTTACTATAAGTTCAGCCTTACACTATTTTGCTAGAAACAATCTAAAATCTTCCTGAATACCGTATTCCAAGGGTTCTTACAAGTTGGTCATTTCTGTACACTTTGGTCCTATACCTATTAGGCCTACTGCACACTGCATACCTGTATCGCATTTTAGTGCTGTTTTGATCGTGAACTGTAAATTAACTAGTTTAACCAGTATGACTACGTGACTGATGCATGCTGTCTATTGCAAGTCCACACTGTATTTTGACCGCAAGTCGTGACTTTCATCCTAAAATTCGGCGGCGACTTGAGTGGAAAATTTCGGGGGCGACTTGGAACTGTAACGACTTGACTTGACTTGGAGCGTCCAAGTCGACTAAGTCAACTTAATAGTGGCGACTCCCAGGTCTAGTGTTGCTGTGAATGCGGTCTGTGCAGGCCAGCAATGCATGTGAGACATGCGTTGGTGCATGATATCATACCTTGACTCACTCGGGCCATCAGCACCACTCAGTGGTTGCGTAATATCGACGGCAAAAGCCGTACTGCAGCACCTCACACACTAATCGCCAACATGAGTAACCCAGTCTGCTGATGCCCAGCATCGTCTGTAACATGATTTGACTGATGACTGCTCAGCGTCCTATGTGCGTGACAGCAGGGGTGCACTAAGTGAGACCATTGCGATGGTCTCACTAAGAACAGAGAAAATGCTTAGCATGCTCCAGCTCCGGAACAAAAGAATGTTCTGTGATCGGACCGAACCGACGTTGTTCCGGGCAGGAACAGTACCAGGAACAGATCCGGTACGATCTCTAGTGGACGTGCTTAGGCTGAAATTTGAACCCCAGCTCCTGAGTGTGTCATGCTCTACTGCACATAGTGCCCAAGTGCTTTGACCACTGGGATACATGATAACAAAGTAGAGCAAGTATGGTTCTTTTTCATCACTCAGTGTACATGTTATGCAGAAGTGTTGCTTGACCAGAAATCCAAGTGACTGGACTGAATGTGACTCAGTTTCAGAAAGTGCACCAAACAGTTTGAACGTAGGATATAACAGTTAGCAGCGATCATATCAATCTAGACTAATATAAATGGTCCCACTGAAACAGATTTGGTTTGGTACAATAAACTAAGGGCGCATCTGGCAGCAGAGAAGCTATGCATAGCAGTGAAGCCGATCGCCTGCTATGCTGCTAGACTACAGTCCAACGTCGATCGCGTCGAACGTTTTCGACTCACTTTGAGATTTTTCGACGACGTTTCGACGGCGTCGTAATTTACTTTTTGAATTCCGACTTCAAATATTTTCCGGAATTTTCAGTCACTTCTTTCTATGTTGTACTTTTATTTTCTCTTAAAAGTTCATGTTAATTTTTCTTCATTTTTCTATAGGGACTAGGGCTGTAGTCAGATCATCGATACATCGACCGTTTTGCTGTCATAATTTTGTTTTCTTGTTAAATTGTTTTGTATAGGCCTATCGCAAATTACATTATTATTAGCGCATGTTTATCAAAAATATGCAACCAGACTTTCTGTGTGCGCTATTGCTGTAAGTAAATCGCAAGAATTTTTGTTGAAAGTTCGGCAACTTCATTTTTTTGACGACGACGCCTACGCCTTCATGTCGACGTTTCGTATTTTTTTTACGACGACGCGAGGGATTCGACTTCGACGACGAGTCGATGTCTTTTCGACGACGTCGGACATTATGCTAGACAGCACATAGCAGAAAGCCACTATGCACAGCTGCTCATTTCCAAATAAAGCAGAATTTGAGAACGCTATGCAAAGCAGCTTTCCATTATGTGAGATAGCAAGCAAGCACTAGTAGCTGTTTGCCGGCAAGACGAGTTTTACTTGCTTAAATTAATCAATCATTTTATTTAGGAATATCAATAAAAGCATTACAACTTTAGTCACAAGTGAAATGTTCTACAGGACATAAAGGCTGATGCTACCAGAACTTATAAGTGCAACAACACTGTTCATGGAGGATGCCATCTTTGTTTATACGCTAGCCTAGGTTACTGTCCGTCGGGTGCAACAGCAGCAGTCCACTATGCTACTAGCACTGCTACGTATAGCCGCTACGCGTAGCCGCTCAGCCACTAGACACGCCCTAACTTTGTCACCACCGAAAAGCACACAGTCAAGTCAAGTCAATGCTGTTGACGAACGCAGGCTCTTCTGAGCCTCTATGTCCGTATCGTTGATAAGACACTAATACTGATTTTAATAATTTTCAGTATCAAAC
>Ga0209780_1000145_pt1 | contig 33020 bp, 18 predicted proteins | sample WorMetexBAHAMAS2_FD_187384 | JGI IMG/M metagenome (GOLD analysis project Ga0209780, IMG submission 187384) | Marine gutless worms symbiont microbial communities from Max Planck institute for Marine Microbiology, Germany - Inanidrilus exumae... | ecosystem: Host-associated > Annelida > Digestive...
CCATGGACACCTCCTGCGAAAAGATGGTTGTCCATGAGATTCAAACGAGTGGCTATTCGATTGTCAAAGAACTATGTTATCGATGTTGTGGCACTTCGTGCTGTTATCGATGTGCTGTCATTTGTCACCTAATACCTAATACCCGATATACCGACTATGCCGCATCGACTTGAAATTGCATTAAAATCCGATCTCCTGGATGCCGAAGGCGAAGGGCTTCGCCAGAAGGCAAAAGACTATTTTGACCTGCATCTGGATACGGTCCGCACCGTGTCGATCATCACCATCGATGCCGATCTCAGTGAAGAGCAGTTGGGACAGATCCGGCAGGACATTTTCACGAATCCGGTCATCCAGGTTTCGTCCTACGACCCGCTGCCCATCGAGTTTGACTGGACCATATGGGTTGGCTACCGTCCGGGGGTTCGGGACAATCCCGGAGCGACGGCCGTCGAGGCCGTGGAGGATCTCCTCGGTGTCCGATTCGGCAAGGATGATGCCATTTATACGTCCAAGCGCTTCTGCATCAAAGGCGGCGACCTTTCGGCGGAGGCGATGGATCAGGTGGCCGGAGAGCTTCTGGCCAATGACATTATTCAGCAGTGGAAGATCTTTTCAGCGGCGGACTGGGATCCGAACGTCGGCATCGGCTGGATTATCCCCAAGGTGATCCTCAACCACACGCCAACGGTGTCCACCATTACCGTGGCCAGCGACAAGGCTCTTCAACAGGTCAGCGATGAGCGGAATCTGGCCCTGAATCCTGCCGACATTCCCACAATCCGCACGTATTTTCTGGATCCGCGAGTTCAAGCCGAGCGGGCCGAAGTGAAATTGAACGAACCCACGGATATTGAGCTGGAATATATTTCCCAGGCCCGCAGCGACCACTGCAATCACAATACATTTCAGGGACTTTTCCGCTACCTGGATGTGGGCAAGGGCCGGGAAGACGTCGTCGACAGCCTCTTCAAGACGTTTATCGAGGATCCTACCCGACAGCTCCAGGCCGAGAAGCCTTGGGTGGTATCCGTGCTATGGGACAACGCCGGCGTCGGCCGTTTCGACGAGGACAACCTGTATGTGATTACCGGAGAAACCCACAATTCCCCTTCCAACATGGAAGCCTACGGGGGGGCGATCACCGGCATTGTCGGCATTTATCGAGACCCCATGGGTACCGGGAAAGGATCGAAGCTGATCATGGGGAGCTTCGGATATTGCGTGGGATACCGGGATTATAGCGGGGAGCTAAAACCCCACCTCCACCCCCGCCGACTCCTGGACGGTGTCATCGAGGGCGTCCGGGACGGGGGGAACAAAAGCGGTATCCCCACCACCTTCGGTCAGGTGGTGTTCCACCCGGGGTACATGGGAAAGTGCCTGGTCTTTGTCACCGCCCTGGGGATCATGCCCGCCTTGATTGAGGGGGAGCCTGCCGATCAGAAAACCATCCTTCCGGGCGACCTGGCCATTATGTGCGGGGGAAGGGTCGGAAAAGACGGCATCCACGGCGTGACCGCCGCATCCGAAACCTTCACGGAAAACACTCCGGCCGGACATGTCCAGATCGGCGACCCCTATACCCAGAAGAAAATGCACGATTTTCTGCTCGAGACACGCGACGAGGGTCTGATCCGGTTTATCACCGACAACGGGGGAGGGGGGCTGTCGTCTTCCATCGGAGAGTCCGCACGATTTTCCAATGGGTGTCGCATCCGGCTCGAGAAGGTGCCGCTCAAGTACGACGGGCTCGACCAGTGGGAGATATGGATCTCCGAATCCCAGGAACGGATGACCGTTGTGATCGATCCGAAGAACCTGGATCGATTCATGGCCCTGTCCCGGAAACACGGGGTGGAGAGCACGGTGATCGGAACATACACGGATACGGGCAAGATACACATTACCTATGACGAAAAAACGTGTGCCTTTGTGGACCTGGATCTGCTCAAGTCCGGATTTCCCCAGTGGGAATTCGATGCGGAGTGGTATCATCCTGAAATCAGAGGTCTTTTTGAACCGGTCACCTCTGAGCCGGCCAACACCGGGAAGCTTCTGCTCGATCTGCTGTCCAGACCCAACATCTGCTCCCGGGAATGGATCTTCCGACAATACGATCACGAGGTGCAGGGCGGCAGCGTTGTAAAACCGCTTGTGGGTGTGGAACGGGATATTCCCTCGGATGCGTCGGTGCTGAGACCGGTTCTGGATTCCTCCCGCGGTCTGGCATTTGCCCAGGCGTTGCTGCCGACCTATTCCCGGATCGACGCCTACCATATGACCACCTGCACCATTGATGAAGCGGTGCGCCGACTCATCGCGGTGGGCGCCACCATGGATCATATCGCCGGGGTGGACAACTTTTGCTGGCCCAACATCCAGTACGATCCGGTGTCGAATCCGGACGGCAAGTTCAAAGCCGCCCAATTGGTCCGTTCCTGCCGGGCGTTAAAGGACGTCTGCCTGGCCTACGGAATTCCTCTGCTGTCCGGAAAGGACAGCATGTATGTGGACGGAAATCTCCAGGGACCCTATGGAGAGACCCACAAGGTGTCGGCCCTGGAAACCCTCCAGTTCTCCACCACCGGAGTCGTGGAAGACATATCCCACTGCGTCACGCTGGAGGCCAAAGCGGCAGGCGATCTGGTGTACGTCCTGGGAACCACCCGGGATGAACTTGGGGCTTCGGAATTTTATGAGCATTTCGGATACTTGGGAAAAAATGTGCCTCGGGTCGAACCGGATACGTGCCGTGAGTTGTACCAACGGCTGACCCGGGCCATTCAGGAGCAATGTGTGGCTTCGGCACACGGTATCTATCGGGGCGGATTGGGGGTCCACCTGGCCATGGTCGCCATGGGCGGCAACCTGGGGCTGGATATCCATCTCGGGGAATTGCCTGCGGAGGAACCCCTCCGAAACGACGTTCTTCTGTTCTCCGAGTCCGCGGGTCGATTCATCGTCACCGTGGATCCGGCCCAGCAGTCGGATTTTGAAAATATTTTCAAGAATTTTGCCTGCGCCTGCGTCGGCCGTGTAACCGAAAATCCGGAATTAATGGTTGCCGGCACCAACGGGCGGAAGATTCTGTCGATTCCGGTGAGCAAGATGAAGGAGGCGTGGAAAAGTCCTTTTAAAGATCTTTGATAGTGGATTCTGGATGCTGGTTACTTGATTCTGGATACTGGATGCTTGATGCGGGATAGTGGGATCAGGAAATGAGTTACAGAAATCTCGAGGTCTGGCAGATTGCTGAAAAGACGGTCATCGATATTCATCGTATGACCTTGGAAAAACTACCCAAGTTTGAGATGTACGAAGAAGGTAGCCAGATTCGTAGATCCTCAAAGTCCGTCAAATCGGCGATAGTGGAAGGATATGGAAGACGGCGGTACAAGCAGGAGTTTCTTAGATTCCTCACGTATGCGCTCGGTTCTAATGATGAAACCATGGATCATCTTGAAACCCTACATAAGACCGGATCACTCCAGGACCAACAGCTATTTGCTTCGCTCCAAGATCAAATTGAACTCTTAGGTAAAAAACTGACTTTGTTTATCCGATCTGTGCGAGAACAGCACATCAGCGAGAAGTAGATCGTTATTTAGGTATCATAACAATTGGTTACAAAAAGGTACGTTAGATGTCTTACATAAAGAATTCCTCACATCCGGGATCGAGCCCGCCAGAGGCGAGTAAGCCTACAGCATCCAGCCAACATCCGGCATCCAGGGTTCAGAATCCAGAATCCAGTCAACATCCAGGATCCAGCATCCAGGATCCAGCATCCGACGTTAAGGCGTTAGTCTTAACGGGTTATGGTCTCAACTGTGATCACGAAACCGCCTATGCCTTTGAACTGGCCGGGGCCCGGGCCGAGCGGGTGCATATCAATTCCCTCATCGACGGCAGTCAGAATCTGGCCGATTTTCAGATTATGGCGTTTGTCGGAGGATTCAGCTGGGGGGACGACCACGGTGCCGGTGTCATCCAGGCGGTGCGGATGCGAACCAATATCGGCGACACCCTTCTGAAGTTCGTAAACGACGGGAACCTGGTCATCGGCATCTGCAACGGATTCCAGGCCATCGTCAACCTGGGGTTTTTGCCCGGCCTGGACGGGGATTACCAGTCGAGAACAGTGGCGCTGACGACCAATAATTGCGGCCGTTTCCGGGACGACTGGGTGCATTTGAAGGCGAACCCGGAATCTCCCTGCGTCTTCACCCGGGGACTTCGGCAAATGGATCTCCCCATACGTCACGGCGAAGGCAAGCTGTTTGCCGAACCCGCGGTACTGGAACGGCTCATCCAGGGCGGCCAGGTGGTCCTGCAGTACGCACTGCCGGACGGCACCCCGGCAGACGGGGCGTTTCCGTTCAATCCCAACGGATCCGTTCACGACATTGCCGGGATCTGTGACCCAACCGGCCACATACTCGGCCTGATGCCCCATCCGGAAGCCTATAACCACTGGACCAACCATCCGGAATGGCCCCAGGAAAAGGAAACTCGAAAGCGTCAAGGGCTGCCTCTGCCCTCCGGGCCTACCGTCGGCATCCAGGTGTTTCAGAACGCGGTGGATTTTGTCAGAAATCGATAAAAGTAGAATCGCAAACGCGATTCTACAACTGTTAACTTTTTTGTAGGGTATAAATCTTTTTAATGGTTTGATGCCGTCTATTCACCCCTTTTATACTACTTTCCTACGAACCCGCACCTGTCCAAAATTTAGCCGTTCTGAGTCCCGCAGCACTCCGAAGATCCACTTTAATTGAAAAATTTCAAAAAGTTACAAGATATGCCGAATGATTAAAAGATTTCGGTAACTCGATCCAGAAGAATTTGTACTCGGATGGCATGGAATTTGTATCCATGGAGCCTGAAGGAGATATGCCATGAAACAAGAATCGGGATTTACTTTGGTGGAGCTGTTAATCGTTATCGGAATTTTGACGTCGTTGCTTCTGGCCGTTGGCGGCGGATGGTACACGTGGGTGCCGGGTTTTCGATTGAGCGCCGCCGCCGGCGATCTTCAGGGGGGACTGCAACTGGCCAAGCTTAAGGCCATCAAGGAGAACTCTGTTGTCACCGTTAATCTGAGTGTTGGAAGCGCACCTGCCCCCCCGGCGATTACGTACATTGCGTTTGTCGACGTGAACGGTAATGGAACCCAGGACGCCGGAGACCAAACGATTATTACCGAGACATTCCACCAGAGCATCTCGCTTCATGCCAGTAGCGATACACAGATTCAGCTCAACAGCAGAGGATTCCCAATAGAACCGGATCCGACGGATTACCCCCGGAATTTAAGAATGATAGTCGGGCAGAAAGGACGGGGGATTGAGATAAATGCAGCCGGTGGCGTGACGATGCAGCAGAGTGACAACAGCGGCGGGAGCTGGCAAAATCTGTAGAAACCATCAACACTCATGCCAAACCAGGTGAAGTCATGAAAAGACACAAATCAACGATCCCAAACCATTTTCGCTTGAATAACCATGGTTTTACCTTGGTCGAGCTGTTGGTCGCCATTGCGGTCAGCAGCATTGTGCTGATCGGCATATATTCAGTGTTTCGCGCCCAGCAGAACTCTTATTACAGCAATACTCAGTCGGTGCAGATACAACAAAACCTGAGAGCGGCGTTGTATATGATGGAGCGGGATATCCGTCTAGCAGGGTACTCCAGATCGGGTGATTTATGTGCCACAATCATTGGCGCCCGTTTGGGAGAAATCAATTTCACATTGGACGACGACGATAACGGGAGCTGTGAAGGTACAACCATTACTGGGGCGGTAGGGGCCAACCCGAGAGAAGACCTGGCATACGGTATGCGCCCCGCCGTCGACGCGAACCGTGACGGGGTACCGGACACCGGCATTGCCGTGGGAACTATCGGCCGCCGTATCGGAGGCCCCAACAGCATCCCGGGTTTCCAGCCCATCGCCGGCAATGTCGAGCGGATCGCATTCGGCTACGCATTTGATGATGATCAGGACGGCGAGGTAGATCTCAGCGGCGGCGAAATTATCTGGGCCTATGATAGCGATGGCGACGGGGATCTGGATACCGATCTAGTTAATGACAGCGCCCTTTCTGATGAAATTGATCTGGACCGCATCCGGATGGTCCGGATATGGGCCGTTGCCCGGTCGACCAAGGGGCTCCAGAACTATGGGGGCACCCGCACGTTCATGAGCGATCCAATAACAGTGACATACGATCCGGCGACGGACAAGCCGGCAAGTCCCTATACCACCACCGACAATTTTATGCGCCGCGAGATGGACGCGATCATCAAATGTCGGAACATGGGGCTTCGAATCAGCACCTCATAGGGTCCGTGGCCCACAATGGACTACCAAACGGGGTTTACACCATGAAAACACACACATCCAATGCCATTCGGCGGAATCACAACGAAGGGGGGTTCACCCTCCTGGAAGTTATAATTGCCATTTCCATCTTCATGGTCGGGCTGTTGGCCATCGGCAGCCTGCAGACCCGGGCTGTGTTGAGCAACTCCAAATCCCGGGACATCACCGAAGCGGTCGGCATCGCCATGCGCACGGCCGAGCAACTGATGTCCGAGGAATGGGACCCTGCGAACAACAAGCCGGTCAATTTAGCTGCGTCGGAGTATGAAATACCCTCCACAGACGATTTCGCGCGGGACCGATTTGTAGTCAAAATTACTCCGTTACCTCCGGATCCGTTCACCACCGGGTATCCGGCGAACACGGCTGTCAAGATTAGAATTAGAGTGGAGTGGCCCCGAAGCCAGGCCGATGCGTCAAAACGGAAGTTTGTTACTTACGAGATATTCCGAGCGGAATCCATATAATCCGGCGGATAATCGCACCAGGGAGATATTCGATGAAGTCGATCACACGCGCGATACATAACGAAGACGGCACCGTGATGGTGATCTCGCTTTTGATCATGGCCATCCTGACGATTCTGGGGCTGTCGGCCATCGACACCAGCACCATAGAGGTCCAGGTCACCCACAACGAGCAGATCTACAAAAAGAATTTCTACAAGGCCGAGGCCGCTGTGATCGCGGCGGCCCAGAACCTTGAGCTGGCCACACCCGCCCAGTTGTCCAATGTCTCCTCTGTTCCCTGGCTGATCAATACCGAGTTCAATGAGACCACTCTGCAATACAAGACATCCACCGGTAGTTGGGACGATATCCAGGACGGGAACGGTGACTGGGACGATTCGAAACCGATCGGAAAGGTCATCTCAACGGATACCGAGTATGACGATGCCCGGTTTCTGGTCCTTGAAACCACCGGTTTCATTGATCTGACCGCACCGAGCAACATGCACACGTACGAGATTTACGGATTCTACGACTCCAAGGGCGCGGACCGCGGCCGGGTGCTCGTTGAGATCGGATACAAGCGCAGATTTTAGGTGCTTCGATGACAACCTTCATGGGGGATACACCGATGAAGTCGCATAAGATGTCCAGAACATTGGTCGGCCTGCTCGTGGCCGTAGTGATTATATCGATTCCGGCCTTTGCCTTGGCTCTCCCGCCGGTATTGAGCCCGTTGACTAATCCGGTCGATTCGACGACTGAGGACCCGGGAGCAGCGCTTGTAATCACATTTGTTGAAATAGACACCGGAACGCCTGTATCTGATCCTGATACGAATTGGCCTGGTGCGACTGGCGGTTACAAAGTCAATGCCGTGGCTAACGGAACAATTACAATTAACACTCTTCCCTGGACTCCGGGAGATGTTGTTAGGCTAGTGGATACTGTCGAGTGGACTCCGGCTTCGGATGCAAATGGTTTGCTGAATGCATTCCGCGTTCAGGCAATAGACGCTCTCGGTGAGGTGTCTGTAGCTGAGGAATGGGCACAGGTAAATGTGACGCCGGTCAACGACGCGCCGACGGCCACTGCCGGCGGGACCCTGGCTTACGCAGAAAACGGTCCGGCTGCGGCCATCGACGCGACAGTGACAGTGGCCGATGTGGACGACATCAACATCGAAGGGGCCACGGTTCAGATCACGGGCAACTATGCCGGGGCCGAGGATGTGCTCGGCTTTGTCGACATACTTCCGATCACCGGTTCTGTGCTGGGCGACACGCTGACGCTGAGCGGCAGCGACTCATTGGCCAACTACCAGGCCGCGCTACGCACCGTGACCTATGCGAACAGCAGCGACAATCCGTCTACACTGGCCCGGACGGTGACCTGGACGGTCAACGACGGCACCGACAACAGTGCGGCTGTTACCAGCACGATCACCGTGGCCGCCTCCAACGACGCGCCGACGGCCGGCAACGAGACGGTCGCCACCAATGAGGACACGGCCAAGACCTTTGCTGCCGGAGATTTTTCTGCCAGCTATGCAGACATTGAAGGCGATGCGTTTGCCGGTATCCGTTTGGCCTCTATCGAGAGCGCCGGCGATCTGGAGTACGGCGGCACAGACGTTGTCGGCATTGAGGTCATTCCTGTGGCCAACATTGGCCAGCTGGTGCTTACCCCGGATCCCGACGCCAACGGCGCCGGGTATGCCAGCTTCGGCTTTGAGGTGTATGACGGCACCGACTATAGTGTTGCTTCCTACACAATGACCGTGGATGTCACAGCGGTCAACGACGATCCGACCTTCACCACTCTTGCCGGACCGGTGGACTCGGTCAACGAGGACGTCGAGGTCCAGATCTCCTTTGCCAACATCGCAGGCCAGGGGGACGAGGCGGATGTGGACGGCACCGTGGATGCCTTTGTGGTCAAGAGTGTGTCCTCGGGAACTCTGCGGATCGGAAACAACGCTGGCTCGGCGACCCCGTTTGCCGCAGGGACCAACGATCAGATTGCCGGCTCAGTGGAGGCGTATTGGACTCCGGACGGGGATGCCAACGGGACCCTGGATGCGTTCACCATCGTGGCCATGGACAACAACGGTGCGGAGTCGGCCATTGCTTTGACGGCCCAGGTAACGGTGAGTCCGGTCGCCGACATCGTGGCGGACGCTGCGGGCACGGCCGAGGACACGCTGGTCAACATCGACGTACTTTTCAACGACAACTTTGAAGGCACGCCGGTGGTCAGTGTCGAGGCCGGCGACGAGCCCTCCAACGGCACGGCGGTGGTCCAGGTCGACAACACGATCAACTACACCCCGAGTGCCGACTTTAACGGGGCCGACAGCTTTACCTATACGGTGACCTCCGGTGGTGTGACCGAAACGGCCCTGGTGAATGTGACGGTCAATCCTGTGGCCGACATTGTTGCTGACAACCCGAGTACGCTGGAGGACACACTGGTCAACATCGACGTACTTTTCAACGACAACTTTGAAGGCACGCCGGTGGTCAGTGTCGAGGCCGGCGACGAGCCCGCTAACGGCACGGCGGTGGTCCAGGTCGACAACACGGTCAACTACACTCCGAGTGCCGACTTTAACGGGGCCGACAGCTTCACTTATACCGTGACATCCGGTGGTTTGACCGAAACCGCTTTGGTGAATGTGACGGTCAATCCCGTGGCCGACATTGCCGCGGACAACCCGAGTACACCGGAAGACACGCTGGTCAACATCGACGTACTTTTCAACGACAACTTTGAGGGTACCCCGGCGGTGAGCGTCCAGCCGGGTGACGAGCCGGCCAACGGCAGCGTGGCCGTGCTGGTCGACAACACGATCAACTACACCCCGAGTGCCGACTTTAACGGGGCCGACAGCTTCACTTATACCGTGACATGCGGTGGTTTGACCGAAACCGCTTTGGTGAATGTGACGGTCAATCCTGTGGCCGACATCGTCGCAGACACGGCGACCACAAACGAAGACTCAGTCAATTTTAGGATAGATGTGCTTGCCAATGACAGCTTCGAGGGCGCGCCGGTCGTGACGATTGCCCCGGGAGACGAACCCAGCAATGGTAATGTTATTGTTTGGATGGACAACACCTTCTATACACCGAACGCCGACTTTAACGGCAGTGACAGCTTTACCTATACGGTCACCTCAGCGGGTCTGACAGAGACCGCTCTGGTCACTGTCACCGTGACAGCGGTGTCTGACATTACCGCCGACGCTGCGGGTACGGCCGAAGACACGCTGGTCAACATTGACGTGCTGGCCAACGACAACTTTGAAGGCACCCCGGTGGTGAGCGTGCAGCCGGGCGATGAGCCGACCAACGGCACGGCAGTGGTCCAGGTCGACAACACGATCAACTACACCCCGAGTGCGGATTTTAACGGGGCCGACAGCTTTACCTATACGGTGACCTCCGGTGGTGTGACCGAAACGGCCCTGGTGAATGTGACGGTCAATCCTGTGGCCGACATTGTTGCTGACAACCCGAGTACGCTGGAGGACACACTGGTCAACATCGACGTACTTTTCAACGACAACTTTGAAGGCACGCCGGTGGTCAGTGTCGAGGCCGGCGACGAGCCCGCTAACGGCACGGCGGTGGTCCAGGTCGACAACACGGTCAACTACACTCCGAGTGCCGACTTTAACGGGGCCGACAGCTTCACTTATACCATGACATCCGGTGGTTTGACCGAAACCGCTTTGGTGAATGTGACGGTCAATCCCGTGGCCGACATTGTCGCGGACAGCCCGAGTACACCGGAAGATACGCTGGTCAACATCGACGTGCTGGTCAACGACAACTTTGAGGGCACGCCGGTAGTGAGCGTACAACCGGGCGATGAGCCGACCAACGGCAGCGTGGCGGTGCTGGTCAACAACACCATCGACTACACGCCCAATGCGGATTTTAACGGCAGCGACAGCTTTACCTATACGGTGACCTCCGGTGGTGTGACCGAAACGGCCCTGGTGAATGTGACGGTTAATCCTGTGGCCGACATTGCCGCAGACAGCCCGAGTACGCCGGAAGACACGCTGGTCAACATCGACGTGCTTTTCAACGACAACTTTGAGGGCACGCCGGTAGTGAGCGTACAACCAGGCGATGAGCCGACTAACGGCAGCGTGGCCGTGCTGTTAGACAACACCATAGACTACAAGCCCAACGCCGACTTTAACGGCAGTGACAGCTTTACCTATACGGTCACCTCAGCGGGTCTGACAGAGACCGCTCTGGTCACTGTCACCGTGACAGCGGTGCCTGACATCGCGGCCGACGCTGCGCTCACGGCCGAGGACACGTTGGCCAACATCAAAGTACTGGGCAACGACAACTTTGAGGGTACGGCTGTGGTGAGCGTAGTGCCCGGCAACGATCCAGCCGACGGCGTTGTTGCGGTACTGGGAGACAACACCATCAACTACACGCCCAATGCGGATTTTAACGGCAGTGACAGTTATATCTACACGGTCACTTCCGGTGGCGTGACCGAAACCGCCACGGTCTCCTTGACCGTCACCCCAGTGGCCGACATCGCGGCCGACGTTGCGGGCACGGTCGAGGACACGCTTGTCAATATCAACGTCCTTTTCAATGACAACTTTGAGGGCGCGCCGGTGGTCAGTGTCGAGACCGGTGACGAGCCAGCCAACGGCACGGCCGTGGTGCTGGGCGACAACACCATCAACTACACGCCCAATGCCGACTTTAACGGCAGTGACAGCTTTACCTATACGGTGACCTCCGGCGGTGTGACTGAAACCGCCCTGGTGAGTGTCACGGTTACGGGAGTTTCGGACATCACCGCCGATGCAGCGTCCACAGCGGAGGACACGCTTGTCAATATCAACGTACTTTTCAACGACAACTTTGAAGGCACGCCGGTGGTGAGCGTGCAGCCGAGTGATGAGCCGGCCAACGGCAGCGTATCGGTCTTGGGCGATAACACCATCGACTACACGCCCAATGCCGACTGGCACGGGAGCGACAGCTTTACCTACACCGTCACTTCCGGTGGCGTGACCGAAACTGCTTTGGCCACCGTGACGGTTAATCCGGTTGCCGATGTGGTTGATGACTCGGACAGCGCCAACGAGGAGACCACAAGGAATATCGACGTGCTGGGCAATGACGGATTTTCCGGCGCAGCGTCTGTAGGCGCGGTGACCCAGGGCGCCAATGGAACGGTCGCGATTATCGGCGGCGGCGCCCAGGTCTCCTACACCCCGGACGCCGACTGGCACGGTACCGATACGTTCACCTACACGGTGAGCAATGGCGGAGCGGATGAAACCGCCACCGTTACCATGACGGTCAATCCGGTTGCCGATGTGATCGATGATTCGGACAGCACCAACGAGGACACCGCAGTGACGATCACGGTGCTGGCCAACGACACGTTTGAAGGCACCCCGGACGTTACCGCTGTAGAGACAGGCACATCAGCGGCCAACGGCACAGTCACGCTAAATGCCGACGACACGGTGACGTATACCCCGAATGCCGACTTTAACGGGACCGACACCTTTGATTACACCGTGACCTCCGCCAGTTTGACCGAGACAGCGACAGTGACGGTGACCGTCAATCCGATTGCCGATATAACCGACGACACGCCGAGCACGCCAGAGGACACCGCAGTGACGATCACGGTGCTGGCCAACGACACGTTTGAAGGCACCCCGGACGTTACTGCTGCAGAGACAGGCACATCAGCGGCCAACGGCACGGTCACACTAAATGTCGACGACACGGTGACCTACACTCCGAACGCCGACTTTAACGGCACCGACACCTTTGATTACACGGTGACCTCGGGCGGCGTGACGGAAACTGCTCTGGTAACCGTGACAGTCAATGGAACCAGTGACATCGTCAACGACTCGGACAGCACCAACGAGGATACCGCAGTAACAATCGCGGTGCTGGCCAACGACACGTTTGAAGGCACCCCGGACGTTACCGCTGTAGAGACCGGTGCATCAGCGGCCAATGGTACGGTCACGTTAAATGCAGACGATACGGTGACCTACACGCCGAACGCCGACTGGAACGGTACCGACAGTTTCGATTACACGGTGACCGCCGGTGGTGTGACCGAGACAGCGACAGTGACGGTTACCGTCAATCCGATTGCCGATATAACCGACGACACACCGAGCACGCCAGAGGATACTGCAGTGACGATCACGGCGCTGGCCAACGACACGTTTGAAGGCACCCCGGACGTTACCGCTGTAGAGACCGGTACATCAGCGGCCAACGGCACGGTCACCCTAAATGCCGACGATACGGTGACCTACACACCGAACGCCGACTGGCACGGCACCGACAGTTTCGATTACACGGTGACCGCCGGTGGTGTGACCGAGACAGCGACAGTGACGGTTACCGTCAATCCGGTTGTCGATATAACCGACGACACGCCGAGTACGCCAGAGGATACTTCAGTGACGATCACGGTGCTGGCCAACGATACGTTTGAAGGCACCCCGGACGTTACCGCTGTGGAGACCGGTACATCAGCGGCCAACGGCACGGTCACCCTAAATGTCGACGATACGGTGACCTACACGCCGAACGCTGACTGGCACGGCACCGACAGTTTCGATTACACGGTGACCTCTGCAGGTTTGACAGAGACAGCGACAGTGACGGTGACGGTCAATCCGGTTGCCGATGTGGTCGATGATTCGGACAGCACCAACGAGGACACCTCAGTAACGATCACGGTGCTGGCCAACGACACGTTTGAAGGCACCCCGGATGTTACCGCTGTAGAGACAGGCACATCAGCGGCCAACGGCACGGTCACCCTAAATGTCGACGATACGGTGACCTATACGCCGAATGCCGACTGGAACGGCACCGAAACGTTTGATTACACGGTGACCTCGGGCGGCGTGACGGAAACCGCCACGGTGACCGTGACGGTGACGGCCCAGGGCGACATCGTCGCGGATACGGCGACCACGCCTGAGGATACGGCGGTCATCATTACTGTGCTGTCCAATGAGACCTTTGAAAATACCCCGGTCGTTACCGCCGTTGAATCGGTGGATACGGCGGCCAACGGAACCGTCGTCATCAATGCCGGCACGACGGTGACCTATACACCGAATGCCGACTGGCACGGCATCGACACGTTTGATTACACGGTGACCTCGGGCGGTGTGACGGAAACTGCCACCGTGACCGTGACGGTCAATGCCGTTGGCGACATTGTTGACGACACGCCGAGCACGCCTGAGGATACCGCAGTGACGATCACGGTGCTGGCCAACGACACGTTTGAAGGCACCCCAGATGTTACCGCTGTAGAGACAGGTACATCAGCGGCCAACGGCACGGTCACGCTAAATGCCGACGACACGGTGACCTACACGCCGAATGCGGACTGGAACGGAACAGATAGCTTCGACTATACAGTGATCTCCGCCGGGCTGACCGAGACGGCGACCGTAACCGTTACGGTAAATGCGGTTGCCGACATCGTGGCCGATTCGGCCACCGTCGCCAGGGGTGTTCCGTTTACCCTCGATCTGATGGGCGGCACCGGCGCCGATAACTTTGAAGATCCCGGCGCGAGCATTACCTCGGTGACGACCCCGACCGCCAACGGCGGCACAGTGGTCATTACCGGCACCGGTACTGTGGAGTATACCTCTGATCCTGTGTTTTCCGGTCTAGATACGTTCGACTATACCGTTACCGCCGGTGGCGTGACCGAAACCGCCACCGTGAGCGTGACGGTGGAAAATATTTACAAAGTGACCGTCAACTGGATTGGTACCGGTGACGGTACGGTCACGGCATCGGCTGGCACAACATGCGGTGTGCCTCCCTGTGTAGCACCGATTTCCCCGTTCAATTCCTGGACGCCGAAGTCCTCGTCCGGCGATACCGGCCATTCCTATGAGATCTGGGCGAAGGAGAACGACTACATCTCTTTTACGGCTGCTCCAGGATCTCTGTATGGGGTCAATGGATCCCGCTTTGTCCAGTGGGGCGACGGAGATCTTAACGCGACCCACGCGGATATCATCATCGGCACTTCGGATATTATCCTGGATATCGTGTTCTCTCAGATGTGGCAGATCGACCGGTCTGTGACCGGGGAACCCGGCGCTCTGAACCCGATTACGGCGACGCCGGCGCTGCCTGCGGATCCGGAAGTTCTGGACGAGGGGACCACTTCGGCGGATTACACCTTCAGTCCCGTTGACGGCTACTTTGTCAACCTGATCGTGGATGCGGTGACAGAGATCTCCAGCTCCTTTCCGGTGAACCGACAATTTACCAATATTACAGCCGACCATACCATGGAGGCCAATATGATGATCAACCCGAAGGTGACGGCCGCGGTCCTTGCCAGCGACGAGGACGGCCTGATCCACGGCAGTATCACGCCCGCGCCTCCGCCTGACGGCACAAGTTCCCATTTCTACGGGGATACACCGACCTTTACCATCAGTGCGGACGACGGATGGTGTGTCGAATCCGTGACCGTGGACGGTACGGAAGTATGGGACAACACCGGCACGACCAACTACACCACCATTAGCTCGAATAATCATACCTATCAGTTCGACCCGCTGACCCGGGCCGGAACCAACGACTATGAGATCACGGCCGTGTTCCGACAGCCCTGGGTATTTACCGGAACGATCTATCCCTTCATGGCCCAGGCCGTATGGCAGGGCGCCGGCAGCTGGAGTCTGTATGACGAGGATCAGGGCGTCTGGGTGGCCCAGAGCATGGATCACCTGAATACGGTAACGCTCCCCTGCGACAGCCGGAACTTCTCCTTCTACGTCCATGACCAGAGCGACTGGGAAACGGTGGAAACCGGCGGAACCCGGGTGGTCGGATCGGTGAAGTTTCCGATTACCGTGTCCGACGATACCGACGCGGAGGCCCGTTACCGCCCGATCCTGACCTTGCTGGTGGACGGGAACGGCACCACGTCTCCGGTCGCCGCACAGGCCTATGACTTCCAGACCACGGCGACCGTGTCGGCCACACCGAACGACCCGGCCAACTATGTGTTCACCAACTGGCGGGGTGATGCCGACGGGACGGTGTCGACCACGGATGTTTACATGGATGCGCCGAAAACCGTCACCGCGGTGTTCAGCTCCAAAACAAACCTGGACGTGGATGATGACCTCGACGGCAAGACCGAGAACCAGGGCGACTGTGACGACGGCGACCCGAACCGTGCGCCGGGTATCGCAGAGGTCGCCGGCGACGGCATCGACCAGGACTGCAACGGCGTGGATCTGGCCGCAGGACTGGGCACCGTGTGTCTGCCCATCTCGGATGTGCCGCTGGATACCGAACTTCAGGCGGCGCCGGCCAATATCATGTTCATCCTCGACGACTCCGGCTCCATGAACTGGGAGTTTATGACGCCCGAGTCCCAGGGTAGATTCGACGGGGAAAGTTATCTGTTCGACGGTCACAGCACATGGAGCACCCTTGGCTCCGGCGGTGGCGACGCCCGCCAGCAGTGGCAGTCCCAGTGGCATGAGTACAACAAGATGTACTACAACCCGGCGGTCTACTACGAACCGTGGCCAAACAAGGAGGCCCTGCACGATCCGGACGATCCGCTCCGTTTTCCGGGGACCACCAGTACGGCCAGGACCGATCTGTCCGATACGTTCTACGATCTGAGCATCGCCGGGCAGGGCGGTTCCCAGGTGGGCAGCACCGACATCATCATCGATGATCTGGAGCAGTCCGGAGCGGCCGGCACAGAGATTATCATCGACGACAGCGTTAATAGTAGTGGATTCACCCGAAATCCCTCCTGGCGGTGGAACTCCTCCACCTGGAACAGCGAGAAATACGGCAACAGCTACTACTACACGGATCGGAGCAGCAGCCAGGAAACCGGCTGGACCGCGACCTGGGATTTCAGTGGCACGACCCCTGTCCAGACCGCAGATACGTATGACGTGTACATCTGGTGGCCCGATTCCAATACCTACTGGTCGGACAGCGCCGACTACAAGATATGCAACGGTGACTGCAGCATACCGGCGAACGTGCTGGCCACCTATAACAATGTCAATCAGAACACCAACGGCGGCCAGTGGAACTACTTCGGTCAATACACGTTTGGAGCCAGCCAGGCTCGGGTGGTGCTGACCCATGATGTCGGCAGCAACTCCGGCACCAACGACAACCGCGTCGTGGCCGACGCCGTTAAAATCGTAAAGGTGACATCAGCCAGCTTGCAGCGGCGCTTCGAGATCCTGTCAGGCACCTGGTACGAGCAGAGCGGTCACAGCGAATCCTGGAACGACCCGACCCATGGAAGGCATTTCTACGACTCCACCACCGGAAACGACGACAATGTCTGGCATACCGTGCGCTGGTACCCGTATGTGGATGACGGCGATCCGAATCACGGTTCCGGAAACTACCAGATCTATGCCTGGTGGCGGGATATCAACGACTACTCCAACAGCATGTACTACCGGATCTGTTACAACGGCGGCACCTGCGTGGACTCCAGGAATTACAACCAGACCAACGGCGGCAACCTCAGCGGCCAGTGGAACCTCCTGGAGACCTCCCTCGGTACCAACACATTCATGTTCACCGGGGCCTCGCCCGAGAACGAGTACGTGGAATTGAACTGGAAGCCGGGGGATCACGGCGGCGACGACGTGAACGCCGACGCCATTGCCTTTGTGAAGCAGGGGGTCGTCGGCCCATCGGCGGTCACAATGGCCAACTCCCACTATTACGTGAGGGGATCCGACGATAACATTTACCTGGTGAACCTGAGCGGCAATGTCGGAAGCGGAACCCTGCAGCGCCGGTTCTACCTGTTTGCGGCTGCAAACAAGGCCGCTCCGCGGGACACGGTGGACAGCGGGGAACTGACGGAGGTGACCAATGTGGCCACCCTCCAGTCCCTGGGGCTGATGCTGACCGACGACATTATCGCAAACATCAGCGCGGATGTCACGGCGGGAGACACGACCATCAACGTGAGCGGGCTGGGCGCGACCGTAGATACCGGTGCGTACTTTACCATCGAAGGGGCTCCGAGCACCTTCTACCCGGTGACCGGCAGCACCTTGAGTACCATCACCACGTCCACGGCCCTGCCGGCGGTCACCGCTCCCAAGGGTATCACCCTGTATCGGAGCCCCGAGCAGGAGCGGCGGAACTTTGCCAACTGGTTCTCCTTCTACCGGGCCCGTCACCTGGTGGCCAAGGCGGCCGTGGGTTCAGCCATCAGCCAGATCCGGGGTGTGCAGATCGGCCTGTATACGATCCAGAAGCGGATCAAACAGCCGATGCTCAAAGTCAAGGTGGGCAGCCATCCGGACGAGACCAATACCCTGCTCAATCTGCTGTACGGCATGACCAACAGCGGCGGCACGCCGCTGCGTCAGGCACTTCGAGACGTGGGCCGATACTATGACAATGACGATACCATGAGCGGCAACCTCGAAGGCGACGATGCCACCCTCACCGGCAACCCGTGGTATGCCAACGACCAGGGCGGCTCCTGTCAGCAGTCCTTCGCCATCCTGATGTCTGACGGATTCTGGAACGGATCCAGTCCGAGTATCGGGGATATCGACCAGAACAAGGGCGCCCCATTCCAGGATCATCCGACCAACGCCGGCACAACCTACTCCAACACCCTGGCCGATGTGGCCTACAAGTTCTGGAACGACGACATCGTGAACGATCTGGACAACGACGTACCCACCAATTACCGGGACTCCAACAACCGGCAGCACATGGTTACCTACACGGTAGCCTTCGGTGTCCAGGGAACGCTGAATCCGGATGATTACGACCTGTTCAACCCGGTCAGCCCGACCTATCCGATCTGGCCCGACCCGTTCTCCTGCTCCAACTGTCAGAAACAGATCGACGACATGTGGCATGCATCGGTCAACGGGCGGGGGATCTTCCTGAGCGCTGAAGATCCGACCACCCTGGTGACCAGCCTGACCGACGTGATCCAGAACGTGATCGCCCGTATCGGTTCGGGTGCCTCGGTGTCCATCAACGGGGAAGAACTGCATGCCGGTACCGTGATGTTCCAGTCGAGCTATTCGTCCGACGGCTGGACCGGTGACGTCAAGGGCTACGAGGTGGTCACCCCCACCAACCAGCAGGCGGGCGAGAAGGTCGGTGACATCCGGTTCGACAAGCCCCTCTGGTCGGCCAGTTACAAACTGGGCGATATTCTGCCCAAGCCGAACCCGGATTGGACGGACGATCCGGATTGGAACAAGACGTCCTGGGATACGGGGCGTGCCATCGCCACCTATGATCCGGGCAACGAGCTCGGCAAGCGGTTCCGCTACAGCGACCTGACGACCAACCAGAGGGCGTTTCTCCCGGGTGCTACGGCGGCCGAAATCACGGAAAAGGTCAATTATATACGCGGCGACAACAGCCTGGAAGAAGACAAGATCGGCGGCAAGTACCGACGCCGGTTCAGCAAGATTGGCGACATTGTTCACTCGTCCCCGCTCTACCAGGGGTATGTCGACGGCAGCGGCGACGACTACGGCGTAATCTATGTGGGCAGCAACGGCGGCATGCTCCACGCCTTCTACGCCGGTAAGACCAACGGCGACGCCGCCGACCAGGCCCTCAGGGGCAAGGAGCTGTTTGCCTACGTGCCGAACCTGGTCTATCCGAGGCTCAACGACCTGACCCGGCCGGCCAGCACGCACCAGTTCTACGTGGATGGAACGCCGTTCGTGCGGGATACCGGCACCCAGAAGATGCTCATCGGCGGTCTGGGACGGGGCGGCAAGGGCGTTTACGCTCTGGATGTGACCGACCCCTTGACCCACACCGAGGCCAACGCGGCCACCTGGGTCCTCTGGGAATACCCGCGGGACAACACGCCCCAGGCCCAGAAGGATGCACTCGGCTACACCTACGCGCGGCCCTTTATGGTCCAATCCAACGATACCGACATCGGTTGGGTGGTGCTCCTGGGCAACGGTTACGACAGCAAGGATCAATGCCCGGCACTCTTCGTGCTGAATGCGCACACCAAGATCGAAGGCGGTGTGACCATCCCGGCCGGAAGTGCCGTGGAGATCATCAAGGCGTCGACTACCGCCACCTGCACCGGGGACTGCAACGGCCTGTCGGAACCGCTGCCGGTCGACGTGGACGGCAACTCCACGGTCGATTACGTCTATGCCGGCGACCTGAGAGGCAATATCTGGAAGTTCGATATGACCTCCGACGATCACACCGAATGGCGGGTATTCCATGAGACGGCCAGCGGAGATATAGCACCGTTCTTCACGGCCACGGGCCCGGGGAACAAGATCCAGCCGATCACCATCACGCCGAGCCTCATGAAGCACCCCGAGAGCGACAAGCCGGGATTCATGATCGTGTTCGGTACCGGGAAATACCTGCACACCGACGACATGGATCCGCCGTTGGACCCGAGCTACTCCACCACCCAGACGATCTTCGGGATTTGGGACTACGGCGATTCCCATGTGTCACCCGATCCGACCCATCCCCTCAAGGACCGTCGGGAGTACCTCGGGACCCTGCAGCGGTCGGGCTCAGGCGCAACGGAGACCAATACCCTGAGCAATCTGGATACCGACATATCGCTGCAGAAACAGGTTGAAGACTTCTATCAGGAGGTGCATTTCTTCTCCTGCCCGCCGGCAGACCCTGCCGACGACCCGACGACCGTGTCCACCACCGACGTGAACGATCCGGCCGTATCCGGCTGTACCGAAGAGTTCAGCCGGTTCCTGCGGGTCCTCAGTCAAAAGCCGGTCAACTGGAAGACCGAACCGGATACAGACCCGGGTCAGCTGTTGAACCCCATTACGACCGAGGCGAACAATGTGGGATGGTATTTTGATCTGCCACACGCCACGGATCGTGAGCGGGTCATCCGTAACGGCCTGATCCGCGACGGCAAATACGTGGTGATCACCTCTATCCCGAGGAGCTCCCCGTGTTCGGCCGGCGGCGATTCCATCCTTCACGAAATGGATGCGGCCACGGGCGGCCGTTTGGATACGGCCCAGTTCGACATCGATCTGGATGCGGCGGTAACGGCCGGCGACCTGATCGAGATCGACAATCCGAACTACGATCCCAGCGATCCGACGTCGCAGCAGAAGATCATCGTGGCACCCACCGGCATCCATTTCCGGAAGATGATGTACCCGCCGGTGATTCTGCGGATGCCTGACGAGAAAACCGAAATGAAGTACTTCAGTACGGCGGCCGGAAATATCAGTATGGTTCAGGAGGTCGCCGAGCAGAGAGGTATGTTCTACTGGAGAGAACGCTAACCCTAAATATGGAAACCGGGATGGTGTGCCCTGCCTGCCACGCAGGGTACACCCCGCCGGATAACAGTTTACAATTTATTGACAACTGCGATAACCTGACACATACCGGCTTTCATCACGACCCGTGTGAAAGGAGATCTGGAAAATGGCCATCATCACGCGTTTCCACGCATCGAATATCAGAAACAGGGGGGCGACCCGGGCATGCTCGACATTGGCAGTGCTGCTTGTCCTGCTGGTCTGCGGTGTTTCGAGCCTCTGGGCAGCGGAAGAGCTGCCGCAAATCTCGACATTGAATCCGGTGCCCGAACTGGATCCGATTCCTGAGTTCCATGTTCACGGGTCCCTGGACGAGATCCGTCCGGAAGGGCTCATCGTTAACGATGCCTACGTCGAATTCCCGGGAATCTACGAAACGAAGTACTACAGGGTTTCGGACCGGAGCCAGATCACCCTTTCCGGGTTCCAGATCGGTGATTATGTTGGTTGTGAACTGGATTCGATCGGAAAACTCAAAACCATGTGGAAGTACTCTCAACCGCCGGAATAACTGGGATAGCCGAATTCGGATCGCCGTCAAACCCGGTCGCCGGATGTGGAACCTCCACCTCACCGGCGGATTCAGTGTATGAACACCCGATGGAGTTCATGCGACTCAGCTTCGTTGAAAAAGGGATTACCATGAAACTTACCGGAATCTTTTTAGTGTTTCTTCTAATGGCCGCCTGGCCGACCGGCTCGTCGGCCGAGTTCTATCGATATTACGATGAAAACGGTGCATTGCGGTTTACCGATAACATCGCCGAGGTACCGGAAGATCAACGCCCCCAGGTTAAAACCTACGCTGAAGAAGACGATTACCTGACCCCCAAGCAGCGTGCCGACAAGGCCAGGAAAGCGGCTGAAGCACAGCAGAAGCGGGAAAAACTGGCTGTCCACCAAGGAAAAACCAGTACCATCAACAAGGTGGAAGTCCAATCCGTGGATGACCTGCAATCGGTACAACAACAGTTGAACGAGGATCGTGCAAGTCTCGATGCCCGACGGGAAGAACTCAGGGCCGAACGCGACACGTTGAGAACAGCCAGTGAGGTCCGTGCCTACCAGAAGAAGGTCCGCACGCTCAACGAGGACATCAACCGCTTCGAAAAGCGGCGCCAGGAATTTATCAAAAAAGCCAAGCAGTATAACGCACTTCCCGAATAATACAAGCATTGCATCAAATCTATTCAGTGTGACGTTAACGCTCAGGGTATTAGGGCCTGGGCGTTTTGACTTGTTTTCGATGCTGGATGCTTGCCCGCCCATGGCGGGCTGGTTCCTTGATACTGGATACTTGATGCTGGAAGAAGACAGAGGGCAGAGGACAGAGGGCAGAAGACAGAGGGCAGAGGGCAGAGGTCGGAGGTCGGATGTCAGGTGTCAGGAAATAGGGTTTCCGGCTGAAAGTTCAAGGGTATAAGCTAGAAGCTGAAAGTTGAAAGGATCAAAGCTGAAAGGTGAAAGCTGAAAGAGAGAAAGCTGAAAGAGAGAAAGAGATAGATGCAAGATCCAGGATATAAGATGCACCTCTTATTGGGTGGCACTGATTGATCGCCCTTCTTATCCTGAATCCTGAGTCTTGGATCTTGTATCTTCAAACAACCGGCAAACGGGCCAACCGGCAAACGGGCGAACGGGCCCACGGGCAAACGGGCGAACCCGTAGGTAAAAACTCCTTGTTAATCCCCTATATAAATATTATTATTACATAAATATGACCCCGGCGTCCGGTTTCAGATACTTGGAAAGGATGCCGGATAACACCATTATCCCAGAAAATTACGCCCATGCAAGCCACCGAGCTTTCCAATCCATTTTCAGCCCGGAACATCTGTCAGACGCTTCTCAACCAGGGATATCTTTCCAAAGCCCAGACCAAGGAGCTGATGCAGAAAAAGATGGTGCTGGAGAGAAAGCTGGAGAATCTTCGAAACCAGCCGGGCGGTCATTCAGCCACCCTGGTAGAAGTGATCGGCAGCCTGAACTTGGCCCGGGCCGATGATCCCAAAAAACCCGTCGACGAAGAAATTATCTATGAAGCGCTGGCCGCCGACTGGGAGATGCCGTACCAGAAAATCGATCCCCTCAAGCTCGACATGAAGGTGGTTACCACCACCATTCCCCGTAACTTCGCTAAAAAACATCTTATTTTACCTATCGCCCTGGACGACGGGACGCTGACAATGGCGACGTCCCGTCCGTTGAGCGACATGGAAATGGAAGACATCGTGCGGGCGGTGAACATGAAAGTGAATCCGGTGGTCTGCTCCCGCAACGATATTCTCAAACTCATCGATGAATTCTTCGGTTTTCAGAAATCCATCAAGGCCGCCGAACATCAGTTTTCCGGGCCTTCCGTGGATCTCGGAAACCTGGAGCAGTATATCGACCTGAAAGATGCCTCTGCTTCGGACCAGCACATCGTCACCGCGGTCAACCACATGCTCAGCTATGCATTCGACCAGAGGGCCAGCGATATTCACGTCGAACCCAAGCGCGATGAAAGTATGGTCCGGATGCGGATCGACGGGGTACTTCATGTCGTTTACAAACTCCCGAAAAACATACACAACGCAGCGGTCAGCCGAATCAAGACCATGTCGCGGCTGAACATGGCGGAAAAACGCCGTCCCCAGGATGGCCGTATCAAAGCCGACAAGGGCGGACAGGAAGTTGAAATCCGGGTGTCGACGATCCCCGTCGCCTTCGGCGAGAAGGTGGTCATGCGGGTGATGGACCCGGATGTGCTTTTTCAGGACCTGCAGAACCTGGGTTTTTCGGATACGGACCTGGAGCGCTACAACCGATTCATCAAGATGCCCCATGGCATCGTACTGGTCACCGGTCCCACAGGCAGCGGCAAATCGACTACCCTGTATTCCACCCTGCGTACCATTTCCACACCGGAAATCAATATCACGACAGTCGAAGACCCCATCGAAATGATCCATGAAGAATTCAACCAGATCGGGGTCCAGCCGGCCATCGACGTCACGTTTTCCACCATCCTGAGGAACATTCTCCGTCAGGATCCGGATGTCATCATGATCGGTGAGATGAGGGACCTGGACACGGCGTCCAATGCCGTTCAGGCGGCCCTTACCGGCCATCTGGTCTTGTCCACCCTGCACACCAATGATGCGCCGACATCGGTGACCCGTCTCCTGGACCTTGGATTGCCGGCCTACCTGATCCAGTCCACCGTGATCGGAATCATCGCCCAACGCCTGGTTCGCCGGATCTGTAATTACTGCCGGGAGCCGTTCGAAATCAGCGTAGAGCATTTGTCGGAGATGGGGATTCATCTCGACAGAACGGGCAGCATGGAGCTGTATCAAGGTACCGGCTGCCACCGCTGCAGGGGAACCGGCTATCTCGGCCGGGAGGGCATTTATGAAGTACTGCCGTATACCGAGTCGATCCGGCGATTGACCACGGCCGATACCAATGTGGATGCTTTATCACGCACGGCCCGGGAAGAGGGGATGGTAACGCTCCGTGACAACGCCGTTATAAAGCTGCTCAACGGGATCACCACCTATCAGGAAGTGTTGCGGGTGACCTGGGAAGAGTTCTCACTAAACGATTAGGTACTGGGTCCTGGATACTTGATGCTGGATGCTTGATGCTGGATACTGGATACCGGATGCTTGTCCGCCCCTGGCGGGCTGGATGGGTTCTGAGCTGAAAGGTAAAAAGCTGAAAGCTGAAAGTTGAAAGCTGAAAGGATTAAAGCTGAAAGTCCGAAGCTAAAAGCTAAAAGCCGAAAGATTGAAAAAGGTTCAAGGTTCAGGATGTATACCCCTGGAATAAAAAGATGGAGCAAAGCGACACCACCAATCTAAATTCCAAAATCTAAAATCCAAAATAGGGAACTGAATGACGTTGCCTTATGGCGAAAAATGACACGTGCCGAAGGCAACTTGGCAAACCGGCTAACCAGAATTCTCTCCAATAACGGAGCATCAGCAACCATAAAAAAAGCCACCATCTTCTCAGACGGTGGCTTTTATATTTGATGAAATGGAGTCGTTTAGCTAATCTAAATCTCCAAACACAGCCCCCTGCTTGAGATTGCGCGTGGAGCGGGTCACCAGTGCGGTCGCCGTGGTGTCTTCAATGTGCAGGATCAGCAAGTCGCCGAACGGCACATTTTCCAGCATCGGCCGACGGAAGGTTTTCGGGTCGAGGCTTTCGGTTTCCTGGTAGTAGACTTTGAAGATCTGGCCGGTTTTGACCCCGTCCTTTTCTCCTTTGTCCAGGAAAACGATATGCCCGGCGCCGATCAGGTTCTGGCGCTCCTCAGACATGAACACACGGCCCCACATGCCGGACGGGCCTTCGGTCATGGTGACATACGGCGATCTCGGCTCGTAAGGGAGCACATAGTCATCGATGTGAATGGCGCGGTAGGCCTTGACGATGTTTCCGACCAGATAGCTTCCCTCACGGTTGATGATTTCCAGCACGCCGACCAGGTAATACTGGTAGCCGTACCGTTCCATTCTCGCCTTGTCGGTTCCCACCCATGGCCTATTGCGGTAAATCGTGAACCGCTCTCCCACCTCCATCTGTGGAGTTTTCGGATTCGGCGTGATGTAAACGACATCGCCGGTACCGATCAGTTCCTTGTCATCCCGGACTTTGAAAATCTGCCCGTAGGGCGGCAGCCAGGTCTTTCGTACAAAGCCGGCATGTTCCACTGCGGAATAGTAGTACTGGAGTTTTTCTTTCTCCGGTTCCGGCTCCTCCTTCACGATCTGGGTGACTTCTTTTTTAATGATCTTCTCGTAATCTTTTTTCCGGAAGAGTCGAATCCGCTCGCCGGGATAGATCTGGTGCGGGTTGCTGATCTGGTTGTTTTCTTCCCACAAGTCCGGCCACAGCCACGGTGAATCGGAAAAGCGCTGGGACAGATCCCACAGCGTGTCCCCCTCTTGAACGATGTAGTAAACACCGGTCTCAAGCTCGACTACGTTTTCGATTTCCCGTTCGTTTTCCTCGGCGGCGAATACGGCCGGGGAGATGAGCAGCGCAATGGCGGCTGCCAATGCAAGGATTGTCTTTATCATGGTTCGGGATTCCATCGATTGCCCCCTGGGTTGAGTCCTCGACGAATACTGCTCTAATTTACCCCCAACAGCCAATATTTGTCAAGCTTTTAGGCAGTTATAGCCCATTTTCAGAATCCCTGGGAAGGGATTCTGAAAATGGAGATGGCTCGCGGCGCGCTTTTTCGTAAGGGCTAATCTATGAAACGGTATTAGGCCGTGAATGCTTGAGTGTGCCGGAGTCGAGCTGGATCAATATAAAGAAAAAGCCCCTTACGAAATTGAATTCGCAAGGGGCTTTTATTCGGTTACTGTCGGTACAGCAGGCGTTTACATCATGCCGCCCATGCCGCCCATGCCACCGGCGCCGGCGCCCGGCATCGGCTCGGGTTTATCTTCCGGCTTTTCAGCGATCATGGCCTGGGTGGTCAGCATCAGCCCGGCCACGCTGCCGGCGTTCTGAAGCGCCAGACGAACCACTTTGGTCGGGTCGATGACGCCCGCCTCGATCAGGTTCTCGTAGGTGTTGGTCTCGGCGTTGTAACCTTCGGGCCCCTTGCTGTTGCGAACCTTCTCCATGACCACGGAGCCTTCGTAGCCGGCGTTGTTTGCGATCTGACGCAGGGGCTCTTCAATGGCCCGAATTACCACCTTGACCCCGAGCTTCTGGTCGGCCTTGATTTTGATCTTTTCCAGGGCCTCGATGCAGCGTACCAGGGCCACACCGCCACCGGACACAATGCCCTCCTCAACGGCTGCGCGGGTCGCGTTCAGAGCATCTTCCACCCGGGCTTTCTTTTCTTTCATCTCGGTCTCGGTGGCAGCGCCCACGTTGATGACCGCCACACCGCCGATGAGCTTGGCCAGCCGTTCCTGGAGCTTTTCACGATCATAGTCGGAGGTGGTATCCTCAATCTGGGCCCGAATCTGTTTGACCCGTCCCTCCAGGGCGCTTCGGGAACCGGCCCCGTCCACGACGGTGGTGTTGTCTTTGTCAATGTTGATCCGTTTTGCCCGGCCGAGATCCTGCAGGGACACGTTCTCCAGCTTGACGCCCAGGTCCTCGGAAACGACCTGTCCGCCGGTCAGGATGGCGATATCTTCGAGCATGGCCTTTCTGCGGTCGCCGAACCCCGGTGCTTTCACGGCAGCTACCTGAAGGGTGCCCCGCAGCTTGTTGACCACGAGGGTGGCCAGCGCTTCGCCTTCCACATCCTCAGCGATGATCATCAGGGGACGTCCCATCTTCGCGATCTGCTCGAGCACCGGCAGGAGATCCTTCATATTGCTGATTTTTTTCTCGTTGATCAGGATATACGGATCCTCCAGGGCCGTGACCATTTTGTCCGGATCCGTCACGAAGTACGGGGACAGGTAACCGCGATCGAACTGCATACCCTCGACCACCTCCAAAGTGGTTTCCATGCCCTTGGCTTCCTCGACCGTAATGACCCCTTCCTTGCCGACCTTGTTCATGGCCTCGGCGATGATGTTGCCGATGGTCTCGTCGTTATTTGCGGAGATGGTCCCGACCTGCGCGATTTCCCGCTGATCCTTGGTCGGTTTGCTCATTTTGTGAAGTTCCTTGACGGCCACTTCCACTGCCTTGTCAATGCCCCGCTTGATGGCCATTGGATTGTTTCCGGCCACGACCAGTTTCTGACCTTCTTCGTAAACCCCGCGGGCCAGGACGGTGGCGGTGGTGGTACCGTCACCTGCCATGTCGCTCGTTTTGCTGGCCACTTCTTTGACCATCTGAGCGCCCATATTCTCGAATTTGTCTTCCAGCTCGATCTCTTTGGCTACAGTCACACCGTCCTTGGTGACCGTAGGGGAACCCCACGCCTTGTCGAGAACAACGTTTCTACCCTTGGGCCCCAGCGTCACGACAACCGCATCTGCAAGCGTTTTCACCCCGGTTAGCATGGCTTCACGGGCTTTCATGTCATACTTGATTTCTTTTGAACTCATCGTTGCATATCCTCCAATTCTAATCGGTTTGGTTTAGTCGATAACGCCAAGCACGTCGTCTTCGCGCATGATCAGGTATTCTTCGCCTTCGATTTTGACTTCGGTTCCGGAGTATTTTCCGAAAAGAATCCGGTCGCCCTTCTTGATCTCAAGCGGAACACGTTTGCCGTCTTCTCCCATTTTACCGTTACCCACGGCAGCGACTTTGCCTTCCGCCGGCTTTTCCTTTGCCGTGTCCGGAATAATGATGCCGCCTTTGGTCGTCGTCTCTTCCTCGACCCGCTGAACAAGAATGCGATCCTGCAAAGGTCTCAATTTCATGGTCCCTCTTCTCCTTTTCCTGAATTAATTAACGGTTTCTCAAACTTCCAAAAATTGTATGCTTATAAACGTTCATGGTCGCAACATGCCGGTGCAGGTAAGATACCAAGTCCAACTCCCTCCCACTGGTTTCGCCTTTAAATGCCATGTATGCGAATGAGCGTTTTTAGGCAGGGTGATTCTTTTAATTCTTCGAAATTCTAATCATCATATGGTGCTTGTAAAGCCGGAACACATCTATTTTTTTCACAAATTCTCGTACCCTCAGTGCCCGGTGGTCATCGGCCCATTCCAGACCATGAACCCACGTAACGAACGGGACCGGGGCTAATCCTTCGTTGAATCGGCTGTTTTTTCCGTCTTTGTTTCAGTTTTGGTGGTACCTTTGGAATCGGAGGAGTCGCGTTTGGGATTGGATTTGTTGGCGTAATCCGTCACGTACCAACCAGAGCCTTTTAAGTGGAATGTGCTCTGAGACATAAGTTTCCGAAGTTTTCCGTTGCAGTTCGGACATCGGGAAAGCGGTTTGTCCGAAAATTTCTGCATCACTTCCTCTATATGTCCGCATTTGGAACATTCATACTCATAAATCGGCATTCCTCACTTCCCTCCTCAAAATATATTCTAATGGATTGATTTAACCATTAAAATTAATAAATACGGTTTTAAAAATGTCAAGGTCCGGCACCCAAATTTTGGATTTTAGACTGCGGATTTTGGAATCTAATTACGGGAGAATTGGAGTGGTGGAGTATTGGAGTGATTTGCTCGGTAGGTATTCAATGGGATTCCAGCACTCCTGCGCTCCAATACTCCAGTATTCTGTATTACAACCGGCAAACCCTTCGACTCGCTGAGCTCGCTCAGGACAAGCGAGCAAACCGGCGAACGGTTATGTATTAAAGCTTTCCAGGGGTTTACGCCAGCGTTTGTAGAACTCCAGAACCGGTGACATACCGGCAATGCGCTCCGGTTGAAGAATGTCATGGGTAAGATGATGTACCCGGGCCTCTTCGATCATTTTTTCATCGGGTGACGCCTCGAAATTCTGGAGAAACCGGCTGAAACGGACGATATGGATGAGTTCATGGGCTACGATGTACAGCACGAAGGGCGAAAGCTGGATTTCGGGCTGGCTTTCCAGGCTGGCCAGGATCGCCTGATCCTGTAAGCAGATCTTGTAGAAATCATAGGCCGAGGATCCCAGGGAAGAGTCCTCCCGTTTGCCTTCATAACGGATGATCTGTGCGAAAGGGCCGTCGACCGTCTCTTCGGGTGTCAGCTCCGCCTGGGTTTTGACGTCAAATTTAGGCCGCAGCCATTGGCTGGCAGACATTTTGTAATAGTTGCTGACCAGTTCTTCGGCCATGGAAACGGCGTTGTTAACTGTGAGAAGCTGAATATCTGTGAAATGATTCCCTGGGTTCATGTCGGAAAACGATTATCATAACGGGGACAGCCGTTCAACCGGTACGGGTGGCCCGAAAACAACATTCTATTTGCATTTTTTTTAAAGCCATGAAAAAAAGGGTGGACAAGCTGGAAAAAAGGGTGGTAGAGAAATTGCTTTATTGAAATCAATGAGAAGGGGGTGAGCACTTGGGCAGTGTCATTAAGAAAAGACGGAAAAAAATGAGAAAGCATAAACATCGAAAGCTTCTGGCCCGAACGCGCCATCAGCGCCGCAAAGGCAAGTAGTCGATCGGGCAGAGTCTGTATATATTCAAACACCAAGGGCATTGGCGGAAGTATCCCACCAATGCCCTTGGTGTTTTTGGGTTCTGGCTATCAGGTATTGGATACTGGGTACTCGGTATCTGCGATGGGCTTTAGTTAGCAGCAAGTACCTAATACCGAATACCCAATACCCTCCAGCTGGCTGTCTAGTCCTTTTTTTCCGGCTCGTACCCCTTGAGGTATTTCAGAAACTCCGAATCTGTCGACAACACCAGTGAGCTATTCTCATCCAATGTGGTTTTGTAAGTCTCAAGGGTTTTCAGGAAAGAATAGAACTCAGGGTCTTGACCGAAAGCCAAAGCATATATGTTCGTTGCTTCGCCGTCCGCTTTTCCCTTGATTTCCTCGGCGGCACGATATGCCGTGGAGGTGATTTCCTTCAAATCCCTCTCCTTGTCACCCAGAATCTTACGCGCCTCTCCTTTTCCTTCGGAACGGTATTTTTCAGCAATTTTGTTCCGTTCGGCGATCATTCGCTCATAAACGGATTTCCGGACATCTTCGACATAGTTGACCCGTTTGATCTTGACATCGACCAGTTCGATTCCGAAAGGTTTCAGTTTCGGCTGTGCCTGTTCGAGGATGGCCTGTTCGATCTTTACACGGCCAACAACTATGTTGGTCATGGCCACCTCTTCCTTCAGGTCGGAATCCAGGAGCTCGAATTCGAGTTCCCTGTTAGTTCGGCGAACCGTTTCGATGAGCCGGTTTTCGGCAATCAGGTTCCGAACGGCAGGGTCGATGATGTCGTCCAGCCGCCCCTGGGCACTGACCATGTTGTTGACCACCTGGAAAAACTTAATCGGATCGATGATCTTCCAACGGGCAAATACGTCCACCCATATGTAGGTTTTTTCCTGGGTTGGAAGCTGCCCCGGATCGCCGTCCCACTCTTGCAGATTTTTTGGAAAATAATTGGCATTCTGGATGAACGGTATCCGAAAATAGAGTCCCGGTTCGGTTTTGGGATCTCCGATAACTCTGCCGAATTGGGTGATCACCACTTGCTCGGTTTCATCTACGGTATACGCCGAGAAGAACGCCAGGGCGATGACGGCCGCCACAATAACGATTAAAATACCTTTGGTTTTCATTTGTTTCCTTCAGTTATTTTGCCGAGATTCAACAAGGGCAGCAAATTTTTTTGATCAGAATCCACGATGTACTTGCTGCCGAGCTTCGGGAACAGTTCCTGGAGCATCTCCAGATACAATCGCCGCTTTGTGACATCCTTGGCTTTGGAATACTCCGCGTAAATCGCCTCGAATCGGGCCGCGTCACCTTTGGCTCTGTTAATTCTGTCCAGAGCGTATCCTTCGGCTGCTTTAACTGTCCGTTCCGCTTCTCCTCGGGCCGCCGGAATCGCTTTGTTGTAGTCCTGTCTGGCTTCCTGAATCATTTGCTCTTTTTGCTGGCGTGCCTGGTTCACTTCATTGAAAGAGGGCTGGACAGGTCCGGGGACGTTGGTCTTCTTCATTTCAATGGTCTGAATATGAATGCCGGACTCGGCCAGATCAAGCTCTTCCTGGAGCACGGTTCTGGCCTCGACGGCAATCTCATCGCGCTTGGTAATCACCTCGTCGATGCTGCGATCCCCGACAACCAGCCGCATGGCTGCTTCGGACATGTCCCTGAGCAGGCGGCGAGGGTCGTGGACTTTGAAAAGAAAATTGTAGGGATCCTTGATTCGATACTGAACGATCCAGGGTACGACGCCCACATTGAGATCACCGGTCAGCATCAGGGCCACATTCGCATTCTCACTGGCCGCAGAATAACGCATGCGATCCTCGGATCGGGCGGTCCGAAATCCGAATTCCTCTTTATAGACCCGCCGGACCTTGACCTTGGTGACTCTTTCAATGCCGGCCGGAAGCTTGAAATTGAGCCCGGGCTCGGTGGTTCGTACGTATTTCCCGAAACGCTGAACGACGCCGACTTCATCGACCCCCACGGTGTAAAAAATCGATGAACCCACGATAACCGCAAGGATGAGCACGATAATGATCGGGCCACCCGGAAGTTTGATGTCTTTAACTTTTTTTACGATCTCATCCATCTGGGGGGGTACCGGCCCACCCGTTCGTTTTTTCTGCTCTTCCTGCAGTTTTTCCCAATCCCATGCCATAAGTTATTCCGTTGTTTGAAGTTTATAATCCTGAGCGGAGTCAGGGTTTGGCACCAACATTATAAGGCAGAATAAATCACTATCAAGTGGGCATTTACAGGGCTCTATGCCCGGGCTTCACCCGATTTCGCGTACTTAGGTAAGGTACCGAACAGCCCAAGTCAAGAAAAAAGCAGTTTGGCAGGCCGTTCGCCGTCAGAGGTTTCAAGCTGGTTGATCCGGGATTTCCGCAAACAGTCAGCCCCCATCGGGCGAGATGTTCTGGCGCTGATTGACCCGAGTCCATCCCTTGACACAGTCATATAGTGGTTGTCATAAATGATGAACTCGTAAAAAGTCCAATTTCGTCATGCCGGACCCCGATAAGCCTGCCCCGGCATGCCCCTGGCCGGGGGCATCCAGAATCGGTTTGCTGTTTACTGGATTCCTGCCTTCCAGACTGTGTCATAATTATGTACCAATTACTACTGAATAACCGTATCGATAGGTGATATATAGGTTGTAAAATCAAGGAGAACGATATGGCATTCCGATACGGCCAAGACCGAAAGCAATTGGCCCT
>Ga0209780_1000146_pt1 | contig 32911 bp, 11 predicted proteins | sample WorMetexBAHAMAS2_FD_187384 | JGI IMG/M metagenome (GOLD analysis project Ga0209780, IMG submission 187384) | Marine gutless worms symbiont microbial communities from Max Planck institute for Marine Microbiology, Germany - Inanidrilus exumae... | ecosystem: Host-associated > Annelida > Digestive...
ACGTTTCATTGACGTTTGATTTTAGTTTCGTCTGTCTTTCTCCCCTAGACACTTGCCACATTGAATTGATTTACTGTTTGCCGTGAACAGTGTTTTTCACCGATTAGTTGTACTCGAGTAATTGTTCGCATTTTGCTTATTATTCTGATTGTCACTGTTTAAATAAAGTATTTTACACGTAGCCTGTGGCCGGTTCGTAACAGGCTGATAAACGTTATTTCGGGTTGGTTGGTTGATTAATATAGCCCCCTTTCAGCACAAAAATAGGCTATATCGGGGAGAAGGTCTTGGGTAGAGATTTAGTTTCGCCAAGTTAAGGATGGCCAACGACACTAAACAACCATCACAAGACCTTTTATCAGTTCATGTGGTATCTTGATGTATAATTGCTCATCTTCAGTTCCTATAACATATCAGTGCCTAACGACTCTTGTAAATAATATCTTTTCTGTGTTGGTCTGGTTTTGGAATGCTTCTCTAGGTAAAACGCAAAAGAAGCATCCGGGAGACCTCCCACCCACGGTACCAAACCTGCCCCCTCAAGCCCGATATTTTGTTGGAACTTTGGGTGATTAGCATTTAAAGAAGTATCCCTTCAGCCACAGAAAAGTAAGTCTTCCAATGTTACTTCACATAATGTAATGCAATTTGCTACTCTGTGGACGCTACCATTTCAAGCTCAGCGCACTGGTCATCTTCGGCACAGGGTGATACTGCGTGTGTAACCGCTGTATCGCTGCTTCGGAGTCAACTCCACCAAGCCAGTCCACATACAAATGTGACGTGAGCTCGCTGTCCCACGGACTACAAACTGGAACCGACTGATACACAGTCTCAACACGACTCAACAGCTCGCGGGATGATTCCTCGCCTTCTGGCCTGAGCTGACCACCTCCATTCAAGCAACCTACAATATAACATGTAAATAATGTACATACATGGGTTTACAAACGTTTCCCGGAAAGTCATTCCCGGAATGGCACTGTCATGAAATGCCGGATTAGAAGTGAACATGATCACAGACGGTCCTTGGCGTAAACTGCAGCAAAGTAGAGACACTGCTAACAAAACCTACAGACTTAGGGCCTATATGACACGGCACAGATAAACAACCAATGTCTGTACAACTAAATTGCCACGTATGCTACAGGATATCCACAAATTTAGCCAAACAAATTTCCAGAAGATTGCAAGAGACATTTTAGTAAAATTTCAGTAACGTTTTTATCACAGCTTGCAGTGTATTTTGCAAAAAAAGCAATGTGGTACAAGCAATGCATGAACTACATTATTTCTAACGAAGCATGTGATGATGAGCTCCAATCAACTATCACAAGAAATGCAATTAATTATCAATCATTATCAACACTTTCCTGAGAACGTGGCTGCATTTATGTTTTTATAACTGTATGCATCTGTTGTTATTCAGTAGTAAACATTTCCAGGTGGGCCAATTAAATTCCAGATTTCCATAGTTGCACACACCCCGTGCTAGCTTACTTTCTGTGTCAAGTTGCGGGAAACCTACATGGGTGGGGAGTTCGGAGAAAATTTTTCAAACAGCAGTCATAAGTGAATATGTGTCCACGTTTGGCTGAGATCTGTTCAGTGACCTCTGAGAGTAGGCATTCAAAAAAGAAAAACCACAGCGGTAATATATAAGTCCTTCGGATGCCATGCGGGCTAAAGATGAGTAGAAGGTGGGGAAGTGAAGAGATAAAGAGGGAAAGGAAGATTGCCTCAGGCCCACACAGGACAAGTCTTTACAGGTCTGACATCCTACCCGTCACAAATACTTTTAATTCAGACACATGTTTAATGCAAATGACATGCCTACCAGAAGGACAGGCCATCACTTCAACAAAGTCATACGGTAGCTTGCCACGTTTAACCTTTGGCACTATATTCTGTATGTTGCGAAAGCCATAAGCGATGGCAAATCGCAGTGCTGGTAAGTCTGGCAGCTCTATAGTTACCTCCTTGAGGTCCTGATTTCTGAAACAGAACAAATGCAGGAAACAATGAAAGCCGATTGCTGAAATACACAAACAGCTTGCTGGTAATACTTTATGCCTAATATAGTAAAACTATTTGAACATTGCTAGTAACTGTTCTGACCAAATAATAATAATAAAACAGAATAAACAACACAACCGTTTTACAATCACTAAACAGGTTCACCTGTGTTCAGTGCTCGAATTGAAATGCAGTCTGTCCAACGCTTACACCTTAAGTGACCAGCGGCACGACAATCCCTCAGCAATGGCACGTGTTAACAAGGGATCACACAGTTTTACCTGCCACTCACACGTTTATCCACGAATGGAATGAGCTATCCTGCATGCATTTCATAAGCATTCAGCAGACGGCATCGCCCGAGCAAGGCAACGCACATCTGCATCAGCTTCATCTATCGACCTCGAAAGGATGAAACGCTGAGTTGGCCCAGTCGGCTGACCTTATAGCGGATGGTTTACCCATATGAGTGATTGCCCATCAGCTACAGGTCCAGCTTGGGACAGGGAAAGTTCGCCAGTCAAAGACCAAAGTTCTGCCACTGCGCAATGCAGCCAACTAGGGGAACAGGGGAGATTTCCCACACTGCAGTTGTCAGTACCTATACTTTACAATTGGACCGCCCTTCGGCGCCGCGGTGTCATCCCCCACTTTTTTTTCTTAATTCGGTCACTGCCTCCAGTAACTGGAGGATTTTGTTCTATCAGTTTTACTGTTTGCTTGCCCTTGCTAATGGTGACTAGTGCATCTGGATTAGGGAGAGTTCTCCTCAATGGTGCTACCAACACCATCCCCGTATCATCAACAATGAAACTAAGTACGGATATAGACATTTCTTAACTGCTGACAAACACCTGCATCACCGAATTGCGAACAGAGAAACTTAAATTCGATCACAGCAATACTGTCACTTACTACCTACCAGGGATGTAAAGTCCTCATTTTTGTGGGACTCCAACTCCAGCTCATAAAAATCCCCAGACTTCGACTCCGGGTTAAAGTCGGACGGACATCGACTCATGAACTTGTGTGATTGTGACAATATACTGAGTGATCGATGCAGACAAACAAATTCAACAAATAAGAGACCGTGTATCCGTGGTTTGGTCTATTACGCACTATCCATTATTTCATTATACTCTGTAAGATTGTGAAAACAGGTACGGCCTATGCGGAATCCTCTTTATTGACAGGACTCCGACTCTGGGATTTTAAAACATCGGGACTCCGGCCGTGGGCTAGAATCCAGACTCCGGGAACTTCGAATCTGCACACCTGCTACCTACACTTTAACTCCCAGTTTGCAGATGGACCTGGTTAGCCAGTTCCACCTCAGTTTTCTTCATCCACTTGTTCTAGCAGAGAACATTTGAAGACTAGAAGATGGATTTCGACGCCCCAGTGTTGACACGGATTCCTTCGCTATCACAAACTTGAACCCAGGTGTGACCCTGACCTTTGACCTCCAACATGTCACCATGTTATCAGTAGGCAAAACGTGTAAAGGCTTCCCATACTCGTTACCTAGCACTGAGACCAGAGCTGATCCCGGTGTACAGGCAGTCAGCCCGTAGGTAGGTGACTAAGTCATACACGCGGCATTAGGCTGACATTACTTTGCACCAGGCCTGTGGTTACCTTCCCAGCAGCAGAGCATCACCGCCCCTTGGCCAGTACCAAGTTATATTGTTTGGTGACAGAGGCACATAGGTGTGAACAACTTGCCCAAGGCTGTTATGCAGCTTTTGCCCGGAGTAGGCTATGAACCGACGACCTGTTGATAATAAGTCCAACGCTCTACCTGTTGTGCCATCTTCATCAGTAGGGTATAGTGGTTATTCCCTGTAAGTTTAATCCAGATTGCTCAAGTAGTTCATGAGATATGATGTTCACAAAATTTAACCTCAATGGCCAGATGCTACACTAACCTCTGACCTCCAGAATCTAATAAAGTCATCAGACACTGTCGGCCCGCGAAGGCATAATAAATGGCAAAACGTTTTTGTGGGCCAGCTGTCCTTCCAGTCATAAACCAAACAGTGTCAAATCACTGATCCCGACTGGTTGTCTGGCCATATCCTTTTGACATCATTCACTGGAGTCTTAATGGAAATGGCATCGCTCCCTTCATGTCAACTCTCCAACATCAGTAACAGACAGTCACTTTGTGACTCACGCTTACCGTACAACTCTGTAGTCAAGCTTCTCCAATTTTAAGCCAAGAAGCTGTTCAGCAGCGTAGAATGCAATGTGGTGAAGATAGCCGCCCGATCCGCCACCTTCATGACTCCACAGCACTTCGTCACCATTCAGTTTCCTCTCAAAGCTGCATCAATGCAACATTGCTATGAATTCCACCCATTAAAATCACATCACAACAAATATAGAGTGAGAAATTTTGCTTTAACATAACATCAGCATGTGACAGATGGACATAATGTCAGACAAAAAGCCCACGTGTCCTCAGCATAAATATGCGATGCAAATGCGTGATAATATAATCACACATTTATTCTATGATTTAACATTTTATTTGTATTACAAAAAAAACACATGGTCAACGAATTTTGATGACAAGCCAACTGCAAGTCGTGCCATGCCATGAGGATTCAATATCCTTCTGCTGCATGCCATTATTGACGACTGAATTAGAGATGCACCGATAAGGCACTGGTCGATTACTGGTCGGCCTATTATCAGCGCCTAACAATAGGCCGATTACCAATTAATATAAAAAACTTATTTGCTGTCTTATTTCAGTTATTCATTTACGCTCCGGTTGTTATCCGAGAACTCTGACTTACTTGAAGGACTGCAGACCAACCAAGTCTTTAGTTATCCGAACGCCGCTATGCTACCACGGTACTTGCCGTCATCGTGTGTCTGTCTATCCGACTGTCTGACACAAGTCGGGTGTTCTACTAAGATGGCTAAACCTGCAAACAATGCCACGTGATAGCCCAGGGACTTTAGTTTTCTGACGCCAACAAGCGTTGGTGGGCGACGCCCCATTCCCTTGAAATTTGTGCTCAAAGTGACCCACCCCCTTTCAAACACAACGATTTCGACCATGGATACACCATGTTTGTGTTGTTATGACCAGCAAACTTTCACCGCCATCGTGGTTGGCTACCACCGAACCGACCAACACCGCCATCACGGTGTTTTGCAGTGTTCTTGGTGGTCTTTCTGGGCGCTGTTTCCTGAAAACTGCCCCTCACTTCCACAGAGCGGTGATAGTCGTCTAAATGTCCCAGACATTTGATCCCGCATCTGAGTCTGAGTCAGCAACACCGCCCGCCTTCCACCTTCCCCCGCGCGTCCGCTTCCTCAATCGCAAACGATAGTACTGCCGGAACAGCAGGGACAATCCAGGCCCTGTACTTAGTGAGACCATCCCAACGGTCTCACTTAGTGCAACCCTACCGTCGGGTGCAGTGAGCAATTAGTGCATTACAGGACAGCCAAAACGATGTGACATCCACCTGTTTCTGATTAACAACCCTAGACTTGACTCCGATCATATTTGCCACCGGCACCACGGTGGCAAAAAAAACACTGCGACCGACCGAGTTGCAAATTCCTGCCACCGTAACAACACTACACCATGTAATAAAAACTGTGTAAATGACAATCAGCTAATACCAACGTACTAATCGGCCGATACTGATTATCGGCAAATCAGCCGATACCAATTATCGGTGCATCTCTAGACTGAATGATCCATTTTGCAACATACAGTGCAGCAAAAACTCACAATGTTTTTCAATGGGCTAAATAACCCTCAAACATTGCCCCTTCCCATAGGGAGATCTCAATCTCCATTTAATACATGGTTCCTTGGGCCCAAAGTAGTCAGCTACCCCCAAACAAAAAAGGCATCTCGATCAGTTCAACAGTTTTTGCAGGCCACATCTGTGTGACCAACACACAGGCAGACAGACAGACAGACAGACAGACACACACACCATGCTAAGTGCTACATCTGTAGCAATAGGCCACATCTTATGCACTGTGTGCATGCAATGCAGCCTAATAAAAAAGGCTCCAAGAAAGTTAAACATCATTAGAAGACAACTTTTATATGCATAACAAAATCACAAAATATCAAATTGTGCAGATAACTAACTTATTACACATTATCAATATCACGTTATCAGGGGATTAAACGTTTCAGTAGTACTACAATATCTGTGCATTGACTCACGGTGATGAAAAAAACACATCCTCAACTTCCGGTAGTTTAACTCCTTCCTGTGTTAGCATCTCTAGAACCTCACCTGTAGACAACATACCACATTTAGTCCTCTATCACAGTAACAAGGTGCCCTGTACTGGCTTCGGGGTTGTAATGCACCCTAATTCATTTGTTGATTTGTTGTCTGTTTGCTTACTTAACTTCCTTCCTTACTCCCTTACCTACTTTTTTGAGAATAGGCCCATTACATTTCCAGGCCAGAGGTTGTAAAAGGCAACCAAAACTGGCTTTAGTTTTTTGTGTTTATTTTGGGTTGTTGTATATTTTGTTACACATGCATGTTTGCTTTTGTTGAAGTTAAATTTAGTTTTTCAGTACTAAACAAAGAGACTGGCTGGGAAGAACGTCTCCAATATAACCTATATTGTATCGAGTTGGACATAAAAATTAATCAATCAATCAACAGTAACAAGGCTGCTTACTTCAGCAGCCCAGTGATGGATGAAGCAAGGATGAGGCTCGGGGTCAGTGCTTAGACTTTTCTTCAGTACTCTGACACTGTTGGTTTGCCGCCAGGAAAGGCATCAAGCATGTAAAAATCCTGTGCCACCTACGCCCAACAGGTAGAGTAAACAAACAAGAAAAAACACAGGTTCACCGGGGAAATGGCAGTTGAAACAGCGATGGCCTACCAATAGTTACACTGGCACCATAACACAGTTAGTAAGATAGTTTGTATAACACATTAAAACACAATAAGACAGAGAGTTAACAAAACGTAGTTCAATCACAAACTGACCAGTGGTAATAACACAGTCAACATCTCGAGTGCTGTAAACATCGTCGTAAAAGTCATGCCTCGACGCCTCCAACTTCTTGTCGTAGCAAGGCATGATGGTGACGTGATACAGCCGGTCAGGCGACGCTGCAACACCACGGTCCAGAAACGCAGGAAGATAAGACTTGACTAGAGAACCCATCACTTGCTGCGGAGACTTTGTTGTTGATATGTGCGGCAAAATATATGAGCCATGAGTTTTCTCAGCATAGCAAATCCATCCTGCACATGGCACAACCGTTCGACTTGTTAAGCACGACTACAGATGTTCTACAACTGCTTCACTACTGCAGCTGTTTGGCAACTGCTAACAGACTGTCAAACGGCACTGCTGGCTCACTTAACTTCACAAGGGCACTCACAGACTGGCGTCAATTCTGACTTCTCACTTTCAATGTCCATCCATCAAACATACACAAATGGCAGATTGTGAGATGCATGTCAGCAAGTTACAGACTGAAGGTAGTGCTAATAACAAAGGCTTTCACTGACAATGCCACGACCATCCGTGGTACAGTAACAATATGTCATATGATCATAATGTGCCTGCTGGCATTTAACGACAATCGGATTAACGACCTATGGCTACCTAGTTTGTACGATATTAAGCCTTTTGTGCATATCTGCAAACTTTCTTAACCAAAATCCTGTTACACTTCCGTTATGATGGTAGCTTCAAGTAATTTCTGCACAAATTAAAAAAGTAAAAAGACTGCCAAGGCCAGCAACTGATGAAAGCCACTTTTAACCATAAAGTATGTGATGATGATAAATGATGAAAATATAGCAGTAGTAATAATAATAATATCAACAACAATGATAATCATAACAAACCTGGACATGCTGAAGCCAGCATAGGAAGTGCCTGATTGTCAACTTCTCTTTGACGATAACGTCGAACAAACTCGCGACATATCTCTTGCAAACTGAATTCACGCCCAACAACTGTACTTAATACATAGTGAACTCCTGCAAAAACGATTCAATAGACAAACAAGAAAGTATGAATATGATAAAATGATTAAATAATGATTGTATGTAGAATAAGATGCAGTTGGAGATGGCAAAATTTGCCCCAATTCCGCCAATTACAGCTTTACGCATACTAATGCACATTCATTAAACATCTATGCTGTCAAACTGACACACTCACACACGTGGATAATAAATAATCAATTTTAACCATATGTTACCGAGCTGCTTGAAAAATGTTGCCAGCTTCCTAAAAGTCTGTGAAGAAGACAGGCAGAACTTTGCTGCCAGTGAAGCAATGGACTGCGGAGACAGCGACACAACTATTATCTTCACGTCACTTAAGTTCCCTGCCTGAAACATAGCCAAATACACCAAAGTCAATGTGCAACTGATCAATGTTTTGATTGATTGATTCAGATCAGGTTTTGTGTCCCCCTCGACACAGAAAAGGTAATTTCGGAGATGTTTTTCCCAGCCAATCTCTTAGCTTGGTACTGAAGAAACTAAACCCAACACTAAAAAGCAAGTAACACGGGAATAACGTGATCTATGCTAAAACAAAAGAAAACAAAATAGCAAACCTAAACAAACATACAAAAACAAAATCTAAGCCAACACGCAAATTTAAGTAACTGTTCACGTGTATGTGTATGTTTGTGCTTCATTGTGCACAATTGTCATATACAACACAGCACAAAACAAGTTCTGACTATATTCCCTCCTAAGCTCCAAACAATCATCATTGCATAGATGCTGTCTACTGGAGGGGAAATGGGTCAATCTTCTGATTCATGTTGCTGTCATGTTCAGAAAAGAAATGTTGCCATATAACCAACTATGTGCTCCAATGACTGGTCCAAATGCAGTCAACTGACACTCATTGCGAGATGCTAACTAAGCCACTAACAGTGTGCCACTGTGCAGCCACACATCTAGCATTCAAATACAGTCAGTTTGTAATTACAGTTAGCTAGTAATTTTAAAATAAAATGACATTTTTGGGTTATATGACAAAACAAATGCAGCATAATGGTTCAACACCCAGGCTTTGCCTCACAGTGACTACCTGTCAGTTTTTTATGCATTTCCATATTGTACCTTATCATCGTAAAAATCGTGCAAGAGATATACCCCTGTGGGACGTTTATATTCTGCAATTGAGTAACATTTTCAGTTTTGGGGTCCCACAACTCTGTCCCTATACCAATGGGGGTGAAATTTGGCATGGAGGTCCGAGTCCTAGTCAGTGAAAGTATCAGCTAACTGATGATCCGCCCAAGAGTCTCCAAAAAATGCTTTGAGCTTGTGGCAGCAGTGTCTTCCCAGATCACTAAAGCAGATGGTTTTACCTTGCCCAGCCAATAAAAGGACGGAACTGAAAGAAAATATAACAGCAGAAAAATAAAGTGAAGAAGAAATACTGTAGTAAAAGGCATTCTAATTGAGACTAGTGAAACAACAAGCACACATAAATGACACATAGCAGAAAAACCACCTGACGTTTCTTATTGTCACTCAGCACACGATACAGCTCTTGCTGACTCTGCTGGGTTATTAGAACAGTTTCAGCTGAAGTGACACATCCACTGCAAGCCAAGCAGTCGTTCAAAGTAATTGTCACCTTTTTATGAACTCTTCCAATCTGCACAGAACAACACTATGTGACAAACATTTTAACTGCTACAAAAAGCCGGTAAATGCATTAAAATAAGCAATAATGCAAATACAAAATCCTGCCTGAACACTACAAATCACCAAAGATGACCAATGATCACCACAAATCACTGCTAATTACTGCAATAGAGACGGCGGACTGTGCTACCGCTGGTACACCTTTTCGGCGATAAAGCTCCTCCAGAGAGTCCATGAAACCACGAGCGTACGCTTCCTCTTCGGCGGTCACTGACTTGGGGAACAAGATCTGTGTCGGCGTGCTGGTCGTGTTGTCTGCCCAGTCCTGCTCGACTGACTTATAAAGAATATAGAAGCTGCTTTGTGCAAAATTATACTTTAACCATGCATTACATGGATGTGACATTCGCTGCAAATTTTTGTTTTTATTATTATTATATTTTTTTATCCTCGGTATCTATGTTCCTGAGGGAGTTTAAAAATTAAAAATACAAAATGCAAGTAGGTACTACGATCAATCTGTGCGATCAGCGGCCGGCAGACAGTCGTGCAGCAAGATGGCGTTGAAACGCTGCACCAAAACTGAAACTCGTTGAAAAAGAAAACTCAGCTCTCTGGCCTCGCCAGAAATGTTGGTGATCCTCCTGCCGAGGTCGCTTAGGAGAAGGCGGGCCGAGGAATTGAGAACGCCAAGAGTTTCTTATAGAATTTATTAATTTATAGAATTATAGAATTTATGAACATACCAGTTATTTGACCTCATTATCAGGATAACAATGATTTACAACCTGTGTTTCTTCTTTTTGTAGTACATTCTTCTGTGGATGCTCAGCATCTATTGGTTTTATACACTCCTGCATTCATATAAATTGCATTTAGTCATAAAAATCAATTGCATCGAGAAATAAAACAGCATCACAACATACTCAGTGCAGCATATTCACACAATGAAAGCGAATGAGCAGCATTTGATGCCCACTTGACAAATCACAAAACATTTCATTTTCAGAGTCAACTGCATAAGTATGAAAATAACATACAACAACTCTGCACTACAGTTTCCAGGAATACACACATACAGCATAGCATCTACATTAGTACTGATATCCATTACTGACACAGACAATTTTATCATCCCATGCAAGAAAAGATACAATCGATCGACTGTCTGTCTCCGAAACTAAGGAAGATACCTGTTACGATACAAAAGTGAACCTACTGCTATCTAATGGCTAGCTACCTACAGGACTGTCACATTAATGACTTGTGACAAAACGGTTGATCACTTGTATGCTGATGTGCTTCAGTAATTATAAATGATGAGCCACAAGCAAACTGCAAGTAAAGTCCTGCAGAGCTATTAACTGACAGCAAATGTTTCTTGCAAGCTAACTGGATGATTCTTAACTATGCTCTAACATGAATTCCACATAATAATTCTGACTTAACTTAACTTAGCTATAAACATGGGAAAAACCAAAGCTTATTGAACTCGTTTTTTAGAAAACAAATCACATTTAATCTTAAAATTTTTGACTGTTTCCACCGCGATGGCCAGGTGTCAGACATGACCTTATGACACGGAATTGAAGCTCATGTTATTTCCGTGTAGTGGACGGCATGGCGGCACTCTGTGGCTGACTTGCCGTCTATTCGGGCGTCTTTTAGGCGGCAAATGACTGTTGTGAGATAATCATCGCTGATCTGCATTGTTTGTCCAACGGTGGGCGCCGTATTGGCCTATGTGTGTTCCTGTAACTGTTGCTGTGAATGCAGTCTGTGCCAGCAAACAATGCACGTATGAGACCTGCATTCGTGATTGATATCATACTCCCACTCAATCAGGTTGTCAGCGCCGCTCAGCGGTTACGTAATATCGACGGCAAATGCCGTACTGCAGAACCCCACACATGTAACCAGTGACTAATCACCAACATGAGTAACCGAGTCTGCTGATGCCCAGCATCATCTGTGACAGGATGTGACTGATGTCTGCTCAGCATCGTATGTGCACAACGGTAGGGGGTGCACTAAGTGAGAGCATTGCAACGGTCTCACAAAGAACAGTGCCCAGACTGTTCAGGTGTCAGCGTTGCATCCTAATTCTGGTAAACAAATAAACATCGGAATTGGACATTGGATTTTTTTTGGCCTAAATATCGGAACATTGGATATCGGCCGGTTTACTTGAATTGGCCGTTCTCTAATTACCTTAGCAAAAACGCCCTTCACTTTCTAGTAGAGCATGCAATACCGACCATATTTCCCAAATTCCCAATACCGGCATTTCGGTATTGGAAGAAATTAATACCGGTATACCGGTATTAATACCGGTATTCAACAACTGCCTATTTTAACAACTGTGGCTGCAACAACGTGTAAGCAATGCATAGTTAACGACCGTTTAATTAGTGCATGAATACGTGTTCAAGCGTCAAGTGTCAGCATTTAAGTCAACTAAGGCCGATTTAATGTAGCAAGGTTTTACATAAAACAATAAACAAATACACAAAATGTCAGTTTGTGTCATAGCTTACTGAATAAGATACACCGTACACGCAGACAGCATTCTGACTTTTCAAGTAGGCCTAATCACAGTCTGCACGGCAAGTTCAGGCCAGTCGCATCCTGCGCTGTGTAGCTGGCAGTCAGAGCAGCACCGCTGCACCGTACGTGACCGCAGTAGGCTGGGCACGTGTCATTCATGGTTGGTGGGACTTGGGAGTCGAGTAGCTTGACCTGAGTTGCTTCTCAGACTGATGCTGCAGCTGCAGCGACTGCCAGCAAGCGAATAGGCCAGCAGGCACTGGCAGCAGTAGCCGGCGAGATAGCAGAATACTGACTAGTGACTGAGTGACCATTGACCAAGCGTTCGTTGGCACATAGAATAATGCACTGCCTGTCAGCTCAGCGTCAATACCGATCATGCCAGTATTGAGTGACTTCAATACCGGTATTAATACCACTGAGATTTGTGGCGGTATCCCAGTATTTGGTATACCGGGATACCGGTACTGGAGGCCCTACTTTCTAGCCTGTAAGAATAGGCTAACTTCAAAAAGACAACATCGTCTTGTGATAAGCTTGAGGTATTGTGCCGCGGTCATTTGCCAGCCCCCATTATAAATGGGAGAGGAGATAGCCTTTGAAAATGGCCGAATTTCCGACTTTCAAGGGCTTGTGACCTTGACCTTGACCTTTGATGCACACTGCATACCATCTTGCATCACTCACCGACCTCTACCAACATGCCGAATTTCATTGAAATAGAAGGATCTTCTTGTAGACGGACGGACATACGGACAGATGTACGGACGGACATTTGAGACCCACTTTATTAGACTTGGAGGAGTTGACCTAAAAGGAGCTAGGTCTTTTGTAGGCATAAAAGAAAGAAACAAACAACTTTCACATTCACTGAAAATAGCGTAATGGTGACGTTATTTTCCGTCATTTACACAGAAAATAAATGCACCATTTCGCTATTTTATGTGAAGATTCACAGAAAATAGTGAAATGGTGCCTTTATTTTCCGTGATCTTCACAGAAAATATAATTGACGCTCGTCCTTCTTCTCCAGGACGCCGGTGCAGCAGTAGCCCATGTCTGTGGTAAGTCTGCGGTGGCTGAATGTGTCTAATACAGTTCAAAACCTAGTCTGTGGCTCTAGTCATGTAATCTGTGGTAAATAAATGTTATGCAGTCTGTGGAGCCTAGTCTGTGGTAGTATGCAGTAGGCTAGTCTGTGCTCAGTTAGGCCTATGCTATAGGTCGAATGTCGAGCCTAGGACCTAAGTGTCCGTGCGATGGGGCCGAAGTGTCCCAGCCCCAGAACAGAAATGTCTCGGTGCCAAAGTGTCACTCTTGCGTCCGAAGTGTCTGTCAGCCGTATCCGTATCGACATCTGTAGTTTACCCATCTACAACCCAAATACCCGACATAACACAGATTTGCCTGTGATGGCGCGATGAAATCATCAAGATCTGTAAGTTGAAGAACACCGCTAAAACGCGACACAGACATCAGTTTTACCAAAGTGATGGGTCAATATTCGACATTACATTATCGATATCGTAACGACAAAACGATATCATAGATACGTTTCGTAGTCAAATGTAAGTTATTTGCAATTATATCGTACACAACCACTTGCTATGTTTGCTATCATATTACTTACCGATGAATACTGCTGTTTAAACACCAAAAACGACAGTAACGACACCAAATTGAATATGTATATAATTCACTAGTTGACGCAGCGCCTTCGGAGGATTTTTTGAATGTGTCTACGCTTCAGTAAATCGACGTGCAAGTTGAAGCTGAAGCGGAAACCTGGGAAGAACCACGTCGGCGACTCGACGCCGATACGTGTTTCCGCGCTACCCTGTAAAGAACTCCAACACGAACGATGACAGTCACCAGACAGACAACGAAGACGACAATCAGTAACACGGGAACACGAGGTGTCCACTCTTTCGTCGGAGGTCGCTCGGATTGTAATGCGTAGTAGTTAGGTAGTTCCGGTTTCCATCCATGACGTAGTGACTGCGAATTGCGCTATGAATTCCGCCCCGCGGTCTGTATTGCCGAAACAACGTACAGTTGCTGTTGACTAATTGGAGTGGACGTGAACTTTCGTCCCGCCAATTCTGAAGTGCGCTTGAAGCAAAGAGTTTCCAAGCTGGACAATTCTTCCTCCGAAACCGCCTTCGCCGTATCACGGATAGATCATCTGTTGTCCGCTCTCATCCTGTTTGATCTCTGGCACGCTATTTAGCAGCAGTCCGACCCGAAAAAGAAAGATTGCGACATGTTACAGGATGATGTAGATTTGCTCTGTGCATGGTCGAACGAATGGCAAGTGCAGTTCAACGTAGACAAATGCAAAGCAATGCACATTGGTAAAAGAACCCCTTCTATGCACATAAAATGAAGGGTTTGAAGCTGAAGAAAGTAGAAATTGAAAAAGATCTGGGTGTATAGATTAGCAACGACGCTAAACCGCCTGTACATTGTCAGCAAAGTTACTTGAAAGCAAACAGAATGTTAGGGTTTGTCAAAAAAAAAACATCGATCGACATTCCTATATCATAATCTTACTAAATATGTATAATAGTTTTGTACGTCCACACCTTGAATAATGTTCACCAGCTTAGTCACCGCACTATAAGAAGGATAAAGTATTGTTGGAGCGAGTGCATCATCGATTCGCAAGGATGTTTAGTCATTTACGACAATTGGGTTACTCCACTGGGTATTGCGTCTATGGTCCTTGAAAGCGCGTAGAAATAGAGCTGACCTTATTGAAGTGTTCAAAATCATGAGAGGTTTTACTCCAATTTGTTAGGACTCGTTCTTCCAGCTTAGCAAGGATGCTCGTACACGAGGTCATACCTTGAAGTTGACCAAGTATCGAACAGTCAAAGATTTACGCCATAATTTCTTCAGTGAACGAGTTGTTAACAGATGCAAACAAGAACTTATCAGGAGATGAGATAGCGAACATGAACTTTTTAAAGACGCTATCGCACACGTGGTACTTCAAAATACCAGAAAAGAGAACTTACTTCGTTTAACAAATTAGACGATAGCTAGGCAAGTATTGCGCATTAAGTCTTAAATTTATAAATTTGCTACATAATTTTCATCGTGCAGTTAGAATATTTACACCGTGGGCGTCGCGCGGTCCCTTTGCAGACGTTTACTACTAGACATAGTAATCGTCAATTGTCCTTAGTTATGGCTTTGTCAACCACTTTTATGCAATGCGCCCTGGAAACTACCAAATTCGTAAAATAACGCAAAATAAGGACCATTACGTCGTTCAAGGTCATTTAAGGTCACCGATTTTGGTACCAATCGAAAGCTCATATACGATTTCCTATTAGTGATTAATACTAACTTACCTCCTATCTTGCACCGTTTCTAAGATATGGCCTCCGAAAGATCCGAAATCGCTATATTTGGCTACCCCTCTTGCGTTTAACCCCCCTCAATGGAGGGGTTCTCCTGGACGCCAAGGTACTAAACGGTGAACAAAAATTGCCGAAAATTTTAAGCGGCTGAGTAGGATGCACGAACGTTACAGACAGACAGACAACAGACGGACGGGCGATAGCACGAACGTGAACGCTCCAGTCTGCGAGCCCTCTGGCTGGATCAAGTGTTTAACTTGGTGCAGCCGCACCAGGTATATGTATATGACTCAGTCCGCGTTGGTAACGCAACGCATAACTCCAATCACTCCACATCGGAAAATAATTCATGATTAGCGAGGCTACAAGCGTGATACTTTTATAGCCTATGTACCAGCCGTCACGGGCCGTCACGGTCCTTTCGTACACTGTCAATACAAAGCAATACCTTACTCTTATTGTTTACTGTGTACTAGAATATCTTAACCAATATCATACCATACGGTTTCAAGTAACCGATGCGGTTACTGCGGATTATTCGGGTCATGAGCAACGAACCCGCATATGGGCTATGTGAGCGTAACATGCGCTCATGGAAGGGTTAGTTACCACTTTCCGACATGGACGTAGAGTGAGTGGACTTATATGTCGGGTTTCTGTCATGTAGCCACAGACTTTACGTTTTTTAATAGACGTCGACTCGACGCTAGCGCCGCTTGGTGTCTTTGACCCGTATTAAAAATGAGTGACGTAATTAATGTAAATTGCGATGTGGTGTAATTGTATTTTGTTATTAATCTCTAGCCATTAAGTACCGTAAATTTATTTTGTTGTAGTACGTTATCTGCAGAAGGTTGTGACAACTACGTTTTAAGTGCATGTTACCTCAAAAGTTCGGAAACTGCGTTGAACTGACTGCTTAGGTGGGTTTGCTGATAGGTTCGATGCATCAGCTTGTCAATGTCATATGCAGTGTGTCGCTGCGGAATGTTTATTTGACTGTTATCATCATCATCATCATTTATTTGCTTGAAAGAACCACAAAACATACAAACAAGCAGGAGCACCAAAGCAAATTTGCACTTACATGTGTCCTAATAAAAGATTACAGTACTATCATCTTCTTCCATGAAAGTGCAACCTCTCACGGAGGATGAACGCACAGCAGCCAGGCATGCCGCGTTGCCGGCAGGATAACTCGATGAGGTTAAAAACAATGCTGAGTCGATTTGGATTCACCCAAGACTCACCCATGCAAGCGTCTTAAGCCTAACATTGCACATAATGATAATAAATGCAATACAAATATAAACAAAAAAGAGGAATACATATTATATATATACATGTGTGCGTATTATATTTAGAGAACGGCCGATTTGGGTAAAACGGCCGATGTCCAATGTTCCGATATTTAGGCGAACAAATTCTGATGTCCGATTCTGATGTTTAGTTGTTACCAGAATTAGGATGCAACACTGACACGTGAACAGTCTAGGCACTGTTCTTAGTGAGACCATCACGACAGTCTCATTTAGTGCAGCCCTAGCCCACGTACGTATGGGTGTTAAGCTTCCATACGTACGTGGGCTAGGGCTGCACTAAATGAGACTGTCGTGATGGTCTCACTAAGAACAGTGCCTAGACTGTTCACGTGTCAGCGTTGCATCCTAATTCTGGTAACAACTAAACATCAGAATCGGACATCAGAATCAGTACTATCATCTTCTTCTTCCATGAAAGTGCAACCTCTCACGGAGGATGAACGCACAGCAGCCAGGCACGCCACGTTGCATGAACACTGCCAAAACGCACCGCCATGCCCTGGAAAGTCCTGGAAAATGGGTTTGGTCCTGGGAAGTCCTGGAATTTTCTAGGCTATGATGCCGGAGGCAGACACAATGATGCAGGTGCAGATGCCAAAATTTGCGTGTCTGCATATCTCTGCCGATATTCACATGTAAATGACTGTGAAAAGTTTTTCGACAATTTGTTTGCTATTTCTCAGTGACAGTGATCAACGTATACTTGGCGATTGGAGTTTCTCGGCAGCCGGTCCGCGACTGTGGAATGATCTTCCACCCGGACTGCGGCGGCCGGGACTTTCCTTCGATTCTTTTAGACGATCTCTGAAAACACATCTCTTTGGCGACTGAAGCGCCTAGTGACTCCTTTCGACTTATAGGCACTATATAAATAAATGTATCTATCTATCTATCTATCTATCTATACTGGGGTATGAATGCAGCTATCATATGATGCATATATATGGTTAGTAACTGCTGTTTGTCTCTGTATGTAAACATCGCTGGTGTACGACAGGGTCCTGTAAAATTTTTTCTGCAGTCCTGGAAAGTGGAAATTTTTGTAACCAAGAGAGTGGGAACCCTGATTGATGCAAATATCGATTTAAAGCAAAATTAGCATAATGTGTTGTTGAAATAATGTATGTAGCGGGTATTGTCATGCACAATTTCTGTGTACTGTTGTTATTTGTTAATGGTTGTTTCTACTGAGCCTACAATGTCGGATTTATTCATCTGGTAATCGATGTATATAAAGAGCACTGTTGTCTTATATATTGACTGAAATTGTATAGAACATAATATAACCAGATGGAAAGTACTCTGAGAGAGTACAAATCCCTGCGAACGCATTTTTGTCGCCAACACTTGGCAACACTTGCCACACCTACTATTTGCGGCCGCTAGTATCGAATTTCCCAACGGAGCTATTTTGTAAAAAAATTGCCGGTTTACAGAGTTTTTTGACCGTTACTTTTACATCCCTCTACTGATCGTAACGAAACACGAGCTTGGGTCTTCTTTTTCCCCCTAGGAACCTTCGCATAAAATTTGGTGCAAATCCATCCACAATTTTTTTAGTTATCGTGGTCACAGACAGACACACACACACACACACACACACACACAAAAACCAACGTCGGTGAAAACATTCCCTTACTTTTGCGGGGATAACAAATGTAAACTAATGTAAATTTTGTTAGACAGTAGGCGTTTGGCATTATATGGCACAAGCCTGTGCATACTCATGCCACTTTTGTTTCTATAGACTGATGGCTTCGGTGAATTCTGTGAATGTTTCAGATTTCAGACATTTCCTTTCAGTAAGATATTTATTCACCAAAAGACTTGAAATAGATGCATTCAGTTCAACTTTTCGATAGCGTTTTGACGACCTAATTCTAGTCTTTCCCCTGTTGTTGCATTAATGCTTATCACAGACAAGGATTCACTGCTGTGTGACCACTGTTATTTGTCCTATTTTATATACATGTACATTGTGCATACATATAAATTACGTTTTGCATTTTGGCATAACTGTAAAATTTATTGGACATCCACATGCCTTTTACTGTTGACAGAAGATGTCGGTCGAGTCGGGCATTGCTACTGAATCACGCAGTGGAAGTCTCGCAACAGATGGTGTTGGCTTGTCAACTGGCAGCATCCGATCCACTGCTGATATGACATCAAACTTTGAGGCTACCAGTCGTCTGTGGTCAGCAGATGGAAACGTTGATGGGACTAGCAGAAGGCAGTGGGGAGAGTTCAACATTTGGGGAAATAGTGGTTCATCAGAGATGGGGAACAATATCTGGAATGCTGGCAGTCTTAGTACAATGTTTCAGAATATTGCCGGTGAAGGATTGACCGCAATCAACAAGGCTGAAGCTAACAATGGTGACTTTGCTTGGCATAATGCACCTGTCATGTCAGAATCTAATGGCAATTCTGAGTCACTTGGTCTGTCAGATCTTCGCCAGGAACCAAAGACGTGGTATGGCGGATTTGGATTTGGTTCTAATTCCGTTGAATCGAATTCGTTTGGATCACTTGGATCTAATGGTGGTGACGGTTGGGGAATGCCCAGCAGCAGCAGCATTGCTGAGCCAAAGGCTGCATCAGTGGATTGGAGCATTAACAAAGACAACACCTTGAAGCCTAATCAGTCAGGTGGTTGGCCCGGTAATACAGGTGAAAATGAGAAGACTGATCAGCTGCAGAGAACGTGGTCATGCTCTGACGTTAGTGGAGCTGCTGCTGCTCACGTCCGGAGCTCATCGGCAGCGTGTGATTCAACAGCAGCGGGAAAAGAAACTGAGAGTGGAAAGTTGGTGTCTGCCAGTTTATCAGGCAACATGGATGTGGGTTCATCTTCAACGCCACAGCCAAGTGAGCCAACTGCAGAGGAACTGTTGATTGCAAAGATGATAGAGAGTCATGAAGGATGGGGGACGAGGCCTGTCCGCCAGGATACGCCATGGATGATTGAAACGTCATCACCAAATGTTGCGGCTGTTATTGGAAGTGTTGTGGATAATGTTGCAGTATCGGTCAAGGCTGATGTGGGCTCTGTGTGGAACTCACCAAAAGAGGCACCTGGTGCTGGGCCATACTGGGGAGTCGGGCCTTCCAGTGTGAATTCAACTGACTGGAATAATGACAGTGATATCGGTGTGTGGATTGGACCGCCGTCGGCTGATGCAGTGAATCCTAATATGTGGACTGGTCATGGTAATGCTTCTGCTGGATGGCCCGGTGTTGGACCAAGTCCGGCTAGCAGGGTGAACACCTCTGACCTTGCCACTGCACTGGCAGGTAACTGGTCTGATACTGTCGGTTTGCCAGCTGCCATTGCCAACAAGCTGGCAATGAATGCTGCTGCAAACAGCTCGTTGGACAAGAGCCGGCCAACAGATGCCCAGTGGATTGCAGCACTTACAAAACCACAGCCAAGCGGTGGATGGGCCTCGGATCCAGTTTCGGGTAGCTGGAGCATGGCGGATGCACAGGACCCAGCCGGAGCATTGATTCGGGCACAGCTCCAGCTTGCTGCCCAACCACCAAGACCTGGACATCAGTTTGAAGTTCGTCCACCCACAACTGGCCTCAAGATTGATACATGGAATGAGCCTCCTGTTGTACCAGATACCCTGCTTCATCCAGGACACTGGGGTCAGCCTCCTGCTAATGCGGTATGTCGTCCAGATTCCACTGTTTTGATCATAATTGTGGCGCTTGTGATTTTACCCGCGCGACCCTATGCTAGCTCGATACTTGCTGTCATTGCCTGTCCTTGTGTCTGTCATAAGTCGGTATACTACTAAGACGGCTAAACCTAAGATCATGCAAACAACGTCGTCGGATAGCGCAGGGACTCTAGTTTGCTGATGCCAAAAATCGAGGTGAAATTCCAAAGGGTCACCCCCAACGAGGGTGCCAAATAGAGGTGGGGTAGTTTCAGATTGGAGATTTTCTATCAATATCTCGCTATGTCTCATAAATGGTGCAAGACAGTGACATAGTTCCAATGGAATGCTAATAGGAACTCATATGTGCTCTATCGAATGGCCCTATTTTTAGTGACCTTGGGTGACCCCTTACTATCCCAAACCACACCATTTTCCACACTTTTGTCGCCTTCCATATCTTTGTAGCAGCTGATCATAGAGACTTCAAATTTGGAATATGGGTTTATTGTAGCAAGTGCTAGCCCATGGATGACAAAGCATCCCTGAAAGGGGCGTTATAGACTTTCAGTTATCTTTCTGTGTGCAGTTGAATTGATCTTGTAAGATAGTAGATTGTCTTGTTTTGTGCACAGTCATTTCCGTACGCACAATTGCATTTAATGCAAATTCACAATTTAGTTAATTTTGCTGCAGGGATCTGGCATGGGAGGACAAGCACAGCTTGAGGCACAGCTTCAGCAGCTTGTGAAACTTGGCATGAAGGTAAGTGATATATTTGTGTCTTATTTTCAGTGAAATTATTCTGCACATTTCCAGGTCTAGTTTAAGAGTTAACCACATTGAGGATACTTAATGAATCACGCCATAGCCCTCACACACACACACATGTGAATCATTTTATTGGCGTATTCTGTATGAAGCCAGGACCTCAGTAATTGGCATTGTTTTTTGACAGGCCGAATGCCCTTCTTGTCACCCAAATAACAATGTCAAAGCACTGAAAGGAACTCACTATGGCTGTACCGAATATTCTGTTCGTATTGAATTATGTTCAGGCCGAATAGTATGCAAGATAATATATTCGTATTCAGCTGAATAATATTCTCAAAAGTAAACCGAATACAAATGATTGGAGTTAGATTTAAAGAATGGTGGTTTGCAGTGAGAGTGAGCTAACATAACTACACACTATGAGCAGCCGGCTCAGTTCACGTTCAGTCGCATAATGCGGTGTGGAAATTAACGCATCAACAGTCTGCTGCGTAGGTAGCTGGTCCACGAAGAAGTACGTCTGCCGTAAGTTCCTCAGTCCCAGTCACACTGAGTTGCTGTCTGCAGATGAGCAGTGGACTGTATTGTGATGTTCCCACCCTCTGCCTGTTTGCATCCCCCTATAGACAGGATTTGGACCTGTCCACTGCAGTTTCAGTCTGTACTCCTGCCGGAGCACGTCAACTGGCCTAGAGCATCAAATACACTCATTTGCTGGTGTGAGAATGTGGCCATATTTCAACTATTTAGTGCAGCTGTTTTATGTTTCCTGTGACAACGTTCCAAGTGAATGTATTCTTAGCTAAGTTGGCTGACATGGTGACATTTGTTCTGATTAATGCACATGTTTGTTGACCGAAAATGAAGACCGCCAGTGCCTCGTTTTTGTTAAGGAGGGCTTTGTGTAAACCCCAATGTCATTTGTAATAATGAATTAATGATGAGAGTGAACTTGGACGAATGTACACTGTGTCCGGGAAAAAAGTAACCCCTGTATACATTTTCAAAATTCTGTCAAGCAATGCCAGATTTTGACAAAATTATGCGTCAACAGTGCAACATCTAATTGCAAACAAACTACCAAATTTCAGTAAATTTTCTCAACGCCTGCATTAGTTGAAATGGGTTTAGGGAGGTCACCCAAAAACATGGTGTCCACTATAGCAACCGCACAGATGTGATGGTTGTGTGTACGTGTGTGCACTGTGCAAGCATCAAACATAGCTTAAGTCAGTGTTCATAATGTCTTCCATGTACTCAAATACAAGCTCGAAGACATGGATGCCACTGCCTGATCGCTTCATCGATGAACACCTGATGGAAATGTTCCCACTCATCGATTAGGCGTGACTTCAGCTGATCGATGTCACGAATTTGGCTGTGATACGCACGCTCCTGCAGCTTCCCCGAATCTCATAAATCTAGCACCATACCACAAAACGTTAATTAAAACGATATATTCGGTGGAAAATGCCATGTTTATTGTTTACAAGAGCTGCTTACTTAGGTTGTGGCAACACAATGTCACTTTTGGACGACTGACTACACTAAGTTACAATGTATTGGAAATATATATATTTTGTCATCGATATTTGAAGATGAATAACTCTGCTATGAGTCTATATTTTCTAGCGAAATTTGTTGGTTCTTTCACAAATATATTCAGGAACATCTGCACCCAGTTCTGTCAGGATGCATTCAGATTTGCCATTTTTGTTGTACATTGTCTAGGGGGTTACTTTTTTCCGGACATGGTGTATATTGTTCACGAAGATGACCACATCACATAACAGTAACTATTTGTATTCTGTTGATATTCGGCAGAATAATAGCTCAGTTATTCTTATTTGACCGAATTGTAATTTCCGCCTGTTTGGTACAGCCCTAGAAATCAGACAGAACCGATATCAGGAAAACGTATACTGGCCTTATCTTTTTGTTCATCCAGCAACTAACTTGTGAGGGAAGGAATGATGCACTGCCTGCCTGATGCTAATTGACCCAAACTAGGTCCACCAGCAGCTGTGTAACATTGATGTGATATTATTTGTCACAAGAAGTGAGTGGACTTTACAGTTATTTTGTGTATCGTGTGATTTTTGTTGTCGTTATTAGCAGTATGAGGTAATTTGATTTGCTAGAAGAACTGTGGAGGAATGCAGAATCACTTTAGCTGTGATGTTCTGTGGTTAACTTAAAGTAGAATTATATGCTATTTTTTCAGTGTTTCATTCATTGCATATGTAATTTTGTTGCAATAGCAAGAAGATGCTATACGGAAGTTAACAGCTGGCAATGGTAAGGATTTGAAAATGCTATAGTTAACTGTGTTAATGAACATTGTACACAATGGTCCAGAAGTTTAATCCAAAGCAATTTCAGATTATTAATCACAGTCTGCACGGTAGTGCAGGACTGTTGTAAGGGTCGTTCCGATAAGTATAGGAAATGGCACTTTTGGGGGTCCTGCCGCCCAGAAACTCCCAACCGATCAACATGAAATTTGGCATGGATCATTACGTTCGGGATACCACTCGACATCCCAAATGGTATGTCAGTCGGATAAGGGGCGTGACCCCCACGAATGGGTGAAATGTTAAAGGTCTGTGCTTTTTAGTTTATTTATTTTTTATCGTTTCTTTGGCGGAGCTAGGGGTCAAACCGCTGGACCGATTTTGACAAGTTATAACTCAAAATGCGCGTTTCTGGGTGAGTTGCATTCCTAGAGGGATAAAAATACAAAAAGTTTTGGTTTTCCCTTATTTTTGCCCCAAAAACACCCCAAAAAGGGCGTGAGTAGGCATTTTCTAGCTTAACGCTCAAAATATTAAAACTTGCATATTATCGAAACTACTGCACCGATTCAAACCAAATTTTGCACAATGAGAGAGACCACCAAAATACACTTTGTGGGTGGTCTAAACAGGCGTATAACAAATCCAAGATGGCGGACAGCCGCCATCTTGAAAAATCGAAAACGGTCATATCTCCAACAAGAAACCAAGCAGTACTGATGCGATGATCGATGTGATCATTGTGATAGTAATCCGTATGCAAAATCATAAATGCAATGAAGTGGAGAATGCTTTTCAAATTTTTAAAGTGAGTTGCCTTGTAAGGGTGTACACAGACTCACGTGACAATGGTCATAACAAAATGATTTTTGCTGTGTCCTACGTGTGATAAAATAACTAGACCCTTACACTTCAGTGTTAAACTGATGATCAGTTTTTGTTATTAATTTTATGTGTAAAATTAATTAAATCTTGTGACAATTTACTGGTGAAAGAGCACACTTAGCCACAGTTGGTTAAGTCTTGGTGTACAGGATTACCAGTATGTCAAATCTTTTTCTAGAGATTTGTAGATGTATCGATTGACTTACTGCTGTAACACATGCAGAAATTTCTTGAAACCTTTCTTTCTATTTTTTACTGTTATTTTGAAAATATTTTAATATTTTATAATTATTGAAAAATGTGCCGTTTTTACCGCACATTGTTATATGCTGTCGTCATGTGTCTGTTTGTCCATCCATCCGTCTGTCCATCTCAAGCCGGCATTATACCAAACTGCTAAAAATAGGATCACATAAACAACTGCATGCAGTTGGCCTACAAAACACTGCTCTGCAAGAATGAATGCGGATGGTACCAAGATATACTCCAGTTTGCTTACACTAAAAATGTCGGCAAAATTCTAACGGAGGTGACATAGGTTGAAATTGGCGATTTTCGACCATTATCTCACTACATCTCAGAAATGGTGCAAGATAGGGAGATAGTTACTATGGAACACTAATCAGAACTTATATGCACTCACTTTAATGGCACTATTTCCAGTGTTCTTGAGTGACCCTTAACTACCCCAAACCACCCCATTTTTGATATTTTGTATCGCCTTCCATATCTTTGTAGTAGGTAGAGATAGAGACTTCAAATTTGGTAGATAGGTTGATTGTAGCAAGTGCTAGCCCATGGATGGCAAACAATCCCTGAAAGGAGTATGGTCAGGTCACACGAACCAATTAAATTTTGGAGTCCACCAACCATATCTCTGGAACAGCTGAATCTAAAATCGTCAAATTTTGTTTACAGGTGGACTGTATCAAATCCTAGCCTAGGTGACAAACCACACCTAAAAGGGGCGTGGTTTATTTTACGTAACCCATTTTTTAAATTTTGCCCCAATCATATCTTTGTAATTGGTGAAGCTTGGTACTTCAAATTTCTTGTACTGATATATACAGGTGAGTACGAGTGACTGCATGATATACTACTACTCCCAGAAGGGATGTGTTCAGAGTCACATGACCTCTTTAAATTTTGGGAAACAAGTGATAATATCTCAGAAACAATGCAAGATAGAGACATAGTTGCAATGGAAGACTAATAGGAAATTGTATGTGGCCTATCGAATGGCACCATTGTCAGTTACGTTGAAGGTCACTTTTGCTGTTTGAAACCTTTATAACTCGCATAGCTTGTGAAATATAGCACAAATTTACTAACATAGCATGTCGTGCAGTCCCTCTGTGGTAGCTGAGCTTCTTGTTAACTTATTTACAGTATGACTCTTGTGTAGTAAATGTATCACAGTTGGTAAGGATTCAGTGTTATGCGAGAATTATTTTTTAGCGTGAATAAGAAGAGAAAATAACATGGAAACTGTGATGATTTCAGTTGATTCAATGAATCCATCTCGTCCCGGGACGTCTCTTGGAGATGCCATTCCAATGCAGAAAGGGCGTGTTCTGCGACCACAGCATGCCGGTGAATCATCAGCTGTGGACAGTGCCGCTCTGTTGTCACAGCTTGCATCACTGCAGCAGTTTGGTGGCAAGGTGGGGCTTTCCCAGGCGGCTTTCAATTCTGCCGCGGGACTCAGGAAACAGCTGTCTGGAAGTGGCGTGGCTTGGCCTACTCCGGCACAAGCATTGCCTAACAGCGGCATTGTTCCAGGCCAGCAGGGACAGAACCGGGTCGTGTTCCTTCAGTCTCTGCTGCAGCCAAAGCTGCAGTACCGTGCACGTATTCAGCAGGATAGGATGATGACGCCACAGCAGAAACGTCAGCAGTTGGACATAGTGAATGCCGAGATTACTGCCCTCAAGCAGCAGATCGACTTGTTGCAGGTTACGTCTGGCCCACAGGCAGCAGCCATACCACCCTCCCAGGGACAGCCGCTGACTGATCTTTTGAGAAGCCTGGCTTCAGTCAATGACGCCGCACTTGCACAGCAGCTACTGACCCAGTTGAAGTTGGAACAAGGGGCGGCAGATGCTGATGCAAAAGCAAGTCTAATTGATGGTATGACTGGAGCTGCAGCTGAAGGCTGGCCTGCTGGTTCAGCTTCGTCAGCATCACGCTTTCCGTGGCAAGATAATGGAGTCCGTCAAATACCTCCACCTGGACTGGGTCAAGATACTGGTGGTGCTGCCGTTTGGGGTCGAGGTGCTGGATGGAGTGCTCCTAATGACAAGTTTAAGGCTGTTGCGGGTGAGTTTCAGTTTTTATTTGTTTATTTTTATTTTTATTTTTTTACTTGTTTCCCTGTTATAAGAAGTAGTTAGTAAGACCAATGTCACACCTGTGATATAGTCATAAGTGTGGCATGGCATGGTGTGTTGCACAACTTATGCATTGTTGGTGTTGAGAATGGGTGACACCTGTTGTCAGGAGTTTCTTTTCTTCTTTCTTTATTACTGACAGAGGTCCAGCCTACTTCAAGCCAGACCAAGCCAATCAACCTGGACCGAGCACCGAACCAAATCATTACTGCATTGCTTACTCCAATGATTCATAAGTCATTCTTGCCCTTTTTTGGAGCTTCGTTGCTTAGAGCGTATGCAGCTGCTGTTGAGAGAATACCAAAGCAGTGTTAGAATTTAGCTGCTAGTAGGCTTTTATTGACAGATATCCATTGTGACGAGGTTTTCCATAATTTTGGGTTGGACCACAGCAGTCTGTAACGTTCAACAGCAACATCTTCCGAATCACTCTATCTTACTTTTTTTTAGTCACTTGATAGCAACATGTGCTGCATCCAGTTCATCAACCAGTAACAGTGATGCACTGGCTTCCAGGATGGTCTGCAGGCTTTGTGTGGTTTGCTATATGATGATTGAGGAAGCCCTAGATCTACCCCTGATGGCAGCGGGAGGCAGACGCCTTGCTAATGTTGTCAACACTCACAATGATGCTGGAATCATCAAGTGGGCATTTCTAAAGCAGCGAATTCCCCTAACGGCTTGCTGGGCTAGCATAGGGTAGTCGGGTGGCCGATTTGAAGATGCTCAACATATATGCTGTAAGCATACCAACATTGTGATTTTCAGTCGAGGGTTAACTCTGTTAGCATTTGGATAAAGAACCTACTTGCGAGGGCAAGACATATTTAAGGATGGCATTGGCCTACAGCACCATGTTGCAGGGTCGTCATGGGGTATATGCAGCTTTTATAACCGGTGAGATGCCCCCGCCCAAACTGCTCAGTACCAAGCCAGGAGATTGGCTAGGAAGAACGTCTCCTAAATGATCTATTCTTTTCAACTGGTCGTAAAACCTTAACTCAAGCACCCTGATGAACTCGGCCACTGTTGGTCCCCGACTGCTTATTCGTCAAGCAAGGCTGCTTATCTTGCAGCTGATGTCTATATCTAGACACCGTTCCCGTATCCTAGGGATGCAGGGGATGGCAGTACAGATGTGCACCCATATACTTTCTAAACTCACAGCACTTGGCATAGTTATTTTTATGTCTGGAACCCGTGCAATATGTGGAAATAATAGTGATGCACAAGTTGTCATTCTGTAATGGTGTATTAACCTGTACAGCTGGTGGTGGTGTGGGTTCGTCTCCGACATGGGTGCTGCTGAACAAATTTACTTACTCGGTATGTTTGATGTATTTGTAGTAGAGATGACTGAGAAGTGAGTATTCCGTTGTTTTGTGGCTTATGTGCTGTTGCTGTCAAACCTACATGTATGTGCTATCACTTGTCCAGCATCATTCCAGCTAACACAGTATGAAATTTGAAATGTGGCTGTTGCTAATTCAGATTTATTATGCCTTCACACCCGGCGATGTCGGCAAAGGCATTAGGTTTTCGGTTTGTCTGTCTGTCCATCCGCTCGTTCGTTCGTTCTATCTGGACAGATATTTTTCCCACTATATCTCATGCATGGCTTGAGCAGTGTCGATGATACTTTCCAGGACTATTCACTTGCCTCTACTGATGACCTGATTAGATTTTCCTTACTTATTTACTTCCTTACTCGTTTACTTCCTAACTTATCTATTTACTATTTCCAGAATAGGCCCGTGTTGCTGCTATGCCTATTTCCTGAAAGTGCCCCTAAAAAAACGAGGGGCAAAAAAAATTTTTTGCCCTGTTTTGCGTCTAGCCGCAACATATTAAATGCTGTCTCTTGTAATGTGGAGAGAAAATCGAAAATGATAGCGTTAATTACTGATTATTAGCCTATATGTTCACCAAATTTGTGGGGTCGGTTAAATGGTGACAGAGATCGATGTGCTAGATTATAGAGGGATGAGGGAAGGGAAAATTTTGTAATTTTTCACATAATATCATGCTATGTCTCGGTAATGGTACAAGATAGCCCTGCGGAATGCGGATGGCTATTAGAAATCATGTAGCCTGATAATGGTGACATTGCAATTTGCAAATGACCTTGAGTGACCCATATGCACCCCAAGTAGCCAAGACAGGCAATCTTCAAGTTGGGAATTGACACGTTAATTGCCAACATTCTAGTTAAGGAATGCATTTGTTTCTTGTAAAAAATGAAAATAAAAATTTATTAAATTGTAACGAAGTAAAAGTGATGGTAGCAGTGGATGAGTGAGTTTGCATGGGTTTCAGGACCCATTAATGAATTCTGTTTTAGAAAGTAAGTAAGCAAAATGAACTTTTAACTACCTTGGGTGATCTTTCATGTTATTCACATACTGCAAGCCTTTTGAAATAGGATTTTTTTGTACAGCTGTGCAGCAGTTCACAAGATTTCAACTTTCATAGTACTTTGCATGGTCCTTCTGTTTTTTTGCTCAGAGTAACCGGGAGAAGATAACCAAAAGTATGGATCATACATAAAACTAACCCTTTTATAGACAAAATAGCTTTACTTAAAACAGCAGTGGTCTAATCCAAAAGTTACATGTAATGATGGCTCATAAGTGTTTGCATATCATTGTGCACAACAGTTTTGTTGCTCATTTGTTGTCTTTTGTAAGGAGGGAGAGCTGGTGACAGAATATTAGCCATAAAACGAAGTTGTTGTTAGTGTTCGACTAGTTGGCATCCAGATATATTTTTGGTCAATTTAGAGTGTGTGAAAGATTCGTCAAACACATGCTTTTATCAGGCCTTTTTCGAGGTGAACTTTGCTGTCATCCTGAACATGAATGATATTTTCACACTAACATTGACGAATTCTGTAATTACTCAAAATTTTGTAGAGTTTGTCATAAGTATCAGTTTGTATGATAAATTCTAGGGCTGTTGAATTAACGCGTTAATTAATGCGTTAAGGAATTAACCGTGATTAAAAAATAACGTCTCTAAAATTTTTAATGCAAACTAGTCACATCAGTAGCAAGATTTAATTCAACCTCAAAATAATTGAACTTTTAGTCCTTTAATGAACAAGCATTTTTTTCCAATTGCAGCACTACTGTAAATATCGCAAAATTGACGACCTCAAGTAGCTTTCTCACTGCGGCCATAACTTGATCTTTACGGCATGTTATGGCCGTAACATGCAACGTTATGTCCAGTCCATTTAGCATCATCTGAGCATATAACTTGTCCAAACCGTCAGAAGTTTGATCTCACATGACTTTTTAACTGCCTTTTGGTTATTTTCTCATTAATGCCAAGGAACACATTAAGTTCTACATTTTGTGTGGCAATAAGTATGTTGCAGATGTTGAAGTCATCTGTTTTGAATGAAGCTTACACCAACAAAAATTCTGTGTTAAAAGAATTAACAGAAATGATGTGATCAGTAATCATTTAGAGCCCACTCAGTCATTTTAAATTACAATCCTAGCAAGAGAACTTTGGCATCCAGTTGCCATAGAACTTGTGCATGACAGTTGTTATTGGTCTGTTATTTTACAGCTGGATGGCCCGAGAATTCAGTCACTCTGCCTGCAGCAGGGTCTGCTGCAGACGTTCTTCTTCAACAAGTCAACTGGACAGGCTCTTGCATGCTTCATGAACCGTGACGACGCAATAAGTGCTCGTGCCACTCTGGGCACATTTCCATTTGCTGACAGTCCACAGCCATTGTGCAGTGCCGACATTGTCACCTCCGACACTGCCAAAAGCCTGCTGAACTCTGGCCAGTGGAATCAGCTATCAACTGCTGCCGGCTTATCCACCGTTGCTCCTCCCGCAGCAAAGGGGCGTGGCTCTGGCACTTGGTCGACATCAGATGTCATGTGAGGATTCTGTGCAGAAGATGAGTTTCTTCGTGTTGTTTGTGTGTAGTTATAGCCTTTAGCTTCGAAAGATTATTACTCCAGTAAAGGGTGAAAGTACGAATTTGCTGAGCTTTGCAAGTCATGCCATGTTGGGCTTGACATATTGTGGTAGCATGCAGTCACTGCGTGTTTTTGTTGCTGAATGATCGTGCAGTAGTTTTGTACAGTACAATATCGAGATGTTTGAAGAACGCCAAAGTACAGTGCTATACGTTTGGCACAGTCTTGTCAGCGTTCGTTTGATAGTCACACAGGGAGTATTGTTGTCTGTCGTGCAAGATGTTTCCGCGTCAGATTGATTACTATGCTGATCTCGTTTCATCATGTCGGTGATGATGCTCTGTTGATAAGTTGCCACTTCAGCAATATGCAATCAAGGCGTCATTCGTTGATTGTTTCTGTCGTCCGACCATTTGCAAATCGTTTGTTGTCGACGCTTCTCGTGTTTGTTATTAATAGATGAACTGTGACAGACTTTTTGCACAATTGATGCGTGTTTGTCCGTACATTTCTGTGCTAACAGTGACATTGTTCTAAGTTGTCAGGCAAGTAGTATGAGTATTAAGTTGCTGCGTTGTTGTTATATAGTCTGATCTGTTGCTTCTGGGCGTGTCATAAGTAGGGATGTTAAAGACGGATAAAAATCAAAACCGGTTTCCATTTGGTCAAAACAAGTTTCTGTTGGGTCTCTGATTTGTGGTGTTGTGTGCTATCTATGGTGCAGTGAGTGGATAGTTATTGTTATGCTGTCACTTGTCATGCTCATACCTACAAGTAGAAGTAGATGGGGTTTTAGTGTTATTATTTCTGTAGGTGCCGCAATGGGTAGAGCTTGGGACTTGTGATCAACAGGTCGTGGGTTCAAATCCTACTCGGGGCAAAAGCTGCGTAACATCCTTTGGCAAGTTGTTCACACTTACGTGTCTCTGTCGCCAAGCAGTATAACTCCATAACGGCCAAGGGAAGGTGATGCTCTGCAGCTGGGAAGGTAAACCGCAGGCCTGGCGGCAAGTAATGGAAGCCTACCGCCGGGTGGATGACTTATAGTCACCTGCGGGCTGACTGCCTGTGCACCAGGATTAGCTCCGGGCCCAACGCTCGGTAACGAGTATGGGAAACCTTTACCTTTTTATGTGGCTGGCTGCTGCTGTGTCATACCTTTCTATATTGAAGGGTCGACTTTAGTCTACCACAGCTAGTCTACCACAGCAACTGCTAAATATCCTGTGAGTGCCACAGTGAGTACAAATCATCAAATCGTCAAAACACTGGAAGGTGCTATGAAGTGGCAGTTGCTTTTACTGAGTGGAGGATTTCTGACTCACTAACTTATGGAAACAGTTGAGCAGCAAACAAATAATGCTGGACAGAAGGTCAAGGGTGTGCCACTGGTGATGAGAGGGATGCAAGGATGAGCATATTTATAAATGGCTCTGGGCTTGCGTATCTCACAATCTATGGCATATGTTACCAGTATGTTCAGACATACTGGTAACTGTCGATGGACGTGACTGGCTTTGCAAACGTCTGTTGTTGTGAGAGTGAGTAATATGTGTTGCAGACAGTTGCATAACTGACAGTAGTTGGCAGAAGATGCACTGCTTCACCAGCTGTTTTATTTAGTAGTGCTGGATCTAATCATGGCTAACATACACAAAGGTCAAATTTGTCTGCCGATTAGGAACCAGATAACTAAATGCAGAACCCCTGTTTTTTAAATGGAAACCGGTTAACTGGTAGCATCCCTAGTCATAACCGTATATTCAACTTTTCTTACTGTATGTCAGCTGTCAACTTTTGTAATGTAGCGAAGAATGCCTTGACTGAAATTGCACCCCGCGTGGGGCCGGGGTACCCCTTTCCGCCTTTGCTGCTCCCTTGTCCATTCACTTCCTCATCTTTTGCTCTTTATTACCTTTTCCCTTTTTCCTTTTCTTATTCACTTTACCTATTTTCCTCTATTGTCCATCCGATCCCTTTCTACCAGAATCGTCCCACTCCGTTTCCAGGCGAGAGGTCGTAGGAGGCGACCGAACCTGGGTTTAGTTTGTTTTGTGTTATTA
>Ga0209780_1000147_pt1 | contig 32861 bp, 27 predicted proteins | sample WorMetexBAHAMAS2_FD_187384 | JGI IMG/M metagenome (GOLD analysis project Ga0209780, IMG submission 187384) | Marine gutless worms symbiont microbial communities from Max Planck institute for Marine Microbiology, Germany - Inanidrilus exumae... | ecosystem: Host-associated > Annelida > Digestive...
CCTTTACGAAGTCGAGCAAGGTGAATTTTGCAATAGGTTCCAAGACAACTGCGCCCACAAAGCTCGGTGGAGCTTAGAACGAGCCACTGACATTGGTTTTTACCTTTCATTGCATCTTAGGTATACCCATAGAGATGGGTATATCTAAAAAGAGAGCCCGGACCGGCGAGGGTGGTGGGCCGTCCCTGCGGCTCTTGTGTGTTTGCATATATATATGCAAGCAAGCATATATACTGGCGTGAATAGGGAGGCATTTCTGGGACCCCAATGTTTTGAGGTTCGGCTTCACACTTTCTAAACTATGGCTGGGGGCGCCCTGGGGGGTAGGCGCCCTTTCCAGATTTAAGTGAATTCAAAGCCCCAATTTGTTTACTACTAATGTCATAGAAGGTGAGAACTTGCCTGGTTTGACTCTGTTATGCTGTCTGTGCCAAACAATATGTGCCTACTCTTGCGGTAGACTCAGCGGAAGTCTGAGTCGAGTTTACTTCCAGGAGTCGGCGAGTTAACATCATGCAGGTGACAGCTTGCCGCTCGCACATGGTGCGCGCATGCCGCGTGGGGGAGATATCCTTGATGTTGACTAATTATGCTATACTTGGCCGGTGCAGACGGTGCAGATGGTGGGGCTGGTGTAGTGTTCTACTCTAGTGTTTCTAGAAATAGTGGTCCCTTTTTGTTTCCATTGTTTCACTATGCCAGTTATAGTCTGTAGTTAGCAACACAAACATTGCACACAGACAACAATTTAACTGCCTGTTTTCTGTACTAAATTAATGCATCAAGTGTCAGTCATCTCTGTATGATGACTTGGGCAATCAATCCAGTTGCTCTTTAGGAAGGGAAGAGAAGGGAAGAAGCAGGAGAGGAAGGGAGCAGTCAGGAAGGAAAGGGAAATGAAAAGAGGAAGCAGAGAAAAGTAAAGGAAAGAACTGGGGAGAGCGTCAACGTTACTGGCTTGCTGTATTCCTAGTAATATTCCTTTACTTTTTTCAGCTTCCTCTTGCAGCTATTCCACCAGCCCTAATTTCGCTCTTCAGTTCGAAACCTAGGCATTATTCTTGATTCTGAGCTAAGCTTTGAGCAGCATGCCCAGCAAGCTCACCAGACGTGCTTCTTCCACTTACGTCGGCTTAGTGCAATCCGCCGCTCACTCACTAGCGCTGCACTACTTTTGTTCACGCATTTATCGCAACCAAACTTGAATATTGCAACTCGGCTCTGTTCGGCTGCAAAACGTCTGTCATTCGTCGCCTACAGTCGATAGTTTCACTATACCAGTTATAGTCGGAACTCCTCAGCTCGGCTGATACTGAACATTCCCAAGTTTGGGCGAATCAGTGCAGCCATGCGTAATATGCTACACTGGTTACCTGTGCATCTATGGTGGTGCATCACGTTCAAAATCTGTATGCTTGTCCGCAACTGTGTCAACAGGCCAGCACCGATATATTTACAGGAGATCTGCAATTCAGTCAACGCAGATGTACATCGACCACGACTTTGCTCTACTGACCACGGCGACCTGGTCGTGCTGCGCGCCAACACTGACAGATTCAGTTGGTGCGGTTTTCTGTGTCTGGGCCGAACCAGTGGAACAAGCTACCACCTCACATTTGGAAAGTGTCCGATAAACCAGAACAATTTGCTCGAGCACTAAAAACTTTTTATTTCCAAACAGCACTGACAAGCACTTCTGAGGATAACATCAAAAGGAGGGCTATAGCAAAGACCTCAACATCAAAATATTGGTAGCCTTTTTACGTGTATTTTTTTGGCTGCATTGCTTGGTCTGTGTGTCTGTCTGTCTGTGTGTCTTTCTGTGTTTTTCACACTGATTTGCTATGCAAAAACGGCTGAACCGATCGAGATGCCGTTTGGAGGGGGCTGACTCAGTGGGTTCTAGGAACCATGAGTTAGATAGGGGGTCAAGATCGCCACGGGAATGGGAAGTTTTGGGGTTGTCTGGCCCACTGAAAAGCATTGGGAGTCTTTGCTGCAGTGTTCGCAGCAGAAGGGATCATTTAGCTGTCAATAATGGCATGACAGCACTTATGCTGCAGCCGACTGCAGTGCTCCTGACTTGCCAGTGTCCCATTACATTGTCTCCATAAAAAATTCACCCCACTGCAATGTGGCCTTTTGTCAAACTGATTTGATCACTTATAGTGGCAGTAACACTAGATTCTATGTGATCTAGTTAAATTTCATCATTTAAGTGGCATCTTTAAAAATAACATGGAAATATGTGTTAAATTAATTCCACGTAATTTCTGAAATTGTCAAAAGTTGAAAATTTCTATAGTGACGGTTCTGTCTTTGTGGTTATTTTTAAAACTTTGTATCGAATTTCATGTTTTCAGGAGTTGATTCTGTGTTGGAATTAGAGAAAATATCATCCTGGATGCTTCTGCAAATGTACAATCAGTTTCATATATTGTGAAGAAATGACACGAGGGTTGTAGTTTTGGAACAGTTGTAGTAGTAAGTTTGGAAACAAAAACAGTAGTGACTGATGGCTTGTCATTCATTGCATGTGAAACATACTGTTGTAGAACATGGGCTTTGGTAGGCAGTTGAAGTTACTGCTTTGGAAAAATGTAAAGCTGCGTAAACGACAGCCTGTATGTACTGCTTCTCTTGATTGCGATTATCTCTTACAGTGTGTTTTTTACCGACCGCATTAGCTGGGAAGGTTAAGCAATCGGTAGAGTATGTCTGTCGGTACGTCTATCCGTTCGTTTCCACTCTATTTTTGAACCGACTGATCTTTGAACTTGAATTTTTTTAGTGTTTGGTCATTCATGACTATTGCTCACCTGGGATTGAAAGTCCAGTTTGTAGGTCAAGGTCAGAGGTCAGTGTCCAGTATGTTATAGCATGGTAGTGCAGTAACACTGTCGGTCTGACCTTGTTCCTCGCTCGACGACAGTTTTTTTATTTTTTTTAATATGGTATTATTGATTTTAATTCTTGCATAATACATAGTTCACAGTATGCTTTGTGTAAATTTCTATAGTCAACAAAGCATGAATTGATCCAGCACCAGTTTATTTGAATTTCTGTACTCATTTCTGCTGCAAGTGTTCAGTCAAGATCTTTGTTGCTTTCTGTTGCATGTGGCAACTATTATCTCACACTCCAAATGCAAACTTGGTTCGCCTTTTCAGTTGCCAGGGCTCTGGACTGGATTCAACTTCCTACAGAACTGAAAATGATGGTTTTACTTAATACTTCAAACATTCTCTGTAAACATTCCCTTTCACAGTAGCTTAGTCAGATTACCTCATATGAACTCCAGTTTGATTGTGAAATGCAACACTGTTAAAGTATTTGTATTTGTAAGCGATTTGTGCAAAATTTGACCCGGAGTGGGGTCGGGGTACCCCCTTTCCGCCTTTTCTCCTCCCTTGTCCATTCACTTCTTCATCTTTTGCTTTTTTTACTTTTCCCCTTTTCCTTTTCTTTTTTTTGTCCATCCCTTCCCTTTCTACCAGGATCGTCCCACTCCATTTCCAGGCCGGAGGTCGCAGGAGGCGACCAAACCTGGGTTTAGTTTGTTTGGTTCATTTTGTGTGTTATCTGTATTGCTTAGTTAAGATTTATTCTGGTGTCTTGTCATATTTGGTGTAGTTTAGTCTTGCGGTGCGATATTTGTCATTCCTGTTGTAGGCGCTAGTGTAATAATTAAAATGAGCCTCTCAATCCCTTTGCCTTTTGGGTGGCTGCTGAACAAAAAGGCGGCCAGGGTTGAGGTTATTATATCGCTGGCCTTCCTTCACTGGGTATGGATAGCTCTCCACCCCTGACCTTTTGTCTTTGATATAGCCATATTTTTGCTGAAAGAGGGCGTTAAACCCCAACTAACTTTCACGGCATGGAGACAGTGTACACCACTGAGGAGAACGCAAGCATCTTTCTGCTAAACCACATGCATTAGTTGCTCTCAGCAAAGGCAAATGGGCAGTAAAACGTTGCTGCAACAAAATCCTCAAGTTGTTATCTGGGGAAACGAGCTAACACAGGTTGTCCTGTATAGTGGCCACAAAACAGTAGTAGTTGTACATAATTTGGCAACAATGTTTCAAAATAAAGACGGCTTTACTCATTTCGAACCGTTTTCATGGTTTGCTTTATGCATCACACACTATGAACCAGACTGTTTAGTTTATGTTTGCATATGTTTTTCAGCTGCGCATTGTTGTGGAGCTGGTTTGGCCTCTTGTGTTGTTTCTGATTTTGATGGCGGTGAAAATGGACAACACGGATCTTCAGGAACAAGTACATGAATGTATGTTTTGTTTCTTTGTATTTGCGTAAACCATAGGCGTTGTAGTTTACGATTTAATTTTTAATTTTGCACAAATTTAGGCCATTGGTTGGTGAAAGGAGATTACTGTCTCATAGATCTGATGAAAGAGGTGTCCAGAATAATACATGTACTAAGTATAGTTGAGAATTTGTTATTTCTGTGGGCAACATGTAAGTAGTGTGGTATTGTGGAACAGTAAGTAGGTCATTAGACCTTTTATCTAGAGCTTGCAGTTTTATTCCCCGGCTGTTCCATTGGACAAGTCGTTTACACCCAAGTGCCTCTGTTCGCTAAGCAGTAAAGCAGTATAAAAATTGGTATGGGCCAAGGGCAGAAATGCTTTGAAGCTTGGTATGTAACTGCAGGCCTGGCAGAAAGTAGTGGTAGCCTACTGCTCGGTTTATCACCTGTATCCTGTTTTCCTGGGAAACTGGATATCAGCACTAGGGCCCCCTGTGGTCCTTAGGACTACGGCTGTGAGTCTGCCTTACTTATAACATATGATTTTGATTTACTGTATTGTTTTGGCAGTTTTTATAGAAGATATAGTGCTTGTGGATTGGATGTTTGAATCACGTATATCAATACTGTAAACCTCATGATATTCCAGTGACCTTGTTATCCAGTTTTTACTGTGTTGGTTGTTGATTTGTAAATCACACTGTGACACTCAGCAGCTCATTGTGTTCATTCTGTCATGTTACAGTGTGTATATTGCAGGTCACTTTGACAGCAAGGCAATGCCTTCAGCCGGGCTTCTTCCATTCTTTCAGAGTATGTTTTGTGCTGCTAACAACACATGTTACCCTACAGAGCGCCACAGTGAGCAGGAAGGCATTGTCGACAACTACAACACTTCTTTGTGTGTATTGTTTATTGCAGAGCTGTTTTGACGATAGCTGTAAAACAGTTGTAGTGTTAGACATTAGCGTTGTTACTGTGACAGGAATTTGCAACTTGGTCAGTGGTGGTGTATTTTTGACATGCCACCGCGGTGCCGGTGGCGAATATCGGTCAGTGTCAAGGCTAGGGTTGTTAATCGGAAACAGGTGGATCTTGCGGCGGCTTTGAGATCAGATGGTTCCGGCTGTCCTGGAATGCGCTAATTGCTCACGGCATGTGACGGTAGAGGGTGCACTAAGTGCGACGGTCTCTCTAAGTACAGTGCCAAGACTGTCCCTGCTGTCCCGGCAGCCCTGTTGTTTGTGAGTGGGAAGCAGACGTATGGGGGACGGCGGGTAGTGTGGCTGACTGGACTGACTCGCCATGCATTCACGCAGTCAAATGACGCGGCATTTAGATGACTGTCGCTGCTCTGAGCAGCGGAAGTGAGGAAACAGCGCCGAGAAAGACCGCCGAGAACACTGTAAAACACCGCGATGGGTGTTGGTTCGGTGGTAGCCAACCACCGCTGTGGTGGTGAAAGTTTGGTGGTTGTAACAACACTATTAGATAATATTGCAAGATACTTTAAATGGCGCTTACAACTTAAAGAAAACTGAAATATAACAGTGTTGTTTCAGTTTTATTTGATATGCTCATATATGTGAAACAAAACAGAAATTATAAAAAACTGAAATATGTTTTCGAAATGTTTAAAAATTGTTTCAGGCTAATTATCGTATTAATTTGCATGTTGAAAAATGTGCAGATTCTGAATCAGTTTCAGCCAATCACTGATGGCGATGGCATTGTGGAACAGTAGTCTCATAAATACAGCAGGAGGCACTATAAGTTATAATAAATGCCGATTGCTCAATTATTATGCCTAACGTTTTTCTATAGTCTATCTAATACTGTACTTGCTCCAAGCTATGAAAGCTGGAAATATGTCGCTGAATACCTAATTTATTTCTTTCCAGTAAAATGCTTTGACGAAAATTGCAATTTATCAATTACATACATAAAAAGTAAATTGCCTCTGTTGAATATTTAGTTGGCAGATGGCCGTTAGGTTTGTTGTTAGTAAGAGATGACATGGTATGTGGTTTGTGTAACTGCTGTACCATATTTATTGCCTGATGTCATGTGGTGTCTTTTTTGTAGTGAAATAACACACACGATGAGGTGTTAGTCACTGTTTAGATGGCTGTTTATTTATTTCTGTCGTTGATAAACTAGGTACTAATATTGTCCTTCCTGTTGTAGGCGCTAGCATAATAATTTAATTGACCCAGAGTAAGTTGAGGGTCAGTGTCCTGGTCCGGGAAGAAGTTGGTGGATCATCAAAGGATGAGTCAAGTGGATGAATTTTCCTAGTAGGCCTTATTGCCTTGCGTTGTCTTCACACTGTTTGGCAATACGAAGTCGTACTATATGTTAAAGCTCTGCTCCAGTTATCTGCAAGTTTTCGGTTTGGGTATCTGGCAATCTAGAGTAACTCAACGAAAAAGACCAGTTACACAAAAACTGAGTAATGTGTATGTGTTGCGGTGATGACAGGTGGCGCAGTGGGTAGAGACTAGAGAGTTGGACTTGCGATCAACAGGTCACGGGTTCAAATCCTACTCGGGGCAAAAGCTGCGTAACAACCTTGGGCAAGCATTGTTCACACCTCTGTCACCAAAACAGTATAACTTGGTACTGGCCAAGGGGCGGTGATGTTCTGCGGCTGGGAAGGTACCGCAGGCCTGGCGGAAAGTAATGGCAGCCTACCGCTGGGTGGATGACTTATAGTCACCTGCGGGCTGACTGCCTGTACACCAGGATCAGCTCCGGGCCCAGTGCTCGGTAACGAGTATGATAAGCCTTTACCTTTTTTAAGTTGATGACAATAAAGTTGAATAGGTGAGAATACGTGATGTGTGTATGAGTTAATAAGCAGTGTCCTGTTGCCTGGACTCGTCATACTTGTTGGTGTGTTTAGAGTGTCGCGTCTGTTTGCTGAGTTGGAAATGGTGTTGGCTAATTCATCAGCTGTAGACAACTTCATTGATATACTTAGTGACGTCGAATCATTGAGAAGTCTAGGAAATTACATGCTGAGAGCATCTAACAGTTGTAAGTCTCTGTACCTTTCTCCCCACTGTGTGTAGTTTGTCATCTGTACTGGCATTGGAGACCTGACATCCCTTCTGTTCCCTCGCTGCATACTTGCTGTGGGGTGGTAATATGCCATGATTCATTTGTTGATTTTGGTGCTATATAAATTGTTCATTTGTTTACTTAACTTCCTTCCTTACTTTCTTCTTTCCTTATACTTTCTTCCTTACTTATTTACTTCCGTACTCGTTTACTTCCTGACTTACCTATCTACTTATTCTAGAATAGGCCCGTCCCATTTCCAGGCTGGAGGTTGTAGGAGGCGACCAAACCTGGCTTTAGTTTTTTTGTGTTAATTTTATGTTGTAGTATATTTTGTTACTGATGCATGTTTGCTGTTGTTGTGTTTGATTCAGTTTTTTCAGTACTAAGCCAAGAGACTGGCTGGGAAGAACGTCTCCAAAATGACCCATTTTGTGTCAGGTGGAATGTAAAAGTTAACTCAATAATCAACCTTCTCTTTACTTGGGAATCAGTTAATGGATGAAGAAAGGATAATGTTCGGTGGATGATTTTGCCTGATTGGAGTGCTGTAAGTTCTTTACAGTGCTTTGACACTGTTGGTTGGGAAACTCAAAGGGCATCCAGTCTGCAAGAAACCTGCTTCAATTTTGCCAAATTTCTCTTTCATGGGACTTGCCCCTACCTGCAGTCCTGAAAATAAATAGCTTTTGGGAGCAGCAGCAGCAGCAAGAGTAGTAGTATTGTGGATTTATGATGTCCACTTTGGTATTTTGATTGCAATAGTAATAATGTTAACAAGTGGTCAAAGAATTTTGTGGCCACATCGCATATTGTGCCATTAATGAGGACTGAAAGATCCCTTTTGCTACATGCACCGCAGCAGACACTCTCAGTGCTTTTCAGTGGGCTTATCGACTCCCAAAAATATTTCTCCTTTTCATGGGGATCTCGACTGTCGTGTCCCATTTGTTGGAAGTGAGTCAGTGCATGAGGACAGAATGAGGCGTGGTGAATGATTCCTTTATTGGGACACAGGAAGGGCATCCTACACAGAAGAATTGTCACCATCACCCACAGGGAACAAGAGCAGCAAGGTAACCCAGCTTTGCTTGAAAAATGGCTGCCTGTGGTGCGTGCGTGTGTGTGATTTGTAGTATGTACTTTGATTATGACGGAAATCGATGAATTGTGCATATTTGTAAACATAACAACTGTAATTGAGGTTTGCAAGTGCCATAATTGTTGTGCTGCGTGAGGTTCGGTACGACTGTCTGACATTATTATCAATTCGTCTGCACTGCTGGAGCTCAGTAAACGATTGAACATCAGTCGTGATGAGTTTAATCAACTTCTGAATATCTCAGTTAATATGTCCAAGGTACGCTAATTACCTGTTTATTTTTTTTTCTTTTTTTTTGTGCCGAAACTAGATGGCAGTGAGTGGCACTCGGCAGAGCAAGTGACTCGGGTACAGTGTCATTACTGCTAACCCAAACTCTAACCCTAACCTTCCAAAACGTAATTAACTCTTCTGTGGTCCATAACCTACCCAGCCAAATTTTATGAAAATGCACCCGTAACTTTTTTCTAGTTATGCTGTTCACAAACAAACATGCAAACAAAGAAATGGCAGTGAAAACAACATTTCTGCTGATACTGGCAGAGGTAACGACGCGTGAGGGGACTATATAATTGTTCACCTCTGCACATATTACTGGGATATTGTTTGATTATTCAGTTCTTGGTATGTGATTTTGGCATGGTACAGTACACCGTAGGTCCACTCTGTCATGCCAAATTTGGCCCTGCTTGGGGAGAAGTGACGGATACAGGAGCCCCCGAACTTGAACATTTTGTAAAATCGCATTTTTGTGGTGTTTTGGCGTTTTTTTGCCGTGCATGGGCTACACTATATACCGATCATGTTGAAATTGGCATTCGTCTCAGTTATAGCCATATTTATGCTGAAAAGTGACGTTAAACTCCAATTAACTAATTAACTGAAATTGGCATGGAAGAGTATACTATGGGCTCATTGTGGCATGCCAATTTATGGCAGTGTAGCAGCCCAATTTGTTGGTTCTGCAGCAACTTGGGTGTTGCTGCTTAGAGTTTCTAGTTGATATTTTGCTAGCTGATGTACTGGTACAATAATAGGCCTTTTTAGGTCAACTCTTTGACCGAGTCGACCTAATAAAGCCATACGTCCGTCTGTGCATACATACTTATGTGCATACGTGTGTCCATCTGTCCACAAAATTTTTTCTTCAGTTTCAATGAAATGTGGCATGTAGGTAGAGGTCGATGAGTGATGCACGACGGTATGCAGTATGACCCGATTTAAGGTCAAGTTCACGAGCCTTTCCAAGTTAAAATCCGGCCATTTTCAACGGCCATCTCCACCGCTATTTACAACGGCAGCTATCAACTTACGACCGATTCTTAAACTAGGGCACAATATCTAAATTTGATCCGGTCCGATTTTTGATATTTGACCTACTTTTTGTGTAACGTGACTGAAGTTTGCAGAAACGTCAGTTCTGAACAGTCGATCATCAGTCCCATACGGGGCTAATTTATTGTATACATGGCTTTGAGTGGTTTTGGCAATGAACTGTTTTCCAGCTGATGGAACGTGCCAGAGAGCTGGGCTTCATGTGGGCAATGACTGTCAACATGAACATGCGTGATGCTGTGTTTGACGAGCTGTGCAAAGCTGATCCAGCACACAGCGTGCTGGTGCTGCCACCTGCTGGTGATCTTTGGCAGCGGCTCTGTGCCACCGATCGCTCGCAGCTGACGGAGTTTGCATCAGACTTGTACCGGAACATCAACAGGTCAAAGGTGCTGAGAGCGGTAAGCAAGCTCTCACATTCTACACTTTACAGCCCAGTGTGGGCCCGGGGCAATATATCTTTTAGCATCTTTTACTTTTTTCCCTTTCTTATTCGCTTAGTCTATTTTCTTGCGTTACCATCCCTTCCCATTTTACCAGAATAATTCCAATCCGTTTCCAGGCCAGATGGCGACTAAACCTGGCTTTAGTTTTTTTGTGTTGATTTTATGTTATATGTATTTTTTAGTTAAGTATGCATGCTTGTTTTTGCAGTATTTGATTTAGTTTTGTCTCTCGGTGTGATAGTTGTCTCCCCCTGTTGTAGGTGCTAGCGTAATAATTTAAAGGAGTCTCTCAACCTGTTTTTGGGTTGCTGCTGAACAAAAACGTTGGCCAGGGTTAAGGTTAATATATCGCTGGCCTTCCTTCACTGGGTAGGGATAGCTCTCCACCCCTAACCTTTCGTCTCTGATATAGCCATATTTGTGCTGAAAAGGGACATTAAACTCCAACTAACTAACATCATTCTACAAGTGTGTGCACCTGCCTGTGACGTCAGTAGTGGTAAGTAAGCCGTCAAACCATTCTTCAGTTTGGTACACTTTTGCCGGTGTTGTCGGCATGCACCATGGCTCAGCTGTAAGCTGATGACTGCTGTTTTTTGTTAGTTATACAGGCATCAACCACCTCTTGCCTTCTCCTAGGGTATTGGCATCGGAGGACCCAACGTAAAGGGATAACTGAGCAACTCTTCCCCAGGAATATAGTAGTGGATGAAAAAAGTACGCAGCCATTAGGTGATTTTTCCTGGTTGTGGTCAGTGCTTTGAAGTTCTTTCAGTGCTGAAAGGCATATGGTATGTGAAAACCTGTGCTGCTTATTCCCAGAAGTTCATTACCTAAACAGGAAGAGGACCATGAGAACTGGTTAAACCAGGTTCACTTGCACATTATGTTGGACTCAACTATCTCATCGGTAGCCACTTCGTAGCTCATTTACCTGTAAAGTCCTATTGAATGTTACTGATAGTAAATAATCTTAATTGGACCAGTGTATGGATGGAATAGATTTTGCCCTAATGCGATGTTATCATTATTATTCAAGTTATATGTTACATGGTTTATTTATTGTTGTTGTTGGTAATTGAACAGAACATTTTGGGTGTGAAACTATGAACTGATGATTGAATTAATGATTTGTTGAACAGGTAATTGACCTAATGAATTATCATTGCTCTTTGTCTTAACGGTTGCATTTGTCTCATATTGCAGATGGAAGTGTGTGCAGCAGCCGCACTCACTGAGAGAGATGCCATGTCACAGATGAAACTTCTCATGGACATCTACAGACGAGTAAGCCTTTGTTTGCACTGAGTACTTATTGTTCTCTAGTATTCTGATCGCTGGGACAGTTCTTTTATCTTAAACTGTGTGTTACATGTAGTGTGCCCCGTTTTGCCATTTATGGCCAAGGTGTAGCAGCTACCTTTGCGAGTGAAACCTTACAGTCTTTTTATTGGATTGCAGTTGTGTGTATTGTTCTAACAATAACAACAATACATTAGTACCTGACAAAGCGGGAAATCCTTTGTGTGGAATGTAACAGACTCTTTCTTGCATGCTTTATCACACTCAACCAGATGGTGCTGTTAATATTACATGAACTGGGAGGAGCTGAATTACTCTGTCATTTCTTTGGACTACAGTTATCAGCCAGTTGCACTTGATAGACAGACACAAAAATTATCCGGTTTCAACTTTCTGGGTGAGTTAGCCAATGCTTTACTCTCACCTCTGATAATGTACACGAGACCTTGTTTCTTTTTCTTCTGCTTGTCAGCTTTGCTGCAGCACTTTAATTTGGTTTTGATACACGAATATTTCAGTGTCAGCACAAAGATACAGACTGTTAGTCACCCAACTGTTTTTGACCTTTTGCTTTAGCCCTGGGGACTTATACACCTGAGGTATGAAATAACATAATACTAACAGTAACAACAACAACAATGTTAATACATTGTCTTATTGGACATTTTCCCGATGAATATGGCTTATTCAATTGCCCTTGTGATTTTTTCTCCTACTTGTTTCAAAGGAGAACCTTTGGAATTGGGACATGCTTTTTACAAGTCATACGCTACGCCATTCCTGTCAACCAAACGAACTGTCAGAGCACTGCTGGAGACAAAAATAATAATTAGTAATATACAAATACATACAAATTAAATATTGAAATATAGAAGGGGTAAATATGCAGATGACAAATGCCACACAGTGTGGAGAAAGGTAAACAGGCTGCTGTTATGTATTCTCAGCACGTAATTTCCTAGACTTCTCAGCAAGTCGACATCACGAAGTATGTCAAAGAAGTTGCATAATTCTGACGAATTGGCCAATATGGTCTCTGACTTAGGCATTTATTTTTGTATATTTTAAAGAGGATATCAGAATAATTTATTGTTCTAGTTGTGGTCAGACAGTAGCATTACGTACTGTATAACACTAGCAAGGTCATTGTTTTAGATGATTTGATGATTGTGTTACTGACTGCATGCTGCTGCATTTTCACAGGTGTCTGAATTACAGCCTGTATTGAGCCAGATAAACGATACGTTTAGTGAAATGTGGACACTTTTTGAGAATGATACCCAACAAATCGACACGCTTGATTCAGCTGGAATGTTGCGCACTGCAAGCGTCTTGTTCTGTCAGCGTGACCTGCTGCTGAATGATACAACTGATCGGAAGAAAGAGTACTTAGACAGATTGCGACCCGTCAGTGAGCAGACTTCAGTCCCCAGTGCAGACCAGAGTTCGGCATATGTCTATGAGAATTCAACAAGTGAGTTGATTTTTTTGTTATTGAGCATCTAGCTAGTAATTGTTTGCTGTTTGAAGCATGAAGTGATAATGATAAGGGGACGTTTACATCGCGATGCTAGGAGAATGAAGAAACAGTGCACAAACATCTCGGAGCACTGTTACTGGCACTGCCGTCTCTAGCCATTTACAGTTTATTCGGCAGTTTATCTTTTGGTTGCATGATTGCCTCTGCCACAGGTTGGCTGGAGTAATGTTTTGACCCATGTTAGTTTGTTAGCAGAATATCTTGAAAAGTTACGGCTTGATTTTCATGACATTTGGGAGTGTGTAGATTTTGGCCCAGAGAAGAACAACACGTGTTTAATGACCCTTTGTCCAGGATAACGTTGGTGAGTGAGAAAAAAGACATCCATTCATTTATTCCCTATCTTTGTGCATATTATACAACATCTTTAATTAATTTCCTGCATTTATTATGGTCCATAGCATCTTGTTTGTTTAGTTGTCAGGTCCAACAGTCTTTTAACCTCTCTCCAGGTTTTTATACCACCCGACAGTGTCTGCAAAGGCATTATGTTTTCGGGCTGTCCGTCTGCTGCATTTGTCCATTTGTCTGGACAGATCTTGTTACCACGATGTCTCATGCCATGTATTGTGCTTAGCATGTCTATGTCTGTATGTCTGTCCACTCACATATCTCAAAAACCACGTCCGAACTTCGTGAAATTTTCTGTACGTTACCTGTACGACAGTTATGGTAACAGGTCACACATGTTATGTAGGCCTACTTCTGGTTTTGTGGAAGACGTTATGTTATGAAATACTGGGACAGAATCAGTCAAACGACGTTATGTTTGGTAGAGAACGGCCGATGTCCGATGTTCCGATATTTAGGCAATAGAATTCCTATGTCCGATTCCGATGTTTAGTTGTAACCAGAATTAGGATGCATGCTGACACGTGAACAGTCTAGGCATTGTTTTTAGTACACCCCCTACCATCGTGCACATACGATGATGAGAAGACATCAGTCACATCACGTCACAGATATCAACAGACTCGGTTACTCATGTTGGTGATTAGTCGCTGGTTAGTGGTTACATGTGTGAGGTGCTGCAGCACGGCATTTGCCGTCGATATTACGTAAACACTGAGCGGAGCTGACGGCCCAAGTGAGTCAGAGTACGATATCATGCATGAACGCACGTCTCACACGTGCATTGCTGGCCGGCACAGACCGCATTCACAGCAACAGTTACACAAACACACATAGGCCAACGCGGCACCTGTCGTTGGACAAACGATACAGATCGGTGATAATTATCTTAGCGACGGTCGTTTGCCGCCTGAAGACCCCGAATAGTCGGGGACAGAGTGCCGCCGTGCCGTCCATCACACGCAAATAACATGAGCTTTAATTCCGTGTCACAACGGTCACGTCTGACACCTGGCCATCACGGTGTCCTTTCCGACGACGCCCGCCAGACGACCACCCACGTCGCCGACTGTCGTACGCGGTGGCTGGTGCAGATCTGACTTTAATGTCGTTGCACGCTGCTTACTACTTTTTTACCAAATCGATATCGGCGATTTGCCGATGCCGATTCGCGGATGTCCTAGCATGCTCCGATGTTGCCGATTTTTGATGCCCGATGTGTACATTGGCCGAACTATAATGTTTGGTCCAGTTTGCCAGGTGGAAGCACCTGTCGCCAGCCGCACCATGCTCACGGGCAAAATATGCTATCTCCGATTGCCTTGTGAAACTTTGGAGGGTTATTGTTAGGCGAGGAGCTTGCTGGTAATGAGACAGTGTGGCATAACAGAGATATGCACGGTACTATGTGTCGTCTGGTTATTTATTAAAATTTCTGTAGTTTATGTTCTGTTTATGTGTGGATTGTATGAAGTCATTGCAGATGTGCTTGTAAATGTGATTTTAGTTGATCGTCGTTAGATATTCTTGAAGTACTGTTCGTTGAACTGTTTATGATGACGTTTGTTGACAGCTGAATTCTGCAATGATGTTTTCTCCACGTTTGAAACAAGCCGAAGCAGCAGCATGAGAATTCTTTGGCGCCAAATCAAACCTTTCATCCGCGGTAAAATTCCCTATGCACCAAATACGCCAGTGGTGCAAAGAATCATTAAGCGGGTAAGCCACAGCAGTTGTGAAATACAGCACTCGGTGTGGTGGCTGTTTGTTGTTTCAAATACTGCATAAGACTATTATTATCACCGTCATCGAGCAGCATTTAATGCGCTGTGTGTCAGGCATAAAAATTAAAAATGATAGATCACATTACTGCAGTATTAGTTTTCTATGGCATTAAAATCTATTGCATTTTACCTTCCCCACCGAAGGTGATGGGAGGTTATGTTTTCGCCGGCATCGGTATGTAAGTAGATATATGTTTAGCATTTATATAGGTATGTTTGTGAACAACTTTCTGGCGCCAATTCATGTCCGATTGTCACCAAACATGGTAAGTCATACCTTTGGCCACAGGGGATGAGGTGATTAAATTTTGTAAGGTCTAGGTCAAAGGTCAAGTTGTTAGTGGGGACGTATACGCTTTGCTGAATGCCGTTCTAGTCTTTCCTGTTGTTCTATAAACACCTGAAACTGCAAAAATTGTAAAAACAAAAACTGACGTCAGCTTCTCTTCTGTATAAAAGCTGCTGCTTTAAAACAGCCAATATCGAAATTTTATCCATAAATTCTAAGCACAGAAGATAGCTTTTACATTTATGACAGGCTGCTGACTGAAATAAATGTGATGGCTAACTTCTGTGCATTGAATTTGCATATAAAGTTTTGATATTTGCTGTTTTAATGCAACAGCTTTTACAAAGAAGAGAAACTGAGTCCAGTTTTTGTTTTTATAATACTCATAATATCAAGATGTTGCCCTAACGGGAGTAACACTACTGGCCCGCCGTGCAGTGTTACCGTGGAGCTATAATTAGACTGGAGGTGGCATGACATTATCACCTGGCCTGCACGGGTGAAGCCGCCTGCATGCCCATCATGGAGTGTTACAGATGATGATGACAGATGACGCCAGCGACCGTTACTAGTATGGCCCCCTACACTATGGGTAAGTGGGCCAGTATTAACCGAGAATTTTGTAAAGTAAATTTGCTTTAAGGTTTTTACTTTAAGTTTAATAAGTGCAATTTTCGTTATTATTATTGGTTTCAGGGGCCTGTCACACCTGGCCCACTCGTGCCACGTATCACTCACTCTTGCTCCACTCTGTCTGTATCGCTTCTTTTTTTCATAATTTCTGGATGCAGTGCTGCTGTGAAGCAGTATTATGATAATTTCTGCAGTTGTAGATTGTCCGTTTAAATATCAATATTTGTTTGAATGGTAAATAGTTGTGGAAGTCTGAAAGCGTGAGCAGACTTGTTTGTTGTGCTGTTAAACTTAAACCGAATATCAAACTCTCAGTTACTTGTTTTGGTTGATTGTATAGTCAAACTGGACGTTTGAGAGTTTAGCTGCAGTCCAGAAGCTGGCGTCTGATTGGTTGAAAGTTTCACCAGAAATAACTCAGATGATGGTCAACAGCAGCAGTCAGATAGACGCCATTCTAGTAAGTTGACTGTTTTATTGCTTATTGCGTGTTTGTATAATCATATAACATCTCAGGCAGTATTTATTTAGCCCATGCGGCATGCATGCTTCGCGGGATATATGTTCTGCTTGCATTAATTCCTTTCTTTTTAAAATGATCCATTAAGCAAAGCGATCTCAGGATCATCTACTGGACCGATTTTCACCAAATTTTTAGCATGTGTTAGGTATTTGATCGTAGATTACCGATTTGACTTCCTTTTTTCGATAGCTCAAGGGACATTGCCATGGCAACAAATTTAGGGTCAAAATTGGCAAAATTGGACTATTCACCTTTATTCGTTGCCTGGCATTCCAAAACGGACTTTCAGACAAATTATTTCAGGATCCACTGTACCGATTTCCATCAAATTTTTGCCATGTTGTAGGTATTTGATTGTAGATTACTGATTTGTCCCTCCGTTTCCGATCGCTCAAGAGACGTTGCAATGGCAACCAATTTTGGGGTTAAAATGTGCGAAATCAGCCGACTTAGCTTTATTTATCGCCATGGCATTTTTTAAACAGTGTGGAATATCGCAATTCCGATTTCAACAGGTTCATCTGCGATATTTTGGCTATAAGTGTAAAAGTGTAAAAATCTGGTGAAATTTGGTCTAGTAGCTCTGGAGTTCTAGGAGGGCAAAGATGTACACGCTGTCAGCAGTTTGGCTATGTGGCATCACTGCTAGACCTTGCGGGGATCAGTATTGAGTTTTATGGGGCGATCACTACTCAGTTTTGTCTCAGTTATTTGCTAGGGGCGTTACTGCTATGTTGCGTGGTCTACACGCTGGACTCTGCCGTGCATTTCTAGTTTTTAGATGTTTTCTTAATTTTATTTTATTGTCTTTGTTTTCAGGAGCTCATTGGCACATTATCTCAAAGATATCCTGATAATGATCAGTTGACAGCATGGTTGAATGGTAGTCAGCGAGATTCCAATGTTTTTGACTGGCATGGTGCACTCAACAGGACTGATGTGCTCATGACGATGATCAAACAGTATACAGAGGTTTGTTAATTAGTGATACCGGATGATATATGATATTTGTGCCAAACAAAATAAAAGTTAATGAGAAATTTGGAAGTAAAAAATAAATTTCATAACTTAGTGCCGCAAATTTGTCTCTATTAGCCACAGTGGTCTGCATTTACGATGGTGTGCTGGTGGAGGAATAAGCGGTGTCATCAACAACATTGGTGGTAGTCAAAGTTAGTTGATTGCAGTTGCGGTCGAGTTTACATCAACAAGGTTGATTGTATGGAAGTCTGTTGATGACACGCACTGCATTGCATGCTTGCTGTCTGATAGTTGAGCCTACTGCAAGAATGCTTGTACAAAACTATGCAGGAGCCAAATAAAGGATGACATTGCTAGTTACAGTCTGTTGTGGTTGTCCATGTGCTTCTTAGGCTGACATGTGATCTGTTAGAGTTATTTATACAACAGTAGGACAGCATTTAAGCTGATACTGAGCGTTGCACGGGTCTCTCGGCAATAGCTGTGTTTCTTGTTAAATTTAGTTTTTTAGGTCGACTCTTCGACAGAGTCGACCTAATAAAGTTGGTCACAGATGTCCGTCTGTGCGTGCGTACGTCCGTCCGTCCGTCCGTCCACAAAAAGTTTAGTCAATTTTAATGCAATTTGGCATGTAGGTAGAGGTTGATGAGTGATGCATGACGGTATGCCGTATGACCTGATCCAAGGTCAAGGTCAAGGTCACGAGCCCTGCAGCGTTGCAAATTCCGCCATTTTCAAAAGCTACTTCCTCCGCCATTTACAATGGGAGCTGGCAACTGACCACGGATTCTTAAACTAGGGCACAATATATAAATTTGATCGTGCAGGATTTTTCATACTTATCCTAGTTTTTGTGTCACATGACTTTGAACTTGGCAGAAACGTTTGTTGTAAAGAGTCAACCATCAGTCTCGTGCGTGCTTATTTTTCATTACTTTACTCATTATGGTATGGAGACGGTGTAGGTAGCACCAATGCGGAGAACTGTGATGTTTTTTCCCTAATCTGAATGCACTTGTTGCATCAGTGTGGGCATGTGGGCAGTAAAACTTTGCTGCATCAAAATCCTCCAGTTCTTAACTAGCGGTACTGGCTGATTCCATATACCAGACATGTTACCAATGCTATCGTCAGGCAGGTTGTCCAGTCTCACATCTTATTCAAGAGAGATGGCTCTGCGTCTTTGGGCATGTGGCACGTGCTGACTTTCATCAGGATCACCATCGGGTTACTGAGACGTCGCTCCGACCACCCAGTCATTGGAGGAGACCTTGCGGACGCCCACGTTCTACCTGGCTGAGGGGGTCAATTCTGATATACAGTCCGTTAACATTGGGATCCACTCAGCCTGGAGAAAAGCCAGTGACTGTACACTCTGGCGACGCATCGTCGACACGGCTACACTCTATCAAGGGGCACGCCACTGAAGAGAGAGAGAGGATGCTGGCTAACAATGTTGACCTGTACAGTGGCCGTGCTTGCATTACTATTAGTGTTACGGTTCTGTATGGTAGACCAAGATAGCTTCTGCTTAGGTTTTTAGAGCACATTAAATATTTTTATCTCGTCATGTCACATCATGCATAATCTTTACTGTTAATGTCATGCGTGTGTTACGTGTGATGTGTTGACTGCAGTGTTTTGTCTTTGACAAGTTTGAACCATATGACACCGAGGAAGATCTGATTGCGGCCAGTTTTAAGTACATCGAAGACCAGAAATTGTGGGCAGGTATGATGTATTCACTGTTCCAAAGTTTTGTGTATTGTTGTATTTATTCATCATTTCCTTGCTAACAGCTTGATTGAACTAACTGAGTGGGTGATACAATAACTATGCATGAAATGATAATAACAGCTACGACATGGACAACCACAACAGACTGTAACTATCAAGAGGTACTACATGACAAAGAAGGTAATGCAAAACATATGTAATGTGATGTCAGAACACAAGCTATGGAGCTTGTTGTTTGTTAACTCTGGCCACATCTGCTTGCATTGTAGCATCACTGCTAACTTGCATTGTGCTGCATATTGCTGACACTGTATACTGCTGACACTGCGCAGCTGAACAAATGGGTCACTTGTCTGTTGTTGTCACTTATGGTCCATTATGTCGACTTGAGATGAGATAAATAATGAATGCTGCCTTGAGTTTTTAACTTACCTTGTTTTCCTGGATCACTGTTGGTTGGTTCTGAGCTCTCAATTTGTTGAACAGGTGCCCTTGCTGTTACCCAGTGAACAGAGTTGTGTCAAAGCACTGACGTGAAATACCAAGTTATTACTAGGGCCACTTTTTTGTGCCCATGGAATTTCACACTGTGCCTCAGATTGTTACTTTTTGCCTTGGAATTCCGTGGAAGTAACTGAGTATCAGGTCTCACATGCCCATTTAACTCAGTACACAGTGCATACCACTGTTTGACATTTGACACATTGGTGCTAATGTGAGCCAAGTGGTGGTCTGTACCACCTTGTGTGTGTGTGGCTGAGGTCCAACTGTTTACATTGCATCTCCTGCAGTTTGGTCCGACTCTCCGTGTGTCTTATACAAATTGAATTTCCTTTGTGCACACTGACACTATCTCCCTGTATCAGTTTTCGGTAACATTTTGTTCACAGACTGCAGTTAGAACGTACTAATGTCTGTGTTTCAGGACATTAATCATGCAAATTTGACATGCCGTGCAGTGCAGTACTGCAGAAAAGGCAAAACGCTGCTGTGGAAATAATGAAATTTTTGGCTGCGGAAAATTCGAGGCCCTAGTTATCAACCTGTTTCTTACAAATTTGTAGTCAGATAAAAATAAGGGTTACTGGCTAACCATGGTTTACTGGAAAGTAAGCATTAAACTGGTGATTTTTTGTGTATTTATTTGTTGTTCAGTTTTTCAGAAAGGTTGTACAAATGTTTCCTGGTGTGTTTGAAGCTCTAGTTTTCAATGCTGACAGTATGGACAACGAAACCATTCCGCGATATGTGTCATACAAGATAAGAATGGACATTGACCGAGTTGATTCAACTACCAAGTTCACAGTAACTGATAGGTGTGTTCACTGTGATGTGTGTGTATGTTGTCTTTCTTTTGTTTTCTTTATCTTGTCATTGTATGTGTATGTGTGCTTGTGGTTGTAAGCAGCAACAGATGTTCAGAATATTCTTGACAATTTGTTTTGTTATAGATATTCCACTGTAGTGGTCTATAATTATAAAGTGTAGCCCCATACGGGCTCCACGGCTGTAGCCTTGGAGCCCATAAGAATGCATCTTTATTTATTTGTTGATTCCGGTGCTGTATAAGTCATTTACTTACTTACTTTTTGACTTATTTTACTTATTTCCTTACTTATTTTTCTTTTATAAGAATAGGCCTGTTCCATTTTCAGGCCAGAGGTAACAGGCGGCAAAACCTGGCCTTAGTTTCATGCATATTCGCTTTTGTTGTGTTAGATTTAGTTTTTTTAAATACTAATCCAAAAGAGATTGGCTGGGAAGAACGTCTCCAAAATGAACTGCTTTATGTCAGGTAGGATGTAAAACATTAACTCAGTCACTTATAAAATATAGATTAATTTTTGTTTTGTAGAATTTTTAAAGAATTTGCTCTTGTTTTCTTTGTTTTATGGATTATTAAGTGAGTTGCTTTTTGGAATGGTTTCAAGGCATAATTCTTGGTGTGTGAATTTTTCTCTTTGCTGGTTTCATACAGTCTTGTGGCTGTGTGACTTTTGCATGCAACGCCAAATATTAATAGTAGTTCTGACAGATTGTGTAAAAATGTGATTATGTTGTTTTTTGCTGTTGAAGCTATGACTTTATGGTGGAATAGATATGTGCATATATAACAATAATTGTTGTTTATTATTGCTGGCTTTATTATTATTATTATTATTGTGTGTTTTCACGTTCATTATTCTTCGTTGCAGATATTGGTCTCCTGGTCCAAGGAGAAGACCGGTGCCAGACATGAAGTATATTGTATATGGCTTTGCATACTTGCAAGACATTATAGAACATGGTTTGATTCGTGAGAATTCTGGGTTTGATGACATTGGAATTGTTGTGCAGCAGTTTCCGTATCCATGCTATATTAAGGACAGGTGAGATTTTCTGGCAGCGTTGAATGCATACTGCTGCTACGTACCTTGATTCATCCGGCGTCCGAGATGCATCATGCTACCATTGTTGCTTGTTCTCAGTTGCCATGCCCACATCTTCCCAGTGATGTCTCTCTCAGGCTGCCTTTAACGGTATTTCTACATGTTTGCCGTGGTCTACCTGATCTCCTGTTAAATTCTTTCACTTGCCATTCATGACCTACTACTGCTACTAGTTAAGAGCAACTGTATATATGATCATAAATATAATTATGCCTTTGCCACCTAGCGGTGTCGACGAAAGCATTATGTTTTCTGGCTCTTTGTCCGCAGCATTTGTTTGTTCTTCCCGCCAGATATTGTTGCCTTGATATCTCATCTCATAAACGCCTTGAACAATTTTGAAAAAATTGACAGGAAATATTACCTGCCCATGTGGCCCATTGTTTAAAGCACTCGGGTGCCATATGCCAGTCAGGGCTAAGGCAGACAGTAGGCCACATCTAGAGGGGTACGCTATAGAAATACCTGACAAGCTGCTCACTCTACTTAACCCATCAATCCCGCTCGTTGTGCACACACATTGCACACACTTTTTTCCCTTCTCCCTCTGGGCAAGTGCACTGTACCGCTGTATGGTCTCAGCGCTGAGGTCCAGAGTAGGCTGTGCCTCTGCCCGCAATAATGATGAACGAACGAACGACAGGAAATATTTGCTCGCCCTTAATGATGAACTGATTAGAATCTTGAGGTTAAAGGTCAAGGTCGCCGTATGCTGTCAAAGTCGACGCTGGGGCGTCATAGTCTAGCTTCTAGTTGTTTTTGGCATTTTTTTCTGCTTGCGATTCAGGTTCACAAGAGCCATCTCACGAAGCATGCCGTTGTTCATGACGCTGTCGTGGATTTTCACGGCCGCAATGATCGTCAAGGACATTGTGTATGAGAAGGAGCGTCGACTGAAGGAGGTGATGAAGGTGATGGGACTGGGCAACGCAGTGCACTGGGTGTCGTGGTTCATCACCAGCTTTGTCATGATGCTCGTCTCTGTGCTGCTGCTTGTCGTCGTACTTAAGGTAGCATCATCTAACAGCAGCAGTTTATTACAGCTACTGTGATAGACAACAATCTATATATAATAGGATTGTGAAGATGTGTGATCATGCGCGTGGCTTGGATGGACTGACGGACGGTCGCATGCACGGATTGTGAAGATGTGTGACCACGGGCGTGGCTTGGATGGACAGACAGTCACGCGCGGCAGGCACAGGCGGCAAGCGGTACAAGCAAGGCTGGGCAGACGAAGGGGCGGGCAGACGGGCAAGCGGACGGCCCAAATCGTGCCAAATTTTAGCTTGTGGTTGATAACTTATGGTAAAAAGTTGATGCGGATTTACTGCTTGATGCTGTGTGTTACGGCCAATCTCTTGTGAACAAAGATGGACGCTCAGTGTGATAAGCTTGTGATGGCAGAACTAAATTGACAACTCGTGTCAGTTGATGTGCCATTGTGATATAGCGGAAAAATTGACTAAGTTCTTGAGTTTGGAGACAGGTGGCGTTGTTACTCGAATTCTCTTACAGTGCCGTGTAGGAGTGTAGCATCTGAGTTGAAAATCAGCCGGACCTGTGCAGCTGTTTTGATACAATACTAGCGTGTGACGGATGGGTGGACATCGGGCCATTACATGCAGTAAAAATTGATGAGGTAAATTAACAGTAAAACTGATAAGCACGGGAAATCCAGTCTGAGTCCTGCATGTAGTTTATGAAGCAGTCTCAAGGAAAATGAGCTGTCTATAGTAGATAGAAGTTGGTGCTTCTGGACTTTGAAAAGGCAGGTTAATTATGCTGCAGTAACAGCAGCACATCTCAGTGGCAGTCTTGGTTCTTGGTCATTGGTCCTCCACAGTTATGCTGTAACCTTTGGGCTTACAGATCCCTTATAACCACATTTGAAAACGTGTAACTACGAGTTCACGACTTTTGGCGTGTTCGTCCAGTTACTGATCATTTTAGAACTGTAGTACCACATCCACGAAGCAAATTTCCCGTTTGTCGTCAGTCGCAGTTGAACATCTCTGTGTGTTATCTGGATTGATACGAGTTCTGATTCTTAAGTGTGTGTTGCTTGTTGATATTTTGAGGACATCAGAGACGGCAGTGTTTAGTTGTTCTCTGTACGTGTTCATAATTAGTGAGAGTGCAAAGTTTTTATCCAGCATTACTGATACTACAAGTTGTAAGCACAGTTTCATAGGTTGGTTTCAAATTGTCTTTCACGTCTTTAAACATGGTGACTGAGGTTCCCAAGTCCAAAGAATTTGGTGTCTTACCACTAGACCTTAACTATGATGCTAATTCCATACTCTGCTCTTCATTGTTATCATCCTTGCCAAACTCATGGCATGTTGCACATGGATTGGATTCACTCGTGCACCCGAAAGAGAATTGAAGTGTTCATACATTGATGTAAGCGTTCCGGACTTTGCTCCGAGGATACTGCTACATTTGCAGAGTTGTGTGACACTGCAGACGAAAGACTCTTTGCTCGTGTAATAGGCAACTGCCCACAGACTGTATCAACTACTGCCACCAATTTCTTCAAGCCATGTATGTATACCATGTTTAAAGTTGGCTGGTTGCGTGGCACAGTGGTAGAACGTCGGTCTTTAGCCGGCGAACTTTCCCTGTCCTGCGCTCGACCTGTTGTGGACGGGTGACCACTCATGTGGGTAAACTGTCCGCTATAGGTCATCCAACCAGGCCAACTCAGCCTTTTATTCCTTCGGGGTCGATAGATGAGTAGTAAGCTGCAATTGAATGTTTCTTACCTCAGTTAGAGGTGGCGCCATCTGGTGAACGCTTACGAAGGAAAGGCAGGCATGGTGTATTTGCAGGTAAAACTGTGTGATCCATGCCTGAGCGCTTTGAGATATGCATAGTATATAAAAGGCGCTATATAAATACTCTTCCTTTCCTTCCTTTTCCTATGACTTACGCCGTTAATACGCCCCCACAAGCACAATCATGCATTGCCAAAACACCCTACATGCTTGAGTGATGCTAATTTTATGTATAGACTTTTATATTTTTAGTTGTACTGACTTTACATTTTCTCATTCCATATTGCATTTTGTTATCTGTGTTGGTTGCGGTCTGTCGACCACAAACAAATGAATATTATTATTACTACTCTGATATTAATCCCATGCTTAACCTTAAGTCTCCTAAACCTTATTGTAACTGTAAAACAGTTTTCACTTTTAAACATATAATGAGTAAAGTGAGAGATTGCGTAATTGATGACTGACTAATCAAGGTTCATCTAGAACATGGTTATTAAAAACCATATGATGGTGATGGCACTGACAACTACTTGCTACATGCATCAGTGCAGCGGGCCAGCAGCTTTTAGCCATTAATATTTTGTTAAGTGGCACTTTCACCATCAGGTGGCACGGCGGCACAACGGGTACAGCGTTGGACTTGCGATCAACAGGTCGTGGGTTCAAATCCTACTCGGGGCAAAGCAGCATAACAAACTTAGGCAAGTTGTTCACACCTATGTGCCTCTGTCACCAAGCAGTATAACTTGGTACCGGCCAAGGGGCGGTGATGCTGTGTGGTCGGGAAAGTAACCACAGGCCTGGCAGAAAGTAATGGCAGCCTACCGCCGGGTGGATGACTTATAATCACCTGTGGGCTGTGTGTACACTGTATCATCTCCGGGCCCAGCGCTCGGTAACGAGTACTGGAAGCCTTTACCTCACTTTCACCGTCGTGACCGGTTGGTTGTGTTCTGTGTTGTAGGGTGGTGGTGTGGTGGAGTACACTGACAGCTTTCTTCTGTTCGTATTTCTCACGGTGTTCACAGTGGCAACCATCATTCAGTGCTTCATGTTCAGTGTGTTTTTCAATCGTGCAAATCTTGCCGCTGCGTGTGCTGCGATCTTCTACTTTAACGGATATCTGCCGTACGTGGTTGTCGTGCAGTGGGAGGAGTACATGCTCAACTGGCATAAAGCCCTTGCCGTGAGTAGCTCGTTTTATATTGCATTGAGACATTGAGCAGTACTGGTGTCGGCGTGGGAAAACAGATGTAAAGGAAAAATTGCCCATGTAAACAAGTCTGTCATTATTCAGACAGACAGCAAAATTGCCGCTTACTGCATATATAAGCCACCCTGGATTTTCCCTGCTGCAATGTCTTGCCGCACTAGGGGCTAGCAACACTGTTTTTTCTCCTCATCACTTCCCCGTGGCCGCTGCTGCTGCGGCGACAGACAGACCGCCGGTTTTTCTGTGCATGGAGTTTATTGCAGACACAGAATGGACGGATGGACTGACACCAGACAGTTGCGTACCCGCTATCTGCTGGATGCTGCCAGTGGCAAAAGTGGGCTGTAAAACCTGATCCAGAAATCCGAAAGGTTTGCTTTTGAGACACCAAGTCTGACGTGGGGTAATTCCACAGAAACCAAAAGTAGTAGTAACAGTAGTAGTAGTGGTTGTTGTTGTTGTTGGCTTTTGCTGAATCTGTTGTTGTTGCTGTAAGTAGTAGTAATGGCACGTGATGGTATGAAATGCATAAGTTACGTTGCATTCCCCACTAAGCAAAGTTGGAAACACTTTTGTACTTTGTGTACTAATAATAACAATAACAGGACAATTTTTAATGTGCCATATATGCAAATAGCAAGCCATTACAAGAGAGCCACCATAAGGGAACCATCACCCGTTCATTTAGGAGTCTAGATGTGGACGAGGAAAGGATGAGGCCAGGTTACTGGTTAGGATTAATGCTTTGTGTTTCCTTCAGTTGTTGTGTTGTGGCCGTGTTTATTAGAGTGAAAGAAAGAGCATCAAACTCTGCTTGTCCCCAAAGTTTCACTTCTAAGGAAGAAACTGAGGAGAACTGGCTGACCCATGTTCACCAGGAAAATGAGTGTTAAAACAGAGATGGGTAGTACTGCTGTCACACTGGGGCTTTATTGTGATAGAACAGTTTACATTATTTCTTGATACTTTATTGTGCCTTCGACACCTAACAGTGTCCCCGAAGGCATTACGTTTGTCCCATTGTCCTGTTCCTCCATTCGTTTGTTCGTTCGTGTGGTCAGGTATTGTTACCAGTATATCTCATGAATGGCTTGAACAATATTGATAAAACTGACAGGGAATTTGAGGGTCTGACGGTGTCCTCTATAAACTGTGACTGTTGCTGTTAATTAGCAGCATTAAGGTGTTGGCCGTGCTGGCGTGGCTGAAGCAAATAGTCTTGGCTGGCCACTTGCTGGTGCAGCACACAGTACCAGTCGGTTTGAAGACAGACATTAGGCCACGTCTATAAATAACTATAATTACCCGACAAGCTGTTCACTTCTACTTTACCAGCCTTCTTCACACATCACACACACACATTGCATACACCTATCAATTTCCCTTCTCTCCTTGGGCTAGCGCACTGGACCATCACGTGGTCTTAGCGCTGAGGTCCAGAAGTTGGCTGGACCTCTGCCCACAATAAAGAAAGAAAGACAAGGCAAGGAATTCACACACTAGCCCCACTGATGACCCGATGGCATTCTGTAGGTCAAAGGTCAAGGTCACAACAGACCCAAGTTTGTGGTGGCAAAGGCATGTACATCGACACTTCTAGTTCCTTGATTGTTTTCCATTTCTTTAATCAAACAGCTGCTTAATTTAGTGTGTAAAATTTGTCCAGAGTTTCTGGAGAGGATGCAGTATGTTGTGAATGTCAGTAATGTCACGTGTTTTATGATGCTGACTATTCTGTTTCAGTGCCTCTCATCGACTGTTGGATTTGGCTTTGGATGCAGCTACATAGCTAGGTACGAGGAGCAAGGTATTGGATCGCAGTGGTCGAACATCAATTCCAGCCCCATTCCAGAGGACGATTTTAGCTTACTGAGTTGCATGTGGGTGATGTTGATTGATTCGGCCATTTATCTCTTAATCACATGGTATGTGGAGGCCGTATTTCCAGGTTGGTTTGCATTTGCGAGTTACTTTTGTATTGGTTATTTACCTAAAATGTGAGTATGTAAACAATATGATCATCAGCTGATATTTTGACTTCTTGGTAGAGTGTATTGGTAATAACATTTACATTTTCACTAGGATGCTGGTGTTGGAGATCCAGCATAAAGGAGCATGATATCCATTCTTCCCGGAGTCATTTGGTAGGATGAGTCTAGCGGGCGATTTTCAATGATTGGCATCAATCATTACTTTGAGAGTTCTTGTCAGTGCTTTGACAGTGTTGGTTCAGTGATAGTAGGGACATCTGACCTGTAAAAAACTTGCATCGATTATTACTAGGGGTTGTTATTTAGAACAGTTGGAGAAAGAAAATGGTGTACAGACTAATCACTCGAGGACTACTCACCGGGTGACATTTCAGCAGATGCTAATTAGCTGAGCTATTTACTGGGAGCATTTTCATCGAGTGACTATTCATCAGTATTTAGCTATCCGTCAGAAGTCACCTTGCCTACAGGGCGTTACTGGTGTAGATTATCTGTCAGCAGAGATATCACAAGTTGAACGATCGTGTGCAACGAACCTCTGCTGTGCATCACATGGCTGTTCGGAGATTCTTGTTCTTCTTCATTCACTTGCATATTTCTGTAGTCAGCAAGTACCAGCCACCTTCTCATACCACCTATCAAACTGTCTCCTCTAGGCACTGGGCAGCCGTGCCTTTCTGGTTGCTGCAGCTCAAGTTTGGAACGGCCTGCCAGAGGCCGTCATCTCATCGTCATCACTGCAGACTTTCTGGCGTCAATTAAAGACTCATCTTTTTCAACTATCGTATCCATACCTGATTCTCTGGCTGCTTGTCTGGCGTCGTTACGGTGGTCCTTGTAGTAACGTTGTTATTTAGGCCACTGTAAAAATTTATGCTTACTTACTTACTTACTTACTAATTTGTCACATGATTATGTCCGTGTATTCTGAGTATAGTTTTTGTAGTGAAAAAACACAATGTGTTTCTGATGATAAGGTTGTGCTTTGACCATGTTAATATACTGTTACACTTGACTTTCTGACAGCTCAATAGCAGTCTGTGTAAACTGGCCAGACGATTCGACACCCAGTTATTAATCTTCGACTGGACAGCCACACGGTGGATTGTTTTCTGGTGAATAGTACTGGAACCAGTTGCCTAATCTAGGTTTGACTGGAAAATGGATAGTGTATTTAGTATCAGAATTAGAGCTTAGACCTTACGTAAGGTACCTTAGTTCATCCCATGTCATAGACACTGGGCCACACGGTGACATCATTTATTTCTCCTTGATGCCAGCTTCTCTACTTCATCACAGGCGACACCATGTCTTTATCTGTAATGTCAGAATTAAAGGGATTTTAATTTCCTGTGTGTGGTTGTCCTATTGTAAATGGTAGACATTGTCATCATAATCACTGCAATAGCTCTGATGTACCATTGTGTTGTGTCTGAGTTACAAACAGGGAGGTACTAGTTGCTCCATGCTGCTAGTACAAACGCTGTCACATATATCAAAAACGGGCAATTTTCTTACCAATACATATTCTTTTCATGATAGTTTTACCATGGTTACAGTTCAAGAAGGTACTTTGATGTTTCCCATTACGACAGTGTAGTATGGTAATGCTCACACTGTTGTTAGGGTGGCCTGCTAAGCCTAGGATAACGGCAAAATTTGGGATGTCTGAACTACGAAACCCTTGAACCAATTGTCACAAAATATTGCACGGGTGCTTCCATCACTCCACATGACAATATTCAAAGCGATCATCCCAGGGGGGCATCACGGCAAATAAATGAAATGTTACTCTCGTTTGGTTTTTAGTTCTTTTGTTACCCAGTTTTTGCTCACATCTCAAGACTAAACCACAGAACTGATTTTTATGCTGTTTGTTCATAGTATGTCAGTCCCAGTTTATTGCATTCCGAGAGGGATAAAACTGCAAAAAAGTTTGTTTTCCCCATGTACTCCCAAAAACTTCCCAAAAGGGTCGCGGATAGGCATTTTCAAGCCAAACTTGCTTAACATTGCAGCTATCATGTCTTTTAAACTACATAGCCAAGTACAATCGAATTTTGCCCAAACTAAAGACCAGCAACACATTGACATTGGATAGGGTGTGAGTGGGTGAATCTTTCTGCTACCGTTTCATCCTGGGTGGTCCTGGATATAGGGCCATTAGATGGTTGTCGTTAAGGAGAATTGTGAACAAAAATGATAATGACATTGTCTTCCCTGATGCATATAGATTACAGTAACTGCTCTGGTTTTCTGTAGGTGAATATGGGGTACCAAAACGTTGGTATTTTCTGTTCACCAAGTCATACTGGTGCTCAAAGTACAGCTTTGATTATAACACTGGTATTAGCCGTCAAGATATTGAACTGCAATTCCATAACGAAGGTAACTCGTATTCTTCAGTTTGCATGTGTACCGTGCAGGTTTTGAATTTCTGGCACATTTTCTTTTACAATTTTGTTTGATTTTGGATTCTTTGGCATTTATTGTCATTGTTAACATGTCTGTTTCTGCTGAAATTCTAGCATCGCCAAGTTTTGAAGATGAGCCAAAGCATTTGCCTCTCGGAGTTGCTGTGAGGGGGCTCTGCAAAGTTTACAGGCAGGGCAACAAAGTTGCGGTGGATGGGTTGACAGTCAATTTTTATGAAGGTCAAATCACATCATTTCTTGGGCACAATGGAGCAGGAAAAACCACAACCATGTAAGCTTGCTTTCTGTTACTTGTTCCTGTCATGCGATTAATCTAAATGATTTAATGTGTACATAATTTTCTGTACTTTTAAAGTGCCGTTCAATACATACATAGTCGTCTGTATGCACTGCGTGCATCTGTTTGCCACAGCAGTTAGCAGTCGTGTGCATTGACATCATACGTTATGCATGAGTATGCATGGTATTGCAAGTTATAGTGCCATGCCTTGAGCTGGAGTGGTTAATGCATGGCACATCTTTGGCCGGCGAACTTTCCATGTCCTGCGCTCGACCTGTAGCTGACGGGTGACCATTTATGTGGGTAAACTGTCCGCCATAGGTCAACCAACCAGGCCAACTCAGCCTTTCATCCCTTCGATGTCGATAAATGAATAGTAAGCTGCAATTGGATGTCTGCTTCCTCAGTTAGGGGTGGCGCCATCTGGTGAACAAAGGAAACACAGGTATGGTGTAATTTGCAGGTAAAAGTAAATAAGTAAGTAAGTAAAAAAATTGATTAGTCGCCATAATCATACAGTAGAATGAATCAGAGTTGCTGGACAAGTCGCTAGGGGCCATTAAATGCAGACTGGAAAAGATGGGTTTTAAGATGCTTTCGGAAAGTGTTTAAGGTTTGAGACGAATGAAGACTAGAAGGGAGAGAATTCCAGACTGTTGGAGCTGCAGTATGAAACGAGCGTGAACCAAAATGAAGATTAGTTCGAGGGATGTGCAAGTTAGCGGAGGATGATGATCGCAAGGTGTGAGAAGGAACTTAGGGACTAACTAGTACATTTTTCTTTTGCTGTATGAAGTCATTGGAGATTTAGGAAGCTGTTAATGACCGCTACATATATGCTGGGCAATGTTAATGGCTCACACTGGGTAGCAGTCTCCTTGGCTAAAGGCACAGCTTCGACATTTTCTCCGCGAGGTGCACGGAGTTGTACTTGTTACTGATTAATGTGACAGGTCGATTCTGACTGGACTGTATACACCAACACAAGGTACGGCATTGATCTATGGCAAAGATGTGCGGTTTGAGATGGATGAGATACGACATAACATGGGAATGTGCCCACAACACAATGTGCTGTTTGACAGGTACCACTAGTGACTAGTAATATCCACACTGGTAAAGTTGTGTTAGCTGCAGCATGTATTCTTACAAGTAGAATAACCTGCATATTTCTTTTGTCTGTTCTTTGTCATGTCTTTAGCCTTCGAGATACATTTAAAGACTCATTTATGTGTACATTCAGTTGGTACTAGTTACTGGAATAGTGATCTGTTTGACGCTTTTGCATGCAGCATAATAAATTTGTAGTTATCGTTGCCATATTCTTAATAAAAAGTGGTCACAGAATTTCGACGAAAGGCAGCATCACATGGGGAGTTTCACGGGGGACATTGTAATGTGATGCCAAGAGTAGGGAGTATTGCAGTCGGCTACAGCAGTGGCGCTGTTGTGCTTTTATTGAGGATTGAATAATCTATTTTGCTGCGTACACTGCAGCAGATACTTCTAGTGCTTTTCAGTGGGCTGCACATCCCCAAAATTGCCCTTTCACATGGGGGAACTTGACCCCATCTAATCCATGGTTCATTGGGCCCACTTGAGTCAGCCATCCCAAATGGCATCTGGATTGGTTCATTCATTTAAGCACAGCACGTCTATGTGACCAACACATGGACCATGATGTATGCAACATTTGTAGCAATCAGCTACATTTATGCAATGCATGCGATGCACTCTAATGACAAGTGGTCAACGTCATTTGACAACAGGCTGCATTGCACCACATGCACAAATCTTCAGTCGTTTGCATTTTGTTTAGATACCCTGTACGGGCTTCGTGGCAGTAATGTGCCATGATTCATGTGTTGTTTCCGGCGCTATGTAAATTGTTTGTTTGTGTGTTTACTTAACTTCCTGTCTGATTTTTTTCCTTCTTCACTTTTTTTTTTCTTATGCTTTCTTTCTTACTTATTTGCTTCCTTACTTGTTTAATTCCTGACTTATCTAGCTACTTCTTCCAGAATAGACCGAACATGGCTTTAGTTCTTGGGTTCATTTTATGTTTCAGTATATATTGTTATGGATGCATGTTTGCATTTGTTGTGTTTGTTTCAGTTTGTCAGTACTAAGCCATGAGATTGGCTGGGAAGAACATCTCCAAAATGACCTACTTTGTGTCGGGTGGGACGTAAAACCTTAAATCAGTCAATCATTTCGTTTAAATAGTTTTAACATTTGAGTATTCACACCTCTCGGAAATGTTTCTGCACCGTGTTGATACTTTGCCAATCTAAGGCGTGCTATATGCTGCGAGCCTGCGATTGGCTGACAGTGCACAATTTGACGAATCATGCGCATGCGGTGCTGCGAC
>Ga0209780_1000148_pt1 | contig 32783 bp, 14 predicted proteins | sample WorMetexBAHAMAS2_FD_187384 | JGI IMG/M metagenome (GOLD analysis project Ga0209780, IMG submission 187384) | Marine gutless worms symbiont microbial communities from Max Planck institute for Marine Microbiology, Germany - Inanidrilus exumae... | ecosystem: Host-associated > Annelida > Digestive...
CTATTTTGAAAGAAGGTAGCGCAAAACAATAAAATATTTTAAATAAAAAGTTAATAATATTTAATTTATTATGCAGTATTTTATCACGTTATAATGAAGGACAGTGGCAGTTAAATCAATCTGATGTGGACATGTTACCGCTATAAACACCTGTGTGATTGCTGAGCGTTGACTGTTTTCGTAGCAAGTGGTAAAAGCATGAGTTGTAGTGCTTCTTCTGATCAAGGTACTCAATTTGTTTTGTCCGTTGTATGATAATTTTATTTTGTTGCATCGAGTGCATAACAATCTGTTTATGTATTGTGTCGTGGATGAATTTTATTGCAGTTATTTTAAAGTGTAGTTTGAGATGATGCGGATTCTAAATGCCGGCCTGGCCTAGCCACAAGTAGAGCTCCATTTATTTCTGAACTGTAGCTGGTAGCTTAATGCCTATATATACGTGGGCTAGGCTGGCCTAAATTTGCTAACTACTTTTTACGAACTGCAGGGCACGTAGATTCTTTGGCGGTCAGTCTAAAACATGACGGGACAGTCCGTCAGTGGGACAGACGGGACAGCCTATACAGACGGGACAGCTGTTCTTGGGGCAAACGTGTCAGCACACAGACGGGACAGTTATTATGTAGGTGTGTAACTGTGTCTCATCTGTACCTGTTGTTGACGAAACAAATAAATCTTGCAAACAGAACTACGTGTAAGGCCTATAGACAAATATATAAGTTCCACTCAGCAGACACGTATCCATAAACCGCAGTCTAACATCAAACAGCACTGCGTTTCATTGTCTTAAACAGTCTCGGCAGTTGGCTGCTACCGAGGAGCAATCAAAGCGCCCGCTTCAATAGATGACGCATGGGCCTATACGATGATTGGTGGTGCGGCAGAAAGCACATGAAAGACGCAGTTTGAGCGAGCTGAGTCGTTGTTGCAGAGAGTCCTTTCTAGAGACTGGCCCGCAGCAGCAGTCACAGCGTCCACTTCACTAGACGACACATAGGCCTAAGTATGGTTGCGGCACGGCATAAGGCACATCAAAGACGCAGTTCGATTGCGTAGTCGTACAATTCTGCTGCACACAGAAGCCTAGCCTATATAAGTGTGCAGTGATCACGTCAGTGTTGTACGTCAGTGTTGTGCAGCTGAACGAGTGGAGTGAACGACGAATGACGACAGCATAGCAGTTATGACATGTCTTCAACAGTTTACAACAACATTATAAAGGCAGTATATAGCCGTTCAGCCTCCACACCGGGTCACAGATGCGGTGGAACGCCATGACGGCCAATGTACGTAAGCGTGCCTAAGCCAGACTGATGTCGGACCACGGCAGGAAGCGCAGTCAGCAGCAGCACACTTGTGACGTCATCAGACTGTGACCGTTAGTCCGCACATAGCCAGGAAGAAGGGCCAGCAGCATCGCCCGACAGCTGAGCGCACTGACAGGAGGACTTGAGTGGTAATGTGGTATTGTCAGTAAAAGGGCTGATGATTGATGTAAGTCCTTCATAGGTGGCATGTACACGTATGTAATTCCTAGTGTGCATGTTTAGTGTTTAAATGTAATTAACAGGCATGGTTGCAAAATTACATCATTTCTAGGGTTAGGACGATACTGGCATCGAGTATCTAATAGTAATCGATACACAGTGGTATTGATTAGTATCGAGTATCAATCGATACTTAATTACTTAGCCTATACTCGGTCTCGATGTCATTAAACGACAAATGTACGACCTGTGCAAACGTTTTTCTTTATCGCAATACTCTACTCATTGGAACGTAACACGGTTCTCTCGACACATCGCCTCCCGCTGTCAACTTGTCAGCCGTCAATGATCAGCTGCCTTCCCTGGGCAGTGCGTGATTCTAAGAACTGATAAGACAAGGCCAAGCAAATTGAATTATGTGTTTAACTTGTAACTGACTGATGTTTTATTGTTGTATTGTACAGATGACATTCACTTTGTTGTCGTTGGTCAGAAACTCTGCAACAGCTTACCGTTACAGAATTCTATTCGGGTATTGATAGTACTGGTATACTTTTGTGATTGCAGTGATATGTTATAGTACATGTGGCATTAATCACCGTATTTTGTAAAATTGTTTGTTCCAAGTCTTTAGATGTAGTGCTTTTTTACTGCACGTTACATTACGTAATACATTTACTTTTTGCACTTATTTTCTTGGTGTCTGGAATATAAATGTTGAGGGTCCAGCCTAAAACACGGCCCATCCCGGCTCAGAAAATTTTAATGCTTCCCCCCATGTCCAACACATCATCTAACCCGCACCATGACTAGCCCCTGGCTTATCCCAATCCACAGTTTTCTTTATGACCCTAAGCCTAACTCCAATATTATTTTTTGGCCCTTTTGAGTTATGGCTTATCAGCAGTGGTGAAAGATATGTGGAGTCTAATATTGTGTTTAATCAGCTGAATAAGTCACTACAGAATCATATTCAGAGCTGAAATGCAACTCTAACAGCTAGAGTTCTCATCAGCATTGCTATCTACACCGTCTTCGTAGCATTGTGATATTTGTACTTCGTTAAATCCGCAACGTCTGTGAAACATAATACAGATATTAATACAAAAAGTGCTTAGAATACAACCATCTGACATCTGTATTCTGAGTATATGCTTTTTTGTTGTCTGCCATTGTTCAACTCCAGATCTGACAGCTATAATATCAAAGGTCAATACTGGCCCACCTACACATAGTGCAATGGGCCAGTATTGTTTGGCTTCTTGGCTTTTGTCGTTGTCATCTGTCATCGTCATCTGTAGTCTGTCGTAGTCTGTAACACCACGGCGGGCCTGCAGGCATCTTCACACGCAGGCCAGTTGATGATGTCATGCTGCCTGCAGTGTAATTATACCTTCACGTTAACACTGCACGGCGAGCCAGTAGTGTTACGTCCCATTAGGGCGACACCTTGTTACATTTTCTTGCATTGCATAGTGGTGCTAGTTTTTACTACAGTAAGAATGTGATAAATTGTAGTATTTTGGCGGCCAAGTCACTCACTCTGACACTGGCTTTGAGCATATGATCGACAATGACCGCGAGACTGTTTTCATTGTCGACAACTTTGATGGCAGTATATTTCAGCAGCTTCAGAGAGCAGGCTGTCGCATTGTGTCTCCTGCTGTAATTCTTCGATGTGCCTTGTACAGTGAGGTACTGTTGCATTTGCATGATCTGACCTTTTTTCTTCGAAACTGCTTACAGAACTGACTGCATCGTGTTGTTATTTTTTGTGAAGTGAAATGTGCTGCTGTTCAAATATTGTGTTGTTATTAAACCGGCCGGCCTTTTTTCCGGAGTTAGTTTATGTTGCGTCATATACCCGAAAAGTACATGTTTGGGGCTAATTGGAGCAGTATTTGCTGGTCTGATATCTTTGCTGAACACCAGTTAACACCGCCAAAGCACTAAAAGGATCTCAAACACTAAGATAAGCATTCATTAGTAAGGATGTACAGGATTGTAAATTTTACTATCCGACCAGAACTGGATAGTACCGGATAGTAAATGTGCTATCCGGCCGGAACCGGATAGCCACATGACAACTTTGTCGCACACATTACACACTGCCACCGTGCAATTTGCCGGATTAACGGTAGAATGTTCCAAATACTACTACTTTTTTTAGTAGACATTTCAATTCTTGTTTTGTAATCTTTACATTAATACATTTTCGAATTGCATTTTGTTTTGGTTTGTTTTTTTGTTTTTGTTTACTTTGCGAAAAATAGCACTTCTTGGCTCTGTTAAATAAGTAAAAATTATCTGGTTGCACTATCCGGTGCCAGTCGATATTTTTGCTGGATCTAGATACCAAAAAAAATGGCCAGATATCCGGCCAACTGGAATCGGAACTGGATATCTGGTACATCCCTATTCATTAGACCTTATTCTTAGTTGATCAAGCTGATTTCTTGGGTGGAGGATGCTGACACCCTTTAGCTGTCAGTCTAATGGTAGTACCCTGAATAAAGTTGAATGAATGGTTTGACTAAGCTTTAAGCAATAGCAAGCAATGTTCTGATGTGTAGTCTTCTGTTTCCTTTATTCAGCTGTAGCACGTTCTGTCATTCTCTTGTGTAGTTTTGTTCATGGATCGCATTTGGTGAGTGGTGTTGATTTTTGCATGGCTCGTTAAAATCGCCAGTTAATTTGGGTATTTTTGTATCAGAATTGCTTGCATAACTAATCGTAAATAAGTAGTGGTTGTGGGTAACTGATTAAGAAGACATTGTATCGGTCATCAGGACAATCATTTCTGTGATCCAGCAAGGTTTCATCTGACCGGTGAACACATTTGAGCCTTGAATGGAGAGTGCATGATGTTAAAGGTGTTAAAGGGTGTCTTTAAGGTAATATTGCCTATGTGAGCCCGGGGTGTAATAACTAATAGTAGGCCAAATTATTTCTAGGCTGGATGTCATATGAGGCAGTGAAACCAGACATGAGTTTTAATTGTTTTATGAGGTAACATCTTTAGGTTTATTGGTGTGTGAGTGTGTGCTTTTGTTGTGTTAGGTGTAGTTTTTTTAGTACAATGTTAAGTGGCTGGGTGGGAAGAATGTCTCTGAATTGACCTATTTTTATGTTGAGTGGGATATATAACCTATGTCAAGCAATGAGGTAATGTTGATACTTGCATGTGGCTTGTTTTATGTATTTTGCAGGAGCTGCCAATAAAACCCAGACCGCTGTACAGTATGACAATGGATAAACTTATTTTGTGCTTTTCTGGTTTTAAAGTAAAGGAACATCTGGTGAGATTTTGTGTGAATAAATTGTCTTTTATAATGACATATTCAGTGAGGGCTTTTGAAGAAACATCACACACAAGTGTAAAGTGCTGATATTATTATTGATGTAACTCCATATTTGATTGATTGTTTCTTGGTCACACAGTATTGTAGGTAAATAGATGGATGTATCAAGGTGTTACTTGTACTCTGTTATCGTTGCAGTTTGATAGGTTCATTCACGTTCTTCCGAAACTGCCGATTTTGTTGCTTCCTTTCACTTATTGTTAGAATATTCAGACCCAAAACTGCCAAGTGATTTTTTGTCATAATTGCCCGACTTTGTTTAGCAACACTCAACATCACTACTTTAGAGGGGAATGCAGTCCACGTGGTGGGCCCATTTTGCGAAATGTTTATTGACAATGGAAAATTAATTGTTGCTTGCGAAAATGTTCTAGGTATTTTGTAATGACATATTTATATTCCGTTTTATGCATTGTGAATGAACAGATGTTGCTTAACATTGCAAATGTCAATCTTACTCCTGATGTTTGTGAAATATTTTAAATCTTAGTTAAAGATTACTTTTTGGAGGAAAGTATAAAAAATTGCATGATACCATCCCTATGTTCTTGCTTCCATTTATTATATATGTTGAGTTCCTACTTTTTGGAAAGTCAGGGAACTGAGATGATAGGTAAAACCAGAGAATTTTGTTGGTTGTCATGGAAAATGACACTTTCTTTCATCTAAATACAAATATTGTGTGTGCATCATGATCTTGATGAAGAGATATGCTTCTGGGTGCCTACTCTTGTTTAGTAATTTTGACCTAATTTGTATTCGTTGCAACAGAGATTGTCTACGAATATTTTATGACATTTTCAGTGTAAAATTTGACTTACGAAGTTGAGTGGGAACACAGTCTCTTTCTGCAGATAATGCATTGTCATTTTTGTGGCTGACTTTACTGCCGTAGATCCGCATGGCTGATCTTGTTCATCGGATGGGTGGCAGCATACGGAAGGATTTCAGTGCCAAGATAACGCACTTGGTTGCAAACAGTACTACTGGCGAGAAATACCGTGTGCGTACTTGTCTTGCGTCTTTGGTTTGTTGTTAAATTTTAGAATAGTTTCTGTGTCCTCGGACATACGATGCAAAAAACACTTATTTGACGTCCTCTTTTGCCAGACAATCTGGCTAAGCTGGCACAAGAAAGGCAGAACCATTCTGGATTTTACTGAGGGAAGAGATGATGGGGTGGAGTGAACCCTACGCAAATCGTTTGCACCTTGCTTCTGTCAGATAACCATGTCAGCATCTCATCACTCAGTTTACAGGCCAGTTGCTTTTCCTAATGCCCAAGCAACAGCGTCAAAGCACTAAAGACAATAGGATATCGATCCGTTGGTTTGCTCACATCTTCTTCAAGCCTGAAGGTCATGGACTTTGCTCAAACAGATTGTTGCTGTTTATCCGCAGCTTTCGGTACAGTAAAAACCAAAACCGGCATTCAACTGTGAAAACTGCTCATGTGTGTGTACGTATCGTGCACAAATGTTGTACACAATACAATACAACAGTTGTGGTAATTTTAAATCTTATCCTGCAGACAGTCATCATTGCTCAGTTGTTGTCTACTGGAGGGGAGGGGGTCAGACATTACCATAAATATCCAGGAACTTTAGTCTTTTTGTACTTTTAAAAATTGGTTTATAGCAGTTGATTAGGAATGTGATGTTATGTTTATTCTGTTATGTGTAGGCCGCTGTGAGTTTGGGAATGCCGATCATGTCTGAAGAATGGATTTTCCGATGCTGGGATTATCGTGATGATGCTGCAGTGTCGGCAAATGATGAGCATTTGGTAATGACTAACATGCCTAGTTGTCTACAGTTTTTACCTGCGTGACAATAGCTAGTGTGGGTATTAGCTATCGTCATGTGTCTCTGTCTGTCTGTGTGTGTGTGTGTGTATGTCACACGCCGGTATTATTATTGTGTCAAAATGGCTAAATTTAGGATCACGCAAACAACGCCACATGATAGCCCATGGACTCTAGTTGTCTTAAGTCAACAGTCGTTGGTGGGTGACGCCCCATTCCCCTTGAAATTTGCGATCAAAGTCACCCCTTCTTTCGAACACAACGATATCGACCAATATCATTTGCGCTCAAAGTGACCCACTTTATCAGAAAATGCAGATTTTGATTTTGAGCTGTAGATGAACCCTCTGCATTACCCCTACGTTGTAGCTAATCGTAGACACTTCATATTTGGTATGCCGATTGATCATAGCAAGTCCCAGCATATGGACAACAAAGTGTTCCTGTAATGGCATGGTCCACTTTGAAATTTAAATTTCAAGGCCCTAAACATACTTCAGGTGTAACTGAAGCTAGAATCATCAACTTTCTAACACAGGTAGGCTATATCAAATGTTGCCAAAAGAACGACATATCACCCCCTAAATAAAATAAACGTGGTCATGGTCACGTGAATGTTTTAAAATTTTGCCGTTTGCCGTGATGCAGCGCATTGCACGGGTTTGTCAGTGACAGCTGAGCTGCTTGTTTCTTCGGTGGTTTGATCCTGTTGCTTGGGCTGTGGAAGGGAAGCCAACCTGAAAAAACCCGCTCTCTAAAAGTGTTAGTTAAGGTCGTTATTGATGTTGTCGCTGCTCTTTTGGCAAACATGCGTGATTGGGTCTGTGTTCTAATAAATAGAAAATATGCAGTAACTGTTGGATGTGATGTATATTGATATTTTAGAAATATTTATTCATAATTGATAATTGTTTATGTGTTTAGATGCAGTTTAAACTTGGCCCTTTCTCGTATGCTATTGTCAGCTTTTATGGCTTCTCCAAAGAAGAGAGCCGTCATATGGAAGAAGTGACAGTAGCAAATGGTAGGATGGAATATATAGTGTCTTAAATTTTTTATATTGTAGCAATTCTATAGTTTTATTCAAGCAGTTTGATTGCTTTAACATTTGTGGTGCAGTATAAAAGCAATCAAAGTATATAGTATAAATGCATTTAATGTACTGTCACAGTTTTCTAGATTGTATTATAAGTGCTGCTAAACCCGAATCAACCAACCAATCTACAGCCACATTTTAGCAGAATAAAAGCCACTTTATTTTTGTCATATTATCATCTTTAGGTCGATAATAAAGCCAGTCTCAAATGTTTGTTTGTGCATGCGTATGTATGTATGTACGTCCGTCCGTCCGTCCACAAAAGGTTTCTTCGATTTCAATGAAATTTGGTGTGTAGGTAGTAGTCGATGAGTGATGCATGACAGTAGGCAGTATGATCCGATCCAAGGTCAAGGTCACGAGCTCTTCATTGTTGGAAATCCGGCCATTTTCAAAAACTATCTTCTCTGCCATTTACAATAGAAGCTGGCAACTGACTGCGGATTCTTAAAGTAGGGCATAATATCTTAATTTATCGTGCCAGATTATTGATATTCAGCCTAGTATTTGCACTCACGTGACTTTGAAGTTGGCACAAACGTCAGTTGCGAAAAGTTAACCGTCAGTCCCATACGGGGCTAATTTTTTAAATAGTATTTTTGGTATGATCTTTTTATTAATTTACTTTCAGTCATTAACAAAAGAGAACAGGAGATAGTAGCAAACATCTGGTTGTATACTGGAGGCACTGAAAAATGGTAACGTAGATAGAGAACCCTTCACCAGGAGGTGCTGGAACTCTGCTTTCTGTAATCAAGGGTTACAATGCAGTTCTTTTTCCCCCAGTGATTTCTGTAGTCATCGTAGCCAGGGCCACATTAAGGCTAGTGCGGGCCCGGGTGCTGTGCCAAATGTGGGCCCCTTACAGACCTATAACCAGCTAACCACTCCCAACAATTGCGGGCCCCCTGAAACTGCGGGCCCTGGTGCTGCAGCACCCCTAGCACTCCCTTAATGCGGCACTGATCGTAGCAGCCTGTTGTATTGTTGTGGACTTCGGTTTTTGTTTGAAGGTGGAACGTGCGTTGAGCCTGGGGCTCCTACTTGCACCCACCTGGTGATTGATGATCGAACTACTCGAACTGTCCCATTTGAACTTCACGGTCGTGTTCATGTGGTTAAGTCTGAAGTAAGTTGTTTGCTTTGTGTGCCTGGTTCATATATACGTGATTATTGGCTTGTGGTCTGGAGTTGTGTTATCAGGTTAATATGTTATCATGAGCAGTAGTTGCATGTATGGATGCTTTTTGAATTATATTCAAACATTAAATACCGGTATATATCTATATACTTTTGAAGCACAACTGGGGTTTACGAGGTGCTAAATTTATACTAATTGAGCAGTTTGCTGACTGATTTTATATTATAGCTATCAAATGTTTTCACATTTTAAATTTCTTTTTTTGTTTAATATATTTTTATTTTTGCACTTTTTGAGTTTGAGATTGCATTTCAGTGTAGGCCTATATGCTTGTTGTACAACTCTGTAATGTGTCTGGCGTGAGCTGTATTCAACAAACAGGTGATTGCACTACATTTTGCTGTTTTTGGTAAACATCCAGTTTGGTAAAGGCTCATTTTTTAAAATACTGCTTTTAACATTATACTCTGTAAAATGCATTGTATAGTGCAGTTTTAAAATGTGATTTGTAATTGCCACATTAAATATATATATATATAAGTGGTTTGATGCTGATGATGGCATGCTGCTTGTGCCTTGTGTAGTGGTTGTGGGCCAGCATTCAGATGGACGCGTGTGCCGATGAGGCGATGTATCGGATCGACGAAAATGACGGCACGCCAGGCTCACAGCCAGCTGGCAAGAAAACACCCAAGACACTGTCTGGTTCTAAGTCGCAGAAAAGAAAGAGGCTCCGAGAGAACCTGGCCCAGCTGGCATCTGAGGGAGAGATGGACAGCGACACACCGATGTTCAAACGCAAGTCATCCGAAGTGCCGCGACGGTCACTCAGTATATCATTTCTGGATGCTACGGCTGATACGTCCATGCCTCTCTCTGGTACAGCTGTCTAATTGCATTTTTATTGCGTGATGATTTTGTGATTTCATTCATAATTTATATTTTTGTTAACTTCTAGACGTATGACTGGCATAGTGTTCTGGCGTCCATTCGCTCCGGAGTCAGTGGATCAAAAGAGAATAAGGCAAGTGTTTGAATTCACTAGCTGCATGACAGGAAGAGCATTCGGCCTATGAGAAACCTGTGCCACTTAGGCCAAAGAACAGGTGTAGAAAGAGGGTTGATTGGAAATCTAGCCCTGCCTAGAAAAAATGCTATTTAAATAGAGATGATAATTTATATAATATATATGGTCTGATTATTTGTATGATCCGTTATGTGTGTCTGCTCATTAATCCAACACTGTTGTCTGTCTCTATCTACCGCATGGAGTTGTTGCTTAATTGGCATTTTTGGTGGAGTTGCTGCAGGTTGTGTTAGGAGTCCATAAGACAGCCTTTGGGTCTTATTATTAGGGTGACTCTTTGACAGAGTCGACCTAATAAAGCCGGTCTCAAATGTCCATGCGTATGTGCGTGCGTACGTGTGTACGTTTGTCCGTCCACAAAAAGTTCTTTTGGTTTCAATGAAATTTGGCGCGTATGTAGAGGTCGATGAGTGATGCACGACTGTATGCAGAATGACCTGATTTAAGGTCAAGATCAAGGTCACGAGCCCTTCAAAAGCTATCCTCTGCCATTTACAATGAGAGCTGGTAACTGACCACTGATTCTTAAACTAGGGCATAATATCTAAACTTGATTTGGCCGGATTTTATGATATTTGGCCTAGTTTTTGTGTCACGCGACTTTGATATTGACACAGTCCATCGGTTGCGAAGAGTCGACCGTCAGTCCAATATGGGGCTAATTTATGACGAGTATGTAAGGACTGGATGCTGTATGGACTGGATGTTTTTTCCATCATACAACTTACGCCATAAAGGAATGCAGACCACTGATAACAACCAAGGAGTCATCCACACTGGCCCAATTCTTCTTGGGCCACTGCCAGAGTCGAGTCCGACATTGGTACTCAATGCCATCTCCTGAAGTTGACATAAAATTAATACTGGTGTTCCACTGTAGAGAACTAGTTGCATTGCTGGTGTGATGTATGTTAGTCATACAGCGATAACAGTGTACAGTAACATGTCTCAATGTCATGCTGCTGATGTGTAGATATCGGTAGCAACGACAACACAATATGTTCACCTGTTGGACCTGCCGCGGGACATGGTCGCGACCAGTCCAAGTTAACTGCCAGACAGCAGACTATTGCCGAGCTTTTTCAGACGGAGAAGAACTACGTTGGAATACTTCACACCATCCTCAAGGTTTTTTCTCACTGCTAGCTGATATCATAATCAGCTGTATAAATATGGATCAGTATGATAAGCTGTTGTCAATACATTTATCTTGTGATGCTGACTAGCATTCTCAACATAAATACTGTTCACATGCTAAAGTCAATGAACTCGGCATGCTGATTGCAATGCTGTTATACACTTCATAAGAAATTATTACCCTAATGGCACAGCATAACCTCAGTTGTACTGAAAGTGCTGTTAAATTCTAACCAAGCATTCTTTTGGATGCTACTACTACAGCATTTGGTTTATGTTACATAACTCTACCACTTAGACCAACGGTGTGACAAAGAAAAGCCGTGGCATTGCTGGAACTGGTTCACATACAGGTTGGATGACCTTGTTGGTTCCCAGTCAACTGGTCACTGCAATGAATTCAGTGATTTTGGTGCTCTTGAAACATGGAATAATCATTTGGACCCTTTTGATTTTTATGTGCCTATCTTTTTAGGGCATATCATGATAACACCTGCAAAAGGTGCTCACAACTGTTTACGCTCTCTATGTTGAGTAGTTTTGTCAGATTTTCACAAAATTTGTCAAAATGCTTTTTGTGCGTAATATATTTGATAAGCAGCTAGATGACTGATCTGCATTATGGCCCTATCATTAGCGAAATTCTTGTAGATTATCATTAAATATTTTAAAACCAAGTTTATAACCATTTAGATTGCCCACCATAAAAAGTCATAGTTAAGGTGGGTAATATTGGTAACGATTAACAACGTTGGAAACAGGCAAATTTGCCTGCTCACCTGGCTCTGGCAATTGAGCACTGCGGCTTAGTCTTGAACCCATTTGCTTGCCATCGATAATGTTGCTAGATGGCTATTCTGCCCCACTGCAATGGCTATTGTTAACGCAAATGTTTAAGTTGGTTAAAGAGTTTAAATATGGAATGTGAAACTGGCAAATTTGTACTGCATTGACAGGTATTCAAGGAGGAGATAGAGAAAACAGATCAGCCGGGTGGTCCTATTCTCGACTCACAAGAAGTCAGAGCCATATTTGGTGGAATTCCGTCGATCTACAATGTACATGTAAAGATTCGTGACGAACTGAGTGAGATGATGTCTAGGTGGTCTGATGATGAGTCTGTTGGAAATGTCTTTTTGCGACATGTGAGTTGATCAGTTGCTTGTGATGTCTCTGTCTTTACTATGCACTGTCTGTGTAATTTTTGTGTAGTGATTACACTTTTTAATGCTTTCGCCACCCAGCACTGTCGGCAAAGGCATCTGTTTTTGGGCTGTCCATCCACCGCGTTTGTTTGTCCGGCTGTCCGTCCATTTGTTTGTCCTGTCATATCTTGTTGCCACGATATCTCATGAACGGGCTTGAGCAATTACAATGAAACTTAAGGGAATATTCACTAGACCCTACTGATGACCTGGTTAGATTTTGGAGGTCAAAGGTCAAGGTCGCAGCAGGTTATCAAGGTGGCAGAGGCATCCAAGTCGACACTGGGCGTCAAAGTGCATGTTCTAGTTACATTGTGTTCCATGCATTCAAGAACAAGTGGGTCCACATGTAAGATAATGCTAGAATCTAGTACACAGTACTCCCTAACAGACACAAGTCACATGCAACCCATAGAATAGATCAAACTGTGATACATCGGTTGGCAAAAAAAACTTTTTGTTTTAACATTTATTTTGCTAATATGTAGCATGATATTATGAAGTCCGCAAAGAATATGGATAATAGATTTTTAACTACAAATAATAAGATATCAGTAACTGAAGAAACAGTCAATCAGTGTGTAATTATTATTAATGGAGAATGCATTATCAGATTAACCAGTAAACCATCTCACCGTAACTAACTCTTGCATCAATCTGCCTTCCTTTCAATACCAGTATCAGCATTAGCTCTTAGTTTCTGTGGTAGTAAATCTGTGAGGCATATAAATACTTTGCATTTTGTGCACAACAAATTTGTGTAGAAATACAGCTAAATAATATTTTTTGTTTTTATGTTGATTCCACGAACATTTAGCAGTGATTTAGTAGTGTTTGGTTAACAAGGCAAACAAGTCAGTGATGGTGAATGTTTAGTAAGACTGCAGATGCTGAAGTACAGATTTCATTAAAACGTTTTGTTTTCTGAATCGGTTTCAGTAACTGCTATGTAATGAGTGTGATATTCGTCTTATTCTTTACCCAGGTGGCCTTGGTATGTTCATTGTTCAGGCTCCAGAATTAGAAAAGATTTATCCCAGCTTTATCAACTACTTTGAGAAAACAAAAGAAACCATCAGCAGCTGTGACCGAAGCAAGCCTCGTTTTCATGCTTTTTTACGAGTAAGCTATCTTGTGTGTGTTCTGCTATTTATTGCTTGTGCAATATGCATCTGTTACTTCTAGATTTTTTTACATGCAACATGTAATATTTCAGCTTTGCAGTATTTTAATGAATAGGTTTTCCATAAATACACAGTTAACACTGTTAATCCTTGTTGCCATAAAAGAACACTTGATGCTTTTGAATTTCTTATTTGTTTTTTACATGCTTCTGCTTGGTACTACATTTGTTACACGTTGTGAAAATAAGAGACAGTTACTTTTCTATACTAGGATATGTCATGATACATGGTATTTGATGCATTTGTGTGTATAGTTATGTCAAAGTAAGCCGGAATGTGGTCGTCAGGCACTAACTGAGCTTCTTATTCGACCTGTTCAGCGGTTGCCTAGCATCATGCTTTTACTGCGAGGTGTGTTAGCTTATAGTGAATACTTGCCTTGGAGAGCTGGGATAAAGGACATTTCTTCCGTCACGTGGATCATGATGGATGAGGCTTAGAAGATGTTTTTTCCTGGTTAAAGTCTGTGCTTCCAGTTTCCGTCAGTGCTTTGACGTTGTTGGTTCGATGACTGGAAGGCTATGTGGCCTGTGAAACTTCTCCATATGTCCCTGATGTTTCTTTTGGGGTCACAGCCTAATGTTGAAGTCCAATTAAAACATTTTGTGTATGTGTGTTTCATATTAAACTCTGTGTATGTATTGCATTGAGGTGTTGATATCGACGTGTGCTATTATAAAAACAAAACTAGCTTTAGTTTCTATTTATTGCAAAATCTGCCACATTAGAATATCAAATATTGACGATCAAAATTTTATCCACAGATTCAATACACGGAATCTAGCTACGGTATATCACTTTTGTGTCAGTAAGCAACCTGTCGTTAATGTAACAGCTAGCTGCTTCTGTGCTTAGAATTTAAAAAGATAAGTATAGTCCACCACGGTTGACATAGTAAAGGTCAGTGGGGCAATATTCATCACATCCAAGTTTCATGCCAATCAGTCAAACCATTGTTGAGATATGGCGATTTTTCTATTTTACAGGACGGCAGCTGTCCGCCAACCAGGATTTGTTATAGGTGTGTAGATCACCCATAGACGGTATCTTGTGGTCTTTGTTGTTGTGCAGAATTTGGTTACAATCAATGCAGTAGTTCTGATAATATGCAAGTGTTAATATTTTACGAGTATTTTTGCTGTGTTTATGAACATTTAGATGATAGCATTATCACATATTAATTAGCTGATTACCGTGGTCAGTAAATATTATGTAAAATGTGAGGCATTTGCACGACTGTAGATATTATGAAGAGAACGGAGAAGTCACAGCCGGACCATGACAACCTTCGCAGGGCAATCTCTGCACTTGAAGAAGTCATGACGTATGCATATGTCACATTTATTGGCATTTGTTGCATTTTCCTATTTTGTCAATGTTTTGCTGCACTTTTGATATCCTGACGAAACCAGTGGGAACATTTCTGTTGATCAGCTTAAGAAATAGGCAGTTACCGGTATGTAAAACTTTACCGAATGCCTTGCTAGCATCCAATAAAGCACAGTAAATTTTGGAGCGAAGGTTATTACAATATTTATTGGCCTCCGTAAATGTGAAAAGGGCAATACTGCAGCTGCTGTTCTTTTTGAATTCGAGCTGCAGAGTGTCACTAACTAAGTAAGACCCATACAGCTGTAACAAAATGGACTCAAAAAGTTTGGCATTTGCAGGAGCAACTGTTGCGCCTCTATGCATATGTAAATTTGAATGGTCTCCATGTTTATTCTTTAATAATGGAATGATGACCCCAACACCAAAGTCAGTAGGAACAATGCCATGCCGTAGTAACACATTGAAAAGGAGACACAAGTGCACAAACAGATGAGCACAACCATATATAATATGCTCGTTATATATGCTTTTAAAACTTATGTCATTCCCTGGTTTAAGTTTTGATATACACTCCTGTAACTCATTCAATTCTACGAACATTGACTCAATGCTAGATAAAGCTGTACAGTCAGACAACAGTTTTTCAACCTCTTCAGAATATTCAAGATCAGCAGCATTGACAGAATTTGGCTGACCAACCAGTTCAAGATAATTAGTAAATTCCTGCAAGATACCTTTATCACCATTACAGTCATTAATGCAACTAGCCGGCCTAATGTTATTGGAACAGAATCTCCTACGCCGGGATTTCAAAAATTTCACATGATTCTTGTCAGCCAGTTGGTTTAATGATTTGTCATTGAAAGCCTTCTCAGCAATTTGAAGCCGCCTCTTTGACGGCAATTGTATATCTGTATTTATATTTATTGTATCAGCATGTTAAGTTTGTGTAACTTACTTTTATAATGTGCTCTGTATTTACAGAAAAGTTTAATGGCCTTTTTTGAAGGATGAGATAGATTAATAATAGAATATAGCTAATCATGTGTACCTTTTGTACAGTTTTGAGACCGTGTTGTTAGCACCATTGAGAAGAACACTGGCATCTTCTCTCTAATCCGAATACACTAGTTGCCAATGGCATGCAGGCACTGAAACTTTGCTCCAACAAAAATCTCCAGTTTTGTTAACTGGTGCCTGCTAATGAAGGTGGACCTATATAATACTTGTATATGTATGTATTTTTTAAAGAAACCAATGGTACATTGAGTCTAAGTTCATGCGGCTGCCATCTGCTGTGCAGGAATATTAACGAAGACAAGCGGAAAGCCGAAGGTCATCAAGTGATGTTTGAGATCGTTAACGACATCGAAAACTGTCCGGTTTGTAACTGTTGTTGATGGAAATTGCTTGGCATTTGTTTTGTTGATATTGCTCATCGTTCATTGTATCAACATGTTTTTGATGCTTTTACCGCTGAATACGCACAGTATCATCTTACCTGACTAAATGCTATCAGTCATCCAGTTTCATGATTTCGTGATTTATATATTGATTTTGTAGTGCACATTGTGAATATGCTGTAGTTTTAATATGTGCATTTTTAGGTCGACTTCTCTGAGTCGACCTAATAAAGTGTACGTAGAGGTCGATGAGTGATGCATGACGGTATGCAGTATATCCCGACACAAGGTCAAGGTCACGATCCCTTGAAAGTCGGAAATTCTGCCATTTTCAAAGGCTATCTCCCCCATTTATAATGGGGGCTGGCAAATGACCGCGGATTCTTAAATTAGGGGGGCAATACCTAAAGCTTATCGGGCCAGATTTTGGATTTTTGTTTTAGTTTTTGTGTCACGTGACTTTGAAGTTGGCAGTAAGTAGGAGTTGACCGCCAGTCCCGTACGGGGCAAATTTTATTCTTTTATTTTACTTTGTACTGTTACTGCATGAAGTCATTTTTCTTGTCTCTTTGAGTATTGATACATATGTACACTGTTAAAAACTCTTCTTTGGACTGAGTTATTCAAAATACTAAGGTGGCGAATGTTTGTGGAAACAATGAATATGAAACTTATTGTACTGGTCTAGCTACATTACTTCAATAAACGTATTGATTACTGTGTACATAAGTAGTCACTGATGGTTATTGCAGCCAAATCTGTTGTCAGCGCACCGCAGTCTTGTCCGGCGAATAGACGCCATTGAGGCGTCGGAAGAACTGAGTGGAAAGGGCGACTCAGTCACGTTATTCGTTTTTTCCGACAGTCTGGAGGTTAATCACATACTCACATGTGCAGAGCTATTTAGAGCAGCTTTCCAGTATTATATGCAGTAATTGGATTAGATTTCAGTCCCCGTCGGCTTTTCGAGCAAAATTATGAGATTTCTGGTATGGTATTGTGTCACTGGCCAGATGCCATTCCTAAGCCCAACAAACATTGTCAGAGCACTGAAGACAAATTGCAGGTTGAATATAATGGTACCTACCTTTGATTAAATGTCGTTTTACCAGGTGAGCCTGGGTTAGCTAGTCTCTGTCGGTTTTTTCTTCCAGTTGTTCTGGATAAGAGTCCTTTGTGATAAGTGGCACTGGTACTTTTATGGGCTGGATACCCTTTCCTGTCACCAACCAAAAGCACCTTAAAACACCAATCACTGGCAGTGACTGTGTCTGGTTAGGGTCAGTTCTTTATAGAGTAAATATTAAATCAAGCATCGAATTGCTGTATTAACAATAGATGTACTGTTGTGTTGTGTAGATTTGTGCCCTTAACAGAGCCTCTTAAGTGTATATTAAGTATGAAGTGTGGAGTTGCATATGTTGTAAGTGATGTTTGCCTACTTTATGCTATATGAAGACACTGCGTGTAGTGAGTGCGAGTGGTTCATTTTCAGATCTGCAAGCGTCGGAGTAAGGCGGCTAATGCTAAGAGTCCAGGTCCTCCGACATCAACAGGCAAAGCATCACATAGACCGTACAAACATCTGATACTGTTGCCATTCTCTGCAATCAAGCGAATTGTCGACATTTGTGAAACACCAGGTAGGCTGTGTTTATTTCTTACTGGATACGAACGACTGTGTCACTTTAATACAACGTTGGGTGTGTTGTTTTGTTGCCTTTGCAAAATAATAGCAGTTAGTTTTGCGACTTGATTCTCTTTAAGATTTTTAGGTTATAGATATGAGTGCTTTTATATTCTTGGATGGGTGACATGGAGAACGTCTGGCCCTTGAAATATTTTGTGCCTCATATCTCAGAGATTCTCATCTGGAATAGTAGTGGAAAAACCGAGGGACACCAGTTGACACAGGTTCATCTGGAACACAGTAGTTAAAAGTGGAGCTGGTAGGTAGGCAGATATCATTGTTGAACTCATGTACTATTGTCATATTGTTTGCTGAATACATTGATAATTTACCAGGGCTGTTGAGCGATTAATTAATTAATATAATTACACATTAATCGCAGTTTTAACGCATATTTCCTATTGTTACGGGTGTATGGGCCCTAGGGAGTAATGAATGACCAGAGATGTTCGGACTGCAGATGTGGACGCATCTGCCGTTGTGGCCAGATGCATCCACAAGCTTTTCATATTTTGCACGTCTGCCAACGGACGCGGACACAACATTACGTGTAACTGCAGACACCGACGGCTGGACACTGGCAGGTCCTTCTAAAGTAGCATTCTTACTGCAGCTGTAACTTGCGCCTTACAGTCATAACATGTGCATTACATACATAACGCGCTCATTACGGCCGTCGACCGCGATTGAACGTGTGCAAAAGTGGAGGATGATCTAAAAAATCTAGCTGTGCATGCAGTCGACAGCCATTGCACGCCCTCAGTGCTAGATTTTTTAGACCGTTTCCCGCATTCGCACACTTTCGATTGTGGTCGCCACAGCGATCACGTTACGGCTGCAGTGAGAATGCTACTTAAGGTCGTCAATTTCACAAAATTTACAGTAATGCTGCAACTGGAAAGTAAATGCTTGTTTATTAAAGGAGTAAAGGTTTTATTATCTTGAAGTTTGTATTGAATCTTGCTACTGGTGTAACAAGTTTGTTAAAAATTTTAGTGATGTTAAATTTTTTAATCGCAATTAATTCCTTAATGCGTTACTTCAACAGTCCTAATAATAACCATGCCTTTACTGCTTATTTACATTGTGGTTTGATGTCACATATTTGCAGTTATTCCATTATTTCAGTTCTTACAATATGGCATTTTTGTAAGAGCAGCATACCAGTGTTTTTAACTGCCACAACAACATATTCGTCACCTGCTGTCCACAGAACTCGCCGCTGCTCTGACCTGCAGCCTGATACTGTCTCGACTGGACTACTGCAACGCTGTGTTGTATGGTGCTCCAGTCAGCAGTATTCAGAAGCTGCAGCGTGTCCAGAACACAGCAGCGAGGATCGTCACACAGTCGCCAAGAAGGGCACATGCTCTACCACTGCTGGAACAGTTACACTGGCTTCCTGTTCGTCAACGGATCGAGTACAAGCTGGCCATACTGACATTCAAGATCCGTCGTTCATCAACCCCAGCGTACCTCGCCCGTCACATCAGATCGCGTCAAATTTCACGTCGTCTTTGTTCCTGCAACACGCCTTTACTGCACAAACCTACTACCAGACCTCTCTTTGCTGACCGTGCTTTCTGTTGCACTTATCCTACAGTGTGGAATTCGCTTAGCAATGACACATTGTCTCTAGCACTTAACTTGCTGTATTTAAGTCTACCCTTAAGACATTCCGTCAGACATTTAGGCCTAGTCGGTTCTCACGACCATAATCTGTCCGTTAGTGCCTCTGGAGTCTTTGATATACTGGCGCTATAAAAGCTTGTTTATTATAATTATTTTATTATTATTATTATTGCCCTAATAGGACGTAACACTACTGGCCTGTCATTGAGTGTTGATAGCCCTCGCACCCGGCAGCTGGCCTGCCCGCTGGCAGTGTTACAGACGACGACAGACAACAGACGATGACCAACGCCAGCGAGCAAAACAGTACTGACCCATTAGGCAGGCAGGTAACAATCATGTTGAATTTTGTTTGACACATTTGGCAGAAACTTATGTGCACGGATTTACATTGATTTGCGTTGATTGTAGATTGTCGAAATGCATTTGCGCTGATTACGAAGCGGATTGGAGAGAAGGAGCAGATGTATGCATTCTGCATCATTGAACAAGTTGCCGACAGTGACAAGGAAGGCTTCTTGACGTGCCTTAGCAAAGCCATCTGCAGCAACATGTGTCGAACTGACTATGTGAGCTGGTTTTAACAACCGTTTTGTATTGTTTCTGCCATTGACTTTATGTGCTGTCGATATCATGCTATTTTGTGCTCTTTTGTTGGTTACGACACATCTGATAGTCCTGCTGGCAGGATAACCAACCTAGGTGAACGAGCATTCCATTACCACTCTGCCGGCTTGAACAGTTTGCCAACGTCTTTTCAATCTCTTCAAACTACGTCATCATTGATGGCATTTTGATGAGAACCAAAGTGATGCTGTTATAAAAGTTACTGCCGTCATGCATTAGAGTTCAAATGGTGCTTGAGGCAGTCAACTTTCTTACCGATAACTTCGCCAGATATCGACTGATTTTAAAAATTCTTTCAAGGCATAGTCAGCAGTAAATTTGTAACAAAGTATTAGTAAAAGATCCCACCATTCCTAAATCACGTTGCTACACTACATTGTGATTTATCGTTACTCACCGTACACGTTTCAGGTCGTTGCTGTTTTTCTGACATCAGTATTTCACAAGGCAGTGTAGCGACGCATTTGAGGGGTGGTGGGATATTTTAGCGATTCCTGGGCAAGAAGAAGCTGAATGATGAAAGCTGTTTTCTGTAGGAGACGTTGCTGGCCGCTGTCGAGCCCCATGTCCTCAACATCGACACAACTGACCTCGGAGGCAACAGCACACTCAGTCGGGCCGCCACTAGGTTACTGGCTCTAAATATTTGCATACTGTTGTTAAATTACTCACACTTATTAATTACTTGTTTATTACATTGTTTTATTGCATGTACTTTGTGGCAAACGTTTTGTATCGTGTGCATTGTTTGGTGTTTTGCTCTTCTTCAGCTTTCTGGTTAGCAGTTATTGCTATATTCTTTCACAGTACATTGTGCTGTGGCTGCCAGTCATTTATAATGCCCTACATATTTTATTTATTTACATAATATTTAGGTTTTTTGTTTTGTGACATTTAACATGCGGCATTTGCTACATTTTCCATTCGTTGTAGTGATGCTGTTGAATTGGTCACTGGACAAGCATCTATTCTAGTTCACAAATCCCAAATGTTCAGTTTTAGTAGTCCCATCCCGAACGAGAGAAACTCCGAAAATCCCAGCCTCTAGACAAAAACCAGAACCTAGTTATAGTGAGTTTTATGGCATACAGGTGTCTGGTTAGCTTAATAGTAGCACATTAGTCTTGATAAGCAGAGTTGCTCTGTGTTGAGCCTGGCCTGGTTAGCTGTGGTAAATGATCATTTTAACCTGCTTCTTGGCCATACTCACTTGGAGTAGGTACAATGAGGATCCCATCCCTTGTAGTAGTGTTATCTGGTGTTAGGCTGATGGATTTCAGGGCCACCCTATGAGCCATCAATGGCACATATAGAACTCCATTTTATGCTGGCCATGTCTGGCGGTAAGTGTAAATATTGTAACTATCTGGCGTCCGTCTGTCCCGTTTTTAAAATGTTAATTGAACGTCTCTTGTTTTTTGCTAACTTTAATAGAGCACGTGGCACATACTTAATGTGACTCACCAGGGCAGCATGCAGCGCAGCCAGAATATATTTCCGTCTGAGTATCTGAAGTATCTGAGTATTATGAGAATGAACATATTTGTGATAAATGGCATATGGAAGTTGTTGTGATTTTGTGTCAAGATTTGGTCGGCGCGTGAGCAGGGCATTTTCTCTGTCCAAGACGCCTCGCAGTATGAAACGTGCCATATCGAGTGTGACACACATGATGAGTCCTATGAGGCGAGAAAGCAGTGTGTGTGGCCTGCCAGCTATTGCTCAGACCACCCCTCGTGGCATCATCCGACCTTCGTCCAATCTCTCGAGTCTCGACGGCAGCGATATTGACATAACAGTATGCACGGCCTTCTTATTAATCTGAGCAGGCTTTGATGCAGTGAAGTTGTACACTGTTGTTATTTCATAGCATTTGTGAATTTCTGACCAACATTTACAGAAAGGACGCCCCATGTGGGTGCCGGGGCTGTAAGTGGGTAAGTGTCTAAGTAAGTAAGTGACAAGTTTATGAAGCGCTGAAACCAGAATAGGCCATCTCCGTTTCCAGGCCGGATGTCAGTTTTTTTGGGGGGGGGGGTAAATTTTATGTCGTAGTATATTTTGTTACGGATGCATCTTTGTTTTTGTTGTGTTTGTTTCAGTTTTCAGTCGTAAGCCAAGAGATTGGCTGGGAAGAACATCTCAGAAAATGAAAATGACCTATTTTGTATCGAGTGGGACGTAAAACCACAACTCAATCAATTGACAAGAAGGACATCCGGTCCATAAAAAACTGTCACTTACCCCAAAGAAAACCTGGGGAACAGGCTGACCCAGGTTAACCCGAAAAATGGTTATTAAATGGGAGGCACGCATCAATACGAGTCATAGGTGGTGTGTGGGCAGACGTCTGATGAAAACGATTGCTCTCAGGCGTCACAGGAAGTCACAGTACATGCAGGCATGTCTGGGCCCCGGAATGGGAATGTTAAATGGCATCTGTATTAACAGCTCAGCCGACGTGGTCACTGAGGTTATTTTCATGTGCGTTTGATAGATGGATGACTGCTACTCAGAAGTTGTTGACAAAATGAGCATCGGGACACCGGCACTTCAGAAACGCCGAGAAACTCTTGCGGTTTGTTGAATTGGTGACACTTTTGACTAAAATCGAGAGAAAATATATCTTTCTTATAAGTTGAAAAGATGTATAGGCAGTTTAATGTGCAGGAAAGCCAGAGGTAACATTGAGGAGATTCTGTTGGTTGAAATTTTAATGGCATTTGATTATACAAGAAGACGCAGGGATTTGGGTACTTGGAGAAGATAAACAAGTTTTTTTGTTAATGTTGATGACTGGTTTTGTCATTGAGCCTGGTATCAGCTCTGTTGTCCAGAGTGTGGACAGAAAACTTTTTTGACTAGAAATAATTAAACTTATATGCGAATGTGCGCAATATGTTACATGTGGTGTCGTCAGACAGAATTAGAGTGGTACAGAAATGTAGTTGAGAAGTGTTGTGTCAGCTATAGATGTTACAGATGAAAGCTTGATATTCTTAAAAGCCGAAATTATGTATGGGTTATAAAGTGCAAGTTGTGTAACATGGATGCTAGCCAAAGATAGCGTGGAAGAAACGCTGTTGATAAGATGCACTGAACTTCTCTTGTCATAATATTGCTGCAGTACCCTCCAATAGACAGCATCTTAGCTCTGATGCTTGTCTGGAGGATAAGAGGGAAGATAATCAGAACTGGTCTGTGCTTTGTTGTGTATGACAGTTGTGCACAGTGATACACACACACACACACGTGAGCAGTTCTTGCATTTTTGCATGTTAGTTAGGTATAGATTTCTTTTTGAGTGTTTATTTAGGTTTTATATTTGTGTGTTCTTGCATGTTATCTAAGGTCATTTTGTTGTACTTAGCCAAGAGATTGGCTGAGAAGAACGGCTTCGAAATGACTTATTCTGTGTCGAGTGCGACGTAAAACCTTAACACAATCAATCAACATTGCTGCAGTTGTCACAAACTCTCAATGGTTTATGACAGGGTGTGACGTACACTGACATACAGCAAGAAATGCAGACTCCACAGGTTTATCCCTTGTTTATATTAACTGTCTGTTGTCTCTCTCTTAATGGCATATTCTTTCTTCTTGGGGGTAGCCGTGTCTGCAGATATGCATAGTGTTCTTACCGGAAGGACTAATGGTCCGTGTTCTCATGTCAGATTCAGTGGCTGTATGTGGTAGGGTCCTCCTGGGGGTCATCTCAAGGTAGATGGGGCATTCAAATCGAAACAGCAACTGCACGTGGGTGGTCTTTATTAGAAGCACTATATGCACTGTGTCAAAAGCAACGCCATGTTACCATGTTGGAAAGAGGGAGCTGACATCCACATTTGATATATGACAAGATTAAGGAATCTCAGCAGTCCTGCCTTACAACTAAACTAGTGTTTTGTACTGACACTGTCATTCAAGCAGTTTTATGTTATTTGATTGCAGTAAGTTGATTACATTACGGTTCTGGCTGTCTGTCCATTTAACTAATATTCTCGTCAGTCACTCATCCTGCTAAATATTATAGATTTTATGAACGTTGTCAATTTGTATGATAAATTATAATCCTAAAAGTGTGATTAACTTAATTCATGTTGAAAGCACTGTTAAATTCAAACCAATCAGTCTACTGTAAAATACTATACAATACACACCGAAAAAATTTACAATATAGAGGCTTTCTCAGAATTTTCACACTGACATTGATAAACTCATCCAAAATATTATAGATTTTATCGAAAGTGTAAATTTGTATGATAAATTATAGCCTTAAAGGCACAATGTATTATTGGAATTGTTTTTTAAGCTATCGTTAAATACTAAACAACCAACCTAAAATTTTAGTAGTCCATGCAATCTGCTTTGTATACCAACCATTGTCATGGCTGTGAAAATAAATGAAGTCTCAGCTTCGAAAAGTGGCTGATGACTTGCAGATAACCATGCACGTAACTATGAAATGATTATCTCTCTTCAACCAGTTGCTGTATCTGAGCTGACTTGAGTTTCTGATTATGTTGCCTTGATGATATCGTGTATTTTTTGAGCATGATTATCTCATAAGAATGATTATCTCTTTTCAACCAGTTGCTGTATCTGAGCTGATTTGAGTTTCTGATTGTGCTGCCTTGATGATATTGTGTATTTCGTAAGCATGTGCAGTTTGTGAACGTTGCATTTAGCAAAGTAACGGCGACATCGGCTCATTTGCAACACCGCTGCCCGTGAAGCCGCGACCAACGCCAGTCGGTCAGAGCACTCCATCTGCTGCTCCTGGCGACAAGTTTGGATCACTTCGACGTGAATACGCCTCTACACAGTCACTGTTCTTTGGCCAAACACACAACGTGGTAAATATGCCAACACAGTCATTATTTGGTGGAATGCACCACCTGGTAATAACAACACTTGTTTAAAGGCCTTTTTTCCTGGAGAACCAGGATAAGCCGGCACCGGAAATATGTAAAACATTTCTCGATGTTAATGAAGTAGATGATGATAGGGTGGCAGTGGCTTCAGCTGACCATATGCAAGACAGAAAACAACACCAGCACCTGATCACTCAATTTTTTATCTTCCTGACGCCCAGTCAGCAATGTCAAAGCACTGAAGCAATCAGACAACCTAGTAAATAAAGCATTGAAGCAGACAGACAACCTAGTAAATGATGGTTTTATTGAATCCATCTGATTTGCTTCACTAATCCCGTGAGCTTGCCAGTGTTGGTGTCCAGCAGTTGGAATTAATGCTGGGTATCATGAACGATGAACCTTTGTGCGAATGGAAATGTACTTTGTTGATTTGAGGTGAATTGGGTCAGAATGGCCGAGAGATGGTTTTCAGCAAGGAGCTACCATTAACATCAGGGCTGTGTAATATTAGGAGGATTAGTCCTCCAGAATAATGGTACAGTGTGGATATAAAACCCATTGATCTATGTTTTCAGTACTTTTATAACTAGACTGAAAACCAGACTGATTTAATGCAGCCTCTAAGAATAACACTTAGAGTTTTCATTGCAAAGCCCTCTGCTTATCTCGTGACTTATGACATAATTAAATCTATTTTGATTGATTGACTGGTATTCACTAGATAAAGTTACCGTCTGATACAGCTCATTACCCATGCCAACGGTAGTCGCGTGGGTATGGTTTTCAGCGGTGTCTGTTTGTCTGTCTGTTTTTCTGCACAATATCTCAACAGAAACTGCTGTAGCTAGGATCATCAGCTTTGACGTAGAAATGTTACACCATGGAATGAGTCATAGAAACCCATTTATTTTGAGGTCAAAAGGTCAAAGGTTAAGGTCATAAGGCACAGAAAACAGTGCTGGCATATGTTTTTGCACTCTTGTGAGTGCTGGCTTGTTATAGTTAGAACTGTGAATGTTATGGTCTTGTATTTTTGTGAATGCAGAAATTTCTGTTAGGCTGCATGAATGTGCATGTACGTGTGCTCTTCTAGTCTGCAGAACACTTGTCCAATGATCGACCTGTTATTAATGTGCATTGAAATGTATTCGCATGTTGTTGCAGGATCTGGATTCACCAGTGACGAGATCACCATCTACAGTGATATGCAATAACAGATAGTATATAGTATGACACTGTCATTCATTATATCCAGTCACTGTTTCATTGGTGATGTGTGCTTTGACCTGCTACACACATATCATCAGATCTTACAGCAACTGTTGGTTTAGCTTTAGCCTTTCGGATTTCTCTGCGGTTTTTATCTGGAGCTAGTTTTTATGTGTCCTTTAGAAATATTGTGTTCATTGTTGTGAGTTTGCGGGCATGTGCAGTCGACTGCCTGGAAATACTGGTCTTCAAAATTCCCTTTCAGGTGTCAGTGGATCAATAACAATGTTACTACTGAGTGATATGCGATGATAGACTTTCCTCATTTGTTTAATTTTTATTTATAACTTTCGTTAAAATATAATTTTCACAATAATTTATTCCTTTAAAGGTGTGAAATGACCTAGATTATGTTGAAGTGCCATTAAACTCCATCCAGTCCCTCACTTCACTGTGCATTAACATGGCTGTAAATCACGTTACTGTGCCAACCGTTTGTGCTATTAGCCACCAGCGATTTGTTTGCTTTTGCCAATTAGAATTTCTAGTTGTTAGACTTCTTATTAGGCTTCTTCTCACGTGTGTCTGATTTAATCGATACTAATGGTTATTTTGCTTTTAATAACTAATAAGTAGTTATTAAAGTTAATAATCAGTAAATCCGAGCATGTGTAAGATGTACTACTGAGCAATAGGAGATGAGTTCATAGTTAATGCCAGAATGACTGGTTGTACAGCAGCGTTGTATGTCTATACATGTATTTAGAATGCGTCAGCAGAGTAATTAAACTTGTGCTGTTTAATGTGCTGGTTTTCCATTGATCTCAGAAATGTATTTGTGTCTGTGTGTGCGTCTTTGTCATGTTGTATAGCCTTGTCAGCCGCTGTGACAAATGAGAGTGATCTATATTTTCTAAATTGCTTAGTTAAATATGATATGAAATGGATACATGGATTCTGTTGAATTCCAGTAAGCAACGAAATAAACATTACAAATTTTTACCCCTTGTCTCTTCATTGCCTACAAAAAACTAACACCCACTACCTTGCAGATTCGTTGAAATATTTCTTTATACTTGGTCTTTTAACGTTGCATTTAGTTGGTTGCCAAGTCAAGTAGGTAACATCGGCAATGAAAAAGCTGCCAAGTCTGCATTAAATAAATCTAATTCCTTGAATACCTCTACAATACACAGATCTAAAACCTATTATTAACAAATATGTCCATAACATATGGAAGGACTGGAACTCACAAACAGAAAATGAACCTTAATATTTTACAGGAAGGATGGATAAATTTGGTAATGTTCATTTATGGTATTTAATATTTCACAGGAAGGAGGGATAAATTGGGTAAATACCGTAAACTTCACGAGCAGTGGTCTATTTTTATGAGAAATGTACTTACCAGTAGTCTTGCAAATTTGGTGTGCTATTCTTCTTGTAGATACATTGAAAATTAGTCAAAAATTGTGGATGCTAGTATATGTGGATGAACTGGCCTTTCACGTGCAGTGAGAATTTGTTAGGTTGGTAAGATGTTGATGTTGACCCACTGACAATGTAGGGGATCTGTGTTGAAAATTTGCTTCTGATTAAGTAAAGTGAACAGTGTATAGCAGTTTAGCATCAACTTAGCTCTTCGCTAAGGGAAACTGACATGCCGTATGGGATCACACTGTTACCTGACAGAGGTGCGAATCCCGTGTTTACCCCCAGCTGAAGCAGGTACTCGATTTAGCGACCCCGGAGGGATGCAAGGCTGAGTTGACCTATGTTACGTGAAAGCCACCGGCCGGGAATTGAACCCGGAACCTGTAAATCGCAAGTCCACGACCAACGCCCTACCACTGAGCTACCACACAACACTATTCATTAATTTCTTGAGTTTGATGGACAATGATTCTGTAATATTTGCAGTGTCCATGCATCGCATTGCGTTGAACAGGCAATCACTGCATCGTGGGTTGCTAATTGTGTATGCACGATATATGTCACAAGATTGCTGTGGCTGTTGCGTAGTGAGTTCATTAAAAGTACTGTGTCATGAATTATAAAGAAAAAGGAACGGTGATAGCCTAATTTTGGTTGAAAACGCTGTTAAATTCTAAACAAGCAACCAATCAACACGACCGATTGTGCTATTGTAACAAGTTAATTATCGCAAAACATACTGTCAGAACGTACTGTTTTACAGTTTATCGTCATTATCAGCATAAATTATAACATCGCTCTAATGTCAATAAGCTCCTGAAACCGGACTTGCAAAAATATAAACTTTGTATGATTAATAATAAATTACAATCCTGTAAGTGTAAATGATAAAAGCACAATATAATAACCTAAATTATGTTGAAAGAGCTATTAAACTTGAACCAACCTGCAGTTGACAGTAACTGTTTAATGAGAGTTGCCTCTGTTCATGTGCACTTTCCAACATTGTACATTTGCGAATGCGAAGTGACTGATACGGGCAGGATTACCATGGAGGTTATGGATAGGCCTACTCTTTGGTGTATGTGGCGTCACGATCCAGACATGAAAGGAGTCAGTATATAGTATCACGATACCGTTTTTATGAATAAGTGAGCATTCATGCGTGTCGGCATACCGGGCGTTTTAGGCCTGACAGAAAAGCAAGCACAGCGTATCTGTTAGCCGGAGGACGATGGCGCATGGTACGCCCAGGTACCACCGTACAACAGGTAGGCTAGTGGTGACTGTACCTTGCGCAAGCGTCACAGCAGTGTCGCGTGCGGCGTTATTTAAGCAGTCGCTGGATTTGCAGACAACACTTACTCGCTGCTAGTTTGCCGTTTACTACGTGAGCGCATGGTAAGTATAATCCCAGAACAACGACGTAGTCGTTAAATCTGAATCAAGTGCTAAATTCGAAAATAATAATTTCTCGTGCAAAGTGCATTATTGAAACACGGAGTGTTGTTAATTAGAACGACAAATTAAAAGTAAGGCCAAGTATTTGTACCATTTGTAGGACGAAAAACGCAAAGTCATTAAAAAGAGATGGCGGATGGATATGGGGAGATGTTGTTTGTTTTCTCCGTAAACATTTACTGTGTACGTGACTACCTGTGACCTTGAGAACTTCATTTTCCAAAAGACACGAAATTAAAAGCCACCTGCGCTTTCCGATTAGTGTGCAAACATGGATAATCTGTACTATATTTTTCAGGTATGGGAGAGAGATAGAAAGGTTTCAAACAGCAAGTGACCTTCGAGGTCATTCAAGGTCACAGGTAATGGTGCAATTCGATAGGCCACATACAATTTAGTATTAATTTTCGATCGCAACTATGTTTCTATGCTATATTGCACCGTTCTCGAGATACGATCACTTATTTCCCAAACTTTAAAGGCGTCACGTGATACTAAACATATCCCCTCGGGGGTAGTCTATCATACGTGCAACAGTAATGTTCAGTATCATTCATCACATCACACGAAATTTGAAGTACATAGCTTCACTGAATTCAAAGATGATTGGAGCCCCAAATGTTTAGAAGTGGGTCACGTGATCGTATTTCTTTTAAGTGATTTTATGTGTAGGCCTATTTTATTGTTCGTATTTCACTGTATGTATTGTCTACTGTACTGCTGCTTCGGCGTAATAAACAATAATAATAATAATAATAATAATAACCACGCCCATTAGCGAGTAGTATGTTATACACAGGCTAACACTACCGGTAGGCCCGCCTATACAAAGTTGATAGCCTGTCAGAGAACGAGGAAGTACATTGGATTTCAATAGGCTACCTGTGTCAAGAACAGAGATGTAAACTTTGATCCAGTTTGTGCTCCTGGTTTAGGAACCTTCAATCTTTCATGCGTTAATTTGCACCAGAAGAATTGGTGGAGGCAGATATGGTGATGGCAGTATATCTGTTGAAGGGTGAACTCCTCCGTGGTCTACAACAACCTCGATCTTCACACTTCACTATCTGAGTGCAGTAGGCCTACTGACTGCAACCAGTGCGTTCGTACGCACAGACGAACTCCCTCCCGCCCTGTTACAGAGTGTCACTCCTAGTGGCCCCCTCTCTCCCTCCAGAGCGTGACGTAATTCTTGAATGGCCCCTGAGCGAAGCCGCCTCCTGCCGCTGTGTTCAGGTTTGTTCCCACCGGATGCGTTGCGGTGCGGTGCGGCGCATCCAATGTGAACAAACATTAACTCTCAACGCAACAATGTATCGATTGTTAGTGTCGTGCTGTAAGTTGGCTGGAGTTCAGCTCAATGGGTGTGTCGTTCACATGACATCTACAGTTGTTTGTAAGGCACGCAGTAATTGTTGTATGCAGAAGCGAAGATGGATCGTGCCAATCAGATGTACGTGACTCTGGCAGTGGTGCTGCTGTTTTCGCTGAGCAAATGTTCATTCGCTCAAGGCAATGCGTAAGTGAGCTTAGTGGGCCATCACTGCGGGCAGTGGCACGTTCCTTACATTTTGACGTTTTCACCAATTTCTGTACATATCTAGCTACATTGTTAGACGTTGATACTTTCACGAATTTGTTTTTAAAATATTCACGCAGATTGTTATTGTATTAAATGCTAGCTGGCGATTGTATATGCATTGGTGTTTTAGGCATTGGTGACCCAGTAACCCAAATATTGACCTGTTGTAGAAAACAAGTATAAGTAAACTATTAGGCAGTTACTGCAAAGAAGAGTATGACATGACCTACCGATTTCGGATTTTATTAAAGTGAATGAAGGAATAATACAGCATTTAAATAAGCCGATATTTTCAGTGATTGCGTCTAAAAACTGGGGATAAAATGTGTAAAGATAACGAGTTAGTGAAGTTACCTGGAAAAATTTAGAACCACAGCAGAATTTAGTTTACAGCGATGGTTGTAAAATGTACGTGGAAAAATTGCGTCATCATTGACGTCGAAAGGATTAAGCGTAGCGTATATAATTATACGACTGTTTTTCAACATAACTTTCTTCGTAGAAAATGCACGATTAAGTAAGAGAAACTGAGCGAAATAATCACTACAAGCAATCAGATGGTCAAATTCGCATATTTGTCATTTAAAAAATAATCTGACAAACCAAACACGCTATACTTAACGAGCACGCCCATTGAAGTAGGCGTTCTATAGCGTGGGCTGCACCGTTCACGTATCCTACGTAAGACAATTTTTACGAACTGATAGTGAATAGCACGTACGAAAAATCGCAGAACTTGCGTGCGTGAAAATTTTTTTTGCGTTAAGTACACACATAATAGTGAATGGCACGCCCGCGGGAATGCTATTGACTATTAATGTCTCTCACCACCTACGACTGAACGGTCGTTTGCAGTCGCCACCTTGACGTGTTGAATTCTGTGTGCAGAACATACGTCGTGGTGGCTCCACAGATCGTGCGCGCCGGTTCCACCTATGACGTCATCGTGACGATATTATCCGCCACGTCCAGCGTCAACGTTGACGTCACCCTTCGCAGCTCACGCTACGCTGGCGACATCGTCGCAAGAACCAGCATCTCCGTCAGCGCTGGTCAGCGATCGTTCACATATTACATAACCGGGTGACGCTGTGTTGGCTTTGTTGCTATGCAACTCAGAGAAAAATTAAGGAATCAATAACTCTAGAACGCGCACTTACTATTGCGTGTAGACTTTGAACCTCTCATGTTTAAGTAAAATTGTAAAACAGCTGCTGTTAATATTTTTGGTAACTTTCTTTAACGGAAAATTGCGGGAGATTCTATGGTCAGCATTGTAGTCCATGACTGAAAATGTTACGAGTGCTGTCACGCCTATGCAGTTCAAAAAATTAACAGTATATATTTGCTTAATTGAAGAAAGCAAAGTTTCAAACTGATGGTGGTGCGTGTTAATGTTGTTATATTAGACGATGCGGTAGCATCGTAGCCAAGAATTAAAAAAGAGATGCTACCAGCACTAGTCTTATGTATAGCGACTAGGGCTGGATTTTGGCGACCCCTTGAGAAATAAAGAAAGACAGAATGGATTAAATATTAGTATCAGTGTGCTGTCCTCCACAGAATGAACACATAGACATCAAAAAAGTTGCAAATAGTCATGTTGGGGTTACTGTAAAAAGACGTCAAAAACGCCCAAAAATTTATGTTCTTCTTCCTCTTATTCTTCTTCTTCTGCTTCTGCTTCTTCTTCGTCACACTTTTTTTGTCCAGGCAGTTTCTCGGGAACTACTATAGACACCAGCATAAGTAATATACCGCTGGAACCGCTATGATCCGTAGATTAAACTTTTGTGAGATTGGTTGATATTGTGTCCCATCTAGGGAGTCAAATCCCCCCAAAACCACCCAAAAAGGGGCGTGAATAGGCATTTTCAAGCCAAACTCACAAAACATTAAAACTGGCATATTATCGAAACTACTGCACCGATTCCAACCAAATTTTGCACAGTGACAAAGACCAACAAATGCTCTTCGTGGGTGGTCCAAATACACGTAAAACAAATCCAAGATGGCGGACGGCCGCCGTC
>Ga0209780_1000149_pt1 | contig 32671 bp, 20 predicted proteins | sample WorMetexBAHAMAS2_FD_187384 | JGI IMG/M metagenome (GOLD analysis project Ga0209780, IMG submission 187384) | Marine gutless worms symbiont microbial communities from Max Planck institute for Marine Microbiology, Germany - Inanidrilus exumae... | ecosystem: Host-associated > Annelida > Digestive...
GAATAACACTTGCATACTTATGTGTAAATTAATCACACTATAATAGAGTGATTTTTATTTAAACGCGATTTGCCGAAAACTATTGTTTTCATTCTCTGGTTACATTTCTTATGACATCTCAGGTAATTGACGTCCGATTTTCTTCATTTTTTACCAAAATGCACAGAATCTGTTGCTCTATCCAGCTGTATAAAAACCCCAAAACCCGACATATGGTACCTTTTCACATGCACGGACACATATGTTGGAATAAAAGTGGACTTCAATGTTTTTTGAATAATAGCCATGATTTTTATAAAGTGGAGTCACTTCGCACACTGTAGTGGATGATAATGACTCATCCCAGTTTCTGTTGGACTATCTTTAACACAGTGACAATAAAAACAACTCGTTTTCATGGATATATCAAAATATTAGTAAAACCGCTGTTTTGTGTGCATACAGGCAGACATTTCACTGATGACAGAAGATGCTCATTTATCAATTCGTCGCTTTATAGACTCACTTCCACTGACGCTGAAACATCAGACATACCAAACAATTCTTTTTGACTTTAGCATTTGGAGCAAATGCCATTTCCCTGTTTGTATTGGTCAGTAAAGTTTTCTTTGTGTTAGTTGTTTTTGAGTAGACAAAAAATATTATAAGTCATTAGGCATGTATATACTCTTGGCTTATGCACAAAGTTCTTCTTGGAGAAACTATTATGGACTACTAAAGGGGGATAGTTTGCAGGCTTATAATGTTTTTACCATCATTTCATTGAGGTTTATTGTTGCAGTTTCTATACATTGAAACGTACTGTGAATGGTCGTCTTGCTACTGCATTGAAGGAGTGACTGTGTATTATGTTGCATTAGTAAAATGTGTTGCATGGTGGCTTAGCTGTAGGGCGTTGGACTTGCGTAACGTAGGTCAACTCAGCCTTGCATCCCTCCGGGGTCGCTAAATCGAGTACTTGCATCGGCTGGGGGTAAAGGCGGGATTCTCACCTCTGCCGGGTGGCATGTAACACTGTGTGATCCCATATGGCATGTGAGTTTCCCGTAGCGGTGAAGAGCTAAGTTGATGCTAAACTGCTATACACTTAACTGTTTACTTTACTTTACTTACTGGAGTTATTATGCTTGCCACATCTAGCGGAATGCATTAAGTAGCGGTCTGGCGTCCATCCTTTTGTCTGTCTGTCTCGTCGACATCCTACCACTCACCAGGGGGCAGCATGCGATGTGGCCACTGGCCAGCGTATTTTTTGGCTCGATGATAAGAAGGACCGACATACTTGTTTTGTCAGTTGTCAAAGTGGTTTAAGTCGTGGCAACGTGATTGCCTCAATAATAGTAGTGTGTTATGTATGTCCAATCCATAGACCAGCAAACTATCAGCAAGTGTAACTTGTCTAAAAACGAAACGATCACCTTTTGCATCTTACTTGCAGGTCATATTCAGTATTTGCACACATTGATTAAAGAAGATCGTCGGTATTTTCACAAGAAGTATGGAGTTCAGTATTTGCTTGATGTTCTTCGCATGTTCTTCCGGTATGTTCAACTGTCTCAGTTGTCTGTTTACTGTGCACACGTGTAGCTATGTACATATAAAGCAGCTACTATTGCAGTCACATGAAATATGTTATCGGCTGCAAACTTTCCGTCCATCCAACCAGGAGGCAGCCAAGAACATTTTTCTTTAATCACTAATAGTTTTTTTAATGAGTTTGCTTTCATCGCCCAATTCCAGCATAAAGGGTACTTAAATTCTTGGCTGTATTTGATATCTCTCTCTCTCTCTTTTATGATCGGCCTTTTTCACATGTGCATAATCTGCAATAAAACTTATTATTTTCCACTTTAATTCTTGGCTCAGTTTTCAGCGACTATGTCGTCTTTTGTGGGGATTGACCATAGTAGCCAGTGGGCAGTAAATTGCCCAAAAATATGGCGACAGTGCACTTGCCTGGCTGTCCCTTTCTGTTTCCAGGCCTGAGGTCGTAAGGGGTGACCAAACCTGGGTTTATTTTCTTTGTGTTTATTTTGTGTCGTAATATATTTAGTAATGGATGTATGTTTGCTTTCGTTGTGTTAGATTTAGTTTTTCAGTATTAAGACGAGAGGTTGGCTGGGAAGAATGTTTTCACGGTGACCTATTTTTGTTGGTTGGGACATAAGACCTTAATCAATCAGTCAATGTCATTAATCTGCTATTGTAGTTACACTGATGATTTTGTCCGAGTAGGTCATCACTGGTCGGTGGAAGCAAGGGTCAGACAATTCGTGGAGCTCTGATTGACTTAATAAAATTCTACGTCGGACGTGAAATAAAGTTCGATGAACTGAGTCATCTTCTTGGCTGCATTTGTGCTGTCCATGATGAAGTTGTTGTATGTATCAGATGTGAATGCCTCCGCAGAACATTGTATTATTGCTTAAATTTGCCTCGGCTAGCATTCATTGGATATGTGGTAATTTGCACCAAAATGGTTGGATTGGAGTTGGTTTTGAGTCATCTCCAAACATAAAGGCATTGCTCCATTCTTACCTGAAACTTGGGTTATTGTGGTCTGCAGTCATTGTTGTCGATGGGAGCTCTTATCTGTTTTTGTAAACAGTTTTCACACTCACTCCCACAGAGGGAACTGATGCATCTCCCAGCTTACAGGGTGGGTTGAGACCACACTGCTGGTACGGATCATTTATTGGCATTCGCTCTTTACCACAAGACACATTGTATGCAAGTCCAATGTGTGATGTCTTAATTGCTTTTACATCTATTTGGTTTTTTGTCTGATTGTCATATTTTTGAGCCCTGTCAAAACAGCTAAACTTAACATATCATAAAACTTTTCACCATCTGAGATCCGTAGTTTTTGCGCAATAGACACCTTTAATAGAGATAAGATATGATACATTCACAATTTTTAAAAATATATTTCTATTTTTGGGAAATGTTACAATATAAGGATATAGTTACTACAGAATGTAAATAGGGAAGTCGCAGACGTCCCTGTCGTGTGCTGTTTCTGAGATATAACGAGATGTTGGTCCAAAATCGCCAACGAGCCTATCTCGTCTATATTTGGTGTCATTGTTAGGGTGACCTCATTGGAATTGTGCCAAGATCATTTGCATGCCAAAACTACTGTGGAGTGGCTGCTATGTTAGGTGTGTGAATTGCTGGATTTTCTTATTTCGCTGATGGATCCTCCAAGCAAGAAAGATCAAATATATCTGCTGCTGTTTGAGCCGGGCATGGCCGAACTTCTCTATGTCTTGTTAACCAAGAAGGAATACTCTGCCGAGCTAAAAGAGAAAATCTTAAAAGTTAGTATCGTTTTTCTGTCTTGTCGTGTATTTACCCACGTCGACAGCGGTTACAGGCGTGGGGAATTTTCGGTGTTTGAGTGTTTGTTTGTCTGCACGATATCTCAAAAACCAGCGCGGCTCGGATCACCAAATTGACATATAATTGTTCCACGATGAGTCCCGGAAACCAAGGTCAAGGTTGTGAGTCACTACAAGTGTGTGTCGGTCTTCAGACAAAACGCAGTGTTGCCGCTGGCTACATATGTAAGCCATGCTGGGTTTTCTGTGCTGCATTGCCCCACTGTACAGGCCATTCTAGCAACATTGGGTTTTCCCTGCGTCACTTCCCTGCGGCCGATGCTTTCACCGACTGCTGGTGTTTCTGTGTGTGGAATTTTTTGCAGTCAGCCAGTGGCAAAAACATTGCTGGCATGGTCATGGTACCGTTGTGAGTGTTGTCTCCTTCTACACTGTGAGTCAAAAATACAGACCCCGGTAACTTTGTGGCACGACGTCATAAACACTGCTTTAATAGCAATATATTTTTGTACACGTATGCATAGGTCTATTTAGTTATTGACGTAATAGTGAAGTTGCGCATAACAAGTCTATAGCAGAGTACCAACAGATATAATGTTACTATCAGCACACTTAGGCTATCATGTGTCATTCGTCAAGCGCTGTGTTGACGAAGGTGACTGAAACATTTAAATATTGTTTGAAGCAATGCATCTAATAGCATACAGTAGGATACAGCCAATCGCAGCAAGTGTTCAAAGTGTTCTTTGGCCTTCATAAAGGCCAGGAGTCATTTTCTTCACTGGTTGATCGCTTTGTCAACAATCGCCTGTTCAAAGTCAGACCACAGTGCCCACACGTCTGCTGTCGTTGCCATGGAAACTACAGCATTAAACTTGTAACTTGCAGATGAACTGATGAAGTGCAATTGTCTCGGTCAAAAATTACCGACATCTGTGGTTTTAGGTCGACTTCTTCGAGTTGACCTAATAAAGTGGGTCTCAAATGTCCGTCCGTCTGTCTGTATGTCGGTCCGTCCGTCTGCAAAGTTTCTGCAATTTCAATGAAATTTGGTACGTAGGTAGAGGTCGATGACTGATGCATGACGGCATACATTATGACCCGATCCAAGGTCAAGGTCAAGGTCACGAGCCCTTGAAAGTCGGAAATTCGGCCATTTTCAAATGCTATCTCCTCCCCTATTTATAATGGGGCTGGCAAATGACCACGGATTCTTACATTAGGGCACAATGCCTAAACCATATCCGTGCCAGATTTTTTATTTTCGTACTAGTTTTTGTGTCACGTTACTTTGAAGTTGGCAATAAGTAGGAGTCGACCGCCAGTCCCGTACGGGGCTAATTTTATTTGATGAAGCTTTGCCACAAAGTCATAGGGGTCCGGTTGTTGACTCGCGGTGTAGTTATAGCTTTGCAAAGTTTTTCTGACGTATTTTGTTTTATAGTGACGTCCTTCAGCCGATGTGTGAATCGACTCCTGTTCGATGTGGTTATGTGCTCAGTTTACATTTTGGACGTTTGTTTGCGGCGTAGATAATTACGTTGTTGCTCAAGACCGATATGGTGTACGAACGAAGCAAGACGCGACTTCGTCTGCTTGACTCCAACTTGTACCCGGGACTCATCAGTCTCATGGCTGACACTCTGCCATCTGTCTACATGACTCGCCACATGCTCCAACAAGTCTTCATCTCCGGTACCATTTCTCACGTTCTTTTCTCCTCCTTTACCGTTCGACTCACAGTAACTCGTCCAGCAGAAAAACATCAATGTCCTTGTTTGTTTGTTAATGGCAGCCTAACGCCGGGTGGATGACTTATAGTCACTTGCGGGCTGACTGCCTGTACATCGGGATCAGCTGCGGGCCCAACGCTTGGTAATGGAAGCCGTTACCTAGTGAAGGTGGAGGGTGTGGGAGCCCCACTGATATTCCAACGTCGGTCACATTTTTGGCCTTATATGCATGACGGAACTACAATTTAGTGATACAAGCACACTACTCTTTCACACCAAATTTCACCTTGATCGATGTAACAGTATAGTATGTTGTCCCCCATAATCCGTTGATTTTAGTAATTTTGTAAATATGCATACGAACACTCATTATTATGGCATCAAATTGGAAGAGATATACTATATGGTCTTTCTTGTTAAGAATTTGTAACGTTGTGATGTAATTATTGACAGAATCGGCAGCCAGTGTTAACGCGTCTCTGTACATCATTCAGTCTCTGTGTAACTGTGACATTTCAGTCAAGCTGGAGGCCGTCAGACAGGTACGTGTCGTGTATTACAGTGCATTTCAGTCTGGCGATTTCACACACGTGCTCGCTGTAAAGCATTATGAGTGAAAGTTAATGTTTTCGATGTCATGTTGAATTAACATTGCCTTCTAGTTTCTAGTTTGTATTTAATACCACTACTACAAGTGTACTACTATCGCTTTATTGCCATTATATAGGACAACTTGTGTTAGCTGGCACCCCCAATTAAGAGTTTTTTACTGTCTTGCTACTGCAGTTTGTAGATTCAGATTAGGGTTAGGACACTAGATTCTCAGCGGGGTTACATGCACCTACTTCTTACCGTTAACTGTTTGCATATGTTGCAAATATTTGTCTGCATATTTGAATGCGTTGAATAAACCTAATATTATAACGATTGAACTTAAATTGAAATCTATAACATTGGCAACATTTCTGTTCGATTAAGTAGTGATGTTTTGACAATGAAAACTCGTACAGATTCTGGTGTGTGATGTTTGCAGCTGCTGAAGATCTTGTTGTCTAAGCCGACAATTCCAAAGCTGTTTGCCAAGCAGCAGGGTTGGCAGGGAGCTCTGTCACGGCTGTTTATCTGTCATACAAATACTGCCGTCGCTTCTCGCTGGCTGACAAACAGAGGATATGCGGCAGGGCAGCAGCTTGTCCTTCCGATACCGTCAAGTCACAGTGATCTGTCGTTAAAGCGGCAGCGTACTGCCAGCACCAGCTCACTGCCATACACCAATGACATGCATCATGTTGATTTTGACTCAGAACTTGACGACGACATCATGGTGGACAAGGTGCAGTTTGATGACTTTCTGGCCGACCCTTACCGGCGTTCTGTTGGCGACGACGACGACGAGTTGGATGCGCTTCAGTCGATGAGGACGTCCGAGAGCTGTACATTCAGTGAGGGCGGTGGATCTACGCCTCTGATGCGTTCACTGTCGTCCACTGACTGGTCTCAGCTGCGCTATCAGGAGGCTGATGACAAGGTAGCAAGTGCGCTCATGACGATGGGCTTAGCAGCGTCACTGATGGCCTCCGACGGCACAGACAAGGTCGATCAGGCCGAGGAACTGTGTCAGAATCTTCTCATTGTTCTCTTCACCATCATGTGGAAGGGCATCGACTCCACGGAAGAGTCGGCGTGGAAGGTGTTGCTTTTGTTCATTGCTTGCTGTCTGTCAACTCTAAATCGGTTTACCCACTACTCTAAATGAACAAGCACTTCAGTTTACTAATCTCAGTTTCCTGTACTGGACAGTTTTACTTGGTAACCACACGTTACTAGGGAAGCCTTTTGGAACTGATCAAGCAGGATTTGTAGCAGGGCAGTAGCCATTCTGGCCACCAAACCAACAGAGAGAATAGTAAAGAAGAGCTGAAGATATGAGGTTGTGGAGGTACAGGGTAGTTTTTTAGTCAGGCCAAGTAGAAGGGAATTGCTGCAGCTCTCAGCTTACAGGGTGGGTTGAGACCACATTGCTGGTACAAATCATTTATTGGCATTCGCTCTTTACCACAAGACACATTTTATGCAAGTCCAATGTGTGGTGTCTTAAATTGCCCCGTGTGGGCCCGGGGCAATCCCCCCTTATCCCTTCCCTTGCCACTTCCCCACCTTCTGCTCTTTTGTTACCTTTTACTTCCCCTTTTTTCTTTCTTACTTGCTTTATCTATTTTCTTGCTTTTCCATCCTTTTTTTATTCTGCCAGAATAATCCCACTTTGTTTTCAGGCCGGATGTCGTTTTGGTTTTTTGTGTGTTGATTTTGTGTTATATGTATTTTTTGGGATAAGGATTTGAACCCACGACCTGTTGATCGCATGTTCAATTCTCTACCCATTGCGCCCCTGTTGCCACATATTGTCTATTGCTGGTGGCAAATTTAAATGCTGTTTTGTTGTAGGATCGGTCACAGGTATTTGCAGCTATTGAATATGCAGCAGTTGATAATGAGCTTGCCGCACCAAAGACGGAGCTAACAAGGAAATTGCTTGAACTGTTGTTACAAGGATGCATCATGGAGTTGAAGGAATCTGGTAAGTTATTATTATTCTGTTTTTGTTGGTCCAGTGCATTGGATAGACTATCTAATCACTTTTGTGTTTGTGTATGTGTGTGTTCTTGTCTTTAAACAGATCAGTTGTCAAATGATTACGTTTGCAGTTGTTTACCGATTTTCACCAAATTTTGCATGTGGCTCGTTAATGTTGTCGGCTCAATGCCTATTGTTTCTGACAAACTGGAAATAGATACCTGGTTTTAGAGGTGTGCGAATTTTGATCTTGGCAGTCTAGTCGAATAGGTTTGTATTTGTCGCATTGGATAGACCCGAGTTCGACAGAACACAATAGTGCTTGCTGTGAACATTTTGTATTTTGTGTTTGTTGAGATGTGGTAGAACACTAAGTACACTTGAACACAGGCTCATTCGTTCGTTCGTTTTTTGCGGGCAGGGGTCCAGCCTACTCGGGACCCAAGCGCTGAGACCTTTATGTCGGTTCAATGCGCCAGCCCAGGGAGAGGAGGGGAATTGGTAGGCGTGTGCGGTGTATGTGCGCGTTGTGTAGGGTGGAGAAAAGAACAGCAGGTGTGAGCAGCTTGTCAGGTATTTATAAGTGCGCCCCCTTTAGGCGTGGCCTACTGTCTGGCTAAGCCTGGACTGGCACTTATTCAGCGCCAGCCCTGAACCACACTTCTTTAGTGCCTGGCCACCTGCACCTAACTGACGCTTCTTCAGCGCCTAGCCAGGGAACTGAACCACATCTATCTGCTTTGGCTCTCACGCCAACACGGCTGACACCTTGACGCTGCTAACCAAGGCATCAGCAAAGGTCACGTTTTATAGAGGACACCGTTGAACCCTCTTAACTGCTGGGGATTAACTCCCTGTTCATCATGTGTGTAAGAATCATTAGAAATAATTCTTTGGTAGGCGGACGCGCCCGGGCTGAGGCGCAGACCTCGGCCACTGAGCACGTCACACTCTACCGTTTATGTGGCCGTGTGCTCTGACCACTCGGCCACATGGGCAGGTCTCTTGAACATAGGCAAAATCACTGTAAGTTTCTCATTGGTTGTCCAGTGGCTGCTTAAAGGTACTGCAGCTGCAGCTGATTTTGCAGGCCAGATGATTTTCCTGATGTTGGCATCAATCAATATACTGAAGATACTGGTTTCCAAAAACAAAAGTTGAAATTAGTCTGGATTTGGCAGTATAGGATGACAGTAATGTTAGTAATAATGTGTATTGGCTTAGGTCGAGCATCGAACGTGAACATGAAAAATGCTAGCCACCTGCTAAGATACCTGTTCCACTTCTTGTGTGCCGAGGATGGCATCTCCACTGAAAGCTTCAGTGTTCGGGTTTGTGTTTAATTTTTGTTCGTCTGAAAATTATCTGGACCTTCTGTTTGGTTTAATGTGTGTTTATCTATGTGAACTGCAGTTAGTTACAGTTTGCAGTAATATATGAACAACTATGATCACTAAGAATTTTATCAGGTGCAAGATCATCGTTTTTATTTTACCTTGGGCAGTTTGGGTTTCGAAAACACATCCTGTATGTGATAGCTGTTGCATTTAGCCTTACTGTAAACTGAAACAGTCATAGAGCTTTAGAGGATGTTTTCAACAACTGCCACTGTTACTACACAAATGGTGCAATTTTTGCCAGTTTCCTCGCCAGTATTATGGTGATTGTAGCCTTACTACTATCAGTTAATCATCATCTTCATTAGAGGTACTAATAAAAACCATCACTATGTCTTTATGACTGGTTCTGATTGTTGCTTCATATTTATCAAATGGACATGCTACAATACTAGCCATTAGCCACGAGAACAGTCGTGAACACTGTCACAGTTGTTGTTGCTGTTGTTGCTGCTGCTGCTGGATTTTCCCAGGGGATTTTCCTGTCTTCATAACATTGATGCTTGCTGAGTTTTCTTCGGTGCTTTGAGACTGTTGGTGGGATGATAGGAAGATTTTCCAGCGTGTAAAACAACTTCTGTCACTTATCTCAGATGCTCTGTTCCAGAAAGAAGAAGGCAGCCAACTATTGAGGAACCAGCTAACCCAGGTTCACCTGGCAAACGGTCGTTGAAACAGAGCAAGAGGTGAAGAAGGACCAGGGGAGTAAGAGGAGCAAGTGGAAGCCCAGAATTGGCTCAATTGAACATTGTTGTTGTTGTCAGTGAGTGTGAAAGTAGCTGTTACTGAGTACATTGGTGTGATTGTTCTGTGGCACAGTTGCTGGAGGACATGCTGACGATGTTTGACCTGATACCGCTGTGGCAAGTGGACAGTCACTGTGTAGAATTGGAACAGATTGGGTTGCGCATGCTGCTGGCATTTTGTGCCAATGGAGTTCTGGATGTAAGCTTCTGTATATGAATTGTGCTAGTAAATACATTATTATCCACACATGCCGATAGGCAAGGTGTGGATATATCGTTTACTGTTTGTTTGTTTGTTTGTTTGTTTGTTTGTTTGTTTGTAATTTTGTACGGTTATGGATTTCTCCGACGAGGATAAAGCTAGTGGCGTCAAAGTTTGCATGGTGGTTCAGGAGCGTCTTGGCAGGAATCTCCCATTTTGAGGAATTTTGCACCCTCAGAAACCCAAAATCGGACCAAACGGCCACCACCGGGAAGTATTGTCTAGGGTGTGTGTCCTTACCTCACTGTAAATGTCACACTATAGATGCATTATTTGTGGAATGTCGTGCGGCATGTGGACTTAGGTCAGCATGTGTGGATATACGGCCATCCCCAAAGACGGACGTACTTGTTACAAAGTAAATGTTACTTCACTTTCATAATAAAGGTATTTTGTTAGTGCTGATTTGGCCTTGTGTGTTGGTAGCTGAGCAGCATTGCCGCGGCACGTCTTCATAACATAGTGCAGGAGCGTCCTGTGGAAAAACTCCAGGAATCTTGTTTCATCGTTGGCTCAATTGAACAGATTCTGGCTATGTCAGTCGGTGGTATGTATGGCATTGATATCATCTGTATGTATGTGAGTTAATATGAATAGGTTTCACAGTGTATTTGCACATTTTTCAGTGTTATTACTGCTGAGTTTTTAAAAGCATACGGCTTGGCTGTGATCTGTTGCGCTGGTTGGCTTCGTCTTTGTTCGGTGCATGTATTGCTTATGTTGTTCCCTCACAAGATTTGCCAGTTATTTTAAAGGAAAGGAAAGGAAGAGTATTTATATAGCGCCTTTTATATACTATGTATATCTCAAAGCGCTCAGGCATGGATCACACAGTTTTACCTGCAAATACACCATGCCTGATACCTGATACCTTACGATCAGTGGCTACTGTTGAACGTTTTTGAGCAACATCTTACAGTTGCAGCATACCTTGTCTGTTGCAACCTGACTGTCTTAAAAACTGACAGTGTCAAACGTTTGATGCAGTATTTCTTTTTATGCCGAGCCCCATTATAAATGTGATAAGTAAAGTTAGCATCTAGTGGATTCCGCACTTCCAGCACTAGTGATGTAACGATTATCGAGATCGAAATCAACCGTGATTTTTGGAGCAAGTGTGACTCGATTCCGATACCGTATCGACCTAGAGGGACTGGGGATTAGCGCAGGAGCTCACAGAATAGGTTTACACCTCCCGCGAGTCCAGTCATGCCAAGTGCGGAGAAGTTTACATGTTCAACTCCGAATATTGGGGCGAAAAAAATCGAAATCTAATCGACATCGAATTCTTTATAAAAAATTGAATTGAAATCGAATCGAGAGGAAAAACTAAAATCGTCACATCACTACGCAGCACTTGGATCACCTAAGCATGAACCAGTCTGTCTGCATGATGGTCATGTGAAAGAATAACGTCTGAGAGATATTCTCTGCCCTGCGTTCTTATAGAAGTCGTCGGCTCGCATCTTTATCGGTCTGCTGGCAGCTACTGTGTACACAGTGAAAGGTAAAATTAAAGGTCGGATTCTTCTATAGCACTACTTACACGGCGATGCCGCGACCAGCCGCACTGTACAGTCGCAGGAAGTGGCAGTTGATTGGCAAGAGCCAATGGTGCTGCAGCGCAATGCTGCAGCTACAACACACACCACTGCCCCAATCAACCACACCAGGCCTTCACCCCCTTCACCCCGTAAGCATTCACCAGATGGCGCCATTGGACCCACGACCTGTTGATCACAATTCCAATGATTACAGCTTACTACAGCTTACTACTCAGTTTATTGACGTCAAAAGGATGAAAGGCTGAGTCGACCTGGGTGGCTGGTTTCATACCGAAATAAAGTGCCTCCTTCGGGAGTCCAACCCGGACACGCCACCAACCCGTGCAGAATGTATTGTGTTAACCTTTTATTTCTGAGCCGATGAGTGGGTGAGATTAGACTGAGATTTGCCTGTGTGTATCAGTGGACACGGAGCGTTACATGTGTATGATGCCGATTATGAACACAATGCTGGAGAAGTGTGAACACATGCTCAACATCAGTGCTTACCTACCAAGCATCCCACAATCGGACACCAACCCTACGTTCTGTGATGATTTCAGCAGCTACCTGCAGTCAGACGAGTGGATAACGTTTATGAAGAAGCAGGCAAGTTGCACGTTTGACTGGCAGAACGTAGTTATCGTCGTATAACCAACTACTGAGCTGCATTGTTGATTGGTTGAAACGCTCTCGCGTGATGTTCACCAGTATCAGATGCTGAATGAGTCAGAGGTAGCGAAGGTTCGTGGCGAGGTCTTGCAAATGTTGAGCCATCAACATTATTGCAATGTTGAACGGTTCAATATTTCCATGACCCTATCTTGACCTTTATGTTCAGTATATTGCAGTGTATATTGCTGTTAAACATAGAATGGTAGAAATCACTTATAAGAACGCTGTGACGCTTATAAATGATACAAGTGAGTATGCATTAACAAGTGGTAGACCTATGCGAGAACAATAGTCAGACTCAAAAAATTCTAAAAGTTAATATTACAGAATTGTAAAGTACATGACAGTTAAATAGATAACTAAACAAATTAGACCAGATGTCTTAAATAGATTACAGATTTTTACTTCAAGTATTTCAAGATTACTTTACATGTCATCTATTAGGCGACACGTAGTGCAAGGTGTCGCATGAACTCGAGTTTATTGGCACACACAATGGTGTATGCTCTAAGTCGCCTTGTAAAAGACGACATCCGAACTCACGAGTCTATTGAATGTATTGATTGACATTGCTCAGGCAATTGTTTTTTTTTTCAAGTTAATTTTTTTTGTAGTTGGTCATATGACAAAACAGAGAAAGCATGCCTGTTTGTGCCATATTCAAATATGATGTTTCTTGGTTGAAATATCAACACTCTGGCTTTGCCCTTTTGTTAACATTTTAACCTCGGGGCATAAAAACATATTTTATTTGAATATTGCTCTCACAGACGTTCATTATCTGTGTAGTGTTTGACGTAACTGACAAACAGACATTCATTAAGTTAATTATTGTTTAGTTAGTTTTCTCCATCTATGCATCAAGAAGGACTCAAATTTTTGCAAAAATCCTACTTCAGTTGCCAAGGATTTTCGGAGGATGGAGGACTGGCATAACTCACGGTAAACCATGGAGAAATGGTCAACAGAAGCCGAGACGGAGAGAAGGGAAGGAGAAGGAGAGAGGCAGTGAGTGAGTTATGATGATTATGCATGAGGTAGTTGCTGTTAACTGCAAGTTCATTTGTGTAATACCATAGGTGTGAATTAATTGCCAGAGGCAGGTAACAACATTTGATCATTATTGCACAATAATTGGCAAAGTAGTCGCAACATGATGTCAGTGTTGGTGATAAAAAAAACAAATACAAATTTGAGACCTGTCTGTAAGCACTGACAGGTCTAGTGGCCTAACTGTATGCAGAGAGCGAAGCTGGTTTTGTGTATTTTCAGTGAGTGGTTAATGCTGCTGATGCAGGTGAATCCATCCAAGGAGCAGTATGAGGCAAACATCTATGAGGGAATTCGCTTGCAGCTGTCGACGTTTGTTGGCGAATGCCATGAAGAGATGATGGTGAACACACACAAGAGGAACCGCGAGATGGGCGAAGGCAAACTCAAGTTTGAGGCCAGTAGACTAGCCCACGAGCTTGATAATAATTAGTTATTAATTTACTGTTGTTAAGCATTTAGTCTTCTAATGATATTATATAAGACAATTTGCAGTGTCTGCAATGAATGCCTTTAGTGCTTTGACATAGACACTGTTGGTTGGGCGTCACGAAGAGCATCCAGCCCATTAAAAAATCGAGTTGTGGGGTGCTGGCGGGGTTATCTGTCTGAAACTAGGTGCAGATAATTTTCATATGGTCTCCAGCTACTCCATCATCTCGTGCTTCATTAAAATCCAGGAAGGGTTTATACTTTTCTGATGCTGGTTTACCCAGAATGTCCTGGAAAGAAGGCCGGTAAGTGAGTGTTGTCGTTGCCGCGTCACATTGTCACGTTGCCTGAAATGGATATGGCTGCTTCTCAGTGCACATGTGAAGTTCAGGGTTCAAAAGTACATGTGTTGACTATTGTCATTGGCAGCAATATTACAAAAGTGCAGTCGCTTAGCTTAGTAGTAACAGGGGCCAAAAGTAGCTTTGTTATGGATATATTTGACGTTGAAAAATGACATGTTATTGACATCAGGATTATGGTCACTCAGGGTCATTGGAAATGCTACCATTGAGTAGAATGGATGTGATATACTATTAGTCGTCTGTAGTGACTGAGGGCCGGTTTCTCCACCACAAACTAATCTTCCATTAACATTAATGGGAGATTAAGGACCGGTTTTTTCCGCCACAAATGAATCTCCCATTAACGTAAATGGTAGGTGAATTTGCGGTGGGAAAACCTGCCCTAACTCCCATTAATTAATGGGAGTTAATCTCCAATTAACGTTAATGTAAGATCAATTTGCATTGGAAAAACCGGCCCTTAGTATTTGTCTTGTACCTTTACATACCCTTTCCATTTTCACACTTCATACGAGATGGATTGCCTAAAGATATCTATTCATATTTGGTGTGAGAAAACTAGAATATTGTTTAACTGTGGCTGAATGACAGACAAAAGCTTGTAGCTCTCTGCTGTGCTGACATGACAATAAAAATACTTAAATTCCATTTATATGTAAGTCTGTAATTTTAGTCATGTTAAGGTTGATAGACGCAAAGAGACGCAGCTCTAAATTGACTTTTGTGGACGACGTTGGCTAAACATGGCGCTATGCACTCGTGGTGGTGCAAGCTCATATTGATTACTAATTTAAGGTTGACACAGATAATCTGTATTTTTAGAAAATAGTAATAAATGACTGTTCGTGGACTTGTGTTCAGGATGAAATAGTGACTGGCTATAAGAACCGACTGGAGGCTGAGAATCGTCGGTACAAGGCGGTCCGGAGGCAGATGCATCAACAGAAGTCTCAGGCACTGAGGCAGTGGTATTCTGTCCGCAGTTTCCTTGTCTCTGAGCATGGAGTCTGGACTGACAGGTGTGTGTCTGTGTGTGTGTATATGTGCTTGTATGTGTGCGTGTACTAGATAGTCATCACTCTGTGTCACGTCATATACTGAACTAGTGGCGCACCCTCCCGCCTACGGCGCTCAGTTACTCCTCACGCGTGCGGCGCCTGATTCTCGTGCCTGTGATGCTCGGTCCATTGCGCCTGCTAGTCAAAAATTCCCCAATGGAGCTCGCCACTCATTTGCAGCAGCATATATAGAAGCCTGCGGGCGCTCGCGGCACTCGCTAACTGGCCCATGACTATCCGGAGGGCATACAGATGCTGCATACCGAATTTGGTGCAGATCTGCTCAAAACTTTGGCCTTGAATAAGGAACAAAGAAACACAGAGTAAGATTTGGTTCTATATATAAGATTGACTGGTCAGAGAGCTGGTGTGGCGTCCTTGCCGTTGGCGGATGAAGAATGGATGAAGTCCAGTGTTGTCAGTGCTTTGCGTTACCTTCAGTGCTTTGATCTGTCAGTCGAGTGATTGATGGACAGTTATGCTCAGAGGTTCTCTTTTGGGAGATCCATCCCAGCTCAGAGTAACTCTGGAAAAGAATATCAGTGGAGTAGTAAAAAAAGTTAAGTAAGTGTATAGCAGTTTGCAGAATCTCTGCCACACCGCTACAGGAAACTCACATGCCATATGGGATCACACAGTGTTACCTGCCACCTGGCAGTGGTGAGAATCCCGCCTTTACCCCCAGCCGAAGCAGGTACTCGATTTAGTGACTCCGGATGGATGCAAGGCTGAGTTAACCTATGTCACGTGAAAGCGGACTGGCCGGGATTGAACTCGCGACCTGTAAATCGCAAGTCCAACGCCCTACCGCTAAGTCACCATGCAACACAATAGTAGTAATAGTAGCAGCAATTGACTAGATTAAGTTTCATACTTTCATCGTTTCATTATCCAAGAGTTGCTGACATTTTTTGTGTTATCTGTGACCTCAAAGCTAACCTGCCCATGTGGCCCAGTGGTTAAAGCACTTGGGCATCAGCGTGTGATGCGCTCAGTAATCGGGGATCGTGTGTCAGCCCGGTTACGGCCGCCTACCAAAGAATTATTTGTAATAATTCCTATGCACGTGATGAACAGGGAGATAATCTTGGGCAGGAAAAAGAGGGTTTAGCAGTGTCATGACGCATTGATTGGCAGTGTCAAGGTGTTGACCGAGCTGACGTGATCCAAAGCAGATAGATGTGGCAAAGTCCTCTGGCTGGTGCTGAATAAGTGCCAGTCTGGGCTTTGCCAGACAGTAGGCCACGCCTTGCGGAGGTGCGTGATAGAAATACTGGACAAGCTGTTCACTCCTAATCAAGCCAAGGATGCCACACCTATGGTATTATACTGCTGAATTTGCAATTAACAGCAAGTACCTCATGCATAATCAGCATAACTCACTCGCTGCCTCTTTCTTTCTCCTTCCTTTCTCTTTGTCCCAGCTTCCGTCAACAAGCTGTTCACTCCTACTCAAGCCGTCCTTCACCCTACACGTCAACGCATACACTCACATACACCAATCAATTCCCTTCCTCTCCTGGGCTAGCACATTGGACCAACATAAGGTCTCGGCACTCAGGTCCAGAGTAGGCTGGACCCCTGCCCGCAATAACGAATGAACGACCTCAAAGCTGGTGTTTTATTTTCTTTCACCATGCAACGTGTCTCAATGCTTGCTGTGTTGTTTGAATGCATGTAGAACTCAGCCATCAGTCGCTCACTGGAAACTGTCACCTCATGAAAACAGGATGCGAATGAGACCAAAGCTGGTACCCAACTACAAGTTTGACCCGCATCTGGAAGCAAGCCGACTGCGAGACAATGAAGGTGATGGAAGCACCCGATTTCAGTCCAACCAAATTTGTGTTAATTGTTCTGTAAAGTGCAGTTTATCAAACTGTTGCGTGTAATCGTATGTGCATATGTACTTGATATTTTGAATGCTGGTCGTTTGAGAGATCATAAAAGAGGGTTTTATGAACCTTCCTTGATGCAAAATAGATAAATAATATAGCGTTTTTATAGCACTTGATGGGTTTTGAGATGCAGGTGTGCCGTATGTACAGGTGTGGAGGAGGCTGGCAGTGAAGAGATGATGAATCTGGTGCAGGAGGCACACATTGTTTCCGTTGACGTCGGTGATGACAGGCTTGGTGATGATGAGTGGAACCTGCTCAGTAGCACGGCCTCGTCAGTATCAGCAGCTCATCTCTAGCTGTTCTGTTCTCAGCTCTGTTGATCTAGAATACTTAACCATACATTACTGAGCCGGCATACGGCATAAAGGAAACAGTATCCCTTCCATCAAGAGTCCAGTGGTGGATGAAGAAAAGTTGAGGATGGTTTGGGAGTGTGTTTTGAGTTTCACTGAGTGCTTTGACACTGTTAGCAGGGTGATAGGAAGGACAATAAAAACACTATGTCAGTTATCCACAAACATCCTCTTCCCAAACAAATGTAGGAAGAAAAACCAGCTAAACAGGTAACTTTGAGGCACTGTAATGAATCGTGAGGATTATATTTGTTTTTTTTTACTTGCCATTTCTGACTTGAATTTGTCTGTTTAAGCGCATCTGTGTCATTATTTTGTGCACAAAACTGGATTGACCCTTTGCTGCCATTATTAGGTTGACTCTTCGAGACCTAATAAAGCCAGTCTCAAATGTCCGTCCATCCATCCGTCCATCCGTGCATACATGCATATACGTACTTGCGTCCATCTGTCCATCCAGAAAAGGTTTCTTCAATTTCAATGAAATTTTGCATGTAGGTAGAGGTCGATGAGTGATGCACGACGGTATGCAGTATGGCCAATCCAATGGTCAATATCAAGGTCACAAGCTCTTCAAATTTTGAAACTTGGCCATTTTCAAAAGCTATTTTTTCTCCATTTACAATAGGAGCTGGCAACTGACCACTGATTCTTAAACGAGGGCACAATATCTAAATTTGATCCGGTCTGATTTTGATATTTGGCCTAATTTTTTCTGTCACGTGACTTTGAAGTTAGCACGGTCCGTCCGTTGCGAAGAGTCAACCGTCAGTCTTGTACGGGGCTAACTGACAGTGCAGAGAACAACGTTAAATGGCCTATGCTAGTGTTGACTGGATGCGAGGTAGTGTGGTATAAGTGATTGTCACTGTTGTGATATCTGTGACTGTGACATCAGGTCAGTGACGGAAGAGCTGAGTGGCAAAGAGAAGTTGGTGTTGCAAGAGGAATGTGAGCTTGTGACAGTGATGGAAGTAGTGAAAGGTCAGCTGGAGGTCACTACCACCCACATGCATTTCTTTGACCACACTCCAAGCAGAGAGTCCGGTGACACACAGGACTTCAAGTGGCAACTGGAAGAGCTGCGAGAGATACATTTCAGACGCTACAACCTTCGTCGTAGTGCCCTGGAGTTTTTCTTCGTCGATCAAAGCAACTGCTTCATCAACTTCCAGAAAGAGGTAGAAAAAAGCTCATTGCTGGCGTTCTGTGTTGAGACTCAGACTTTCCATCCATCCGACCCAGGAGGCAGCCAAGAACATACATCTTTAATCACAAATAGCTTTTTTATTGATTTTGCTTTTATCATTCAATTCAAGCATAAAGGGTACTTAAATTCTTGGCTCTATTTGATATGTTTCTCTGTCACAACAGGCCATTTTTGCACACGTGTGTAATCTGCATGAAAACGTGTTATTTTCCACTTTAATTCTTGGCTCAGTTTTCAGTGGCTTTGTCACCTTTTACTGAGATTAACATATAATGTTGATAAATTGCATTTGATGTGTTGACTTTAGTGTACGATCTGTGATATTTTCTGAACTATGAGCCGCAACTTTTTTCCAGAAGGTTTGAAGGATACAGCTTATGGCAAAGTGTCCTTTGTGCTGAATTTTTCGGCCTGAATATTTGTTGCATGTTATTACTGGCCCGCCTAATGGGCCAGTATTGTTTTGCTGGCTGGCATCTGTTGTCTGTTGTCGTTGTTGTCTGTCTGGTTGACCTATAACGGATGGTTCACCCACATAAGTGGTCACCCGTCAGCTACAGGTCGAGCGCAGGACGGAAAGTTCGCCGGCCAAAAACTGTCGTTTTAACGCTGTGCCACGCAACCAACAGTGTACTACTAGGAAGCTGGTCATCTGTCTCATATGGGGCTTGACCCAGTGGGCAGGTATAGCACTGAGTCTGTTATACTATGGTTACCTGTCCAGAGCACCACCACCTCTCTTTGATTGGTATCAAATTTTACTGCTTGGTGAACAACTTGCCAGGTTTATAAGTGATAATGATCCAGCTGGGAGTTGAATCCATGACCTCCTGATCACGAACTGGATGTTCTAACCATCAAACCACACATCACACACATCTTGACCACACATACAGACCATCTACCATCTCACCACCGGTGAGTCTTGTATTACAGTGAGACTTGAGTAGCAGAATATGGTTCTGGTGCACAAAGGTACGGAACAAAGTCTACACCTGCATTGTTAGTCTGCGGCCAGCGAACTTGATCTACTACCAGTCGCGGTCTCCTGCAGAACTCCTGAAATCTTCTGGTCTTACACAGGTCAGCCCGTCAGTGTTTTAGCCCATCAGTGTTGTTCGCACATCTCGTGATGTTTTGACACAAATCTTTACTTTTTCTGCTCGCACTTTCACAAAAAAACTTGCTCTATACAGGCTGTAATGCATCCTGATTCATTTGTTGATTTTGGCACTATATAAATCGCTTGCTCGCTTTCTTAACTTCCCTACTTACTTACTTTCTTCCTTACTTATTTACTTCACTTCCTTATTTATTTACTTACTTATTTATTTACTTACTTATCTACTTCTTTAAGAATAGTTTCACTCCATTTCCGGGCCGTAGGTCATAAGAAGTGACCACACCTGACTAGTTTTTTTGTGTTCATTTTGTGTTGTAGTATATTTTATTACGGATGCGTGTTCGCCATTTAGATCGACTCTGCGAGAGAGTCAACCTAATAAAGCCGGTCTCAAATGTCCATCTGTCCATCCATACGTACGCATACGTACCTTCGTCTGTCCACAAAAAGTTTCTTCGATTTCAGTGAAGTTTGGCATGTAGGTAGAGGTCGATGAGTGATGCACGATGGTATGCAGTATAACCCGATCCAAGGTCAAGGTTACGGTCACGAGCCTTTCAAAGTTGGAAATTTGGCCATTTTCAAAAGCTATCTCTTCTGCCATTTACAATGGGAGCTGGCAACTGACCACAGATTCTTAAACTAGGGCACAATATCTAAATTTGGTCTGGCCGGATTTTTGATATTTGGCCTTGTTTTTGTGTCGCGTGACTTTGAAGTTGGCACAAACGTCAGTTCTGAAGAGTCGACAGTCAGTCCCGTAGGGGGCTAATTTATGTTGTGCTAGATTTACTGTTTCACTACTAAGTAAAGAGATTGGCTGGGAAGATCGTCTCCAAAATGACCTGTCGTCTGGGACGTCGAACCTTAACTCGGTCAATATATCAATCACACAAAACCTATGTGCTGTTACTGTAGACAAAACATGGATTTTACTTAATTTGTTAATGCCAGTTTTAACCGCGTGACACTATGCTAGTGTGGTATAACTGTATATGCTGTCGTCATGTGTCTGTCCATCCGTCTGTGACATGCTGGCATTGTACCAAAACGGCTAAATGTAAGATCACACAAACAATGCCATACAGTAGCCCAGACACAATAGTATTCTGACGCCACAGATCTCAGCGAAATTCCGACTGGGCCACCCCCAGTGGGGGCACCGAATGGAGGTGGGGTAGGTTTAGATCAGCGATTTTCCACCATTATCTCGTTATATCTCAACAAGTAGCTCAGCTGTCACTGACAAACCCGCACGACGCGCTGAATCGCGACAAATGGGAAAATTTTAAAACAGTCATGTGACCATAACACACCCCTTTGGTGGGTGATATGTCATCCACTTGCTAGAATTGATATAGCCTACATGTGTACAAAATTTGACGACTTTAGGTTCAGCCGTTCCAGTGATAGGATTGGAGCCCAAAATTTTAATGGGGCACATGTCCTGACCACACCCCTATCAAGCACGGTTTGTAGTCTGTAGGCTGTGACTTGCACATTCAACCTGTACATCACCTTTGAAATTTTTGTTATCACTAATTACGAAGATGCATAAGGCAACGCAATATGTAGAAATTGAGGTGATTTAAGGTGGTTAGGGGTCACCCAAGGTCATCGGCATCGGTGTCCTTGTCTGGTTCATTTATGATGAGCCAGCATTGAGCATTGTATACCAGCATGCTTTTCAGTGATCCGCTGCAGTCACTGTTGTTAATGTTCTAGTTGATGTTGTATGTAGAAATGGATTCAACGAGAGATCAGCAACTTTGAGTACCTGATGCATTTAAATACAATAGCTGGTCGAACGTACAACGACCTGAGTCAATACCCAGTCGTAAGTGTCTGTGTTGCTGCATAACACCTTCTGTACATCATTACCCGACCGATCATCACCCAACCGACAGTATTGACAAAGGCATTATGTGTTAGACTGTCCAATTGTCCAGTTTATCCGATTGTTTGTTCGTCCATTTGTCCGGTCAGATATTGTTACCACGATATCTCATGATCATGAACAGCTTGAACAGTTTTGACAAAACTGACCGGGAATATTAACTAACCTCTGCTGATGACCTTATTAGATTCTGAAGGTCAAAGGTCAAAGGTCAAGGTCTCACTTTGGTTGAAGTATGTGGTGGCTAAGGCTTAGTGCATCAGTCACTGGCTGGACAAACACCGCCAACAAACACATTTCAGACACTGACCGCCCTCAGCTTCAGTCGGCTTCTGAAAGGATATGTGGCGTTACACACACATACAAAACAGTTTCGACAACCGAATTTTTTCTGCTGCTGCCTTCAAAGCTCACTTACTTACTTACTTACACGTCGACGCTGGGTTGTCGCAGTTACAGTTACAGTTACAGTTAATGACAGTTAAATACTATACAGCTGAAGGCTGACCAGTAGAACTCATTGACATCACGTAGGCAGTGCTATAGCCGTGGTGCAGTCCATCTTCTGGTTCTCGTTGTTGCATTTTTGTTGCTAATATAATGTGAGACGTTCGTTGAAGAAGTGGTCGGCATATTATTTTTGTTGTACAGCTACACATTGTGGAATGTTGACAGTTTCCGTGGATTTTGTCGAACTACACATCAAAAGAGTTGGACTTGCAAGATGCAAGCAATTACCGAGACTTGTCAAAGCCGATTGGTGTCGTGAATTCAAAGAACGAAGAGGAAGTTGGTGAAAAGTAAGAGTGTGTGGTAATAAGCATGTGCAAAATGTCAGTTTGTGTTGCTAACTTCATGTTATCTTTGGATAATTAGTCGGCCAGCTGAATCAGAGTTGAGGAGCTAGAAGTTTGTTGGCCAGCGATAGCAGTGGTCTTCACTTGAAGAGAACTGTCAGTTAACTAGTTCACTTATGCAGTTAGCTTATCTACATTGTAGTGATTGTAATTTAGCAGGTGCTTTTCATGTGTGGTCTACTTTGCTGGACATGAAATTCTGCTGCTGCTGCTGCTGCTGCTTGTGTAGTAGTTTATAGAACTGTTAATAAAACTACCACACTGTTAAGTAAAGCAGAGCCAAACTATTTGCTGTTTTGCTTTCAATGTTTTTTTATTCGTCGTAGTAAATGAATTTTCGTTGACTCTATGTCAAACATGGAAGCTCTTGATGGATTTAAGCCAAAATAGATATTGTGCAGAATATTATTTTTTTTATCAAAGATTACACCCGTCTGGCTAAAAGTAGCAAAACAGTTTACTTATGCTGGGTCCCAAGTCATGTTGGTATTTGCAGCAGTAAGGGGCCGAAATTGCAGCCATGTCAGCTCTCCCTTTGCCAGTGACAAATGTAAAACTTCCAGTCTGTGAACTTATCCCTCCCATGACTAAGTTCTGTTTGGAGAAGTGGCAGGATATATGGGACTGTAGTGAACTTTTGAGGGTAATAAACTTCGTTCTATTTACTCCACCATCAACATTGTTACACATAGAAACAAGAAGCTCAGCTACCGCAGAGGGACCGCGTGACGCGCAGTGTTAGTAAATTTGTGCTAGGTTTCACGAGGCATGGGAGCTAGAAAGGTTTCAAACAGCAAAGGTGACCTTCCAAGGTCATTCAAAGGACATTGGCAATGGTGCCATTTGATAGGCCACATACGATTTCCTGTTAGTCTTCCTCTGCAACCATGTCTCTATGTTGCACCGTTTCCGAGATATTATCACTTATTTCCCAGAACTTAGAGGTCACATTACCCTGAACACATCCATTTCAGCGGTAATCTGTCATTCGTGCACTATTATACCTCTGTATTAATCAGCACACGACATTTGAAGTGCCCAGTTTACTGACTCTGAAGATATGATTGTGGGCAAAATGTAAGAAAACGGGTCACATGATCCTGATCACGTTCTATAGGAGTAGTCTGAAATCCCAAGGCTAGCATTTCATATATTCTACCTGCATACAAAATTTGGCGACTCGCTTCAGCCATTCCAGAGGTATGATTGTGGGCATCGAAATTGACAATGGGTCGTGTGACCCCGACCACGCCTCTTTTAGGGGTGTTTTGTCATATAGGCTAGGATTTGATACATTTGATACATTCTACCTGTGTGTAAACAAAATTTGACGATTCTGCCTTAAACCGTTCCAGAGAAATCATCGGAGGCTTAAAATTTAAAGTGGGTCACGTGACCCTGACCACGCCCCTTTTAAAGGTTTATTTGTAATCAGCATGCTGGGACTTGACATAGCCTACGTGTGTACAAAATTTCACGACTGTATTTTCAGCCATTTTAGAGATGTGGTTGGTGCCCACCAAATTTAAATGGTTCACGTGACCTGACCACGCCCCTTTCTGGGATGATTTGTCATCCGTAGGCGAGTACTTGCTGTGATTAATTAACCTATCAAATTTAAATTCTTTATCTCCATTCATTACAAATGTATGAAAAACAATATGAAATATTGAAAATGGGGTGGTTTGGGGTAGATAGGGATCACTCAAGGTCACTGAAAATAGCGCCCTTTGATAGAGCACTTACGAGTTCCTAACTAAGGTCCTATCTGGCACTGTTTTTTATAGCGAGATATTGGTCGAAAATCGCTGATTTAAACCTACCCCACCTTTATTTGGTGCTCCCGCTGGGGGTGACCCGGTCGGAATTTCACTGAGATCTTTGGCGTCAGAAAACTTGAGTCCGTGGGCTATCATACAGCGTTGTTTGCATGATCCTACATTTAGCCGTTTTAGTACAGTGCCGGCTTGTGACAGAGACAGACGGACACACGACGTCAGCATGTACTGCGCATGCTACTTAACAGACTCCGAATTGGTCATAGCGCCTAACACACTCATACATTATTATCTGGTGATGCCTCTTGTGGACGTCTGTTGACAGTGAGGTACATTCTGCAGGATAGCATGAAAAATATTCGATGGTCCATTCTGTTAAAGGGTTATTTGGAATTGTTGGTAATCATACTGTTGTCAATTTTGTCAAAGAAAGCCATTTTTGTGTCGATTGTAATGTTTGTTGTTTCCATTTTAGATTAGCTCTGTAGCGTCGGTTTTACATTTTCTTTCTACCATTTGTATAATTTGTCTTCTGATTTCATTCTTATCCATCCTATCCTAGCACTGAATGAATAATAACGTGCTGATGTGTCATCAAGAAACTACTCGCTCGCTCACTTGTGTTTTGAAGTCAGAGATGTTGTGACAGGTATGAACATTTTGAAGACCCGACGGGCACTGTGAAGAAGTTCCACTACGGCACACACTACTCCAACCCAGCAGGAGTGATGCACTATCTACTCAGGCTTGAGCCATTCACCACTCTTCACATCCAACTGCAGGGCGGCAGGTGAGCCATTTACCATTCACCACTCTTCACATCCAACTGCAGGGCGGCAGGTGAGCTATTTACCATTCACCACCCTTTACTATGCAACTGCAGGGCGGCAGGTGAGCTATTCCCCACCCTTTAAACCAGCGAGTGATGTGCATGAGGTCCAAAGGTCCAAGACCGAGACCTTGGGTCCCATGACCGAGAAGAGACTGAGATGTTTGCCTATTAGTCCAGCCCCAGTTACGTTTAAATGCCATTATTTTCAAATACCACTAACGGACACATTCGAACCCCATTGGCAGTCTGTGAAATTAATCTCTGATCGTATTCACTAAATACACTAAATCAGCTGTGCTCTCCGTGCTTGGAGCTGATCCTGGTCCATATCAGTGTACACTATGTTGTGGTTAGATGGTGCTTTCTGTGCTTTTTTCTACATATTTGGAAGAACCTTTGAGGGATAAATGGCACACAGGTTTTTTGTATGGTCCAGTCGTCCTTCCTCTTGACCAGCCATCACTGTCAACACGCTGAAGGAACTCAGACTTGCCACGGCACCGGCATCATCCTTTCTTGATGCACGGTTCAGCCTCTGGTTACGCGCTGACATATCTACTGGACGCCTTCATGCCACTCTCGACACTTCCTGGAAGAGCGCATCTGTGGTCGGCACACAGCGGACAATACGACGTGCCACAGGTGTCATCTTTGGCTGGTTCAAGAGCGTTCTCCGTCGCCGGACCACAAGCCTGGAATCAACTTCCTGCATCTCTTCACCAAACGAACTTTGTCTTAACTTTCAAGCGTCATCTCAAAACTATACTATTTACGGCGGCGTACGGTGTAACTGATAATTAACCGCTGCTAACTTAATATGTTACTGTTAACCATTATGTATCACCACTTCATTTTACATTTTTTATGAAGCTTAGTTTTTACATGTTCAGAACCGCTGTCCAATATTGTAAGGGCGCTATACAAATACCTCATTGTGATTGTGATTGTGTGGTCCACCATTGGACTTCTGGTTGTTCTGTTTACACTGGCCCTATTATGCCATTACCCTATTACATGATGATGATGCATAGATTCTTATTTGTAATAATTGAGACTGGTGTTGTCAGTGGTTGGAAGAGAGTAATTATTGTGCTTGATGTGTCGTTGTGAAGGTTTGACGTGGCTGACCGACAGTTCCACTCCATCCCTGCTATGTGGCAAGGCTTGATGGATAATCCAAATGATGTCAAAGAACTTATTCCAGAGTTTTTCTACTTACCTGAATTTCTCATGAACTCTGATGGTAACTGACAGTCTTATCTGTAGTAAAATGTCTAATTCATGAAACCACTATACTATACAATGGAGTCTTTTAGTGCCTAGACTGGACCAGCTAGGCATCACAAGTCAATAAAGGAAGGTAAAGGCTTCCCATATACGTTACCGAGTGTTGGGCCCGGAGCCGATCCCAGTGTACAGGCTGTCAGCTTGCAGGTGAATGTAAGTCATCCACCCGGCGGTAGGCTGCCATTACTTTCAGCCAGGCCTGCGGTTACCTTCCCAGCCGCAGAGCGTCACCACTCGTTGGCCGGTACCAAGTTATATTGCTTGGTGACAGAGGCACATAGGTGTGAACAACTTGCCCAAAGTTGTACGCATCTTTTGCCCCGAGTAGGATTTGAACCCACGACCTGTTGATCGCAAGTCCAGTGCTCTATCTGTTGCACCACTGCACTGCCCGCAGGTCAATAAAAACATACGGTAATAAAAATAAAGCCATAGAAACAACTGCAGTCCCTCCACTACACGCAAAATAGTGAATCTTATTGCTGTGTGCCAAACGTTTGTGACAGTAGTAGATGGACTAACATGTTAGGTCACATTATTTTGGCCTCCTTTTGTAGCTATAAAGCAGACTGAGTATGTTAGTGGTAGAACTGGAGTGGGCTCATGGCATGATGTCATGCTGTCAACTGACATTACCAACGTGTAGCATGCACTCTTGGTGTTGCTTATATGAAGATTGCCATCTTGGTGAAAGTAGTTATGTTTGTGCAAACAAGCTGTTGTGTATCACTGTGTTAGAATGGTCACTGTTACAGATAGACTGGGCTGTAAAATGTAATTAGCATATTATCACATGCACACGTGTATTCCTACAAAGGATTCTGGACGTTCATTGGTTTGATTTTGTGAGGAATGAGTTACCAAATTTGCCAGATCACCCAACAACCTCCACTTTCTGTGATTGTCAAGTCCCGCGTCTCTCTCTTGTTGGGCATGTTGCTTGAATGGACACGACAGCCGATGTCAGCCGAATCATTTTCAAACAACCCCAGAGCAGTGGAGAAGACCACTGGGGCATCCACGCTCAACCTGAACCCACAATATTTCTGATGGCCTCTCATTATTTAACATGGAGCTGACAGATGCAAGAGATGCAGCTCAAAATTAACCTTTCTGGAAGACGTTGGCTAAACATAGCACTATGGGCTCATAGTGATGCAAGCTTATATTGATACATGTATTCTACTATTTGTTGTTTGTTCACGAATTGCTATGTGTTGTGTATTTTGACTATGATACAATATGATACACTGAAAAGCTGACGAGATGGCCAGCTTAGTCTAGCGCACGGCACAACTAAAAACTAAAAACAAAAACCGAGTAGCTCAGAAGAAACGGTCCGGGCAATAGTCCGTGAATGCAGTCCGGGAGTTGTATGCGTCCAGGACAGAGGCATGTGGAAGCTTCAGTGCCAGTTCGTCACAGTGTGACAGATGCACGGTGACATTGTTATGCTGTCTGTGACTGTTGCAGAGTTTGATCTTGGTCGACTGCAGAACGTGACGGAGCAGGTGGATGATGTGGTGCTGCCTCCGTGGGCCAAGTCACCGTACGACTTTATATTTCAACACATGCAGGCTCTGGTTTGTTTCTCGTTGATTCACTCTGTAGCACAGTGATGGGCAAATCTTAGTAGCAGTTTCGATTTAAACTAAGATTTGAGCTGAACACTTGGCTGTTTGATTTGAGGTGTAATGATCTGATTTGGGGCTTACAAGATCGGATGAATCTGTTTGCATCTGCGAAGGGCAACAAGTCGGCAAAGTGGCTTTTTGTCAAATAACTTTGGACACTTGTTAGTAGTTGTAAATGTATGTCTCTTGCCATGTATTGAGAATTTATCATTATCTTGCAGCATATACATATTTAATGGGAAAAAATGTACTATAAATGTACTATACATATTGAAAGGGAAAAATTGACATGAGTTAGCATGTTATGTATTATAATGTGAAGCAGTTAGAGTAGTGAGGAAGGGGTAGTATTGTGCATGTCTAGGAGTCGGAATATGTATCAGATCATCTTCATGAATGGATTGATCTCATCTTTGGCTTCAAGCAGCAAGGTCCGGCAGCTGTTGAAGCACTCAACGTCTTCTACTACTGTACATATGAAGGTAATATCTAGTTCTTTCTCAAGCATTCTGCGTGTTTGCTGTTATTGTGCTTGTTTCAGTTTGTCAGTACTAAGCCAAGAGATTGGCTGGGCAGAACGTCTCCGAAATGACCTGAAATGATGACATGATGTGGTCAGAGATGATTGTCCAGCATGATGTGGTGAGATGTGTCATGGTCAAACACGTCATGGTCACTTTTGGTCTGGTCACTTTTGACATGGTCAGACATGATGAGATCAGTATGCCTTTGTATTGGCTTTTTGTTATAGTCATCACACAGTCTAGTTTTATTCAACCTGCCTTTTTGGGAGTTCCTTTTTGATAATTGGAGCAGGTGATGTTACAGGTTCTATGCCCAGCCAACAGTGTTACTGTGTTGGACGGAATTCATACACTTCCAATAGCCATGGAAATCACACCCACTGACTGCCACAACTTGTATGGCTACTTTCCAACGCCAGCTAGTGATTGTCGCTATCAGCATTGTGATTGTGAGTGTTAGGCTAATGTCTTTGTGTGTCTAATGTCCAACCAGGAGCTGTTGATCTCGACTCAATGACTGATTCTTTTAAACGAAAAGCTCTCGAAGGAATGATCAACAATTTTGGTCAGACGCCTTGCCAGCTGCTGAAAGTATGTTGCGCTTTGTGAAAGATCATCTTGTCATTATTAAACTATGATATTGATTGACAGATGTTAACCGGTAGCACATAGCAACGATTAGCTGCATGAAGTGTTGTCTGCCGAGTTGTAAAATTGTGGAGTAGACCACATACGTGGATGCTGACCCCGCGTGGGGCCGGGGTACCCCTTACGCCTTTGCTGCTCCCTTGTCCATTCACTTCCTCATCTTTTGCTCTTTATTACTTTTTCCCTTTTTCTTTTTCTCATTCACTTTACTTATTTTCCTCTATTGTCCATCCGATCCCTTTCTACCAGAATCGTCCCACTCCATTTCCAGGCGAGAGGTCGTAGGAGGCAACCTAACCTGGGTTTAGTTTGTTTGATTTATGATTGTGTTATCTGTATTGCTTAGTTAAGATTTATTCTGGTGTTTTGTTGTATTTGGTTTAGTTTAGTCTAGCAGTGTGATAGTTGTCTTTGCCTGTTGTAGGCGCTGGCGTAATAATTTAAATGAGCCTTTCGATCCCTTTCCCTTTGGGGTGGCTGCTGAACAAAAAGGCGGCCAGGGTTGAGGTTAATATGTCGCTGGCCTTCCTTCACTGGGTAGAGATGGCTCTCCACCCTTGACCTTTTGTCTCTGATATAGCCATATTTGTGCTGAAAGGGGACGTTAAACTCCAACTAACTACGTGGATGCTGATGCAGTGTGTGTGTTGATGTGAAAGGAACCACATCCGAAGCGATTAACAGTTGCCGAAATCACGTCAAAGATGTCCAAGATGGATCGGCCTTTGTCTGTCTTTCATTATGTCAAACAGCTGCAGCAGCATTGCATCGATGTGGTATTTCATTCTTGTCGTATGTGTTTGTAATGAAATAGCGTCGTGAAGATAGGGAGCTGTTGTGGCACTGTCGTTGAGGTATCAGTCTGTCAGTTGGGTTCAACTCCCACTGAAACCAGTATGAGTTATTGGTAGCATCCAGTCAGCAATATACTGTTGCTGTTGAAACAAGTGGAAACATCTGAGATCTTTAGCAAGGCAAAAGTGACATTAGGAGGCATCTATTCAACGAAATAATTGACAAAGCATGCTCAGCAAACTCTGAGACTAAACTTGAAGTATTCAGAAATGTAAATGTTTGCCAGTGAGATTTCTTGAATGCAGCACAGCCGTGTGTCACTTGTATGAACATTTTTCAGGCGTCGTAAATTGTGCATTTGACAACCACATATACTGTAGTTTACCCATGGCAGGGTACAGCCCACTGGTGGTTATTGTTTGACAGACACAAACCTATGCCAGTTAATTCCCAATTCCATGTGACCCTTGTTTCTGAAGAGTGATAGGTGCAAACTTATAACCTGATGCCCTTCTTTATGGCATCTCAGAGACTCGCTCGGCTTCATCCATTTATTTGCTAACTGACTCTTTGGACATTGCTTCTTTTATGTTATCTTTTTATGCCAGAATGCTCTGCATGACATTAGACAGATGATAAAATTCTGTGTTTTACCGTGCTGTATTGTGCTGCTGTGTGGCATAATAAATAAGGTATAGCAGTTTATGTGAAGTTTTTGCTTATTTGTTTATACCGCTTGTTACATAGATTGTAGACAGTCTGTTAATTTTGTTGCTTACATTTTGCCTTCAAATTATTTCCCGGTTTCAGTGTACCTTGTTTCAGTTCAGCTACTGCTTACTGTGAATACAGCTGATGCTGTATTTATAGGCAACGCTGCCAAATGATCCGTTGGTGTTTGTTACCGTGCCACGCTCACAAGTTCGCAGCTTCATGCAGCACGGAATTCCGGACACAATGGTTTGTTATACTGCCAATGCCAGAAGAACACTTAATTTAATGTGATAATATGCATCTGTCCACACACAACTAGTCCATTCCATCCTGCTGATGACAAGCTCTGGAGCCTCTTACGATGCGGGGCTAATTACCTTGCAGGCTTTCATATGGTGTCAGTCCATTTCTTTCACAGTCATCTTGGCTTCGTTCTGACTCAGTTTGCTTTCCAGTAAGTAGCAAGGGAACTATTTCAAACATAACTGTGCCAAAGTTTTTTTTTTGTTTCTGTTGGAAATTTGAACAAGAAGATGTTCTGGGCCTGTCTGAACAAGAAGATGTTCTGATACCCTGTGGGGTCCTGTGGTGACTGACTTTTGAAGGGACAGGCAGATAGAGAGACGGTGAACTGCAGCTCATGTGGACCTTATGTGGTTCATAGCTGTTAATATTTGTGACAAATATATTAGTTGATTACTGGTTTGTATAACAGCAACATTGCTTATGCATGAACGTGTTTTAGCAGAAATGTCATTTTAGGGCTTGCTTTTTAAGTTTGCTGATTCATCATCACATTTACTGCAGTTTTTCACATTTTCACATTGACCGTAATTTCACCGCTGTTTTACATGTATTGAACAGCCCTGACTGGTGCATGCACTGTGACATTTAGTAGCTGTATAAAGACCTTAGTCCATGTTAGAGATGCACCGATAAGGCACTGGCCGATTTATTAATCGGCCGATAATCGGTGTCCAACAATCAGCCGATTATCAGCCGATTACCGATTAATACAAAAAAGAACATTTTGCTGTCTTATTTCAGTTATTTATTTAGGCTCCGATTTTTATTCGAGGACTCTTACTTACTTGAAGGACTGCAGAGTGCAGACAAAACAAAAATGCACACAAGAGCAAAGTTACAAAACACGCCCACTTTTACCGGAAGCGGAAACCAAAACTAAATTAAGACACGGATACGCCATGTTAATAAAAACTTGTACCTAGCAATTGTGTAAATGATAATCGGCCGATATCAATGTAGTAATCAGCCGGCACCGATTATTGGCAAAACGTCCGATTATTGGCTGATACCGATTATTGGCCGATTATCGGTGCATCTTTAGTTCATGTTGTCGACAGCAGTCACTGGGGCAGGGTTTTTACCTCCATTTGTCTGTCTGTTTGTTTTTCCGCAGTTTATCCAAAAAAACTGATGCAGTTAGTATTGCCGGAATTGACATAGAAACGTTACACGAGTTCTCGAAACCCATTTATTTTGGGTCAGAAGGTCAAAGGACAAGGTCACCAAAGACATTGCTGGCGTGGGTCTTTGCACTCTTGTGAGTGCTGGCTTCTCGTTCTTTCTGTACTGACAGTTCAGTGAACTTGATACTCAGTGACTGTCAACACATGCAGTGCTATGTGATGTTCATTGGTGCTTGACCCATTTCATCTGTGAAATCTGGAGTTGTTTGTGTGCTAAGTGCATAGTTGAGCTGTCAGCTGACGTTGTTGTCATGAGCCGATGTTGTGCCTGCTCATTGCAGGTCGTAGTGACTGAAGGTGGTGTGCTCGGCACTCATGGCTGGCTGCCATATGACAAAACAAACACCAACTTTTTTACATTCGACCGAGATCCATTGATGCATAATCCCAAGTAAGTATAGCCAGTGCCGCATTAAGGGGGGTGCTAGGGGTGCTGCAGCACCCCTAGCAC
>Ga0209780_1000150_pt1 | contig 32633 bp, 17 predicted proteins | sample WorMetexBAHAMAS2_FD_187384 | JGI IMG/M metagenome (GOLD analysis project Ga0209780, IMG submission 187384) | Marine gutless worms symbiont microbial communities from Max Planck institute for Marine Microbiology, Germany - Inanidrilus exumae... | ecosystem: Host-associated > Annelida > Digestive...
ATATATATATATATAAGTCCGGTCCACGGGGTGGACAGGATGGATTTGTCCACCTGACACGGACCCAGTCGACTCTACCCACTACCCGAAAACATCTTAAAACCCATCTTTTCCAGCCTGCTTTTAATAGCCCCTAGCGACTTGTCCAGCGCCTCTGATTCATTTTACTGAATGATTATGGCTCTTGATCAAATTTTATTACTTACTTACTTTGGTTAGAGGATGTCCCTGAGACTGTCGAAAATCCCGTGAATTTACGGGAGTAACGGGGAGTCGAGGCGTAAAGCTACATTGATGGTAAGTGGCCGTCTGTTGACTTGTTGGAATTCGCCTTCAGTTTGAAGCAAGGACATGTACAGACATTCTGAAGGAATCCAACATACCATTACAAAAAAAGAAAATTTAACATTTTGGGAAGAGGTTGTGCCGCCTCTCGAGTCTCGACACGACCCAGTCGACTCTGCCCATTGTCTACCCCACATTTGTAGGTCTTGCGAAGCCCCTGGTGAGATTAAGTGCAGTTAGTGCATCGTAATCATCGCCATCATCTGCATATTTATAGTGCACCTATTACAAAATTGACATAAGTGCATTGCCATAGTCAGTGGAAAACACATAATCAAAAATCAGACATAGCGAGATAAGAGCTAACCTAAAAACGCTAACGAAAAAAGTGCGTCTTCAGCTGCTGTCTAAATTCCGCTGGGTCTGCCACGGCGCGCCGGTCCTCAGGCAGTGCGTTCCATTTGAAGGGACCTGCGTGTGAGAAAGCACGTTCACCGAGCTTTCTGCGCAGCCGTGGCAGTGTGAAGTCCGTTGATGATGTCGACCGACGTCCAGAACGTGTCCGGCAAGCACCAATGGACTCTACAATGTTCGTCAGATACGCTGGACATGTCCCGAAGAAGAGAGAGTGAATTACACTACTGAGTTTACTGGAAGCCAATGAATGTAGGAAACAAGGAGTGAGATGCTCGCGGGTACTCAGCTCGAAAATCAAACGTGTCCTGGTAGTGCATATGCGACAGTCGCCTGTTGGCAAACCGGCCAGTGCTGCATTGCAATAGTCCAATCTGGAAATTACCAGTTAAAGCACAAACCGAGTCGTTACTTCTTCGCCGACACGCCGTCGGATCTGGCGAAAGCGTCGGAGATGATAGTGACAGCTGACATACACATTGTTGTCAGCTAGGTCCGAAGGCTGTTCCGTTTTTGAGTCAACTTGCCACTCTTGTCGGTGGTAGGTTGATTGTACGAGCACATTACGAACACAGCCACGTAGCTGCGCTTTGAGAAAGGCCCCTGTTCAACGGTTAATTATTATTATTATTACAATTGAATCGTACAATAAGTACAGTGAAAGCCTAATGAACTAACAAACTAATAAAAATGTCCGCATCAGACCGACAAAAGCAAGCATCAGACCATACAAGAAAACCCTCACGAATACCAATAGCTTCTAAAACCACAAACGCTTTATCCTGAACAATATCAGGAACGTGTGACATAAACAAATTATTAAAAACCAAATTCGAAAACTTCCTAAAACCAACCTCACATCGTGGAATGTTGTAACGCAGCCTGCAATATGTCGCATTACTGCCAATCGGGGAGTTACACACAGCATAACACAAGCCGTGTTCAACAAAAAATTTAACTAACTCAGAACCTGACGACATGCACGAGGACAGAAAGTTTAAAAACCGACGACAAAACTCATCGAACAGTGGAATAGAGGACGACATAACTGCCAGCAAGTCACAGCTCAAATCGTATGGCACATTCCATAATCTACGAAGGGCTTATCTCCATGCAACACAAATATCAGAAATTGAATGATTACGAAGGTCCCACAGTTCACACCCATAGAAGCTAGTACAGTACGTTTTAAACAACTTACATTTCAGAAACGGGTCTAATTTATTAAAGAAACAGAACAAGTTATTAGCCTGACCAATAAAACAGTTTTTACGAAAGTCAATATCAGATCTATCTGTAAAAGATGAGGTAAAAATATGACCCAAGTGTGACCACTGTGTTACAATTTCAATGTCTTTACCACCAATCATAAACTGTGGAAAAGTAGCCTTGTTACAAGATTTATATCGCTTCGGACAAAAAAACACATTTTGATTTATTAGCATTAAACAACACAGAAAACTCATTGGCAAATGAATCACAAATAGACAGCATACGTCTCATATCCGTAGCGGTAGGTGCTAGAAGAACTATATCGTCTGCATAGTGTGTTTTCAAATGGGCGTGGCCATTTACTGCGGAATAGTCGTCGCCATATTTGTTCACAAGCAAGATGTTGTCGAAAAAGTCGAAGTATGTTTTGCAGTTGGATTGCGAATCAAAAATCGATATTTGCAGAAAATAAGTACAATAAATGGTGTTGATCCGTACACTTTATCGAAATTGGATGCTGACACACTTCCGCCAGTGGAGGCTACAGATTTGGTGAACTATCTTGTGCTTGGTACAAGTGCATACACCCAGGAGCAGTTCAAAGCTTATCGATCACTGGAGGCCTACAACCAGTGTGTTAATGGCTGGGTTCAAGAAGTTGCTAGCAGCAAACTCGGTGACAAATACGTCGTTGTCGGCAAGGTTAGTCTTTAGTAGCTTGTTGCATCTTAAACTGTTGTTCACATTGGATTGGATGACTTAATATTGGTGCAGTCAAACCATTGTATATGTTCAGGCAGCTGGGTTCTGCTGCATACACTAGTTAATGCATCGGCGTATGGGCGCAGTGGGTTATACTAAAAGCAGACTGCACACACTGTACGACCGCATGATGTGTGGTCGACGCCCGGGGTTGTGCGGTCTAATTTAGGTTGTGGATACTTGGTCCGCTGTGCGGAGACCACACAACTTACTTAGGCCTACGGCTTTGGACGTTTCTTAGGTTTTCATTAGGCCTAGTAAGAATTTTTTCGCACAAAAGGTAAAAAATTGGTTGTTGGAGTTAGCTTCGAACCATGCATAAAGCACGGAACTACTGACGCGAGTCATAATCTTCATTAATTTGTTACTTTGACACCAGCAGTCTGTTTTTTGTATAGACGTCGGCCACTGCCATATACGCCGATATGACGTAGTCAGTCATGGTTAGGGATGGTTAGGAATAGGTAGGGTTATGGTTAATGTTCAGAATAGGATTAGGGTTACATGGATGCGTTAAATAGTGTAGCCCGGGCTCTGCGGGGATCCACTGTGGGCCGGGAAATGGAGAAAAGGACGAGAGACGAGAGAAGGGATGTCGCTTGATTTCAAATTCACCTGTATGATGTATTTAGTTGCAGCTTATGCCCTAACTGCATAAAATGCATATACTTAATAATAGCAGAGGCCAGTCATGGAATTGCTGGACATGATAGTGTAACTGCACGACACGTACACTGTACAAGCTTGTGCGATGCATGTGCATTGGATGTCGGTTAATAATGCATCGGCACTGTCGTCCTATATTGCATCGGCGAAAACACTAGTATGGCTGCACTGGCCACTGTATGCTTAAACCAATTATTATAATGAGTAACTAAGTAATATCGCTCTGTCTCGAGGTCTGATAGTCAGACTTCTAATAACCCTGTGTCTCCAGGTCCGACAGTTGGACGTCTACTTCAGGCAACTACACGTCGACAGTCGGATCTCTAACCCTAATCCTAACACTAACCTTCGGAGATCCGACTGTAAGACGTGTAGTTGTGCCAAGTAGACGTCCGACTTTTGGACTTGGACGTCTGACAGAACCATTTCATTCACCAGATGGCAATACATAATGCAACCGAACTTGTACCACTAACCAGCCAAAGTAAACTGACCGTAAGCGTAACCCTAAACCTTACACTAACCGTAACCGTCACCATAGCCTTAACCCTAAGTCTAAACATACTGAACCGTGTGCACATTGTTGACACCTGTAAGAATGTGCATTACTGATCTAAAAGTTGCAAATAGACATTAGTAGATGGATGTCAGGGTATGCATTGATTTAGTTGTCTGCTGTTCTGATATGTATACTATCAGGAAGTTTTACGTTGTAATACTTACCTCATCCCTACCATCAATGAATGTTTTCGCTATTACGTCTGGCGCCACCCCTGATGAAAACAATTAGTATCAGCAGTTTGCCTAATTTTAACACATTTTACTGATAAACTGCTGAGTTTGACCTACTCTTAGCATCACTGTCGTTGAGTGCTCTTCAGTTGTTTTATTGACTTTGTCTACATTAGATTTAACATTAATTTGTTGTATTGTATTTGAGACACGTGGGTAATAATACGAGTAATTGCATTGCAGTATACATGATGAAAGGCTACAAGAATATTATTTGGTTGATTGCAGGTAAAGCATTCACAGTCATTTGCAGCTGCACCTGCACATTGCTGGGTGATTTGTGAGCATGACGGTGCTATTGTGACTGCACACTGTAAATGCAAAGCCGGCCTGGGAGAGACGTGTTCGCATGTGGCAGCTGTCTTATTCTACATTGAAATATACAATCGGCTGAAAGGTAACAATGTAGATAAAATTAAATTAAGTGAGAGGCTTATAGCAAATGTGTCTATGATGTTGCAGTTGTTCAGTGTTCAGACCTATGATTTTCACTGTGTATCTTTCAGTTGTGGATGTCACTGTTCTCAGCACGTGATTCATTATTATTACGATGTTTCTGTGCGTTCAGTGCTTTGACACTGTTGGTTGGGCGGTAGGAAGAGCATACTTGGTCCACAGAATCTGAAACAAATTTGATGTGATTATGAACCTGTCCACCACACTAACAGGAATAAAAGCAGTGTTAAGCTTTGATAGCCTCTCAGTTGCATCTAGTTATGCCTAGTGATGTTCACAGATATAGGTATAAATCTGGATAATTTATTATCCGTATTTATCTGGATAAGAAATTAAATACTATCCATTCAGTTATCCTTATCTGACATCTAGTAGTATTTAATATCTGAATTATTAACTGTTAAATATTAACGGTCGGCCAAAAATTAAACAGAGCAACTGTATTCATGCATTTTTCCTAGTTTTCTTCGTCAGTGTTATTGTAACAATTACAAATACGAAGACATATAACGATGGCAGAGGACTTGACAATAACACGATGTGCAAAATAATAGTGCCATAGTGTCTTTGGTTTGGACTCACACACTACAGTTTTTACATGAAGAGGGAATTTCATGGGTGTACATTTCCTCAGGTGGCACAGAGACACTAGTGAGGTTTGGTTGGAAAATAAATGACAACTTGATAGCTTCCTCTGCCACAAATATGTGTGCAAAAGATTGTAACGAATGGTTGATGTTGATCTAACTTATAGCATTCTGACTTGGTTTTATTTTCTTGGTTTGCATGGCGCAGGTCAAGCAGCTTGTACCCAAACTGAGTGCAAGTGGTTGATTCCAGCACACGTCCGTACTTTGAAATATCGACCGTTGTCACAAATGGACTTTGTGTCGCCAAGACAGAAGAAGATGAAACTAGAGAGCTCCATAGCTGCTTCACAGGCTGATCAGCCTTCGACTTCCACTGCTGCTTCGTCAGTTGAACTGCTGTCACCGCAACCACCACCTGCACCTGCTACTTCTTCAACACCGTGTGCAACCACTTCAGCCTCAACTACGTCATCCAGAGTGATTCCAGTGACACCATCTGAAGCTGAACTGAGTACCTTCTACTCTCAACTTAGTGAATGTAGTCATAAACCGGCTCTGTTGTCGGTCATACATCCCTACTGTGAAAACTATGTACCTGAAGAATTTGGTAATGTGTTGCCGCTGACATCATTGTACACTAGGGCAAATGCGTCACTGACTGTAGCTGAGTTGATGACAATGGCTGAATCCGTAGATGTGTCATTGTCCGAGAAGGATGTTGAGTTTATTGAGTTGTGTACACGTGGCCAGAGTCGTTGTAATGCATGGTATGACTATCGTGCTGGGCGAATTACTGCTTCTAAAATGAAAAGTATATGCTCAACAAACCTGTCGCATCCATCCATTTCTTTGTTGAAAGCTGTGTGTTACCCTAAGTCTTACACCATCAAAAATCCAGCAACAGAATGGGGATTGCAGAAGGAGAGTGTAGCAATTAACAAGTACAGGTCTCATCTTAGTGACCATGACAGTATTTCTGTTGATCCGTGTGGACTTGTAATTCATCCACAGTATTGCTACATTGCTGCTTCACCAGACAGTTTAGTATCATGTGCATGTTGTGGAACTGGTATAGTTGAAGTTAAATGTCCATACAAACACCGCTGTAGTACAGTTGATGAGTATATATATAGTAAGGACAGCTGTTTCGACACTGAAACTAGTGACATTAACTTGCGTGCCCGCCATGCGTACTATTATCAGGTACAAACACAAATGCAAGTTTGTGATGTTCAATTCTGTGACTTTGTAGTGTGTACATTTAAGGATGATGTACCAAGCATCTTTGTCAAACGCGTGCAGCGAGATGATAGTTTCTGGGGCGAATGTCACACTCGGGCGAGCAGCTTTTTCCGTCAGTGTGTCTTGCCCGAGTTACTCGGTAGGGCCTTCACTCGTCCTCAGTCTGTGTGAACAGTTAGAGCCCTGTATGTGTAACGGGACTGTAAGTGGGTAAGTATCTGAGTAAGTAAGTAAGTGTCAAATTTGTCAAGTGTCACAATAAGATTAGGTCCTATCCATTTCAAGGCTGGATATCATAAGAGGCAACTAAACCTGGCCTTATTTTTGTGTTTATTAGGTCGACTCCGAGTCGACCTAATAAAGCCGGTGTCAAATGTACGTCCGTCCGAACACAAAATGTTGACCACGGATTTTTAAATTAGGGCACTACCTGAAGCTCATCAGGGCCGGATTTTTGATTTTTGTCCAAGTTTTTGTGTCATGAGACTTTGAAGTTGGCAGTAAGTAGCCGTTCCCAAGAAGTTTCTTTGATTTCAATGAAATTTGTTATGTACATCCAAGGTCAAGGTCACGAGCCCTTGAAAGTCTGAAATTCAGCCATTTTTAAAGGCTATCTCCTCCCCCTTAATAATGGGGGAGTAAAAAATGACCACTAATTCTTCAATTGGGGCACAACACCTAAAGCTTATCACGGCCGGATTTTGGATTTTTGCCCTAGTTTTTGTGTCACGTGACTTTGAAGTTGGCAGTAAGTAGCCGTCCACAAAAAGTTTCTTTGATTTCAATGACATTCGGTATGTAGGTAGATGTCGATGACTGATTCATGACGGTATGTAGTATGACCCGAGCCAAGGTCAAGGTCATGAGCCCTTGAAAGTCGGATATTCGGCCGTTTTCAAAGGCCAGCTCTTCCCCTTTTACAATGGGGGCTGGCAAATGACCATGGATTCTTAAATTAGGACACAATACCTACAGCTTATTGAGTCCGGATTTTTATTTTTGTCCGATTTTTTGTGTCACGTGACTTTGAAGTTGGCAGTAAGTAGGAGTCAACCGTCAGTCCTGTATGGGGCTAATTTTGGTGTGTTATCTTTCGTTTGTTTGCATGTTCTGTCTTGATATTTGTGTGTAATTTGTTAGGCCGCATTGTATACTGGGGACTGATATGGTTAATGGGTAAGCCATGTAAAACCCAGATTTTTGTTATGAGATCCCATTGAAACTCTTGATGATTGATTTGGGTTACTGAAAACCCTATATTTTTGGTCAATGGGTGAGCCGTGTAAAAACGAAAATGATGGTTGAGGGTGAACCTAATGAAACCCTGATTTGGTTAATGGGTGAGCCACGAAAAACCCACAATGATGGTTAGGGTCAGACAAGAAAAACCCAATGGATTGAGAGGAAGAACGAGAATATCCCGGTTGTGATTGGGATAATTCATAAACTTTGAAATGGAGATTGAATGTAAGATTTCTCAACATCAGATGTGCAGGGTTCTCACAAACCTGGAATTGTCAGGGAATTTTGTAAACCTGGAAAAGTCATGGAATTTGCGATATTGTCAGGGAATTGTTTATGAGATGTCGCATTTTTCGCGAGTTGCTTATCTACAAGTTGATCTTTGCATGTAATGTGTAAATTGAATTAGCTTGTATAAGTATTATTAACTTGTGTAACTTATTACCTTGTACTAACTTGTATAAACTATGTTACTAGAATGTTTTTGTGTAATCAACATTTCTACTTACTGTTGTGGAAAGCTCCGCAAAATGCCTGGAAATACTTTAAAGTTATCTGGAATAGTCAGGGAAAAGTCAGGGAATTTTGTTTTGCCTAACCTGTGGGAACCCTGATGTGGTACAATAAAATTGCATAATTTATTTGTGTACTGATTGTATTGTTTACTTTCACATGTTTAAGAGTGTTCTTAATATATTAACTAGACGGGTTGCAGTGTATCTGGAGACACTGCAATACAGGCTCTCTGTGTGGGGCCGGGAACCCCCTTTTGTCCTCCATTGTCCATTCAGTTCTTCATCTTTTGTTCTTTTTTATTTTTCCCCTTTTCATTCTCTCATTTGCTTTTCCTATTATCTTTTTTGTCCATCCCTTCCCTTTCTACCAGAAAAGTCCCACTCATTTTCCAGGCCAGAGGTCATAGGAGGCGACCGAACCTGGGTTTAGTTTGATGCGTTCATTTTGTGTTATCTGTATTGCTTAGTTAAGTTAAGATTTATTCTGGTCTTTGGTTGTATTTGGTTTAGTTTAGTCTTGTGATGCGATAGTTGTCTTCCCGTTGTAGGCGGTAGCATAATAGTTTAAATGAGCCTCTCGATCTCTTTCTGTTTTTGGGTGGCTGCTGAACAAAAAGGCAGCCAGAGATGAAGTTAATATATCGCTGACCTTCCTTCACTGGGTAGGGATACTGTAAAACTCTTTAATTTGGCTGCCCTAAAAGTTTGCGATTTTGCATGCGAAATTATTTCGGTGCCTTTTATTTTGTCGAATTCCAGCCGCACAATTCCAACATATGAGTAATGCCAATTACAGTTGGTATAGCATCTATATTCACGCCCTTTAATTTTGCGGTCTCGCAAAATAAAGGGTTTTACAGTAGCTGTTAACCCATGACTTTTTTCTCTAATATAACGATATTTGTGCTAAAAGGCCACCGGCGTACTCGACAGGTGACACAACTGTTTACTTATTTACTGATGCACTAGCTGTTTAGTTCCTGCACTCGACAATACCTAGTGTCACATGCCTGCGACTGAGTGATGCCAGCGTTATCAGCCGTATTACTTATTCTTGACTTCCAAATCAATCGGCTTTTCTTCAATGTATCGCTCGCTAGGCCGCAACGGCACTGCAGCATAATACTGGTTTTAATATGCAGTGTCGGACATCAGATGTTGCCGAAAATATGGGTAGGTACCTTTGTATGGAACATACAGCCCAAGGAAAGAGTTTTAAGTTGATTCTAACGGTAAAAATATAAACTAGACATACCTTAGGGGGATCATTTGTTAGTGAATGTCCTGCACCTGTAATCATTGTGGAGTTATGACGGCCTGAAGTCGCAACTCGCAAAACCTGGAGATTTTGGCAATATTTTCAAAATTGTGTTCGAATGTTTTCAACGACTATCCGATCGACGTTGTTGTGTTAAAATCTAAAACTTGTCAGACAGTAAATCGTGCATTAGTTACCCGACAGGAATAAAATTTTGGATACCTCTCAAATTGTCGCTGCTGCGCGCATCACGTCCAAAATCTGCTGACTCCAACATTTGGTTCACACTGTTCAAGAATTCATCCAAATCGGTTCACTATCGGTGGAGTTACAGCCGAACGCATGAAGACCGTTGTTTTGCCCCATAGAGTATTTTCATGATAGGCTCTTTGAGCCTATAAATAATATTTTAATGAGAAATAATATATGTTCATTTCACAAATGTTATTTGTGAAAATGAACATTACATAATATATACAAGGTGTCTTCAAGTTTCAGTAATGGTCCAGTTGTCAACACTATCGAATATTCAAGTTGTTTCAGAAAATGGTTATTGATGTGTTTGTTGTTATTAGTTTTACACTGATGATTGTTAATAGTTTACATTGATTTGACATGAGGAAATTACCTTATCAGTGGTTAACCTGAGGTCGTTTTTCCGTATATGTCGCAGTGTTGTACTTGCAGCCCATTAAGTTGACACGTGTGTGGTTATGGATCGGTTTTAATGACTATGCAAGTATTGAAAAGCTGTTGGTTAACAAAATTCACTTTATGCATGTTGATTGTGTTTTCATGACCTCTGCTACACTTCTATAACTGTCAGCATTACAATAATTAATGGTTTTCGTAAAAGCAGAACCTAGTTGAACAGACATTTTTTAAACTTTTCCACATGACGCTGCCTTAGTCGGAAACGAACACTGGTGATAACCGAATTCTTAACTTGCACCCCGGAATGATGGGCAAATGTATGGGTCATAATTCCACAAATTTGCAATTTCTAACGTAAATGGCTGTATCTCGAGAATGGTATAAGACAGCTGAGACTGGCTGAAAGCTTCTTTCGACTGATTTTCGGCCAACGTTAGTATGAGGTAAGCAAGAAAGTAAGTCACAGGAAAGTTATTTTTTTAAAAATTGAAACAGCACAATATAAGTAACAAAGAACACCGGCATTCTATGTGCAAAATTGCTGTCGAATGAATGACAACAATTTTCTTTAATATCTGAGCACAATCTTTTGTCTTTTCCGATGTTGAAACATCTGCTATAGTTTAACAAGTTCGTAAACGTACATGTCAGCACACAAGTCACATAGTCTAATTCACACATATGGAAATGTAATTGCAAAACACTAGTTGACGGTAACCGTAGCTTCAAAAATTGTTGACCACAAAATGCACGTCACCATTCATGCAATAGTGTACAAATGAGCATGCCACTCTCTCATGTCGTCGACAGTTATACAGCACATGCCATAAGCCCATAATAGTATGTGAACAAGCGCCATGACGGCCCAGCTTGCACATCAACATCATAATAAGATGGTTAATACTCGCATTAGTATTGCACTGTGAGTCGATAAAAAAGCCACCGTAATCGTGCCCATAACTTTGCCAAATGTTGACTGCCTTTCAAAGTTATTTCACTGACAGATTCATTAGTAAATTTGCAACCAAATCTTCGTTAACTATCCCACCACACCTGAATTGTGTTACTACACTACCTTGTTAAATATCTGTGTTCCAAAAAGTTCAATGCTCAAAAACTAGGTGTATGTAAGCTATAGGTGACATGCATAACTGAGCCAATCAAAACAGTTGTTAAACATGCCTTACAGTGAATTTATCACTGAATAAAAAAAATAATAGAGTGTGGCCATACTAAAATTCCAATAGCATTACTGTATGCATCCACTGCGACACAGAGAAAAAATATTGCTGCAAAATGCTTTTGCATATGATGAGTGGTCGGTTAGTCACTTCCTGCCTGTAACTCCGCCAAATGTTCATAGATTTTAATAAGAACTCATCAGGAGATAGATAGCGAACGTGAACTTTTTTACAATGATAGCGCACTTGTACTTGAAAATACCAACCAAGAGAACCTACTTTGTTTAACAAATTATGAATATGATACAGAATTTACACCATGCAGTTAATAGAACATTTATACTGTGGGCGTCGCGTGGTCCCTCTGCAGATGTTTACTACTAGACATAGTAATTGTAAATTGTCTATAGTTATGGCTTTGTCAGCCACGTTTACGCAATGCGCCCCGGAAACGGCCAAATTCGGTTAAATAACGCAAAATAATGGTCATTTTGCCATTCAAGGTCACCGACTATGGTATCAATCAAAAGCTCATATACGACTTCCTATTAGGGATTAATACTAACTTGCCTCCTATCTTGCACCATTCCAAATATCCAAAATCACTATATTTGGCCACCCCTCTTGCATTTAAACCACCCGACCGAGGGGTTCCATTGGAACAGTTCCATAAAATTTTCCGTGGATGTCAATGAATGGCCAAGGTAGCAAACTGTGAAGAAAAACTGCCCAAAATTCCAACCGGCTGAGTAGGGTGCACGATCATTACGAACAGACAGACGGAACAGCGATAGCATACAGCGAACGTGAACGTGAGTTCACGTTCGCTAAAAATTGTTTCACCAGTAAACTCAACAAAGTAATCAATGAGTAACCCACCACACACGTCATACATGTAGATACACTACCTTGTGATTTGTCGTTGACAACGATGCGTGCTCAACATTTTCGCTAGTTTTCCAATATTGTTCTGAAAGTTAATATGAAACGTAAAGCAGAAATTTATCACTTAATCATGTTAGAAAACTCAACATTCATCTACTGTTAAACTGAATATGTCATGTTAATACTATCATCAAACTGACATCATGCAACAAATACTGGTGACGGAAACTGTCAAAACTGTAGCACCTATAAGAAATACTTTTACACTAACACATCATGTGTAAATGACCAACAGTTAAACATTAATGTCAACTTTACAGAAAGTCATTATACACTATGTCCACGAAAAAAACAGGCCACTAGATTTTCACAATAACCTTGGCTCCGTCAAAGATAAGTATTTGCAAAAAGATTTCACCACCTAAATCACGTTGATACACTATGTTGTGATATATCATTCATCAATGTACACGTTTCTGGTTGTTGCTGTTTTTCTGACATTACTATTTCACAAGGTAATGTAGCGATGCATTGGAGGTTTGGTGTTATATTTTATTATCACTTTACTACAAATTTACTGCGAAGTCTGTCGCTGAAAGAATTTTGAAAATCGGTCAATATTTGCCACAATTATTGTCAAATATCTACTGGCCTCTTTTTTCGTGGACACAGTGTAGAATATTGTTTAAACTTAAATAACGTAATACTGTAAAACTTAGTCACTGTACATCAACACTGGTGAACGAAATGTATCATGCTAACACGTCAACAAATATGACTGCCGTTTCTTACATGTAGCTCAGCTGTCGCTGACAAATCTGCTCGACACACTGCATCACGACAAACAGCAAAATTTTAAAACAGTCACATGACTATAACCACGCCCCTTTTGTGATTGATATGTCATCCTGTTGTTCGAGTAATAGCCTATAAGCAGTAAGCACTATAAGCAGATATTGGTCGTAACTGTGGTGTTCGAAAGGGGGGTGGGGCACTTTGAATGCAGATTTCAGCGGGAAGGGGGCGTGTCCACCAACGACTCTTGGCGTGATCCTACGTTGAGCCATTTTGATACAATACCGGCATGTGACAGACAGACACACGAAGACGGCTAATACCCGCGCTAGCATAGTTTCGCGTGGGTAAAAAGTACAGAAGGTCATGGCATACCATCACATTTATGTCTAGATGTTTGACATTATATTTCAGCCAGTGTCTGAGCCTCAGTGTGTCGCTACCTTCTCCCAAATCCGCTATTTCACTGTTTATTGCTTTGGCTTCTGCAGCAGCCGCTGTTGCCACCCCTCAGATCCATAGATCATGTTTACCCAGGAAATCAGCATCATCATGAATGGGCCTAAGTTTACGGTAATTCAATAAGCACATTACGTGCAAAGATCAACTCATCGACGAGCAAGTCGCGAACCATGTGACGTGTCATAAAAATTACCTGACTGTATTTCAAATTCCCTGACTTTTCCAGGTTTACAAAATTCCCTAACAATTCCAGTTTTATGGGAACCCTGTTATAGTGGCTCGTTTTTCTTTTGACTCAGTGTAAAACATTGTTGAGCTTGTGTACAATTTTTAGGTCTTTCAAAGTTTTATTACATTTGTTCGACATAGCAATTCACATTCATTCAAAATGTCACATCTCAGTAGTGTCAGGACCACAGTATAGCAATGTAGCTTCTTGGTTCAGGTCTACGAAAAGGGAACCACAGAATCACACAGATTGCTTAAACTGCAAGCAACTCTTACTATTCTGTCAATCAGTGGGACTTCATCATCAGATGTTTTCGAGATGAATTCTGTTGGCAGAGGACCACCCAAAATGGTGTATTTTTGCCGAACAGATCCAATCACACGTTCAACATGAATGCGCACATTAGCAATGGACCGGCTTTCTTCTACCTCAAGTGCTGTCAGTTGATCACGACCTTTGGTAAAAGCTGGTATGTGTAGCTTAGCTCCCGTCATTGCTACACTGTCGGCTATAGTAAACCCTCTGTCAGCTAATACCACATCTCCTGGCAACAGCTTATCTAGCAGTCCACTGTTTTCCGTTAGATACTTATCGGATACCCGACCACCCCAAGCTGCCGATATAAATGATATTAAGCCCTGAGGAGCAATACCAATCAGAAACTTGCAAGTGTTGTGATGCTTGTACTGTGACCAAGTTTCAGCACGTGCTAATAAATTTGTTGGTCTATCGACGAATACTTCAAAACAATCAATAATCACGGCAACCTTAGTGCCAAATGACTGCCTGAAACACAACGGCGTCGTTCTACGCAGAGTCTCACGTTCAGGCCAAACAATACACGCTGGTGTTAGACGAACGTCAAGTGCAGGAAGCCACTTGCGCATGATTCGTGATACGGTTGCTACTGATATATGAGCTCTGTATGCCAAGTCTTGCAGCCCTGTATTCAGTCTTAATTTAACCATAACAATCATAAATTCTTGAAATTTTGTGAGAGACTTTCCTGGAATGACATGACCTTGTACAAAATTAAACACAACCATTAACAAGGAGAACGTGTGTAATCCAGTGTAGTACTTCACTCTGTTGTCATCATTTCTGAAGTGAGAGACATCAAACTCACAGCCTGAGACTGACTGTGACTGCTTGTGCTTGACCTTCAAGTATGTGTCCCTAGCATGCTCTACAACAGTCATCTGCATGGCATCCATGTCTGCAGAACACACGTCAGTCTGACTTCCAACTGTTGTTTCCACTTGGTGCGAACGGGGAACATGTCTGCTGGAATGTGGCTGAGGCTCAACATCCGACTCAACTGTTGCTGCACCTTCACTCTGGACCGTAGCAGCCTGACAATAAATATAAACATAACATTGAACTGATGGCAGGCATATGATGATGAACTGAGTAACAAACATCAACTGCCATGACAGAATTAAAACAAGTCCTCAGCAGTGGCTCAGATGGGCGACCGTTTTGCCACAATAAACATAGGCCAAAAATTGGGGGTGATGCCCTTTTGTGGTAGAGCTGTAATCCCATCTAACACAATGTGGCCTGGGCCGAGGCCTACCTCCGTACCAACTGGCATCTTGTTCCATCAAACCGTTTGGCCATAATACACCAACATCACAGACAGAACAGACACACAGACAACGATTCAACAGCATAGGGCGAACCGTTTTTGTCTTACAAACAGGCGCCCAACTACCGTACAGCCACTGCGACACATCAGTATGCAACGATGGCACGACTTGTCGTATTTGGTTTTGTTAGTCAAAATATGCCTTTACTACACTAGATATTCCTGACTGCTAATTGAAAATAGAAACTCCAATACTGCAGTCATATTGTCACGGGACACAGCAAAGTAGCTGTCCACCTTAATATCATAAGAACACATTTACTATAACAGACAACAACAAAGACCATTACAGTGGTCACTGACCACTGGTCAAGAACAGGACACAGAGGAAAAATGGTCAATGTGTCGAAGGGCTGTGACCACAGATCCTCTCATGAGAGCATGCTCCAGGGACTTGACAAGTGCAAAATGCTAAATTGCTAATCATAAATTTCACTGAGAATCACACGACCACATAATATCAGTGTATGGTTAAATGGGACTACTGCTGTCAGACTCTAATGACGTCACAAAGTAGGCTGCTGGCAAGCAGCTGCTACAATTGTTATGCAAATGACAGTGAAACTAAGCAGTCACTACTGAGTTCATTTAAACTGCACTTTATTACCAACAGACGTAATTATAGCAAGTAACTTAAACGCTGTCATTTGAGCCTTTTCCATATCACACTTGATATTGTGCACTGCATTTGCTCAATATCAGAGTATAATCAGACGCACAGCACAGACTGATAATTTGCACGTTAGTGCTTTACACATCGGTCAAATTAAGAAAAAGTAGTAGGGGGATGACACTGAGGTGTCAAAGGGTCAGCGCGGACACTAAGATGCCCAAGGGGCCAAGGCATCGAGGCCGTGCTAATGGCATGGAGTCGAGGCGCCCTGGGGTAGGGCCTGGGGAGGGGTGTCCTCGTTCCCAGTAAGAGTGGGGTCTAGGGAGGAGTCTGTGTCCCTTGCAGAAAATTTTTGAGATATTTTGTGTGAAAGAATGCATTTTGGTGAACATTAGACAGATGAACAGCCAGTTCTGTGTTCTTCCCACCCCCAGAAAATCATGCTTGTTGTGACAATTACCAATTTACCAATGTAATTATTAATATTCTAGCATTTAGGAAAGCTAATTAGCATTAAGTGTCACACGACTCGTAGAAGTTGAGCTACTTGTCAGCGATACATGTGCATCTGCAGTGCCGAGGTCAACTGTCCCCCTGGGGGTGCCAGAAACACAAACAGTGGTGGGGACTAACAACTGCAGTGGGGGAAAATCCCCTCCCACGGTAATATGAGCACTGGCTTTATAGTGCAATTGAAACGGAACAAAGGCTTATAAATAGCATTGTCATTAATCTTACCTGAACAGCAATTTTTGTTCCTCGTTTACTCAAGCGGCTTGCTCTGTCTGCTCGAGTCTTTGCAGCTGAAGAAGCCTCAAATTTCTCGTGTCCCAGATGCAAGGTCGGAACCCAGTCAATAGACTTTGTATCCCATGATGGGGCTGCTTTACCTGCATACATATGTACATCATTTGTGCTAAAATACTGTACATCACATGTGCAACATAGCAACTTACAGCACGGTTACAATTTGACAAACAGGTCCCTCCTCGTTTTTCAGCCACCCGTTAATCCGCCAAATTCGCTAATCAGCCAAAACTGCACAGAACGAATTCATTCCCATCTTAAAACCACTCGTTAATCTGCCACTTCACACACCCGCCATGTGCCAAAACGTTTTCAATAGCAACCTATTGATTTATCACTCGTTAATCTGCCAAACTACACTACAGTTAGTGTAATAAGAACACGAACGTGCAGAAACTTTTGAAAGAAAGGGCCATGAGAAATTTCTGTCAGAGCAAGACGACTGGCCATTTTAATGCTCAGTAAAATGACAAAACTGATAAATAAATTTTAATTGAACTGGACATGCACTGTTTTTTTTGCAAGATCATTCAGTACCGTTTGTCATGTTGTGTGGTGCATATAGGCTTACTCTGTACAGACACAAACACAATACACACCCTCCCCCACCAAAGGCCTGTTTTCGTTAATCCGCCGAAATTTTCTGAAAAAGAATTATGGCAGATTAACGAGGGTGGACCTGTAATATATGTATAATGACTGTATATCCATAGCGCTTAGTTCGACACAGTTTGGCTTTCAGACTAGATGCTTGCATGCGGGTAATTTTCTCCCCTGCCCCGCCCCGACCCAGCGGAAATGGCCCCGTACCAGCCCCGCCAACAGTTGCTAGTCTTTGCTATAGCCCCGTCCCCACCCTGACCCCATCGCTCCAGAACCTGTTCCCACCCCGTCCCTGCAACATGTTAATTTATGTCTCAATTATAGAGCAAATGCGCAAAAATAAACATTTTTAATGATGTAAAAGCTTTGCGAGTAGTCAAGTACAGGTCAAAACTTTCAACTGTCAAACAGTTAATGCAGTATAGACTACTACGAGCATAATGTTCCATTATGAGCACTACTGGTTCGGCAATTCTATCGCTTGTTGATTACAGTCCGTGCAGGAAAAGCAGTCCGTCGACAGATTGGGGTGACAGGGTAGACCTCAGCAGTCAACTGCATCCCCCCATCCCCTGGCTCTCGCCTGCCCGCCCTGTAGGCTGTTTACTGTATGAGAGTGCCGACTGGACTCAGTGGACATCCAGGGTCATTAATGCATAATTAGGCCGCATTACAAGAGAGGTGTGGGACTGTGGGGTGGGTCGAGAAACACGACCCCACTGCATGGCTTGGCTACAGTCAGTGCCAGACCGGACTGCCGGCTAAACTGCCAGTGCCAGGGCATTGCATAAGTAGGCCACATAACGCGGGCAGAGTACGTTACAGACACAGACCGCACCGCAGAGCATTGTGTCAGACATGCTACAGTTATCGTCACACAGCATGACTTTGCGGCATGCCCCCGAACCCGCGGTGACCCAATGAAGTTCAGTATCTGACACCGTGGATACCCCGTGGGCTTCGTAACCGTCCCTACGTATCCCCTGCCCCGCTGCAAGCCTCTATTTCAGACGAGTAAGTCACTGTCACATTCACAAATCCACACATCTGCGTTTCACCTAGCCATATAAGTACAGCTACATTCATTTCTGAAGCTTAACGCCTATACGCACGGGGCTACATTTCACCCATAGTCATGTAGGCTATAATGTGCACTTAAGCTGGTTAAATCAACTACAGCTATTACTGACACTAATCCTAACCAAACCCTGGCCCTACTGACCTATTTCACCGACTAAACTACACCTCATAATGCAAGTTACTTCTTACCGGTGACAAAATGTCTCCAGCACACACGCTGGAACTTCAGTTTCGACTCTGTTAGATCGTCTCTGGCGATGGCTTTAAGCCACAATCGCCGGCGTTCTTCCGATCTCAGTCGTTCTGCTTCTCCCTCGTGATGACGAACAACAGGTACAGTACAATATGCTCCTGGATTCCGTTCACTTCGATTGCCGCAGCCAAGCACGATACAAAATACCATTTTCGCCGCTTTCAGTAGGCATTCACTACTGTGGTGTTTGTGAACAAATATGGCGGACGCCTTTATTTACTTCCGTCATGACGTCATGGTGAAAACACACTATTTCTTAGTTTCTGTGATGAAGATTAAGCTGGCCATCCCGTCAGCTTTTGAGCGAACGTCAATCCACCGTATCGCATCGTATCATATCGTATATTCAGGTCGACCTACTTACTACCAATTGTCAAGGCAATCATTTATCCTTCTCCCAAAAATGTCCTGCTTTTGATCAAGAAAAAGAAATCATACGTCTCAAATACACTCACAACCTTACCTTCACTGAAGCACGCAGATGTGCCAAATTTAAGACTCAAGTCACATATTTCGTAGCTACAAAAACTGTTTACAGAGGTATACAAACTGACACTGACCCTGAAATACAACCTTCTGATTTAGAACGCATCAAATCAGCAAATCGTTCTACTAGGTCCGACAAACATAAACCTCCCATATCAAGATCATTACGCACATACCAACCTCCTAACCAATCATCTGAATCTAAACCAGCCACTGCTACTAGAATAACTCAGCCATATCTGTCTCTACAAAAGCAAAAATACACGCTCACAACCGTATTTCAAAAAAAACTTCAACAAAAATAGGCTCCCATTCCTCCTCACTCTTGAATCTATGGATGCGATTTCCGATAGGCTATATCAGATGACATATCTGTCAGTCCCACTCAAAAAAGATTGCCCCTTCCCCTTGGAGGATCGGGGCCCCATTTAAATTTAATACATGGTTCCAACTTCCTATGGCCCATGCGAGTCGACACCCAAAACGGCACCTAGATCAGCTCAGGCACCTAGATCAGCTCAGCCGTTGTTGCAGGGCTCACCAACGTTACCAACAGCCCGACCGACAGAGCGACAGGATGACAGCTCGACCGACCACGCTACTTAGAAAATATGAGATAAAAACTACTAAAGCTTTGCGTCGTGGCAATCCCGACTGCCCAGAAAGAGTAAATAAATATTTTTTAAAAAGAAAGTTCGCGCAAGAAACGGCCGAGTGAATTTTGCGTCAAGAACTCGAAAAGTCTACAGTAGTAACGCATAAGACGCCATCTGAGCTTGACTATTGCAATACAGCGTCACTCTCCACGCTTCGTTGGACATGCATCTTGTTGTACGTTATTGGATTCGTCTTCACGCCCGACCGGCTGTTGCGGAGAACACAGTTCGATCCGTGTTGTCTCTGTCAGCTTGTCACACGGCCATAATCTGTAGAACTGTATCGATAAGCCGCGCTGACTTGAGTGCTTGCGACCGTTCTAAACAATTCGATTATTCCACGCCGACGCGTCGTCCACTTAAACCCGTCCGTCGACACTTCCAACGTCTCGACCTCGCATCCATTCGACCGTCCGTATCCTGCAACAAAGGAGTCAGTTTGGTATTCACCAGTGGCGTCAACGCGTCAATATCACTGGGGGTCTTCATGTAGGCCTAAGCTCGTGATCCTGACGGTTCGGGGGAGCACAGCTGCAAAGCGTTTTCGGTGGATTATTAAGCCTACAAACTGTCAATGCCGTGTATCTAGACTATTAATGTTAAAAACTTCACAGATTAAAACGGCTTGTAAGGACGACAGCGACTATATCGCACAACTAAAACAACAAAAATCAAAACGTAATATTACTTAGCATTAAATCGCCATTGAGTCAATGTGCTGACAAGTAATATCACCTTTTTGACATTAATATTTGCAGTTGTATTGATTTCGCTATCTAAATTTTGCTAATCTAAAGAGTGTGCAGTTGTTTGCGCATGTATGTTACAAAATCTACAAACATGATTGTCAGCAATGTCCGAGATTTCACGTGAAGCGATTAAATGTTGCCAATGTTGGAGATTTAGTAGCATTTGTGGCGATTTTTAGCTGTTTTCACTGCGCATATGCAGAAAAGTTTATTTAGGAGCTTACGGTAAAAATTCTTACGCCAGCGTTCGATTTCTTGACCCCGACTTCTTTATAGATAGCGAAATTTTGTCGATTTGAGGACGTTTTAGTTGATTTTTTTTCATAGGATAAGCTAAGCATCCGCTATATTTCTACTTCCGGTTTATTTGACCTAATGACCAAGAAAGCGTGCCACGTGATAAGCCACCCACGGTGATAATTTCCACCAAGTTTAAAGTTAGTACGACTATTCGTTGCTGAGTTATAGCGTTGTTGCTGCTGATACGTTACGTGACCCTGTGACCTTGACCTTTTGACCTTGGACACTGGTCATGGTGGGTTACGTGTTCAACCCATCCACCAAGTTTGAAGAACCTACACTTATCCGTTCTTGACTTACGAGTTATAACATCCGCCATAGCCCATAGGCCACCGTTAAGAATGCATTTTGAGCCACTGCGCATGCGCCATATCACGTTACCTGTGCGTGGGGTAAATTTTTCCAAAATATTTGAAATCCCTGACCCAGATTTGTCTATGCACTTTGCAACTTACGTGGCTGTGCGATCAAGGTAAATTGAGTTATCTACCAAAATAGTGTACGGCCCTGTGCCAAAGGCCAACGCTGTCTTCGCGTGCGCTAAATAAGTAAAATAGCGTGACCTGTTAGTAGCGGGTCGAAAACAGTTACATAGTTGAAATCTCTGACAAAAATTTGCCTACTAACTATACAACTTTTATGATGCTATGATGACGATTAAAGGTTGTTTAGGCCTCCAGGTGAGCATGTCTAATGTTAAAGCAGTTTTCGTGCAAAAATTTGTGCCGTCGGAAACCGCACCCAAATGGCAGTTTTGGAGGTAAAAGGGAGGTCTAGAGTATAAATTTTGGTATTGCGACCCCAAAGGGCACATCCTTGTTCTGAACCGCGTCTTTTAACGTACCGTATTTTCCGTCAAAATCTGTGCGGGCGTCTTGGCTATAAGTGATCTTAAGAACCCCAAAAAATAGCCGAGTAAACAATTAGGTGCGCAAAGTCGCGCATTCGCAGAAACGAAACCCCTTATCCAATTTGGATAAAATTTTGCGTGATGGTAGATATCACCTGAGCAAAATTTAGTAACAACCCGGTTAAGGCGTTTGGGGTGGCGGTGAGTCAAATTTTGCCCTTTTCCATTGACTTTGATCGTCGTCCTTACAACACGCTTGCGCTGCCATGCGAGTGTGTGATAAAAAGAACACTAAAGTTATACTAATTGAGATTTCTCAATGGGATATCCAGGGTAATAGGTTAAGGCAACGCCTTCCCTCTATGCTTATCCTTAGCGATTGATGCCTAATAATGGTATTTATTTTTCGACTGAAAGAGAGAAACACTGGCGTTTATTAGAAATTTCAGAAAGGAAGCCAATAGTCAGCCGAAATTCATTTGCCATAGTCCACGTCAATCTAATGAACGTCATTTTTATTCGGCTGGAAGCTAAGCTTCAGCCGAATATTGGATTCACTCTAAGGGGCAATTTGACGGTGTTCACGCGTTTAATTATAACTTCGCCGAAAGTGAACCGATTTGGACGAAATCTGGAGCACTCTAAGTACATTGTTGGGAGCCGACCCTGGCAGATTTTGGGCGCGATCCGCGCAGATAGTGACAGTTTAAGAGGCAGGCGAAATTTTTTTGCCCACTAAATAATGCATGATTTCACCCATTTACCGTGCGACAAATTTTACGACATTATTTTGAGCGCAACAACGTCGATCGGTATCGCAATGAAAACTTTCGGGACATAATTTTGAAAATTTTAGCATAAGGGGTTGTTTTTCCAAAAAATGCAAAAATTTCTATCAAAATTTCAACGTCTTGCGACTTCAGGCCGCCATAACTACGCAATGATTACAGATCGCCCGAAATTTACTGTCGATGTCTCTTACAAGCCGGCGTTCTATCGAAACGTTTGCACAGATCGAGCTGGTTTTAGCAAAGAGGCTATCCTAGGCTTATCATACACTTTGTAATACAGAAATAAGGGGGAGCTTACTTCTCTCTGAAACTGTAGAGCAAACTCTGATCTTAGCCGAATTTTTAGCCTTTTTTCACCACAGCACGTCGGCAGTCGCCAGTGTTGTCAATTTAGTTCGACCGACAACGGCGACGAGCATGACCAGTTTATCACACTGAGCGTTCGTCTGTGTTTACAACACCATGGGCGTGACCTACAGCGTCGCGCGGTTCGTCCGCCACGGCCGAGACTTGCATGGTTTTCCGAAATCGGTGGGTATACTTGAAAGCCCTCACTCGAGGTTGCACCGATTCGATCACTTTAGCAAAATTTTAGCCGACTGCTGTTACTTATTCAGATTTTTAAATTCAGGTCTGCTTTTCGGTAGAATTGTTTTTTTGACTGTCGCTACGCCACGGTCCGCCGTCTCAGCAGTCGCTAAGCTCTTGCTTCCTCCCGTGACCGTGAACTTTGACGTTCACCTTTGACCATGACCCAGATGTTGTCAAGATGAACCAGCACGCCAAATATATAGGTCAAAGGTCATGACTGTAGTTCAAAAGTTATTGTCCGGACACACAGACACACACACTGGATCGATATCTCTACCTGGACCACTGAAATGGTCGGTAAAATATGACAAAACAATTATGACGGTGCTCCGTATTGTCGGGCCGAAATAAACGCTGGCGGCGTCGCATGCTGCAGTGCCCCCTGGTGAGTCACGGTTAGTATATGCCAACGGGACAGACATACGGACACCTGGCCGTTACATTACGCTTTCCGCTAGACGCGATTGGCGAAATAACGGGATCGGTTTGCGGCGGAGTCGAAACCCCTACTCCAATTTTTCTGGCATCCCCAGTGCCAGTTCCACTGTCGCTTGCCGGTCGGCGGCCAATGATCGCGCTGCCTTGTAGAACGACGAATGGCGGTCACTCACACGTTCAGTGACGTACTGTCGGTGCGGTCAGCCGCGCCACAGACCGAGTCGATGCGCTCGACGGCTGTCATCGCGGTCGCTTATAGTCGTGACCGGGTCGATCACGTCGTCGGCCTTGTACAACAGTGGTAGTGGAGTCGAACTTTACCGACCGATCGCCGAGTCAACGCCGTCAACGTACGTTATAGCGCACCGACCCAGCTTTACCGCGCTGACAACAGTGCCGCTAGGTAAGTCGTCATGTCACGCGGCGCGCTGTCGTTTGGAGTAAGGTTCCAGAAGGAAGTAGCCTAGGCCTGTCCGTGTTTATTGAGATGCCCGAATTAAACCATAACACATCGTAGAATGTGCCGAAAACTATCTGGAGCAGTTCAGCCGTTTCGATACAATGCCGGCGTGTGACAGACGGACGCTGAAAGGGCATTGCTTCGGCTATTTATTATCACCGCGAAAGCGAGGGAATATGTTTTCACCGGCGTTGGTTTGTGTGTGTGTGTCTGTCTGTTTGTCTGTCTGTTTGTGACAACGATAACTAAAAACTTGTGGACGGATTTGCACCAAATTTTATGCGAAGGTTCCTAGGAGGAAAGGGAAGACCAAGTTCGTGTTTCGTTACGATCGGTAGAAGGATGTGGAAGTAACGGTCAAAAAAACTCCGTAAACCGACGATTGTTTACATTTTACACTTGCACGCTAAATCATATCCGCGAAAGGTAACGTAACGGTCACAAAATCGGCGATTGCTTTCGCGGGGATTTGTACTCTCTCACAGTACTTTCCATCTAGTTCCTCTATTTATTCTCTATACGTGCAGGCTCGGCCGATTTAGTTTGTGGTGTGGCCGTTTTGGTTTGTGGCCGTTTGGGATGTACACCTTGTTATCGATGTCGCTAGCGATAGAGATACTGTATTGGCGATGCTTTTTCACCGCCAATCGATTCTTTTGTACCAGAAGTGTCCATGTGCGATATCTGAGCTTCTCGTGACGTTGGAGACCAGCAATATGTTTAATTTCATTCACAGTTTAACAGTACACACCGACAAATGAAACCGGTTCATAACAAGAAGCTCAGCATGGCTTGCAATTTCAACTTTCGTCGTTAAAATGAAGTAAGATTTCTGAAGGTCACAGCCAGTCACGTAGGGCCTACACTTCAAATTGGTAATATCTCGGAAACGGTCCCAGATGGAGTTGTTGTTACTACAAACCACTAACAGAAAGTGATATGCGGCCTATCGAATAGAAGCAATTCCGATGACCTTGGGTGAATTTTTTTCGTACAGCTGTGCAGCAGTTGACAAGATTTTAACTGTCATAGCGCGTCGCGCTGTCGCTATGCGATATCTGAGCTTCTCGCGATGTTTGAGACCGGCAATATGTTCAATTTCATTCGCAGTTTAAGAGATTGATCTATTGACATTGTCCACTTTTATAGGGCCTGTATGCTTATTTTACAGTGTTCATGTAACTTGCAGACTTAATGCACTGTAACAGCGATTAACCGTTTGACGGCCGTCATGCTGTGTTGAGGTTCGTCCACACCGCACGCATTGCAGTGCGTTGCGGTGCAGCATCGTGCGGCATGTTGCGTCGTTTTTGACGCATACCGGAAGATGCCGCACCGCAACGCGTCCGGTCTGAACAAACCCTTCGGCACCTCCGGTTAAGAACTGGAAGATTTTGCTGGAGCAAAGTTTTGCTCCCGCATGTCCTTGTTGACGAAAACCGGCGCGTTATCATTGGTATTATCTTCCCCCATCTCTGTACACCGTCTAGTAATGCAATGGAAGAGAGCAAATTTGGGCATGTTGGGGGAGTTGGGGGACATGACTCCCTTAAATCTGCCTTTGAAACATTGTCGTCTTAAAGTGTTGCGGTACTTGTGGAACGTTCGTTTGTGCTGTCCGGCGACTTCTTAACGACGGACAAACCACGTCGATCAGCATTCGGCAGGACACAAGCGGGCACCTGGTCGGTCTGATCGGCCGACGCCAAGCTTTCCTCTCCCTATACGAGATGTCGGACCTCAACACGGCCGCCCGGGCGACTATGAATTAAATATTCATTGGATTCGTTGCCGTTTTCTGTTTACAGGCGCAGAATTACTGGCGATCGACGTATTTGTCACGGGCAAATAGCGCTTATCGCTCGCTGAGCCCTGCATCCATAGAATCGTCACTGTTTCGCGCCCGATCAAAGCTCGTCTTGATTTTGTCAAAATATGAAAACTGCGGTGACCTTCGAATGACCTTGGAGGTCAGAATATGTCTGAGACTTAAATTTTGTTAGATTCTTTTGGCAAATTATGCTGAAACGGTTGAGCGGATCGAGCATTTTGAGCTGAACTGCATGGTGTGGGTGTAACCATGGTAGTAAAAATATGGGTGAGGACACCTCTTTCCCTATGTTGTATTCATTTCCCCATTTTGCCCCTTTTCTTTTCTCCCTTTAATGCAGCTAGGGTAATTTTGAAGAAAATGCTGTAAGCTACGTCAGCAGGTTCGAGCGAATTGTCAGGTTGTCTTTTGCAATATGATATATTTATACGAATCCGAAGGCATTTTGTCACTGATAACTGATAATGGACCCAGTACATTACAAAAGCGATTTGCCTCTACTGGAAGCAAGGATTTAGTCGATTTCAACCAGTCCGAGACGAAGACCACAGATTTCAGGTCTGAGTTCAGCTGAAAATCAATGTTCACATGCGCACAGTGCAAGTAGTAGTGAAACAAGGTGTCGCCCTAACGAGACGTAACGATACTGGCCCGCCGTACAGTGCCGCCGCCCTATCGCACACGCGCCCGGCCAACGGCCCGCCCGCCGGCATCGTTACAGACCACGACAGACGACAGCAAGCAAAACAATACTGGCCCATTAGGCGGGCCAGTAATAAGCGTGCACTGAGATTTAACAATGGGTTTAAAATAGTAAACACAACATTTGTGTAGCGCTGTATTAAGAGTATCACTCATCTCTAAGGCGCTCAGGTACTAATGTTAACGAGGGATCACACAGTTTTACTTGCCATCCACATGTTACGATTTATCGATCGACAAATATAATGACCCATGCTGCCATCACTCCCCAGCAGCAGAGCATCACCGCACTTTTGCCGGTACTTAACATTCATTTCCTGTCCCGCTGCAAGCGCACTGGGCCGCTACATGGTCTCAGCGCTGAGGTCCAGAGTAGGCTGGGCCGCAATAGCGAACGAACGAACAAACGAACGAACGAACTGTGAAATTACTAATGCACGCTAATCGTTCTCATACGATACTGAAGTAGTGTAATTGGCGCTAGAAAAAGTGATTGATTTGTGGTAGCTAGGCTAATACATTTCGCCTGCTATACTAGCAGTGCCAGACAGTATGTATAAAATTATAGCAAGAGTTGTGCAGTTAGTAATTACTCACGCTTACGGCAGTTGCGTGTGTGTGTGTGTGTGTGTGTGTGTGTGTGTGTGTGTGTATGCACCAGCGTGTATGTGTTTGTTTGTTTGTTTGTCTGTCTGCTTTTCCACACGATATCTCGAAAACAAATGCAGCTAAGATCACGATCACCAAACTTGACTTAGACGTGGTCCACCATGAGTCCTGGAAACCCATTTATTTTGGAGTCTAAAGGTCGAAGCTCAAGGTCACGAGGCACAAAAACAGCCGCGGTTGGTCTTTGCATTCTTGTGAGTGCTGGCTTCTTCTCGTTGTTATTATGGCAGCTAGGCAGCACCGTTTACAAATATCTAGGCTTACTTCATTGTATGAGCCATTAGAAACTACGTCTTAAAGTAGTTTGTACAAGTCTCGATACAGCAAGCTTAAAGCACAGCAGGCTATATACCGCTTTAGTTACGGCGAGACAAATCTAGAAGCCGGGGCAAACAAAGCAAGGTGGTGGAGATTAATCCTGCGAGTGCGTCCGGTTAGTCTGTCACGCCGAATGCAGTTTGATGTCGGTAGATTGAAACGGTGCCCGCCGTCGCCAGTTGACTGATTGGCGTTGATCTCAGGGACTACGCTCCGTGTGACCTTTCGTCGCATGCTTTCGGCGTCTCGTACGTGATGCATGTTCGCTGCGTTTCCGATTCCTGTGCTTGCAAGTTGCAGGAAGTGGGGTCGTCGCCATGGGGCGGACTGGAGTAAACAGTAAACAACAACAACAACCATAATAATAATTATGATGATAATGATATTTCACCCCTGCACTGTTGCCCGAGGATGTTTCTGAGATTAAAGCAGAAACTCAAAAGTATAGTTTACTTAAAATGCATAAAACACAGTTTCACCTTAATAGGGAGGTGACTGGAGGAGAGACCGATGTCCCAGTGGGGACAGGAGATCTCTCCCCTGCCCATGCCCACTCCATTCCGTCTATTGTCCATCCCACTTTTTTAGACATAGAGATGCTGCTGTCTCGTTAGGTCGACTCCTCCGAGTCGATCTAATAAAGTGGGTCTCAAATGTCCGTCCGCCCGTCCGTACGTCCGTCCGTGCGTCCACAAACAGTTTCTTCGATATCAGTGAAATTTGATGTGTAGGGCTAATTTTTATACGTTCGTTTTTACGGTTTGTACGGTAGCACAAGCTGTTGTAAAAGCGACTAGCCAAAGTAATGGGAAGGGCCAAATTTTGACCCACTGGGGTTTCGAAACCCCTGAACGAATTTCGATGAAACTTGGAATATATATCCATGTCGCGGGTATGCCCACACATGCAAATTTATGTGGCGCTGCGACAACGTGGGTGGTCTGGGCGAACACGTGAAAAACACGTGTTGTGGTTACTTAGGTATACCTTTTTTAAATTTTTTATTTTTTGCTTTATTCTTCGGCTCGCGCCCAGCGCGCAAAAGTGGACCGATTTTGACGATCTATACGTCATATGACGTGTTTCCGCCAAAGGATGTGCCTTTTGGGGTCTCGTTCATACTGCTCCCCATTTTGGGGGTTAAATCCCCCAAAACCCCCAATTTTGGGGGCGTGAATAGGCATTTTCAAGCTTAACGTGCAAAATATTAAAATTTGCATACTATCGAAATTACTAAGCCGATTACAACCAAATTTTGCACAGTCATAAAGACCACCAAATACTCTTCGTGGGTGGTCCCAACACGCGTAAAACAAATCCAAGATGGCGGACGGCCGCCATTTTGAAAATCGAAAATCGGTCATATCTCCGTAACGGTATGACCAATCTTCGTGAAATTTGGTATGATGACGCCCGCAGCTAAACACACAGACATACACGCACACGACAGGATAGTACTGTAACCAATGCTATTCGGAATGCAGCTATATATAGATCAGGGGCTACACTTCAAGCTAACGGTAGGATGACTTCTTCAAATTTTACACTTACAGCAGCATCGCGCGCCCAATGACGTGGTGTTTGCCGTGTTTAAATAGTATACAATTATTTATGTTGCCAAGCGAGCACTATACCGCGCTCTACACTGGTCATTTGCACACCGTCCGCCGCTGGTGATTGGCGATTTGTCGTTTAGCTGTCGGGCGCAGAAATATTAATTTGCCATTTCATTGCGCCGCGCGGGACTGACGTGGGGAGAGCGCTTTGCGTGCAGAAGTCAACGGCGGCGGTGTTCGGTGGATGACGGCCGGGAGGGGCCGGGATGGCGGCCGGGGATGATGAACTCTCGACCGACAAGCGGAGGGATCGCGAAGCGGGCGAGCAGGGTGGCCGGTCTCCACAGACCGGTAAACAACGCCAGTTTCAGGTCAAATGAGTGTCCTGTGAATCTAGCTTTAGCACCGATACTGCGAGCTCGTTGAGTCTCATGCATATGCCGATGCTGCTGATAATGATGATGATGGTGATGATGATGTATGATGCATGACGATGGAAAACCGACAGCTAGACGGGTTGCAGTGTATCTGGAGAAACAGTGCAATATAGGCTCGAAAAGAGCGTTTACCACCGGCGTACTCGACAAGTGGCACAAATGTTTACTTATTTACTTTAATTTATTGTTTAGTTCCTGCATTCGACGATACCTAGCGATGCGCCGGTATTAGCCATTATTGTGTATCTGTATGTGTGTTTCGATCAGTCGAGTCGACTGCAGGAATAAATACTTGTTGTAGCCGTAGACAATAACAGAATTTGGCTTCTCCGCTGTGCGCTCCGCCTATTGTTACCGACCGAGTAGCGTGGTCTGTCGGTCTGTCACGTAGTGCGCCATGCAAAAACGGCTGAACTAGAAAAAAACTGTCCTAGATCGAGGATCGAGGTCAGACCGACCGCATTACTGCGTTACCACGCCCATACGCGCTGATCACTGACCTTTGACCTTGACATAATGACCTTGACTTTCAATCCAAGGCGAGCTATGATCATGACCCATTCCACACACACAAACATGAGTTTCAAGATCAGTTGATTCAAAAGATAGAGTGGAAACAAACGGACGGACAGACGGACACGACCGATTGCAGTGCCTTTCCCGCTAACGCGGTCGGTAAACAGTAGCGTACTGCAGAAAACGTCACTGCACATAGTAGTACGGATGCGGAAATCCTTTAAAAGTACGAAGAGTTTCGCTGCCGAATAAAAAGCAGTTTCACTGTGTATGTGAGATTTGTGTGGACGCGTCCGTGCTATTTTCATTCTACGATCTTCGCTCCAATCCATGCGTCCGGGAAGACGTGGGTGAGGAAGATTGGGGAGGATGAAAGAGGGGGAGACATGCAGGAGTGGTGACAAATTGCTTCACGCAAACAGTTGCGTCTCCAGTAGGATGTCAGACGGTTACGACGAACTGGAATGAGATGGAACGAGTTGGTGCTGGCAGCTTTGAAGTCGATGTAGTCCACATTATTGGGTGAATAAATGAGTGTGCAGTTTTAATTCAATAATAATAATAATAATAATAATAATAAGCTAAAACAAGTGCTCAAAGAATTTTTCACAGAGGCCGCATCGCATGTCGTTCGTGTCGTTATTGAGGATTGAGTGATCCCTACCGCTGTATACACTGCAGCAGAGACTCTCAATACTTTTCAGTCAGCCAAACAACCCCCAAAATTGCCCGTTTTCTGTGGGCATCTCGACCTCATAATACATGGTTCCAATTGGACCCACGCGAGTCTGCTCTCCAGACGGCATCTCGATCAGTTCAGCCATTTTGCAGGGCTCGAGAACGTGACCAATAGACCGCGCTACTCCGTCTGTAGCAATAGGCCGCATCTCGCTATTGCTGCGATGCAGCCTAATAATAATACGAAGAAAGAAACACCCCCTGGAGGGTGTTGGTGTCGGTTTGTCCACGGTGACCCTTTTAGCATGCCCGGTGCAATAACATTCACTGTGGTATCGTTACACGAGTGTCGGACATTTCCCTGGACATTTCTCCTTCCGGACATTTCTCCCTAACCCAAACCATAAACCTAACCCAAAATGTAACCCTAACCCTAATTCTAACCCTACTAGCCCCAACCCTAACCCTACTGACCCTACCCTAACCTACTAACCCCAACCGAGCAGCGTAGGCGGAAATGTCCGTGGGCGGAATTGTCCGGGGGAACTGTCCGTTTCCCCGTTACACATTATATGACCGTTCCGAATCGTTTCAACTCTAAGGTACAATGGAAGCTGCCACTACGTCCCGACACCTTGTGAACGTCGTCGTCGCTGCTTCTTGAGCGATAGCTGTCCGACATGGCGTCGACGTCCGGAGTAATGCCGTGTCAAACACATTAACCCTATGTGGACAACCGACTCTCGAACTGTCGCCGCGTTCCGCTGACGAATCGAAGAAACGACGACGATAAATCTGCCACGTTCGGCCTCGTTCGTTTCGAACTCGCCCGCTCGTCGTAATCCGCCGACCGCCCGACCTCCTCGTATATATTTATTTATGACGTTTTAATATTTGGCTGTAGTACCGTGTAATGGGTGATTCGACGAACGCATTATGCACACTCGTCAATCGCTCATTTCAAAGCGCATCTCGTCTCGGCTTCAGTTCCTACGTCTCGTCTTCTCCGGCTATTAATCTTCGCAGCTCTTTTTGTCGTTTCAGTTCTTAGCGCTTTTATAGCCTAGCTGTCGTCGTTATGAGGTTACGTCAAATTAAATCTGCTTTCTTTCATATAAAAAACGTACTCTCATCGCCGATTTTTATACACTGTTTCGTGATGTAGCGTAATAAATGTGAAGAATTTCTGCCGGTGATTTATTACTGTGCCCCGGTAGGGATGAGAAGTATTGCGATCAGCTTGTATGTCTGTTTGTCTGTCTGCTTGCCTATTCCAAAAACCGGATGCCAGTGTCAGCTGTGATAATGACTCGTTCCTTTGTTGACGATTGTGCAATACGTTATGTACTTCCGGTTTGCGGATGACGTTATGGTTTCACATAATAGGCCATATCGCACGTGAGTATAATGTAACAGGCTAACAGCCTAGCGTTGATGGATTCCTTAGCGGTGTGGGTGTGTCATGATAGCCGCGGCGTGCCGGTCGCGTGACTGGCTGCGTGCCTAGTTGCGGGCGTGGACAGGCCCGGCTTGCTGGTGTGCCGGGGGCGAAGTCGTTGTCAACGACTGTCTGTTGGGAATTCGGCCGATTACAGTTCAACCATTAAAAGTTATTTGTGGAATAATTCTAATGGCTGTTTTGTCATCTCAGTTAACGGACGTTAGGACTACGTGTTTTACCTCCTGTTAACTAACTGCTATAGACTTAATCTCGTATTATATGTACGTACGTTTATTTATTTATTTATTTATTTATTTAATAAGCCGCATCAAGAAGGAGAAACGAAAAACACAATTAAACAATAAAACAACTGTGTGGATTAAATAGCCAACACAGGGCAGTACCATTTACATGTAGCCAAAAATCACTGAATACATAGTACATACAACATAAAATTTACAATATAAAAATATAAAAATAAAAAAATTTTCAACGCAGATGCTATTGAATATAACGGTAT